>WBZU01000754.1_pt1 | contig 26395 bp, 26 predicted proteins | sample 5204311 | NCBI WGS metagenome assembly WBZU01 (sample SAMN12344359, study PRJNA552823) | activated sludge metagenome | biome: Activated sludge suspended growth; feature: Nitrification reactor; material: Wastewater; isolation source: activated sludge from nitrification reactor of wastewater...
CGGACTTGGCCGAGTCATCGCTGTCGCTGCCGCAGGCCACGGCGGAGAGCGGCAGGGCGAGGGCGAGGGCGGCAAGCGCCGTCTTGCGGACGGTGGGGTGCATGATCGGAATCCTCCGGTCGGGTAGTGGTTGCGATGGGTTCGGAGCCGGCGGCGATCCGGATGGGTTCGCCGTCGAAAAAGTTCTGGCCGTCGCTCAGCCGACGTTGACCACGACCGAGTGGAGGCCGGTGGCGCCCTTCGGGAACGGGGTGGCCCGCTCGTCGGTCTGCACCGCGCCGGTGCCGTCGGTGGCTCGCACGACGAGGTCGTGGCGGCCGGGCTCGGTGGCGTCCCACGGCAGGTACCACTGGCGCCAGTACGCGATGTTGGCCTCGGCGCCGAGGGTCGCCTCCTGCCAGGGCCCGTCGTCGATGCGGACCTCGACCTTCTTGATGCCACGACCCTGGGCCCACGCCACCCCGCCGATCACCGCCGGACCGGGGGTGATCTTGGCGAAGGACTTGGGGGTGTCGATGCGGGACTCGGTGAGGATCGGGGCGTCGGTGGCCCAGTCGCGGCGGGTCCAGTAGGCCCGGTCATCGGCGTAGGTGGTGGCCTTCATGCTCGTCAGCCACTTGGTGGCGCCGACGAACCCGTAGAGGCCGGGCGTGAGGAGGCGGGCCGGGAACCCGTTGCGCCCGGGGAGGGTCTCGCCGTTGAGGCCGACCACGACCATGGCGTCGCGGTCGTCCATCAGCGCCTCGATCGGCGTCGAGATCGTCATGCCCTCCACCGATCTGCTGAGGATCTGGTCGACGCCGCGCTGGACGCCGGCTCGCTCGAGGAGGTCGCGGGTGCGGACGCCGAGCCAGCGACCCGAGCTGATGTAGGGCCCGCCGACCTCGTTGGACACGCAGGTGAGGGTGATGTCGCGCTCGATCAGCGGCAGCCGGAGGAGGTCGTCGTAGGAGAGCTCGAAGGGCTGGTCGACCATGCCCTCGACCTTCAGGCGCCACGAGCCCACGTCCACCCGCGGCAGGACGAGGGCGGTGTCGACGCGGTAGAAGTCGCGCGACGCCGTGCGCAGCGGGGAGATGCCGTCCACCTTCCGCGCCAGGTCGGTGGGGAGGGCCGGGGCCGTGGAGGCACGCGCGAGGTCGGGCAGGTCGGGGACCGGGGCGGGCCGGGCCAGCCGCTGGCCGATCAGTCCCGAGACGGTGGCGGTGCCCGCCAGCGCGGCGGCGGTGCCGAGGAAGCGGCGGCGGCCGTCGGTGCCGGCTTCGGGCGCCTCCGGGTGGTGGTCGGTGGGTCGTTCCACCGCGACGGCCGGCGCGACGTGCTTCCCCGTCGGGCCGGCCGCCGCGTGATCGTCGCCGGCCGTCGCCGGCCGGGCCGCGGCGGGCGCCGCGAGGAGGCGGGTGAGCCAGAGGAAGGCGCCGGTGGCGGCGAGGCCGGCCACGAGGCCGGGCAGGACGCGCCCGCCCGGCACGCTGGCCGCGCTGGCGGCCGGCGCCCGGAGAGCGGCGAGCACCGCCACCACCCCGAGCACCACGAACAGCCCGGCGCCGAGCCGACGGCGGCGACGACCGGCGATGCCGGCGACCACGGCCAGCACGGCGGTGACGACGGCGACGGTGGAGAGCAGGACGAGCTTGTCCTTCGTCCCGAACCGACGGATGGCCCAGGTCTTGATCGACGTGGGGGTCAGGTCGATGACGTTCGAGCCGACGGCGTTCCACGGCGACGCGGCCGGGTCGACCAGGCCGGCGACCAGGTGCCCGAGTCCCAGCCCGACCGCGGCGGCCAGGAGCCCGACCGAGGCCGAGGCCACCAGCCGCCACCGGCGGCGGCGTTGGGTGCGGGGGGCGGCCTCGGCCGGCCCGTCGACGGTGGTCGGAGGATCGCCCATGGTTCGGGTTCGGAGCCGAGGGCCGTTCGGATGGGTCGGGCGCCGGTGGACGGCGCGGGCCGCTACCCGCCGATCGAGGTGCGCCGGACGCCGGCGTCGAAGTCGAGCAGGAGGCTGGCCCCGTCGAGGTCGGCCTGGTAGGTCTGCTCATCCCAGTCGGCGGTGGCGTAGGGGGCGTCCCAGCGGACGTCGTCGGGGTGCAGGTCGACCTCGGTGCCGTCGACGGTGAGCGGCAGGAGCGGGTCGTCGGTCTTGGGCGCCCACCCGAAGGTGATCTCGCCCTGCGACGGCGAGGCGTAGCGCACCCGGGCGCCGGCGGCCGGATCGGTGGAGGCGGGGCAGGGGGCGTCGGCCGCGCAGTCGACCGGGGGGAGGACCTCGACCCTCGCCGAGGTGATGGCGGCGACGAAGGCGGCGAAGCGGGCGGCCACGTCGTCGCCGGCCGCGCCGTAGTCGTCGGCGTCGGCTACCTCGGTGATCCACACGTCGTCGGCGCCCCCGTCGGCGATCAGGTCGAACTTCTCGGTGAGGCCGCGGGTGAACTCGTCGGAGGTGTACTGCCGCCAGGTGGTCGGCCGGTGGGACCAGAGGGCGATGAAGCCGTCGCCCTTGCGGGCCAGCACCCAGCCGTCCTGTTCGACCACCTGGTCGAAGTGCTCGGTGGGGAAGAAGGCGTGGGTGTAGGGCTCGTAGGTGAACGAGTAGGCCCCGCTGCCGATCCCCGAGCCGCCGTCGTACTGGGGGGCGTAGATCGAGATGGCGACGTTCTGCACCTGGGCGGTGCGGGGCATGGCGCCGTCGCCGGTCCAGTAGCCGAGGTTCGCCTCGGGGTCCTCGGCGGAGGGGACCGGGTCCCGGGGGTGCTGCACGAACACGAGGGCGTCGGGGTCGAAGGTGGCCTGGGAGATGTGGTCCTGCTCGCCGCGCTGGCCGGGGCGCCAGTCCTGGGCGCTCGACAGCATCACGGCGCCGGTCCGGTAGGTGTAGGTGTCGACCTGGGAGAGCAGGCCGGGGTTGACCTGGGTGGCCAGCGAGGCGGCCAAGGCCCGGGCGGTGTCGTCGTCGGCGTCGGCCACGATCGGTTCGAGGTCGGCGGCCTGCTGGAAGTTGGCCGTCTTGAACAGGTCGTAGGTGCGGACGGTGTCGAGCGACAGCGGCGCCACCTGCCACGGGAACTGGGCGCCCATGCCCCAGAACGCCATCAGCCCGTCCTCGCCCTCGAAGCTGAGGCCGTAGGGGGCCTCGACGTCGGCGTCGACGGGGGCGTGGGGGTCGAGCGGGATGCCCGAGCGGGTGCGGAAGACCGTCGGGTCGGTCACCGCGGCGATCCGGCGGACGACCTCCGGCGGGCGATACCGCTGGGCGATGGCCAGCAGCACCGCGGTGTCGGCGTTCTCGTAGTCGACCGGGGTGAGGTCGAAGACCATCTTGACCAGCGAGAACGTGTCCTCGTCGCGGCCGTTGAGCTTGTCCTTCTGGTAGCTCCGGCCGTGGGTGGCACCGAAGGTGCCGGCCCGGACGTGGCCGGCCAGCTCGACGAACATCATGTCGAGGACCATCGAGGCCTCGCGGGCGACGTCGGGGTCGTCGGCGAACTCGGCCAGCAGCAGGACCCCCATCAGGTCCTCGTTCCAGTACACGTTCGACAGCCACTCGCTGAACCCGAAGCGGGCCCGCCACTCGAACCACTGCTGGAGCCGGGGGAGGGCGTGGGCGACGTGCTCGGCGCCGGTCATCCCGCTGTTGGTGAAGGTGTCGTCCGGGAAGGCCTGGCCGGCGATGTACTCGTCGGCCAGGTAGATGATCTGGTGGTTCTCGGTCCAGTAGTACTGGTCGTCGACGATGCCGTCCGGCGTGGGCTCGGTCCACCAGTACTTGAAGGCCAGCAGGTGCTGGCGGACGGCGTCGGCGAGGTCGGGGTCGAGGTCGTCGCCGGCCCGCAGGTACAGCGTGATCAGGCGGTTGACGTCGAAGTCGCTCGTGTCCTCGAAGGCCTCGAGCTTGTCGAAGATCGGGGCGAAGTCGGCAACGGTGGCCGCCGAGAGGTCGGGCTGGTCACCGGTGCGGCGGGCCACCTCGTCGAAGGCCAGCAGCGAGAGCGGGCTGCCGGGAGAGAGCTCGCCCTCGGTGGCGAAGGCGAGGAGCTCGTCCTGGCGGGCCGTCCACTCGTCGAGCGGGATCAGCCCGGCGGTCTCCTCGTCGGGCAGGTCGGGGGCGGTCACCTCGGTGTCGGCGGCGCCGGTGGTGGCGGAGGCACCGTCCGACCCGTCGTCGTCCGAGCAGCCGGCCAGCGCGCCGAGGAGGGCGAGGGCGGCGAGCACGGCGGCGGCGGTCCGACCGGACCGTCGTGACATCAACATGGGCGGCGACCTCGTCCCTGGTCGGCGGCCCCGGGGAGCGGGGGCGTGTCGGGCGAGCCTAGGCCGGTGCGTCTTGGCGGGTTCGTGCCGGATCACGTCCCGCAGGGCGGGACGGGCGCCGGCGGGTTCGACGGGCCCATCGGGCGGTGGGCCAGGATGGGGCGATGATCCGGGTGGGCATCGTCGGGCTGGGGATCGGGCGGATGCACCTGCTCGCCTTCGCCGAGCTCAAGGGCCGCTACCGGGTGACGACGGTGTGCGATGTGGACGAGGCGCGGGCCGTCGAGGTGGCCGGGTGGCTGCGGGACGTGCGGCCGACGACCGATCCGGCCGAGGTGTGGACCGCCGACGACGTGGACGTGGTGGCCATCTGCACGCCGCCGGCCCTGCACCGGGCCCAGGTGGAGGCGGCGCTGCGGGCCGGCAAGGACGTGATCTGCGAGAAGCCGCTGGTGGCGTCGGTGCGGGAGGTCGACGAGCTGGCCGCCGTGGCCGTCGAGACCGGCCGCCACGTGATGCCGGTGTTCCAGTACCGGTTCGGCAACGGGCTCCAGCGGCTGCTGGCCCTGGTCGAGACCGGGGTGGCCGGGCGGCCCTACGTCGCCAACATCGACCTGGCCTGGACCCGGGGCGAGGAGTACTACGCGGCGCCGTGGCGCGGCCGGTGGGAGACCGAGCTGGGCGGGGTGCTGCTCGGCCACGCCGTCCACCTGCTCGACATGGCGGTGCTCGTGCTCGGCCCTCCGGTGGCGGTGTCGGCCCGGGTGGCCACCCTGGTCAACGACATCGACACCGAGGACTGCGCGGTGGCCACGCTGCGCTGGGCCGACGGGTCGCTGGCGTCGCTGTCGGCCACGCTCGGCTCGGCGGTCGAGCTGAGCCGCCACCGGTTCACCTTCGAGCACCTGACCGCCGAGTCCGGCACCGACCCGTACACCAACAGCTTCGACCCGTGGACCTTCACCGCGTCGCCCGGCCACGAGGGGGCGGTGGCCGAGGTGCTCGACCGGTTCGTGCCGCGGACCGAGGACTACATCGGCCAGTTCGAACGGTACGCCGACGCCCGTGCGGCCGGGGCGCCGCCGCCGGTCACCCTGGCCGACGCCCGGGTCATGCTGGAGCTGGTGACCGCGCTGTACCGCTCCAGCCGCGAGGGTCGTGAGGTGGCGCTGCCGCTGGCCGACGACGACCCGATGCTCGACGGGTGGGCGCCGTGACCCCGGCGCGTCGGTCGGTCGACGGGGGCGACGGCACCGTCACCGTGGCCGACCGCTTCACCTACGCCTGGGGCGATCGCCGCCGTCCTCGCATCCACCCGCTGCGCACGCCGGCCGGCCACGTCCTGAGCCGCGACGAGCCCGAGGACCACCCCTGGCACCACGGCCTGTGGTTCACGATCAAGTTCGTCGACGGCGACAACTTCTGGGAGGAGCTCCCGCCCTACGGGGTGCTCCGCCACCGGGAGCGGCCCGTGATGGACGGCGACGATGCGGGCACGGTGTCGATCGTCGGCACCCTCGACTGGACCCGGCCCGATCGGGAGACGGTGGCGATCGTCGAACACCGGACGGTCGCCTACGTGCCGCTCCGGGAGGACGCCTACGCCGTCGATCTCGACACCACGCTCGTGGCACAGGCCGACCTCCGCCTCGACCGCACCCCGTTCACGACCTGGGGTGGCTACGGCGGGCTGACCCTGCGGGGCGCCGGGGACCTGGTCGACACCACCCTCACCCTGGCCGACGGCTCCACCCACGCCCGGCTCACCGGCGAGGCCGGCGCGTGGTGCGACCTGACCGGGACGGCCTCGGCCGGCGGCGCTGCCGCCGCCCCCGCCGGGCTGGCCCTCTTCGACCACCCGACGAACCGCCGCTTCCCCACGCCCTTCTACGCCAGCACGTTCGACCAGTACGGCGAGGGCGGCTGGACCAACTTCTTCAACGCCGCCTTCCTGTGGGACGGACCGATGGACCTGGCGGCCGGCGAGGCGCTGCGGGTCCGCCACCGAGCCCTGGTCCACGACGGCGCCTGGCCGGTCGACCGCCTCCAGGCGGCGTGGGAGGCCTGGGCCCAACCCTGACCGGCCGGTTCGGTCGAGCCGGACCGGCACGGGCGGCCCGTCGAGGCACCCGTCGGCGCCGGACCGGCCGGGTTCCCTCAGGGAGCGGCGACCACCGGAGGGAGGTGGACGAGGTCGCCGGGGAAGAGGAGGTCGGGGTCGGCGAGCTGGGGGTTGACCCGCAGGACCCGCACCCAGTGGGGAGCCACCTCGGCATCGGTGGGGGGGCGGCCGAGGGCGGCGGCGACCTGCGCCTCGGCCAGCGCCCAGAGGTGATCGCCGGGGGCGACGAGGTGGTCGGCGGCGCCCGCCCCGACCGCGCCGGCGGGGTCGGTCGCAGCGGGGGCGATCTCGCCGGGCTCGGCGGGGGTGGGCTCGGCGCCGGCTGGGTTCGACGAGGACGAGCCAGGTGGGGCGGGCTCGGCGGTGGAGGTGGGCGGCGGCGCGCCGTCGGTTCCGGCGGGGACCGACGTGGTGGTGGCGGCCGGATCGACCAGCACCAGCGTGGCCGTCGGGCGCCCGCCCTCCCGGTCGTCGTCCGGTCGCGGGTCGGTCGCGGGCCCGGCCCCGGTGGTCGTCGTCGCGGTGGTCGGAGTGGGATCGGCCGAAGCACTCGCCGGGGAGGGGCCCGTCGGCGCGGGGGCCGCCTCGTCGGCCGGGGGGTCGATCCGCTCGAGGCGGGCCGTCGGCGGGTCCGACGGCGGCCGATCCGCCACCGAGGCGGTGGCGTCGGCCGCGCCGGTCGACGGCCCGGGGGCCGACGAGGCCGAGCCGTCGAGCGGCGGCCGGTCCACCGCGGCGACCGCGGCGGCCGGAGCGGGACCGCCGACCGTCGCCGGCCAGGTGGCGGCCATCGTCCCGGCCAGGCCGACGGCCACGGCCAGCAGGCGGGTGCGGGCGGCCCGCAATGGCGGCAGCGTGCACGCGGTGGCCCACCCGGCCAGCCGGTCCGAGCGGCAGCCGGCGGCCACCGCGCCGGCGGCGGCGACGACGAGCACGTAGGCGGCCAGGACCAGCGCGCCGGCCCGCAGGGCGTGCATCGCCAGCGCCACCGACCCGTGCTCGTCCACCCACACGGGCAGGTCCGCCGGCCGGGTCCACGGGGGCATCGACCCGGCCCGCCCGAGCAGCACCAGCAGCACCGCCCCGCCGGCGACGGTGGCGAGATCGACCACCATCGCCGGGCCGCGGCGGGGCGACGTCACGGCTCGGCTCCCCGGACCGACGGCACGGGCACGGAGGTGCCGTCGGCCCGGAGGACCCGTGGTGTGGTGCACGGCTGGGCGGTGGGCGCCAGGGCGCGGGCGCCGACGACGGGCCCGACGGCGACGACGTCGACCGCGTCGCCCGGGGCGGCCCATCGGTCGAACAAGAAGATGTCGCCCGACGACGGACGCACCAGGCCGACGGTGGCCACGCCGTCGCAGTCCCAGTCGCCGACGCTCACCACGTCGCCGGCCTCCCCGGCCGCGAACCGATGGCCGGCGGCGGCCACCGTGCGGCCGTCCACCACCACCGGGTCGGGGCAGCCGTCGCCGTCGACGTCGGCCACCGTCCCGGTGGCGGGCGGGCACCCGTCACGCGGACCGGCCCCGGCGGTGGAGGTCGTCGGCCGGGACGATCCCGGCCCGGTGGTCTCGGTCCCCGCGGTGGCGGGGGCGGCCGGGGCGGCGGTCGAGGTGGCCTCGGTCCCGGTGCGGCCTCGGAGCACCACCAGTGCGACGAGGACCACGGCCACCAGCGCGAGCGCGGAGCTGCGTCGCGATCTCGGCCGGACGGCGGCCGGAGGTCGCCCGACCCCGCCACGTCCGTCGGGGCGCGCGGGGCGGCGGCGATCCTCGGCGTGGTCGGGACGGTTCGGCGTCGGCCGCCGAGGCCCGTGGTCGACCCGCAGGCCGAGGGTACGGGCCAGCCGCGTGCCGGCGTCGTCGCGATCGAGCAGGTCCCGGAGGTCGTCGACGGAGGGTCCGCCGTCCGCATCCGGGTCGTCGCCGGCGCCAGGTTCGGTGCGGAGCGGGCGTCGGTCGGCCGTCGACGGATCGTCATCGAGTGCTCCGGGCCCCTCGTCGGGGTCGGGGCCGGTGTCGTCGGGTCTCGCCGGCGCCTCGTCAGGGCGTGCTGGCTCGCCGGCCTCGGCGATGGCCGGTCCGTCGGTGCGGAACGCAGAGCTGGCGCCGGCATCGGGTGGCCCGTCGACATCGAGGGGCTCCTCGACATCGATGCCGTCGTCGGGCCGGCGGAGCACCGACGATCCGGTCGGTTCCGGATCCGACGGCGGGCCGAGCCGGCGCCACCGGCGACGCACCGCGTCCGGGCCGGGGTCCACCGGCACGGTGAAGGCCTGCCCGGCGGGGGTGAGGTCGGCCAGGGCGGCGGCCAGCGCCCGGGCCGTGGGCCGCACCGCCGGATCGGGGTCGGTGGCCTGGTCCGCCAGGGTGAGCAGGGCCCGCCGCTGGTACCCGGTCCACCGGCCGCGCCGCCACCGCCGTTCCGGGATCGGCTCGACGTCCGTGTCGGTCCCCGCAGCCTCGGCCAGGAGCTGGCCGAGCGCGGCCACGTCCTCCGCCGAGGTGGGCTCGGGCTCGTGGCCGGCGGCCGCACGCAGGCTGCACAGCCGCGGGCGGCCGTGGCCGTCGAGCACGACGTGGTCGGCCCGGAGGCGCCCGTGCACGATGCCCAGCCGGTGCAGGTCCGCCACGGTGGTGGCGAGACAGGCGAAGGTGGCGGCCACCCGCTCCGGCGGCGGGGGTGCGGTGGCCAGGGTGCGGCCGCCCGCCCACGCGAGGTCGAGCCGGTCCTCGCCGGCATCGAGCAGCTCGACCACGCCCGGGTGGCGAGCGCGGTCGAGCCGCTCGGCCTCGTCGGCCAGCGAGCGCCGTCCGACGGGGGAGGTGGCCACCTTGCGGAGGATCGGCGAGCCATCGCCGGGGTGGACCTCGGTGTGCACGTCGACGGCCATCACGAAAGCCTAGAAGAAGGATGGAAACAACACAAGGGTTACCGCCGACGGAGATCGGCCGAGGCGTGGGCCACCACGGTCCGGGTGGTCGGCGCACCTGGGATGGCGGGGGCGAAGACGAGCCGCACCTGGCGGCGGAGCTCCACCTCGACGGTGGTGTCCGAGATCGTCCAGCGAACCTGGATGGAACCGTCCGCCAGCGACACGGCTCGATGCACCGCCCGCTCGGCCCGCGCCGGGTCGAGGCGCACGTCGCCATCGCTGCGCAGGGCCTCGACGTCGACCGCGGCGGCGGCATCGTTGGCCGCCGCCTCGGCCACGGCGACGAGGTCCCGTTGGTCCTCGGCCACCACCGCGGCATCGACGGTGATGGCGGCCAGCGCCACGAGCACGAGGACCAGGGCCGGGAACAGCAGGAGCACGCTGCCGGCGGCGCTGGAGAGCGTCCTGCGGGGGCGGTTCGAGCGCGGGCGCTCAGCCATCGCAACCCCCGTCGGCGCCGAGGCCGGCGCGGTAGGGGTCGATGACCTCGCGGTGGCGGCCGGTGACGGTGATGCCACGGCCCCAGCCGCCCACCAGGGGGAGCGAGATCGCGGGGACGACGTAGGACGCGGTGAAGGTGGCCGGTGCGCAGCGGACGTAGCGGGTGGCGCCGCCGTGGAGCTCGAGCTGCGCGGGGTCCCGCCCGGAGGCGGCGAACGCCGATCGACCGGCGGCGGCGGCCTCGGCGGCGGCCGATCCCGGTGCGGCCTCGACGTAGGCGCGGGTTGCCTCCCGGGCCGACTGGTCTACGGCCAACTTGGCATCGACGACCGCCCAGGCGTTGGCCACCAGCAGGACGCCGACCACGAGCACCAGGAAGCCGAACGGCAGGACCTCGACCCCGCCGACCACCCCGCGCTGGCCCGACCGAGATTGGCCACGGGTGGCGCGAGGGCCGGCCCCAGCCTCGTGGCGGTGCCCGATCCGATGGCCGCTCATCGGAGCTCCTCGATGCGCACGACGAAGGTGCGGTCGATCCGCCGGAGGGACCCGGCGGCCCACGCCGCCGGCAGCAGGCCGGGCGTCGATGCCTCGATGCGGAGGCGCACCGCGCCCCCGTCGACCGACCAGGAGATCTCCGCGTCCTCGCCCAGGTGGCCGAGCAGCTGGCGCAGCTCGGCCTCGGCGCGACCTTCGGCGGAGGCCACCGCGGCGCGGTCGCGATGGTCGACGGAGCGGCCGGCGACCTGCCGGGCGGCGTGCAGGCCGGCCGCCGACACGGTGCTGCGGGCCAGCAGGGCGGTGGTGGTCTGCACCGCGAACAGCAGCAGGACCAGCACGACCACGACCGCGGCCAGGCTCCCGAGCAGCGAGGTGCCCGCCTCGCCGCCGGGGGCGAACCCCCGGCGGCGGGCGGAGCGGATCGGCACGGGTCAGGCGCCGATCTGCTGGATCTGGGTCTGGGTCTTGTCGGAGGTCTGCTGGAACATCGCCTTGAAGGCGACCCACATCAGCGCCCCGAGGAAGGCCATCACGAGCACCGCGATCGCCGCGGAGATGACCCCCTCGCCGCGCTGGTCGGGGTGGAGCCGGCGGAGGCGGTGGCCGCCGGCGACCACGAGGGTCTGGACGTGGACGTACAGGGGGAGCAGGGCTTCGGACACGGTCGACCTCCAGGTCGGGGGGAGTTGGTGGGAACCGGGGTGGAGGTGGGGTGGATGGGGTGGAGGGGTGGAGAGCGCGAGGGGTGGAGACGGGTGGTGGGGCGGCCGAGGTGCGGCGGTCGGTCAGCGGGCGAAGAGCTGGACCGCCTGGAGGAAGGGGACGGCGAGCAGGAGGGTGCCGGGGACGAGGGTGGCGACGGTGACCGGGATCCAGACCTGCTGGGCCCGACGCTCGATCTGCACCACGAGCTGGCGCTGGTTCTCCTTGCGGACGGTGCGGGCCTCCTCGGCGATCAGCCGCCCGAGGTCGCCGGTCTCCCGGTTGAGGCAGAGCACCGAGACGAGCCGGTGGACGGCGGGGACGTCGGCCAGGTCGGCCCACTCGCGGAGCGCCTCGGCCTCCGAGAGGCCCTGGCGGACCCGACGGCCGACGCGGGCGAGGTCCTGGGCGGTGGCGCCGGTGCCCCGGCGGCTGACGCGGTCGAGCGCCCCGCCGAGCGAGTAGCCGGCGCCCAGGAGCATCGCCAGCTGCTCGGCGACGATCGGCAGCTCGAGGAACAGTCGGCGCTTCCAGGCCGACGACCGCTCGGTGATCTGCTGTTCGAGGACGAGGAAGGCGAGGAGCGGGGCGGCCAGGATCAGCACCGTGGCGACCGCGGCCGGCACGGCGAGGGCGGCGGCGACCGCGCCGGCGCCGATCAGGGCCACGGCGGCGATGCCGAGCTGGCGGATGCGGACCGAGGTGGGGTCGTCGGTCCGGTGCACCCTGGCCAGGCGCGTGGCCAGCGGCTCGTGCACGCCGACCACCCGGGCCACCGCCTCGCCGACCAGGGTGGCGAAGGGGGCGACCACCTCCCGGAACGAGGCGGCCGAGAGCACCCCGGCGGCGCCCTCGCGGCGCCAGCCGCCGGGGACGTAGGGCCGGATCCGGGCGGCGAGGCTGCGGCGGGCGAACCAGCGACGCTCGGAGAGCACGAGCGCGGCGCCGGTCCAGCACACCAGCCCGAGGGGGATCAGCGTCCGGGTCACGCGCCGAACACCCGTTGCTCGGGCGGCAGCCGGAGGATCCGACCGGCCCACGCCCAGCAGCCGACCACCAGCACCACCGCCAGCAGCACCGCCAGCTGGGCCTGCGGGGACCGGTAGGCCGACCGGCCGTTGCCGATCGACATCCCGACGAGGCCCATCCCGAGGGGAACCACCAGGACGAACCGCCGGGCGAACCGAACGCCGGCCTGCTGGGCGCGGGCATCGCGTCGACCCTGGAGGTCTGCGATGCGGTCATCGGCCAGCGCTTCGAGTCGTCGATCGAGGTCGGCGCCGCCGACCTCGTGGGCGACCAGGAGCGTCTCGCACGCGGCGTCGGCGGTGGGGTCGGCCAGGTGCTCCTTGAGGACGCCCAGGGTGCGGGCGAAGTCGGTGGTGAGGAGCCACTCCCGGTGGGCGATGGCGAAGGCCGCCCGCAGCTCGTCGGGCGCCCGGCCGCCGGCCTCGAAGAGCGCCTGGGGGATCGATCGTCCGACCGCTCCGGTGAGGATGCGGATCTCCTCGATGATCCGAGGCCACGCCTCCTGGGCCAGCTCGCGCCGCCGACGCCGGCGGGCCCGGTAGCCGGTGGCGGGCGCGGTGCCGGCGGCCAGCCCGGCCACGAGCGACGGCAGCGGGGCGCCGAGCGCGGCGTAGGTGAGCAGGGTGCCGACGAGGGCTAGGGCGACGCTGACGGCCAGGAACTCGGCGGGCCGGACGTGGTCGAGGCCGGCCTGGGCCAGCCAGCGCACCAGGGCCGGCGACCGGCCGCCGACGCCCTCGGCGCCCCGCTCGTGGTCGGCCGCGGGCGACGGGCGCCGATCCGCCCACAGCAGGTGGACGCCCGCTCCGGCGATCACGGCGAGCGCGAGGGCGATCATCGGCGCGCCCCGGACGGCTCGTCGGCGGCCAGCAGGGCGTGGAGGTCGGTGCCGGACCGGCGGCACCAGGCGTCGAGGCGGGTGGGGATCTGGCCGGTCCAGCGCAGCGGTGCGTCGGGCGTCTCGCGGGCGAACACGGTGGTGGTGGTGAACTGCGACGCGTCCGCGCCGCCGGCGAGGTCTTCGACCGCCACCACCTCGGTCACCCTCGGGCCCGGGCCCAGGCGGGCGCAGTGGACCACGAGGTCGACCGCCTCGCTCACGAGGGTGTTCAGCGCCGACAGCGGCAGGTCGTGGTCGCCGAGCTGGCAGACGAACCGGAGCCGGGTCAGCGCCTGGCGGGCGGAGCCGGCGTGGATCGTGGTGAACCCCTTCACCCCCGACGACAGCGTCAGCAGCAGCGGCAGCGCCTCGCGGTCACGGACCTCGCCCACCACCGCGATGTCGGGCGCCATCCGCAGGAAGCCGGCCACCAGGCGGCGCAGGTCGATCGCCGGTCGATCCGACCGGGCGGGGCGGGTCTGCATGCTGGCGACGTTGGCGATCGGGACGTCGGCCTCGAACACCTCCTCGGCCACCACGACCCGCAGCGACGGGTCGAGCTCGGCGCAGCAGCACGACAGGAGGGTGGTCTTGCCCGAGCCCGGTGCGCCGGCCACCACGATCGAGGCACGGGCGCGCACGCAGGCGGCGAGGAAGCGGGCCACCGCGACCTCGAGCATCCCGACCTCCACGAGCTGGGCGAGGTCGCGGAAGGCGACATCGGCGAACTTGCGGATGTTGACGATCAGGTGGCCGCCGCGGCCGAGGTCGCCGTGGACGATGTGCAGGCGCGACCCGTCGTCGAGCTGGGCGTCCTGGAGTCCCTCGGCGGGGTCGAGGGCCCGATGGGCACCGGAGGCGTCGGCGAGGATCTTGGTGAGGGTGCGTACGACGTGGTCGTCGTCGTGGAAGACCTCGTGGTGGTACCCGTCGTCGCCCCGGTGGCGCTTCACGAAGATCTCGCCGGGGGCGTTGACCATGATCTCCCAGACGTCGGGATCGGCCAGGAGCGGTTCGAGTGGGCCGTAGCCGGCCAGGTTGCGGGTGGCCCGCTCGATCAGGGCGTCGGGATCGGCGAGGGCGAAGCGGCGCAGGCCGCGCTTGTGGTCGTCCTGCCAGGCGGCGACGGTCTCCTCCACCAGGCGCCGCAGCGCGCGGGGGTCGGCGTCGGTGTCGAGGGCGAGGTCTCGGGCTCGGGCCTGGACGGTCCGCTCCACCTCGACCAGCGGCGATGCCTCGGTGTCGGTCATCGGCCGACCCCTTCCTCGGGCTCGGTCCACGCCGCGAGGCTTCCGGGGGCGATCGGTGTCGCGCCGTGGGGGTCCGCGGTCGGCTCGTTCCGGTCGAGCCGCCGCAGGTCGAGCCGGTCGAGCGCCGCGGCCACCGCACGGCCGGCGCCGCCGGCGATCGGCGACGGGAGGCGGGCGACGTCCCGATGGACGTGGTCGAGGCCCCGGACCGAGGGCACGAACGCCGGTCCGAGGTGGGGTGGGACCTCTCCGCCCAGTCCGACCAGTTCGGCGACGGCGCGGGTCAGCTCCGCCCGCGCCCGGGTCCGGCGGGGGGCGCGGTTGAGCACGGCCAGCACGCGCTCGGGGGCGACCCCGTGGCGCCGGAGCGCGGCCACCGAGCCGACGAGATCGTGCAGGCCGGTGGTGGTGGGAGAGGCGACGATCACGACGAGGTCGGCCTCGGAGGCGGCGGTCCGGGCCAGCAGGTTGCGGTCTTCGATGTCGAACGATCCCGTGTCGTCCTCGCCCTCGAGGTCCTCGTCGGCATCGGCCACCACGACCCGAGCGGCGCGGGTGAGCGAGTCGAGCGCGGCCGCGAACGCTCGGGCGCGGATGGCGACCCAGTCCCGCGGGCGGCGGAGGCCGAGGACGAGGCGGTAGCCGCGGTCGACCACCTCGAAGGTGAGGGCGTGCACCTCGCCGGGGGCGAGATGGCCCGACCGGTGGGCCTCCACCAGCTCCTGGAGGCCCGGGACCAGGTCGCCGGCGTCGTGCAGCAGGCCCTGGTGGGCGTGGCGGGCGAGGTCGACCAGGAGGACGTCGGCCGCGTGGCGGGGATCGTCGGCCAGGTGCTGGGCGAGGGCGGCGGCGACCGTCGAGGTGCCTGCGCCCGAGCGCCCCATCACGGTGACGAGCCGGCCGCGCCACGCGGCCGGCCCGGACGGGTCGTCGGTGCCGGGGACCACCGAGCCGGTCGGGTCGTCGAGCCGTGCCACCGGCCGGGCGTGGTCCGCCAAGGCGGAGAGCAGGTCCTGGGCGCCGTGGTCGGCGGGCAGTCGGGCGGCGGCGCCGAGGCTCGACCAGTCCCGACCGTCGTCGCCCACCGCCAGGGCGGCGATGCCGCTGGCGGCCAGGATCGCCAGCAGGTCACGGTCGACCGCCGGCAGCCGGACGTCGAGCAGCGCCGCCGAGAACGGTCGGCCCGAGCCGACCCGGGAGCGCAGCTCGGCGGCGGACACGCACTTGACGAACTCGACCGGCAGCGCGCCGGAGGTGGCCCACCGCGCCACCTCGTGGAACCACGGCGAGCGGACCGGGGCCAGGCCGAGCACGACGTACCGCTCGGTGCTCATCGTCCGCCCCCGGTCCCGCGGTCGGCGTCCGCGCCGGTGCCGGTGACCCGGACCACGGTGAGGTCGCCGGTCCGGGCGGTGGCCACCAGCGCGCCCGCGTCCACGTCCGCATCCAGGATCACGGTGATCACCTGGCGGCCGTCGGCCCCCAGCCCGCCGTCGCCGTCCTCCACGGCCTGCACCGTGGCGCGGCGCAGGATGCGACGGGCCGCCGCCGACGTCTCGCCCGAGGATCCGGCCTCGGCCGACCCGCTCCCGGCGGTGGCGGAGGCGTACACATCGATCCGGTCACCGGCCTGCACGGTCCCCGCCACCGCCCAGTCCCGGTCGATCGAGAAGGACACCGCCCGACGCCGGGCTGCCGGTGGGGCGACGGCACCGACCTGCACCAGCTCGCCCGGCGCCAGCGGACCGAGGGCGACCGCGCCCTCCAGCACGCCCGGGTCCAGGAAGGCGTGGGCGGCGACCGATGCCGGCAGGTCGACCGCTCGGGTGGCCAGCGCGTCTGGCTCGAGCACCTCGCCCGGCCCGACGGCACGGGTGGCCACCACGTAGCGCGCGGTCGGTCCGCTGCGGTGGCCGCCGGCGACCCACCAGGTGCCGACGACCGCGACCGCCACCAGGAGGCCGCCGACCACCGAACGACTGCCCGGCAGCCCGGGTCGCCGCCGCAGTCGCCGGACCGACGTGGTGCCGGCGCCGCCGTTTCGATCGAGGTCCGAGCCCTGGGCGGCCTCGGGCCGACCGCCTTGCACCTTCGTGGACACAGACCGATCCCCTTGCAACGTGGAGGTGTTGGTGTGCCCGGGGAAGGTGGCGGCACCTTAGGGCATCGCAGAGGCCTTGGAAAGCGGCGTGCTCCACGGGCGAAGATCGAGACGAGCCGATGTCCGAGCGGTCGCCGGGTGGGCTCAGGCGCCGCGCCATGCACACCGAAAGGTGCCGACGGGGGTATGGTTCGGCCCATGTCCACCCCCATCCAATGGCTCAGCACCGCTGACGCCGCGAAGTACCTCGGCATCACCCCGCGGACCCTCTACCGGTTCATCGACGAGGGCCAGATCGCCGGCTACCGGTTCGGTCGCGTCATCCGCCTCAAGCAGGACGACGTGGACCTGTTCATCGAGAGCAGCCGGATCGCCCCAGGCACCCTCGAGCACCTCTACCCCGAGGTGGTCGGCAGCGCAGGAGCGGGCGTCGCCACCGCGGATCGCTGATCCAGGGGACGCTCCGCGTCCCCGCCCTCGAACCGACGTGCGTGCGCCCCCGGCCCTCTGCCGGGGGCGCACTCGCGTCGCTCCGGCGGGCGCGTGTCTGGGGTCAGGACAGGGCGACCTCGGCCACCGCGGCCAGCGGCACGTAGGCCACCGAGCCGTCGTCGGCGGCGACCGCCACGAGGTCGGTCCCGACGCTCTGGAGGCGGCCCGCCACCCGGTCGCCCGAACGGACGTGCACGGTGACCTCGAGGCGGTCGGTGGCCAGCTCGGCGAGGACCCCGGCCATCCCGGCCCGCACGACGAGTGCCCGGTCGTCGCCCACGGTGGCCGGGGCGTCGGGGGCGGGGCGCAGCAGCTCGACGGCGCTCAGGGCGACCATCACCGGCGTGCCCGACACCGACTGGAGGCCGACGAAGTCGGCGCCGACGGTGCGGATCGTCCCCGACACCGTGCGGCCCGACGCCGTGGTCACCGCCACCGAGACCGCGCGCTCGCCGAGGTCGCGCAGCGCGTCGGGGAGGGTGCCGGACTCGGCGGCCTGCCGGCGCAGGTCGCGCTCGCGGCGCCGCTCGGCGACGGCGTCCGACGCCCGCTGTTCGTCGGTCAACGCGCGCAGCGCGTCCTCCAGGGAGCGCCCGCCGGCCGGTCCTTCGCCTGTGCTCACGGGCCGTGACGGTAGGCCAGAACACCCGGGAGCACGACTCGGACGGCGGTACGCTGTCCCGGTCCCTCGAGAAAGCCGCCGTTGACCACCGCCCAGCTCACCATCCACGTCCCCGGCAACCACCTGATGGGCGCCCTCCTCGGCGAACGAGACGAGCTGCTGCGCCAGGTCGAGCGGGCCTTTCCGGACACCACGATCCACGTGCGGGGCAACGAGGTCGGCATCGGCGGTCCCGATGCCGACCGCGTCGGTCGCGTCTTCGCGGAGCTGGTCACGCTGCTCGAGGCCGGCGAGGTGCTCGACGATGCGCTGCTGGCCCGGGCGATCGACATGGTCAAGGCCGACGAGCGCCCCTCCGACGTGTTCACCACCGAGGTCCTCGCCGCCCGGGGCGGCCGGCGGGTCCGCCCGAAGACCGCCGGGCAGAAGGCCTACGTGGACGCGATCGCGGACCACATCATCACCTTCGGGATCGGCCCGGCCGGCACCGGCAAGAGCTGGCTGGCGGTGGCGATGGCGGTCCAGGCGTTGCAGACCAAGGCGGTGGACCGCATCATCCTCACCCGCCCGGCGGTGGAGGCGGGCGAGCGCCTCGGCTTCCTGCCGGGTGACCTCATGGCCAAAGTCGATCCGTACCTGCGGCCGCTCTACGACGCCCTGCACGACATGGTGGACGCCGAGGCCGCCGCCCGGCTCCTGGAGCGGGGGACCGTCGAGGTGGCGCCGCTGGCGTTCATGCGGGGCCGCACGCTCAACAACAGCTTCATCATCCTGGACGAGGCCCAGAACACCACGCCCGAGCAGATGAAGATGTTCCTGACCCGCATCGGCTTCGGCTCGAAGGTGGTCGTCACCGGCGACACCACCCAGGTCGACGTGCCCGGCGGCCGCACCGGCCTCGGCGGCCTCGAGCGGATCCTCGGCGGGATCGACGGCATCGCCTTCGTGAAGCTGAGCGGCCGTGACGTCGTGCGCCATCGGATCGTGGCCGCCATCGTCGACGCCTACGAGCGCGATGCGGCCGAGCCGGTGGAGCGATCGTGATCCGCCCCGCCCCGCCCCGACCGCCGCAACGGCGCCGCCAGGGCGGCGAGGGCGACCTCGAGGTCTTCGTGGCCGACGAGCAGGATGCCGAGCCGGTCGACGTCGCCCGCTGGGAGGCGCTGGCCCGCAACGTGCTGGGGGCCGAGGGCGTCCGGGGCGAGGCGGAGCTGGCGCTGCTGTTCGTCGACGAGGACACGATGGCCGAGTTGAACGCGTCGTTCATGGGCCAGGTCGGCCCCACCGACGTGTTGGCCTTCCCGATCGACGCGGACGAGGACGGGGTGGGCGCCGGTCGATCGCCCGACGGCTCCACCGCCGGACCCGATCGCGATGCCCCGTCCGACGTGCCGCTGCTGCTCGGCGACGTCGTCGTCTGCCCCGCGGTCGCCGCCCGCAACGCGCCCGGCCACGCCGGGACCTACGACGACGAGCTCGCCCTCCTCGTGGTCCACGGGATCCTCCACGTCCTCGGCCACGACCACGCCACCCCCGAGGAGACCACCGTGATGCAGGCGCGCGAGCAGGATCTGCTCGGGCGGTTCCACCGATGAGCACGGCGCCGGTCCTCGCCGCCGAGGGCTTCACCCAGGTCGACCTCTACCTCCTGATCGCCATCGCGGTCCTGATGACGATCGCCGTGCTGACCGCGGTGGCCGAGACCTCGATCGTGCGGATCACCAAGGCCAAGGCCCAGGGCCTCGCCGAGGACGGGCGGCCCGGGGCGAAGGCGCTGCTGGCGCTGGTCCAGGCCCCCGAGCGCTGGATCAACGCGCTGCTGCTCGTCGTGCTGGTCTGCCAGATCGTGCAGGCCACCCTGACCGGGGTGGTGTCGGGCCGGCTGTTCGGCGGACTCGGCGTGGCGGTCGCCACCTTCGTCAACGTCGTCATCACCTTCGTGCTGGCCGAGGCCGCCCCCAAGACGTGGGCGCTCCAGAACACCGAACGGGCCGCGCTGGCGTCGGCCCGGCCGGTCAAGGTGCTGGTCGACTTCGGTCCGCTGCGGCTCGTGTCGCGGGGCCTCATCGGCCTCACCAACGTGATCCTCCCCGGCAAGGGCCTGAAGGAGGGCCCGTTCATCTCCGAGGAGGAGCTGCTGGCGGTGGCGGCCGAGGCGGCCGAGGCGCAGGTGATCGAGCCCGACGAGCAGCGCCTGATCGAGTCGGTGATCGAGTTCGGCGACACGGTCGTGCGCGAGGTGATGGTGCCCCGGCCCGACATGGTGACGGTCAACCACGACTTCCGGGTGGCCGACGTCATGGAGGTCGTGCTGCTCAACGGGTTCAGCCGGGTACCGGTGCTCGGCGAGGGCATCGACGACGTGATCGGCCTCGTGTTCGCCAAGGACCTGATGCGGGCCGAGCGCGACGGCCGCGAGGACGAGCCGGTCGGCAACCTCGTCCGGTCGGCCCGAGCGGTCCCGGAGACGAAGAAGGTCTCCGAGCTCCTCCGGGAGATGCAGTCCGAGCACTTCCACATGTCGGTGGTGATCGACGAGCACGGCGGCACCGCCGGCATCGTCACCCTCGAGGACCTGATCGAGGAGCTGGTCGGCGAGATCGTCGACGAGTTCGACACCGAGGACGCCCGGATCGAGCCGCTGGCCGGCGGCGGGGTGCGGGTGAGCGGCAGCCTCCCGATCGACGATGCCAACGAGCTGCTCGGCCTCGAACTGCCCGACGGCGACTTCGACACGATCAGCGGCCTGATGCTCCACCTCCTCGGGCGGCTCGGCGCGCCCGGCGACGTCGCCGAGTGCGACGGCGCCCGGCTGACCGTCGAGCGCGTGCAGGGCCGGCGGATCGTGCGGGTGCGCATCGAGCGGGTCGCCACCGAGGCCGAGGCCGCCGCCGGCGTCGCCGAGCCGGCCGACGCCTCGATCGCCGGCGACCGGTAGTCCCGTGCGCTCGGGCTTCGTCTCCCTCGTCGGGAGGCCCAACGTCGGCAAGAGCACGCTGCTCAACCAGATCCTCGGCCAGAAGGTCACGATCGTCTCCGACAAGCCCCAGACCACCCGGACCCAGGTGCGGGGCGTGCTGACCCGCCCCGACGCCCAGGTCGTGTTCGTCGACACCCCCGGCATCCACAAGCCGCGGACCCTGCTCGGCGAACGCCTGAACGACACCGCCACGGCCTCCCTCGGCGGCGTCGACGTCGTCTGCCTCCTCGTCGACGCCACCGCGCCGGTCGGCCGGGGTGACCAGTGGGTGGCGTCGCGGGTGCCCGCCGACGCCATCGTCGTCGTCAACAAGACCGACCTCGCCGGCCCCGAGCAGGTCCTCACCCAGCTCCGGGCGGCGGCCGAGCAGCTCGCCGGCGGCGACGAGTACTTCCCGGTCTCGGCCCGCACCGGCCGTGGCGTGCCCGAGCTGGTCGACGCGATCATCGCCCGCCTGCCCGACGGCCCGAGCTACTACCCCGACGACATGGTCACCGACGTGCCCGAGGCGTTCTGGGTGGCCGAGCTGGTCCGCGAGCAGCTCCTGGCGGTCACCCGGGACGAGGTCCCGCACTCGGTCGCCACCCGGGTCACCGAGTGGGAGTGGCCCCGCATCCGCTGTGAGATCCTCGTCGAGCGCGAATCCCAGAAGGGCATCGTGATCGGCAAGAAGGGGGCGGTGCTCAAGGCCGTCGGCATCGCCGTCCGCTCCCAACTCCCGCCGGGCGCCTTCATCGAGCTCCACGTCAAGGTCGACAAGGACTGGCAGCGCCGCCCCCGCGCCCTCGAGCGCCTCGGCTATTAATCCTCGTCACTCGCTCGGCTTCGCCTCGCTCCGTTCCTCGGAGTTGCTCGACGGGCTGACGCCCGGCTGTCCTCGCTGCTGCGGGCGGCAAGCCGCCCTTCGCAGGTCGTCAGGGGGCTCCGCAAGCTCCGCCCCCCCGACACCCCCCGCCGCTCGCTCCGCTCGCTGTGAACCCTTCGGGGCTTCGCCCCGGACCCTCGGCCTCGCGCTCGTGCTCCGGTCGTCGTCCTGGAGTTCAGGGGTCGGCGGTGATCGTTTGGAGAAAGCGTTCTACCTCGGCTCGGTCCTTGGTCCTGGGGAACGGGGGGAGGGCTCGGAGGAGGTCCCAGCGGTAGGACCTGGCGGTGGCGAGCCTCGGGTCGAAGACGGCGACGACGCCTCGATCGGTGGCGGTGCGGATCAGGCGGCCGGCGCCCTGGGCGAGGAGGGTGGCGGCGCGGGGGAGGTCGATCGTGCGGAACGCCTCGGCCTTGGCCAGCTCGCGGCGGGCCTGGAGCAGCGGGTCGTCGGGGCGGGGGAAGGGGATCTTGTCGAGGGTGACCAGGCTGAGGGTGCGGCCGGGGACGTCGATGCCCTGCCAGAAGCCCATCGTGGCGAACAGGCTGGCGCTCTCGTCGGCGGCGAAGGCGGCCACCAGCGCCGGCTTGGGCAGGTCCCGTTGGCCGAGGATCGGCGTGGTCAGGCGAGGGCGCAACGCCTCGATCGCCGCGTCCATCGCCCGGAACGACGTGAACAGCGCCAGGGTCCGGCCGCCGGCGGCGGCGATCAGCGCGGCCAGCTCGTCGTGCACGGCGTCGACGAAGGCCGGCTGGCGAGGGTCCGGGAGGTGGGCGGCGCAGTAGAGGAGGCCGTGGTGCTCGAAGTCGAAGGGGCTGCCGACGTCGAGCTGGACGTGGTCGTCGTCCTCGTCGAGGCCGACCCGCTCGGCCAGGGCCGCGGGCAGCGTGGCGCTGGTCAGGACCACCGGGCCCTGCTCCCAGAGGCCGCGGCGCAGGAGGTCGGCCACGTCGATCGGCGCCACCCGGAGGCGGGGGGACCGGTCGGGTCCCTCGACCCACGCCACCGAGCCGTCGGGGATCGTCGCCGCGGCGGCGAGGTCGTCGGCCAGGACGGTGGTGAGCTGCACCGCCCGGGTCTTGCGGGCGGCCACGTCGTCGCCGGCATCGTCGGGGATGGCCCGCAGCGCAGCCTGGACCCGGTCGAGGCGGGCGCGGCCGAGGGCGAGCACGTCGGCCACCTCGGGCGGCACGGTGCGGAGGCGCCGATCGACGTGGTCGGCCAGCACCTCGTCGAGCACCCCGGCGGTCGCCTCCACGTCGTCGACGGTGGCCGGGTCGTCGAGGATCGCCTTCACCGAGCGGGCCAGGTTGGTGAAGCGGCCGGCGCCGATCTCGAACCCGCCGGTCTCCGACACCACGTCCTCGAGCTGGTGGGCCTCGTCGACCACCACCACGTCGTGGTCGGGGAGCACCACGCCGCCGCTGGCCAGGTCGAGCCCGAGCAGGTGGAGGTTGACGACGACGACGTCGGCCTCGCCGGCTCGGCGGCGGGCGGCCTCGGCGAAGCAGGCCTCACCCTGCGGGCACCGCTTGGCCCCCGGGCACTCCTGGGCGCTGACGCTGATCGCGGCCCACGCCTGGGGCGACGGCTCGGCGCTCAGCTCGGCCCGGTCACCGGTCTCGGAGGTGGCGGCCCACAGCTTGAGGGAGGCCAGCTCCAGCTTCGAGGCCCGCTCGGCCAACCCGTCGAGCGCGAGCTGGCCGTCGCCGGTCAGCTCGGCGATCCGCTGGCGGCACGCGTAGTTGGAGCGGCCTTTGAGCACCGCGAACTCGAACGGGTGGTCGAGGTGGGCCTGGAGGAAGGGCAGGTCCTTGCCGGCCAGCTGGTCCTGGAGGGCCTTGGTGGCGGTGGCCACCACCGTCCGACGTCCCGCCAGGATCGCCGGGACCAGGTAGGCCCAGCTCTTGCCGGTGCCGGTCCCCGCCTGCACGAGGAGGTGGCGCCCCCGATCGATGGCCTCGGCCACCGCCGCGGCCATCCGAGCCTGCGGCTCCCGACGCTCGCCACCGTCGGTGGCCGCCGCCAGCCGGGCCAGGCCCGCCACGGCCCGCTCGGCGTCGCTCACCACCCCATCGTGGCAGACCGCCCACTCCCGCAACTTTGCGCCGAAACACACCTGGGCGTCGGGTTGGCGCGCAAGGTTCGAGGACGTCGTCGGCAACCTTGCGCCGAAACCCACCTGGGGGTCGGGTTTCGGCGCAACGTTCGAGCGCTCGGGTCAGTCGGGGGTGGCGGCGTCGCCGGCCTGGTACTCGGCCTCGTCGATCATCACGCCGCCGCGGGTGGCGGCGACGGCGTGGAACGCGGGGAGGGCCGGCACCAGGATCGGGACCGAGCGGGTGCCCTCGCGGGCCTCGTAGCGGACGGCGTTGAGCGTGGAGGCGTAGATGATCAGCTTGGCCAGCAGGGTGAGCCAGGCCAGCAGGGCGAACACGACGCCGAGCGGGCCGTAGAGCGACGACGCCGACGCCACCACCCGCGGCACGTACACCGTGCCCACCAGCTTCAGGATCTCGAAGCCGATCCCGCCGAGGATCGCCCCCGGCAGGAGGTCCCGGGCGGGGACCCGGCGGGTGCCGAGGCCCCAGAACACGAACCAGAACACGCCGATCTCCAGGGCGAGGCCGACGGCGATGGCGGCCACGGTCACCAGGGCCTTGGGCACCTCGTCGGGCAGGAAGTTGAGCACCCCGCCGAGGGCGATGCCGACGGCCAGGCCGAGCGCGGCCACCACCAGCCACACGATGCCGAGCAGGCGATCGCGGATCCCGCTCGACTGGGCCTGCCACGGCGCCCGCACGCCCTGCTGGAGGGCGGTGGCCACCCCCGAGCCGGACCAGGCCAGGCCGATCAGGCCGACGGTGGACGCCGCCGCCCGGCTGCGGGCGGCCCGTTCGATGGTGGTGCGGAGGGTGTCTGCCGCGCTGCCGGTCAGGCCGAGGCTGTCGACCATCCGGTCCGGGAGGGTGGCGTCGCCGTTGGCCAGGAACCCGACCACGGCGATCGCCACCAGCGCCAGCGGGAACATCGAGGTGAACACGTTGAGGGTGATCGCGGCGGAGGCGAAGCTGCCGTTGATCTCGCCGACGCGCTCCTGCACGTCGAGCGCCCGTCCGAGCCAGCGCCAGCGTTCGCCGAGCGCTCGCAGCTTCGCCTTCATCGGGGATCCTCTCTCCGTCGGACGACCGGTCGGTCCGACCCTGTCTAGGTGGTGCGGTCCGGGGCCGTGGGGGTCGCCGGGCGCCCACCGGGCCGGACGGTAGGTTGCCAGCCGTGGACCTGACCGGCATCGATCCCGCCCGGATCCCCCGTCACGTGGCGGTGGTGATGGACGGCAACGGCCGGTGGGCCACCCAGCGGGGGCTCAAGCGCACCGAGGGCCACGGCGCCGGCGAGGAGGCGCTGTTCGACACCCTCGACGGCGCCATCGAGCTCGGCCTCGACTGGTTCACGGTGTACGCCTTCAGCACCGAGAACTGGAAGCGGCCCGCCGACGAGGTCCGCTACCTCATGGGTTTCAACAAGGGCATCCTCGATCGCCACGCCGAGGACCTGCACTCGCGCAACGTGCGCATCCAGTTCATCGGCCGGCGGGACTGGCGGGTGCCCCGGGGCGTCGGCGGCCGGATCGACTGGGCCACCGACCTGACCAAGCACAACACCGGGCTGACCTTCACGATCGCCTTCAACTACGGCGGACGGGCCGAGATCGTGGACGCAGTGCGGCGCCTGGTGGCCGACGGCGTGCCGGCCGGCAAGGTCGACGAGAAGGCGATCCGGGCCCGGCTCTACGACCCCCGCATGCCCGACCCCGAGCTGATGGTCCGCACCTCCGGCGAGTTCCGGATCTCGAACTACCTGCTCTGGGAGCTGGCCTACAGCGAGCTCGTCTTCACCGACGTGCTGTGGCCCGACTTCCGCAAGCAGCACCTCGCCGACGCCATCCGGGAGTACCAGGCGCGCGAGCGCCGCTTCGGCGGCGTCACCGGGAGCTAGGCCGCCCGTGGCGCTCTACCGGGACCAGGGGATCGTGCTGCGGACCCACAAGCTCGGCGAGGCGGACCGCATCGTCAGCTTCCTGACCGAGCGCCACGGCAAGGTGCGGGCGGTGGCCAAGGGCGTCCGCAAGACCAAGAGCAAGTTCGGGGCCCGGCTCGAGCCCACCAGCCACGTCGCCCTCCAGCTCTACGAGGGCCGGGAGCTCGACATCGTCACCCAGGCCGAGTCGATCGATCACTTCCGGGCGATCCGCGACGACCTCGACCGCCTCACCCGCGCGGTCACGATGCTCGAAGCCGCCGACCAGCTCTCGCTAGAGCGCGAGGCCAACCCCGACCTCTACCGCATGCTGCTCGGCGCCCTGCGCAGCCTCTCGGCCCGCAACAGCCCGCTGGTGGTGGCCGGGTTCCACTGGAAGCTGCTGGCCCTCGAAGGGTTCCGGCCCGAGGTGGAGGGGTGCGTGGCCTGCGGGGCGGCCGAGGGCCTCGTGGCCTTCGATCCGATCGAGGGCGGCCTGCTCTGCACCGAGCATCGGCGGGGGACCCGGGTGTCGGCCGAGGCGGTCGACCTGCTCCAGCAGATCCTCGGCGGGCGCCTGGCCGCCGCCCTGGAGGCGCCGCCGTCGCCGGCCACCCACGAGGTCGACCACCTGGCCACCCGGGTGATGGAGCACCACCTCGAACGCCGCCTGCGCTCGGTGGGCCTGCTCGAGTGACCGTCAGGCCACCGGGGACCCGGGCGGCAGGTCGCCGTCGGGGGCGAGCAGGTGGACGGTCCCCTCGGGGTCGATCCCGCCGAGCACGAGGAACTCGCTGCGGAACCCGGCGATGCGGCGCGACCCGAGGTTGAGCGCCCCGACCACGAGCCGACCGACGAGCTCGTCGGCCCCGTAGTTGGTGACCTGGGCGCTCGTGCGCAGGTGGCCGACGGCGGCGCCGAAGTCGACGGTGAGCTTCCACGCCGGGCGGCGGGCCTCCGGGAACGGTTCGACGTCGACGATCCGGCCGACCCGCAGGTCGAGCGCCTCGAAGCCCTCGATGCCGACCTCGGCCTTGACGGTGCCGGGCGCGGTCCCGGGCTCGGCGGTCACGGGCGGAGGGGGACCCAGGCGCGGGTCGGCTCGTCCCACTGCATCCACATCGCCAGCTCCGGGTCGAACTGGACGTAGGTGTTGCGCCGGTCGTCCCAGGACGGACCGTCGGCCGACCTGGCCGCCTCGACC
>WBZU01000756.1_pt1 | contig 26357 bp, 27 predicted proteins | sample 5204311 | NCBI WGS metagenome assembly WBZU01 (sample SAMN12344359, study PRJNA552823) | activated sludge metagenome | biome: Activated sludge suspended growth; feature: Nitrification reactor; material: Wastewater; isolation source: activated sludge from nitrification reactor of wastewater...
GGCCCATGCCGCCGAACCGCGTGGCCGTCCTCGTCCCGACGACGCCTTCGTCGTCGTCCGCCCGTCGGGACCAAGCCGTAGCTCAAGAGCAACGCCGAGGTGGCCGCGCTGGTCGACCGGCCCGAGCTGCAGGTTCCGCTCGATGGTCTCCACCTGGCTGTGGCTCGCGAGGGGGCCGAGGTCGTGGCAACGCGACGGGATGGGGTGCCCGCGAGTCCAGATCCGCCGGGGGCACCCCCGGCCGGGGCAATGCGGTTCCACGTGAAACGGGGGCTGGATGAAGCGAGCAGCGCGAGCGGAGGGCACCGGGCGAACGGGGCGACGGAACCCACCGCCGGCACGTCGACGTGGGTGGGGCCCTGACCGGGGCGGAGGCGGATCGGCGGGCCAGGTGAGGCGAGGGGCGGGATGGCGCCCGATGGTGGGCAGGGTCGATCTGACACGGATCGTCGGATCGGTGACCCGAGCACAGCCCGACGTCAAGGGCGTGGGGGCTGGCTCGGCAGGCCGCAGCGGGGGCAACCCGAAGGTGGGCGGCGGTGGCCAGGGCCGCCCGAGACCTGATGGCCCTCGGACCGGGGGATCGGTCGACGGCCACGTCGGGCGTCGGGCAACCGACAGGCTGCGGTATCGACTCGTCCGCCTCTGGACCTGCATCCCGCTTCGGCCCATGCCCGCATGCCCGCATGCCCGCATGCCCGCATGCCGGCCCGCCGTCAGCGCCGCCGCGACCGCCCGAACTCGGCACCGAATGCGGTGGGTGAGGTCGCATTCGGTGCCGAGTTGGGAGGGGAGGGAACGCCGTCGCCCACGAGCGCGGAGGTCGGCCGTCCTGCTTCGCCCCCGGCGCCGACGGACGCCACGGGTTCCGACGCCCTGGGTCGCTGCCGTGCGCGCGATCGCTCCGGTGCTGCCCGGCGGCCAGGGCGCCTGGTCCGAGGATCCGGATGGCTGTGCGGCCCGCTCTCGGGGGCAGATCGGCCCGATGTGGGTCCGTCCTGTCCACCCCGGGCCGCAGGGGTGCCTGGGGGCCGGAGCTGGGGCGCCCGGGCACTCCCGCGGGGTCCGGCCCGACGGCGCGCTCGCCCCAGGAGGAACGGCGTGGCTGTGCACCGGTCGCTGTGGGCCACGACCCGCGCAGCGCCGGTCGGCGGGCACCACCCACACCCGGGATCGGGTCGATGCGGCGGGCTGGCACCAGCTGGTTCGGACGCCAGGTGGGAGCGTTCGGGCGGCGCCGCTCGATCCGTCTCCCGAGTCGATCGGGGCGGTAGCGGTTGGGTGGGTTGCCGTACTGGTCCTGGCGTGGGGAGAGATGGCCGGAGCGGACTGCCGTTCCACGTGGGTGCCGGTCGGCAGGGTCGGGGTCGGGTGGGTCACGGAAGCCCGTCGCCGGCGGGAGGGTCGGTGGCGACCGGTGCTGGTCGTCGGGCTTGCCTTCGCCCCGAGGATCGGCAACGCGGTCTCGTTCCCCGCCCTTGTCGTCTCGTGCCTTGGAACCGTCGGCCCCGGCGTGATGGCCCAGCGGTCGGTGCCGCCTCGGGCGCCGGCGAGCTCGGTCGTTCCACGTGAAGCGGCGGGCGGACCAGGACAAGCTGCCTGCCATCGAGGTGCTGGAGCGACGGGCCCGGGCCGGATCGAGCACCCTGTTGGTGGCGGCTGGCCGGAGGTCGTTCCACGTGAAACCTGGGCCGATCAGGCCCCTCCGGTCGACGGGCCCACGCCAGGCCCAGGGTGCGGGGGAGCCACGCGGCCAGTGCGCCGGCACCGGGCGGCTGTCGTTCCACGTGGAACGCCTGCGGTCGGAGGTCGGGCTCGGAGGGTGCTTGACCCTTGGGGCGTGGCGCGGAAGGATGGGCGCCGTGACTGACGCTCCTCCGTCCTCCGAGCTGCGGGGGGATCGGGGCCGCGAGATCGCCGAATCTCGATCGGGGGGGCGGCCCGAGCCGAGCGCTCCGACGGTGCCGCCGGACGCGGTGCTGCCGACGAGTTCGGAGGCGACCCGTTCGGCGGGGCGCTCGATCCCGCCGCTGCCCCGCATCCTCGCGGTCGCCAACCAGAAGGGCGGTGTCGGCAAGACGACGACGACCGTCAACCTGGGCGCCTGCCTCGCCGATCTCGGCTACCGGACGCTGGTGGTCGATCTCGATCCGCAGGGCAACGCCAGCACGGGCCTCGGCATCAACATCCGCGGGCTCCAGTCGTCGATGTACGACGTGATCCTGAGCGACGTGCCGATCGAGGACTGCATCGAGGCGACCTCGGTGCGCAACCTGTTCGTGGCGCCGGCCAGCCTGGACCTCGCCGGGGCCGAGATCGAGCTGGTGCCGGCCTTCAGCCGGGAGCTGCGCCTCAAGCAGGCGCTGGCCGAGGTACGCGACGACTACGACTACGTGCTGATCGACTGCCCGCCCTCGCTCGGGCTGCTGACGATCAACGGGATGGCGGCCGCCGGCGAGGTGCTGGTGCCGATCCAGTGCGAGTACTACGCCCTCGAAGGCCTCGGTCAACTGCTCCGCAACGTGACGCTGGTGCAGAAGAACCTCAACCCGGCACTCGACGTCTCCACCATCGTGCTGGTGATGTACGACGCCCGCACGAAGCTGTCCGACCAGGTGGCCGCCGAGGTGCGCGCCCACTTCGGCGAGAAGGTGTGCCGCATCATGATCCCCCGTACGGTGCGCCTCTCCGAGGCGCCGTCGTTCGGACAGCCGATCATCGCGTTCGATCCGACCTCGCGGGGGGCCGTGGCCTACCGCGAGTTGGCCAGGGAGGTCAGCGGTGGCCCGGCGTAGCGGTCTCGGCAAGGGCTTGGGGGCCCTGATCCCCAGCGAGGTGGCGGCGGCGGAGCACGACGCGACCCTCCGCGAGCTGCCGGTCAGCCAGATCGAGCGCAACCCGCACCAGCCCCGCGATCACTTCGACGAGGAGGCCCTGGTGGCCCTGACCGCGTCGGTGACCGAGCTGGGCGTCCTCCAGCCCGTCCTGGTTCGGCCGGTTGGCGCCGATCGCTACGAGCTGATCGCGGGGGAGCGGCGCTGGCGGGCGGCCAAGCGGGCCGGTCTCCAGACGATCCCGGCGGTGGTCCGCCGCATCGGCGACACCGCGTCGCTGGAGCAGGCGGTGGTCGAGAACCTCCACCGGCAGGACCTCAACGCCCTCGAGGAGGCGGCGGCCTACCAGCAGCTCATCGAGGAGTTCCACCTCTCCCACGACGAGGTCGCTCGTCGGGTGGGCAAGAGCCGCTCGGCGGTCACCAACACGCTGCGCCTGCTCCAGCTGCCCGCCGGGATCCAGAAGCTGGTCACCGACGGGCAGCTGGCCGCCGGCCACGCCCGAGCCCTGCTCGGCACCCCCGACCGCGCCTTCCAGGAGGCGCTGGCTCGGCGAGCGGTGGCCGAGCAGCTCTCGGTGCGCGAGGTCGAGGAGTCGGTGCGGGCCCGCAGCGGTGGGCCCGAGCCGGAGGCCGGTGGGGGGAGCCCGTCGCCGTCCGGCAGCGGGGGAGGGACGACCGGCGGTCGTCTTCGTCCGCCTGGGCTCCTGGAACTCGAGGAGCTGCTCTCGGACCGGCTCGACACGCGCGTGAAGGTGGCGATGGGCGCCAAGCGGGGCAAGGTGACGATCGAGTTCGCCAGCCTCGAGGATCTCGAGCGCATCTACCGCGCCATGACCTCGCCCGCCTCCGACTGACCGCCCGCGCAGACCGTCAGTCCCGGCGCCGGGCTCACCGTCGCCCATCGGTCTATCCACAGGGTGTGCAGAAGGCTGTGGTCAACCATCGGCCTCTGCCACCGCTGGAGGTCGAGGGTCGCCGGCGGGGTCCGAGGCTCTGAACCGGACCCCGTGCGCCAACCGGGCTGCCCCGGACGGTTGCGTGCATTGACGATCTGTCAATGGTTTGGCGTGGGGAGGACGATCTTCTTGGGCCCAGGCGAACTCCGTTGCCGGCTGCCCGAGACGGGTTCCAGACCGCGGCCACCGACCGAACGCGCCACGGGACCGGCCGGAGCCGGTCCCGTGGGCGTGATCTCGTTCGCTGGGGCGGGGCGGCTCCGCGCCCCGCCGAGCGGGTCAGAGGAAGTCGGACAGGTTCTGGAGCAGGCCGGCCTTGCCGGAGGCGCCCTGGAACCGGTGGGCCGGCTGGCCGTCCTTGAACACGATGAGCGTGGGGATGCTCATGATGTCGAACTGGCGGGCGAGGTCGGGGTTCTCGTCGACGTTCACCTTGGCGACGGTGATCTTGTCGGTGTTCTCCGACGCCACCTCGTCGAGGATCGGCGCCAGCATCTTGCAGGGGCCGCACCACTCGGCCCAGAAGTCGACGACCACGGGCTTGTCCGCGGCGGCGATCTCCTCGGCGAAGGAGCTCTGCGTGAGGGTGGTGGTGGCGTTGGCCATGGGGTTCTCCTGATCGGCGGTCGGGGGATGCAACCGGATGGTGGCGGGAAGGATTCCCGGAGTCAGTGGTGGTTCGCCTCGAGCCATCGCTCGGCGTCGATGGCCGCCGAGCAGCCGGACCCGGCGGCGGTGATCGCCTGGCGGTAGGTGTGGTCCTGGACGTCGCCGCAGGCGAACACGCCGGCGATGTTGGTGGCGGTGGCCGCCTCGCCGACCCCGGTGATGAGGTAGCCCGAGTCCTCGAGGTCGAGCTGGCCCCGGAACAGGTCGGTGTTCGGCCGGTGGCCGATGGCCACGAACAGGCCGGTGACCTCGAGCGGGGAGCGCTCGCCGGAGACGGTGTCCGCGACGGTGATGCCGGCCAGCGACGTGTCGCCGTGGAGCTCGACCACCTGGCGGTTCCAGTGGATCTCGAGCTTCTCGTTGGCCAGCGCCCGCTCCTGCATGATCTTCGACGCCCGCAGCTCGTCTCGGCGGTGCAGCAGGATCACCTTGTCGGCGAACTTGGTGAGGAACAGGGCTTCCTCGACCGCCGAGTCGCCCCCGCCGACCACGGCGATCGTGTGGCCGCGGAAGAAGAAGCCGTCGCAGGTGGCGCAGGTGGAGACGCCGTGGCCGAGCAGCTCCCGCTCGCGGGGGAGCTCGAGCATCAGGGACTGCGCACCGGTGGAGACGATCACCGAGGCGGCCAGGTAGGTGGGCTCGGCCGCGTCCGGATCGCCGACCCACAGCTTGAACGGCCGCTCGGACAGGTCGACCCGGCTGACCTTCTCGAGCTTGGTCTCGGCCCCGAAGCGGATGGCCTGCTCCCGGAACCGCATCATGAGGTCCGGGCCCATGATCCCCTCGGGGAAGCCGGGGAAGTTCTCGACCTCGGTGGTCAGCATCAGCTGGCCGCCCGGCTGGTCGGAGGTGGACGACGGCTCGCCCTCGAGCACCAGGGGCTCGAGGTTGGCCCGCGCCGCGTAGATGGCGGCGGTGAGCCCGGCAGGGCCGGATCCGATGATCACGACGTTGCGGATGTCAGGCACGGGTTGCTCCGATCGGTGGACGATCCGTCTGGGTGCGAAACGCTACGGCGGCCGCCGCCCTTCCCGGCCGATCGATCGGCGGGCGACGACGACGGGTCAGGGGCGGGCGGGGGCCGGCGCGTTGGCCTTGCGCAGGCACACCAGGCCGGCGACCACGAAGACCACCGACAGGCCGCCGTAGAGCCAGTAGACGGGCCCCGGGACGTAGTTGGCGTAGAGGCGGACCCCGGTGATGATGGCCGTGACCAGGGCGATCGTGGCCACCACGGCCAGGATCACGCCGTAGACGAGGGCTCGGACGGCGATCAGGGCGGGCCGGGTGGTCTTGTCCCGGACCTTGCCGATCGTGTCGACGATCATGTCCGCGGCCTGCACCGGCCACTCGCTCGGGATCATCCCGCCGTTGGACGAGGGCGTGGGTCCGGAGGGAGCGGTCATGGCCGGGGAGCCTACCCGTCGCCCCGGGTGCGGTCCCCGGGCGCCCACGCCCCGCCGAGCCGGGCGGTGCCGGTCAGCGCTGGAGGATGAAGGCGGGGTCGCAGGTCACCGCGTCCACCGCGGCGACGAGCGTGGCGCCGGTGGACTCGCCGCCGACGATCGGGAGCTCGTAGACGATCACCTCGGTGCCGTCGATGGTGGCCAGGGCGACGGCGGTGGCCGCCGGGTCGCCGAGCTCGTAGTCGCGCCCGAGCACCTCGTCGAGCTGGTCGGCGCACCGGTCGATCGACGCCGTGGCCGGGATCGGGGTGGGATCGCCGGTGGCGACCGGGGCGTCCGGGGGCAGCCCGGCGGCGATCGCCGTGCGGAGGGCCTCGGGGTCGGCGAAGGGACCGAGGTCGACCAGCGCTGTGGTGGCGGACCCGGCGGCCACGTCCGGGCCGACCGTGGTCGGCGCGCCGCCGGCCCCATCCGTGTCGTCCAGGCCGGCCTGCGGCGCCGCCGACTCGCTGGCGGACGAGTCGCCGGCGACGCTCTGGTCGGCCGTCGAGGCGTCGCCGGCGCCGCCATCGGTGGGCGTGGTGCTGCGGTCGGCGTCGGTGGCGACCTGTTCGGTGGCCGCCTCGAGCGTCGAGGTCCGGTCCGATCGACCGCTCCACACCAGGGCCAGCCCCGTGCCGAGCAGGACGAGGATCGCCGCGGCCACCAGCCAGCGGGCGCCGCCCCGGGGCGACCGCCGAGGCGTGGGCGGGACGAGGGGCCGGACGGGGTCCGCGTCCTCGGGCGCATCGTCGGCGTCGTCGGGCCCGGCGTCGGCGGGGCCGGCCGCTCCGAGGGCGGCGGCGATCAGCGCGTCCACGGCGGGCTCGGGGAGCGGGGGCGGGTCCTCGGCCAAGACGGCGGCGGCGTCGCGGAGCCGGGCCAGCCGGTGGGCGGCGGAGGGGTCCGCCGCCACGCGGGCCTCCACGCCGGGCGCCGCCTCGCCGTCGAGCAGGGCGGACAGGTCCTCGTCGGACACGGAGGGAGGGAGGGGATCGGTCATGGGGCGGTGGTTGGACGTTCGGGGGCGTCGGATCGGTTCCCGAGGCGATCGGCGAGCTGGGCGCGGCCCCGGGCGATCCGGGAGCGGACGGTACCGGCGGGGACGTCGAGCACCTCGGCGATCTCGGCGTAGTCGAGCTGGCACAGGTCTCGGAGCACGACGGCGGCCCGGAACTCCGGGGGCAGGTCGGCCAGGGCGGCGTCGACGTCGAGCCGGTCCGATGCGGTGACCCCGGGGTCGGGGGCCCGGGGGTCGGCCAGGTCGACGGCGGCGCCGTCGTCGTGCTCGGGGAGGCCGACCAGCGGGCGGCGGCGCCGGCGGCGCAGCTCGTCGAGGCAGGTGTTGGTGGCGACGCGGTACGCCCACGTGGAGAAGCGCGACCGGGCGTCGAACCGCGGGAGGCCGCGCACGATGGCCAGCAGCGCGTCCTGGGTGGCGTCGAGGGCGTCGGTGTCGTTGCCGGTGATCCGCCGGCAGACCGCGTAGATGCGGGGCTGGTGCTCGCGCAGCAGGCGCTCGAGCGCCCGACGGTCGCCGGCCTGGGCGGCGGCCACCAACCGGTCATCTGCGGCGGGCGAGGGCGACGGGGCGTCGGCGGGCGGGGTCACGTGGCGTGGAGGGCGATCGAGGCGAGCTGGACGGCGTAGCGGCCCGACTCGTCGGTCGGCGCCAGCCGGGTGAACCAGACCAGCACACGCTGTCCCGTCCGGCCACCGAGCGACACCCGGACCTCGCCGGTGGGGGCGTCGGTCACGGTGGCCACCGGGTCGCCCCACCCCGCCAGGGTGCTCGGTCGGTCGCCCGTGGTCACGTAGACCTGGGCCGACCAGCCGCCCCGGGGCGTCACCAGGTCGAGCCGGCCGAGGGCCGTGGGCGACGCGATGGCGGCGACCACGCCCACGCCCTGCTTGCGGGCGGCGACGTCGGCGTCGCCGTAGCGCTCGGTGCGCCACACGGTGGCGGGGTCGCCGTCGAGCAGGTTCGGCAGCAGCTCGGGGACCTCGGCGTCGTCGCCGGCCCCGCCCGAGGCCGGGCCGGGGTCGAAGTCGTCGACCGTGGAGATCGTCACCAGCGGACCGGGCGGATCGGTGCGCCCCCCGACGCTGCCGGCGATGGTGGCGACCCCGGCCCCGATGACGAGGATCGCCGCCACCGTCCACGGCCAGCGCCGGCGCCGCCGAGCCGGTTCCTCGACGATCACCGGAGCGGAGGCGGGGGCGGGGGCCACCGGCGGGCGAGGCGGGACCGAGGGGCTCGGCGCGAGCGGCGGTTCGGCCGCGGCCACCGCGGCCTGGGCTGCGGCGGGCGCCTGGCGGGGGTCGGCGCCGGCGGCGAGCAGCGCGGCCCGCATCGAGGCGGCGTCCGGGTACCGGTCCTCGGGCCGGAGGGCCATCGCCCGGAGGACGACCTCCTCCACCGCGACGGGCAGGTCGGCCCGGAGCTGGCGCGGCGGCCGGGGGGCGCGGTGCAGGCGGGCCAGCGCGGTGGCGGCGTCGGTCTCGGCGACGAACGGCGGCACCCCCGTGAGGGCTTCGTAGAGCACGACGCCCAGGGCGTACAGGTCGGCGCGGCCGTCGACCGGGCGACCCTCGACCTGCTCGGGGGCGAGGTACTTGGCGGTCCCCACCATCGAGCCGTCGGAGGTGAGGTCCGCGCCCACCGCGGCCTTGGCGATGCCGAAGTCGGCCACCAGCACCCGCCCGTCCGCCGACAGCAGGATGTTGGCCGGCTTGACGTCGCGGTGGACGAGCCCGCTGGCGTGGGCGGCGCCGAGGGCGTCGGCCACCTGGGTGCCGATGGCCAGGACCGACGGCAGGCGCATCGGCCCGTGCTGGTCCAGGTCGGCCCGCATCGTGGTGCCGACCACCAGCTCCATCACGATGGCGTTGACGCCGTCGTCGGTGGAGAGGGTGTCGTAGACCGACACGATCGAGGGGTGGGTCAGCCGGGCCGCGGCGATCGCCTCGGCGCGGAACCGCCGGACGAACGACTCGTCGGCGGCGAGGTGGGGGTGGAGCACCTTGACCGCGACGCGCCGGGTCAGGACCTCGTCGGTGGCTTCCCACACGCGCGCCATGCCCCCGGAGGCGATCGGGCGGTGCAGCCGGTAGCGCTCGGCGAGCAGCCGCCCTTCGAGGTGGTCGGCCGGAGGCCCGGGACGGGTGCTCGGGGGAGTGGCCACGACGTCGGCCAACCTACCGTCCCGCCTTCGCCGGCCCGGGAGCGGGCCGGGTCGCTCAGGTGGGTCGGTGCCAGGCCAGGCCGATGACCTCGGGCCCGCCGTGGGCGCCGATCACCGGGCCGATCGTCCAGCGCTGGATGCGGTCGGCGCCGTAGCGGGGGGCGAGGAGCTCGATCAGCTCGTCGGCGTCGGGTGCCAGGCCGCTGCACACGGCGACCACCTCGGGCTCGGCGGCCTCCTCGAACAGCCGATCGCGGAGCCACACCAGCGACTTGCGGCGGGTGCGGACCTTGGCCGCCTCCTTGACCGCGCCCGAGGAGATGTCGACGATCGGCTTGATCGAGAGCATCGAGCCGAGCATCGCCTGGGCGCCGCCGATCCGGCCGCCCTTCTTGAGGTTGTCGAGCGTGTTGAGGGCGCCGAAGACGTGGGTGCCCGGCCGCATCGCCTCGACCAGGGCGACCACCTCGTCGGCGCCGGCCCCGGCGGCGGCGGCCTCGACGGCGGCGATGACCTTGAGCCCCAGCGTGGCGGTGATGCCCTTGGAGTCGACGACCCGGACGTCGACGTCGCCTTCCACGGCGCGGGCGGCGTTGACCGCGGAGGACATGGTGGCGGACAGGTCGCTCGAGAGGTTGATGCAGACGACCTGGTCGCCCCCGGCGCCGGCCTCGCGGAACGCCTTCTCGAAGGCGCCGGGCGACGGTGCGGCGGTGGAGGGGAGGACGTCGAGCTCGGCCATCTTGGCGTAGAAGGCCTCGGGCGAGAGCTCGACGACGTCGACGTACTCCTCGTCGCCGAACCGGATCATGAGCGGGACGATCCGCACGCCGAGCGCCGCGGCCTGCTCGGGGGTGAGGTCGGCGGCGCTGTCGGTGACGATCTGGACGGGCATCGGGGCTCCGGTTCGGTGGGGGAGGGGCGCGGCGGCGCGGGCGGGGCCGACAGCCGGGGGGTTCGACCCCGGCGGTGGCCGGTGGGTTACACGTCGGCGACGAACACGTCGTCGGTGGCGTCCGCCGTCGCGGCGTCGCCCGTCGGCGCGGTCGGGGCGGTGAGGTGGTCGTGGTGGCCGCCGCGGGCGTGGCGGGCCCGTCGGCTGCGCCGGCTGCGGAACAGGTGGCGTCCCCACCACAGCGCGAGGAACCCGGCGGCGCCCACGGTCAGGATCAGGCCGACGCCGGAGACGGCGGTCGACCGGATCGTGTAGCTCGTCTCGGCCAGCACGACCTTGCCGTCCGGCGTGGAAACCTTGATGCGCAGGGGGGTGTCGCCGGGGGCGCGGGTGTGCACCGGGATCTCGAGGAGCGTCGAGCCGGGGGCCACCTCGCGCACGATCGGCTCCTCGGGGAGCTCGAGGCGGTCGGAGGCCTCGAGGGTGACCACCACCTTGACCGGCTGGTCGAGCCGGGACGTGAGGCGCAGGGGGAACTCCGCGTCGCTGGCGCCGAGGGTGACGCGGTCGCGGGCGGGGAGGTCGATGCCGGCTAGGCGATCCTCGAGGTCCGACTCGATCACCCCGAGTCGATCGAGCCGGGCGGCGACGGGGAGGTCCCGGCTGGCGGCCCGGGCCAGGAGGACCTCGTAGGCGGCGTTCACCGGGCGGGGGTCGGCGAGCATCGACGTGTAGCTGCCCAGCAGGTCGTGGGTGCGCCGGGTCCGGTCGGGGTAGAGGCCGAGGTCGATCGCCGGCCGGTCCGGCAGCTCGACCGGCGCGGCGTCGGGGGCGAACGCGGCGAAGAGCCCGTCGGCGGTGGTGGCGCGCACCGCGCCGCCGGGGTCGAGGCCGGCGAGGACCACCGCCAGCTCGTCGGGGTCGACCGTGGTGGGATCGATCCACACGACGCGGCCGGCGCCGTCGGGGTCGATGGCGGCGGCCGCCGTCAAGCGGCCGAGGAGCTGGTGGCCGGCGAGCACCGGATCGTCGGGGCGGACGGCGAGGCCCGGGTCGAGCGCCGCCATCGCGGTGAGGTCCAGCCCCTCGCCGAGCGGCACCGGCGTCGATGGGGGGTCGGCCCCGAACGCACCGGCGGGCAGGAGGAGGTGCGCCACGCCGACCGCCTGGAGCAGCTCGGCCGACGGGCGATCGATGGGGTCGTGCTCCAGCCAGGTGTCGGTGCCCTCCTCGCCGAGCACCCGCGACAGCGTGCGCCGGCCGAGGTCGGTCTGGCGCAGGACCTCGTCGCCGAGGTCGGCATCGACGAGCGCGGCGACGTCGAGGTCGACGTAGGTGCCGCCCAGCAGTTCGCGACCGGGCGCCACCAACTCGGCCCGCAGCGCGTCGAGCGTGGCCTCGGCCTCGCCGTCGGCCTCCAGCGCGGCGGCGGTGTCGGGGGTGACCGCGAAGCTCACCGGCACGTCCGGATGGGCGGTGAGCTGGTCGAGCACGGCGTCCACCTGGTCGAGCCAGGCCCGATCGAGCGCCATCGTCGATCCGTCGGTCGCGGTGTCGTCCGCGTCCGGGTCGTCGGCGACGGTGGTGGACGAGGTGGTGGTGCCGACGGGGTCGGGGGCGGTGGCCTCGCCCGGGGGCTGGTGGATCTCGGCGACGAGCGCCACCCGGGCGGAGGCGGCCGAGGGATCGGCGGGCGTGCGGATCAGGTAGGTGACGATCGAGGCGAGCGTGCCCTCGCCCGCGGGGCCTCGGAGGCGGATCCGCACGGGGTAGGCGCCCGGCTCGCGGAGCGGGTAGGACCACGGGCCGGCCGGCCCGGCGACCGAGATCGAGAAGCCGGTCCGCTGGGTGTCGAGCTCGGCGTCGGCCAGGGGGAGCACGGCGAAGGTGGCGGCGATGTCCTCCGGCTCCCCGGCGTCGACGGCGGCCAGGCCCTCGTCGTCCTCGATGCGGTCGTACACGTCGACCGCGAGGTCGCTGCCCGCGGGGGCGTGCTCGACGTCGAGGAACACGTTGAAGGTCCCGCCGGCGGCGACCCCCGGGTCCTGGGCCACCAGCCGGATCGCCGGTTCGACGGCGACGGCCGGGCTGGGCGCGGCGACGGCGATGGGCGTGGCGCGGGCGGCGAGGGGGTCGACGGCGAGCACGACGAGCACGAAGGCCGCCGCCGCGACTCGGCGGATCAGCACGGCGACGCGCCCGGCGGGCCCGACGGGCCGACCCCCGGTTCGCCGGCGAGGTCGAGGCGCAGGACGACCAGCCCGAGCGGCTCGGTCACGAACCCGCAGGCCTCGTAGAGCGCCAGCGCCCCGGCGTTGGTCTCCTGGGTGTTGACGACCGCGCTCCGGCACCCGCGGCGCACCAGCCACCCCAGCGCGTCCGCGACCAGCGCGCGGCCGATGCCGAGCCGGTGGTGGTCGGGGTCGACCGCGAGGCGCTGGAGGTAGCCCCGATCCGCCGCCCGGCCGGTGACCGCGTAGCCGACCACGGCCCCGGCCGGGCCGATGGCCACCCGGTGGCGGCTCACCGGCGTCGCCCGCAGCGCGTCGTCGAGCCCCTGGCGATCGAGCGACCAGAAGGGCTCGAAGGCGCGTGCGTCCACGGCGAGCACGGCGTCCAGGTCTCGGCGCCAGCAGCGGCGGAGCCGCACCGGCCGCTCGGCGCCAGGGGCGGGCGGCGCGCCGAGGTCTCGGCGGAGGAGGTGCAGGCGTTCGTGGAGCTCGAAGCCGGCGGCCTGGAAGGCGCCCACCTCGTGCTCGTGGAGCGCGGCGGTCAGGACCCGTTGCACCCCGTCGGCCCGCAGCCGTTCGACGGCTCGAGCCACCGTGGCCGGCCCGGGGCCGGCGAGCTCGGGCCGAGGCGACAGGACCACCACGTCGCGTCGGCCACGCCACGCGGCGACCTGGAGCGACCGGGGGTCCTCCCGGCGGCGATCACCGACGGCCACGGGCCCGGGGGGTGGAGGCTGGCGGTCGCGACACTCCCCGCGACCCTACGACCGCGACGCCGAGGGGCCGTGCCGGTCCCGGTCCTACCCTGGCGGGCGCATGCCGGTGCTCTACGCCACCCACCCCCGGTTCCTGGATCACGACACCGGGGCCGGCCATCCCGAACGGCCGGCCCGACTCCGCGCCGTGGAGTCGGGCATCGACGTGGCCGGCCTGCGCGAGGCGCTCGTGCCCGTGGTGCCGCAGCCGGTGGCCGCCGCCGACCTCGTGCGGGTGCACCCCGCGCCCTTCACCGACGCGCTCGCCGCGTTCTGCGAGCGGGGCGGCGGCTACCTCGACGGCGACACCCACGTGGGCCCGGCCTCCTGGGAGGCCGCCCGGCTGGCGGCCGGGGCGGGGCTGTCGGTGATCGAGGCGCTCGACGCCGGCCTCGGCGAGGTGGGGTTCTGCGCGGTCCGCCCGCCCGGCCACCACGCCACCCCGACCCGAGCGATGGGGTTCTGCCTGCTCAACAACGTGGCGGTGGCGGCCCGCGCCCTCACGGCGCGCGGTGAGCGGGTGGCGGTGGTCGACTACGACGCCCACCACGGCAACGGCACCCAGGACGTGTTCTGGTCCGACCCCGACGTGTTCTACGTCTCGCTCCACCAGTTCCCGATGTACCCGGGCACGGGTCGGCTCGACGAGGTGGGCGAGGGCGCCGGGCGGGGGACCACGCTGAACCTGCCGTTCCCGGCCCACGCCACCGGTGACGGGTATCGGCGGGCGATCGACGAGGTGGTCGTCCCCGCCCTCGCCGCGTGGGGCGTGACGTGGCTGCTGATCTCGGCGGGCTTCGACGGCCACCACCGCGACCCGATCACCGAGCTCGGCCTCACCGCCGGCGACTACGCCGATTGCTCGCGCTCGCTGGTCGAGCTGGTGCCGGCCGGGCGTCGGCTCCTGTTCCTCGAGGGCGGTTACGACCTGGCCGCCCTGCGCGACTGCACGGGCGCGGTGCTCTCCGCCCTCGTCGACGACGGCGCCTTCCGACCGGAGGCGCCGAGCGCCGGCGGCCCCGGCGGCGATGTGGCCGGCCGCGCCCTCAAGATCCGGGAGGTCGTTGCCGACGGATGAGCACGGGCCGGGCGCTTCCGATCGCACGTCCCCGCGAGGAGAACCCCGTGACCACCGTCGTCGACCTGCTCACCCACCTGCTCGAGGAGCGCGGTTCCGACCTGCTCGTCAAGGTCGGGTCGCCGCCCTGCATCCGCCGCAACGGCCGGCTCGAGCGCACCAGCCTCGACAGCCTCGACCCCGAGAGCATCGAACTGCTGGCCAGCGAGATGCTCGCCCCCGACAAGGCCGCCGAGTTCAAGGCCCACGGGGAGGTGGACCTCGCCCACAGCGTTCCCGGCCTCGGCCGCTTCCGGGTGAACGTGTACCGCCAGCGTGGCTCGGTCAGCCTGGCCATCCGCCGGGTCGTTCCCGGCGCGCCGGCCATCGCCGACCTCGGGGTGCCCGCCGTGGTGGCCGACCTCGCCTGCCAGCCCGAGGGCCTCGTCCTCATCTCCGGGCCGTCGGCCTCCGGGAAGACGACCACCGCGGCGGCGATGATCGACCACATCAACGCCACGCAGCCACGCCACATCGTGACGATCGAGGATCCGATCGAGGTGCTCCACGCCGATCGGATGGCCCTGGTGAGCCAGCGCGAGCTCGGCGCCGACACGGCCGACGTGGCGGACGCGCTGCGCCGGGCCTCGCGCCAGGACGCCGACGTGATCTTCGCCAGCGACCTCCCCGACGTGGAGTCGGTGCGGGAGGCGCTGGCCGCCGCGGCCGCCGGCCGCCTGGTCCTGGCGGTGGTCAACACCCTGACCGCCACCGACACGATCGGCTCGCTGGTCGACCGGTTCGAGCCGCACCAGCAGACCTCGATGCGCCAGACCCTCGGGCGGGTGCTCCGCGGCGTGGTCTGCCAGCGCCTCGTCGACCGGGCCGACGGCCGGGGCCGCGTCGCCCTCGTGGAGTCGTTGGTCGGCACCCCGAAGGTCCGTGCCGCCATCGCCGCCAACGCCGATCCCGCGGTGCTCGAGCGCCTGATGACCGAGGGCGACTACCACGGCATGGCCACCTTCGACCAGGCGCTGTTCCGCCTGTACAACGACGACTACATCTCGATGGACGAGGCGCTCGAGCGGGTGACCAACCCCGAGGACTTCCGCATCCTGGTGCAGCAGTCGGGCTTGTCCTCGGTCCACTGACCCCTGGCGGCGCCGCCTCCCGGCCGCCGAACCGCTGGGGGGCCGCGCCGCGGTTCCCCTAGCGTCGCCGAGGTGATTCCCGAACGGTGGAGGCCGGTCCTCGACGCGGTGCGGCCGGTGGCCGACGCCTTCGAGGCGGCGAACCAGCCCGTGTACCTCGTGGGCGGGATCGTGCGCGACGTGCTGCTCGGGCGCGACCTCGGCCCCGACCACGACCTCGACCTCACCACCCCGGCCCACCCATCGGAGGTGAAGGCGATCATCGCCCCCATCGCCGAGGCGGTCTGGACCCAGGGCGAGCGGTTCGGGACGATCGGCGCCAAGGTCGGGGGCCGCACCGTCGAGATCACCACCCACCGCTCGGAGATCTACGACCCGGACTCTCGCAAGCCCGAGGTCGCCTACGGCGACGCCGTCGAGGTCGATCTCGCGCGGCGCGACTTCACGGTCAACGCCATGGCGCTGCGCGTACCCGAGCCCGAGCTGATCGACCCGTTCGGCGGGGCCGCCGACCTCGCCGCCAAGGTGCTCCGCACCCCCGGTGCGCCCGAGGCCTCCTTCACCGACGACCCGCTGCGCATGCTGCGGGCGGCTCGGTTCATCGCCGGCTACGGCCTCGAACCGGTGCCCGAGTTGGTGGCGGCGGTGCGCGACCTCGCCCCCCGCCTCGACATCGTCTCGGCCGAGCGGATCCGCGACGAGCTCGACAAGTTGCTCGTCGTCGAGGACCCATCGGCCGGGCTGTGGTTCGTCGTCGACACCGGGCTGGCCGACGTGTTCCTCCCCGAGCTGCCGGCGATGCGGCTCGAGCAGGACCCGATCCACCATCACAAGGACGTGCTCGCCCACACGATCGCCGTGGTGGCCAACACCCGACCCCGCCGCATCGTCCGCCTCGCCGCGCTCCTCCACGACGTCGGCAAGCCGAAGACCCGCTCGTTCACCGACGGCGGGGTGACCTTCCACCACCACGAGGTGGTGGGCGCCCGCATGGCCCGGGATCGCATGCAGGCCCTGCGCTACCCCAACGACGACGTCGCCGCCGTCCGCCAGCTCGTCTACCTCCACCTGCGGTTCCACGGCTACGGCAACGGCTGGACCGACAGCGCGGTCCGCCGCTTCGTGCGGGACGCCGGAGCCCACCTCGAGGACCTGATCGAGCTCACCCGCTGCGACGTCACCACCCGCAACAAGCGCAAGGCCGAGCGCCTGGCCCGGAGCATGGACGACCTCGAGGTGCGCATCCTCGAGCTGGAGGCCCAGGAGCAGCTCGACGCTCTGCGCCCCGATCTCGACGGCCAGCAGGTGATGGCCCACCTCGGCGTCCCGCCCGGCCGGGTGATCGGCGACGCCCTCGCCTTCCTGCTCGAGCTGCGCATCGAGCACGGCCCCCTCGGCGAGGAAGAGGCCTACCGCCGCCTCGACGCCTGGTGGGCCGACCGCCCCGCCGGCGCCTGAGGAGCCGGCGCGCTAGCGCAGAACCGATTCCGCCCCGCGAGCCCACGTCGACCCCCACCCCGAGCCGCTCGGTGGTTGCCGGTCTGTTCGTGGTCCACGATCCGGATGCTCTGGGTGCGGCCAAGGGTGGGGCTGAGGTTCACGAGCAATCGGTCTCGTTTCGCGGTGACTCAGGCCGCTCGGTCGAGGTGTCGTTCACGCCGTCTGGGGTGAAGGATTCGTTGATCTTGGCTGCGACGGCCTGACCGTGGCCACCCTCAGCTACGACGGCGCCGGACGCCTCTCCGGGGTCGACTACCCGACCGGCTGGGGCTACGCCGGCAACGGCACCAAGCTCACCGGCATCGGCTACGACAGCATCGGCCGCCAGAACACCCTCGAGTGGCGCACCAGCGGTGGCACCCTCATCACCTCCGATGCGACCACCCGCAACCTCGCCGGCCAGATCACCGACCAGACCATCGACGGCACCGACGCGTACCCCGCCGGCGCCAACTTCGGCTACGACGCAGCCGGTCGCCTCACCAGCGCACGCGCCACCGGACTGAACCTCGCCTACAACTTCGCCCCCTCGGGCGGCTGCGGCGCCTCCACCACCGCGGGCAAGAACACCAACCGCACCTCGATGGTCTCCAACGGATCAACCACCACCTACTGCTACGACGCCGCCGACCGCCTCACCTCAACCAAGACCCGGCGCCGCTTCCATGGCCGGATCGGAGCCGCCGCAACCCATTCCACACGGCCCACCGATACGCCTCAGCGTGACGTCACCTCGACGAACCCGCAATCCAGCAGATCGACAGCCCTCGAATCGCGCCGTGGAGAGCTGGGCTAGTTGCCCTGCTTGCGGGCTCGGAAGACGACGGTGGCGGGGACCAGGCGGGCGACGTCGGCCGAGGCGGCGGTGCGGGGGCCGGCGCCGGTGGCGGTGGGCTCGAGGAGCTGGTCCACCCCGAAGCTCGCCCGCTGGAGGGTGGTGAACACCTCGCCGATCGTCCGCACCCTATCGACGACCGGGTCGCCGTGGAGCTCCCAGGAGCGCGGGGCACCGTCGTCGTAGGCCCGCACGATGCGGAGCGGGTCGGCCGCCGTGGGATCGATCATCCCGAACGCCGGATGGGGGAACGAGCAGATGAAGGCGGCCTCCGGCTTGAGGACGCGATGGACCTGGCGGAAGACGCGGGCGAGGTCGTCGACCGAGGCGAGGGCGAGCACGCTGATGGCGGCGTCCACGCTGTCGGAGCGGAGGAAGGCGAGTTCGGCCAGCCCGGCCTGGTGGAGCTCGACGCGGACCTCGGCTGCCTCGGCGCGATCGCGGGCGCGGCCGAGCGCGGCGACGTCGGGGTCGACGGCGAGCACCTTGGCCCCCTGGGCGGCCAGCGCCACCGCGTTGGCGCCGGCGCCGCAGCCGAGGTCGAGGATGCGGCGGCCCTCGACCGATCCCAGCAGGCGGAGGTCCGCCTCGGTGGGGAGGTCGGCGCCGTAGGTGACCACCGAGGCGACCTCGGGCCCGGCGTCGGCGGTGGTGTGGCGGTGCCAGTCGGCGGGCGCGGGGGCGGCGGAGAGCGGATCGGCCATCGCCGAAGTCTGCCGTCGGACCGACGTGGGAGGCTGGACCCTTGCGCATCGTCACGTTCAACGTGCACCACGGCACCGTCGGCCGCCGCGGGCCGGTCGATCCCGACCAGCTCGGGGAGACCTGCGCCGGATTCGACGCCGACGTGCTCGCGCTCCAGGAGGTGGACCTCGGCACGATCCGCACCGGGGGGGCAGACCTGGCCCTCGCGGTGGCCAGGGCCACCGGCATGCAGCAGCTGTTCGGGCCGTCCCGGCGGCTCCCCGGCGGCTTCTACGGCAACGCCCTGCTGGTGCGGGGCCGGTTCGACCGCTGGGCGGTCCACCGCCTGCCGCGCCGGCCGCGCTGGCGGGTGTGGCAGGAGCGGCGCACCTCGCTGGTCGCCCACGCGCTCCTTGACGACGGCCCGCTGGCGGTGGCCGCCACCCACCTGGCGGTGCCCCGGCCGATCAGCACCCGCCAGCAGGCCCACCTGACCCGGATCGTCGCCGGCCTCCCCCGGCCGGCGGTCCTCCTCGGCGACCTCAACCGCGAGCCCCACGAGGTGGCGCCGATGGCCGAGGCGCTCGGCTTCGCCGCCGCGGCCCACGACCCCACCCATCCGGTCAAGGCGCCCAAGCTCACGATCGATCACGTGCTGGTCTCCCCGGGCCTGGCGATCACCGGCGTGGAGGTGCGCCGCACGCCGATGAGCGACCACCGGGCCCTGCTGGTCGACGTCGAACGCGTCCCCGAGCCCGCGGCCGACCCCGACGCGATCCCGGACGGCCCTCGGTAGCCTCCGGCCCGTGAGCTTTCGACCGCAGTCGGTCCGGGGCGCAGACGGTCCCGGCGAGATCGACTACCGGCTGGCGCGCCGATCGGTGCTCTCGGAGTTCCGCAAGGGCCGGCTGGCCCGCCACGAGGTGTGCGATGCCCACCCGGAGCTGGTGCGAGCGGCCCGCGAGTGCGGCGACCGGACCTCGATCACCTGCCCGGTGTGCGAGGAGACGCAGGTCGTCCTCGTCTCCTACGTGTTCGGGCCGAAGCTCCCCGCCTTCGGCCGCTGCATCACCACCCGCCGCGAGCTCCAGCAGCTGGCCAAGCGCCCGGGGAACTTCTCCTGCTACGTGGTCGAGGTCTGCCCGGCCTGCTCCTGGAACCACCTCGCCCGCACGTTCGTCCTGAACCCGGCCCGCGGTCGCCTGGCCGCCCGGTGAGGCCGGAACCGGGCCCGGCGGCACCCGCCGGCGGCCCGGGGCGACTGCCCGCCGTCGCCCGACCGTTGGTAGCGTCGCCTGCCGTTCGGCCGAGCGCCCATCGCCCCGTCGCCCGCCGAGCCGCCCGTCACCATGCGCACGCGTAAGCCGGTCCCGGTCCACAACCTCAAGGTCTCCCGCAAGGGGAAGGTCAAGAAGCGCTCGCTGCTCTGGCGCATGCGCCGGGTGTTCTACATGGCCGCCCTCGCCCTGACCGTCGGGGCCGCCGGCCTCGTCTACGTGCTCGGCAAGATCGATCTCCCCGTCGACCCGAGCATCGCCCAGGACCAGGACCAGACCTCCTTCATCTGCGCGGCCAACGTGCAGGTCAACTGCAACTCCTCCAACGCCATGGCCCAGCTCCACGGCACCGAGGACCGCGTGCTGGTCACCTATGACCAGATCCCGGCGATCCTGCGCGAGGCGGTGATCTCCGCGGAGGACAAGGACTTCTTCGAGCACGGCGGCGTGGATCCGCTGGGCATCGCCCGCGCCGCGGTGGCCGACCTCCGCGGCGACGGCGTCCGCCAGGGCGGGTCCACCATCACCCAGCAGTACGTGAAGCAGACGTACCTGACCCGCGAGCAGACCGCCACCCGCAAGATCAAGGAGGCGGTGATGGCGATCAAGCTCGAGCAGCAGCTCTCCAAGGAGGAGATCCTCACCCGCTACCTCAACACCTCGTACTTCGGGCGCGGGGCCTACGGCGTGCAGGCCGCCTCCCAGGCGTGGTTCGACGTGGACGTGGGTGCCCTGAACGCCGGGCAGGCCGCCTTCCTCGCCGGCCTGCTCCGCAACCCGAACTCGGCCGACCCCTACAAGGGGGCGGCGTCGCTCAAGGAGGCGGTGCGGCGGCGCAAGAGCGTGCTGGTCAACATGCTCGCCGAGGGCTACATCACCAAGGCCGAGTACGACACCCAGGCCGCGGTCTCCATGGACCCGAACGACCCGTCGATCGCCGAGGCGGATCGCTTCATCAAGCCCCCGCCCACCGTGTCCACCCTCGGCGAGAAGGTGCTCGGCAGCCAGTACGGCAGCGAGTACTTCGCCGAGTACGTGCGCCAGTGGCTGAAGGACGAGTTCGGCTCCGACACCGTCTACGGCGGCGGGCTGAAGGTGTACACGACCATCGATCTCAACCTCCAGCAAGCCGCCTACGAGGCCGTGACCACCACGCTCGATCGGCCCGGCGACCCGGCCGCTGCGCTCGTCGCCCTCGACGACCAGGGCCAGGTCAAGGCGATGATGGGCGGGACCGACTTCGCCAACAACAAGGTGAACCTCGCCACCGGCAAGGCCGGCGGCGGCTCGGGCCGGCAGCCTGGGTCGACCTTCAAGATGTTCGCCCTCGCCGAGGCGGTGCGGGAGGGGTACACGATCCAGTCGGTCCTGCCGTCGCCCACCAAGATCGAGATCACCGACCCGCAGTGCCTCAACGGCGAGGACAAGTGGACCGTGCGGGGCGGGCCGGGTGGGGCGTCGTCGCTCGTCTCGGCCACCAAGAAGTCGATCAACACCGTCTACGCCCAGCTGATGACCCGACTGGGGCCCGACAAGGTGCTGGCGCTGGCGCGCGAGATGGGCGTCGCCTCCCCGGGGCTGCGGCCGTTCTGCTCGCTGGTCCTCGGCGGCGGCGAGGTGTCGGTCCTCGACATGGCCGCCGGGTACTCCACCCTGGCCAACGAGGGGGTGGCCAAGTCCCCGATCGTGGTCACCCGCGTCGAGTTCCCGGACGGCACCGTCACCCGGTATCAGCCCGAGACCAAGCAGGTCCTGACCCCGGACCAGGCCGGGCGGGTCACCTACGCCCTCCAACAGGTGATCGCCGGCGGCACCGGCGAGGACGCCGCCATCGGCCGCCCGGCGGCCGGCAAGACCGGCACCACCCAGAGCAACGTGGACGGCTGGTTCGTGGGCTACACCCCATCGCTCACCGCGGCGGTGTGGATGGGCTACCCCGACGAGTCCAAGCCGATGAACGACGTGCACGGCATCAAGGTCCAGGGCGGCACCTTCCCGGCCAAGATCTGGCGGAAGTTCATGCAGGTGGCCACGGCGGGGACCCAGGCCCAGGAGTTCCCCGAGCTCAGCCGCGAGACCCTGGCCGAGGGCGAGGTCCTCGATCCCAAGTACGGCAAGACCAGCGTCGTGGTCGGAGGGACCGGCGGGTCGAGCACCCCGACCACCCGCCCGCGCGGGACGGGCACCACCACGCCCGGGACGACCGCACCCGCGTCGTCGGTCCCCGCCACCACCGCGCCGCCGGCCACCAGCGCGCCGCCCGCCACCAGCCCGGCCACCACGCCGGCCGGCGGCGGGACCGGCGGCACGGGCAACGGCGGCGCCGACCCCGACGGCTGAACCAGGCCCGCGGGTCGGGAACGGCGCGGCGGGTCGGCCGTGGGCTCGCCTGGCGCGGCTACTCGGCGGCGACCGGCTGGTGGGGGTAGGTGGCCTGGCAGGCCACGCACCAGGTCTCGAACTCGTCGGCGAGGCGCTCGTCGACCGGGGCGTGGGCCTCGTCGAACACGACGTAGATCCGCTGCACGGTCACCAGGTCCGGGCCGTCGTCACCACAGGAATCGCACCGGTCACCCATGCGGCCGAACGGTACCCGCCGGAATGGATCGACCCGACCCCCGGTTCTACGCTGGCTGTACCCGCCGGCAGCCCTCGGGCGCTGGACGGGATCCCAACCAAGGAGGCTCCGATGAGCTCGACCCCCGCCCCCGCGCCCTCGGGCGCCGCCCTCACCGTGCCCGCCATCGCGGCCCGCAAGGTCCGCCGCGGCGACGCCCCGTTGGTGATGGTCACCGCGTACGACGCCCCCGGCGCCCGGATCGCCAGCGAGGCGGGCGTCGACCTGATCCTCGTGGGCGACTCGGTCGCCATGGTCGTGCTCGGCTACGACGACACGCTCCAGGTCACGGTGGACGACATCGCCCACCACACCGCGGCGGTCGCCCGGGCCAAGCCCCGGTCCCTCGTGGTCGCGGACCTGCCGTGGATGAGCTACCACCTCTCCACCGAGGACACCGTCCGCAACGCGGCCACGCTGATCCGGGCCGGCGCCGGCTGCGTGAAGCTCGAGGGCGGTCGCAAGCGGGTGCCGATGGTGGAGGCGCTGGTGGACGCCGAGATCCCGGTGATGGGCCACCTCGGGCTCACCCCGCAGTCGATCCACGCCATGGGCGGGTTCCGGGTGCAGGCCAAGACCTCCGACGCCGCCCTGGCGCTGGTGGCCGACGCCAAGGCGCTCGTCCACGCCGGGTGCTTCGCCCTCGTCCTGGAAGGGGTGCCGAGCGAGGTGGCCTCGATGGTGACCGACGCCGTGGACGTGCCGGTGATCGGCATCGGGGCCGGCCCGGACGTGGACGGCCAGGTGCTCGTGTACCACGACGTCCTCGGCATCGAGGATCGCATCGCCCCCAAGTTCGTGCGGCGCTACGCCGACCTGAAGGCGGCGTCGGTGGCCGCCATCGCCGCCTACGCCGACGACGTGCGCACCGGCGCGTTCCCCGGCCCGGCCGAGTCGTACCACCTCTCCGCCGAGGCGGCCGAGACCCTCGGCCTCTACGGCCGCGAGGGCTGAGCCGCCGCCGCGCGTCCGGGTCGACCGGGCCCGGACGCCGGGGGGCGGGCAGACTCGTCGGGTGGCCGGACCGGGGGAGCGTCGATCGACGAGGCGCCGTCGGCGGGCGGCGTTGGCGCTCGCGGTGGCGGTCGTCGCCGCCGGCTGCGGCTCCGATGGGGGCTCGCCGACCGCCGACGCCACGACGGTCGTCGCCTCGACCGCCGAGGCCGGCGGCACCACCGCCCCCACCACCCCGGCCGGGCTGGGCGAGGGGTTCGCCCCGGAGCGTGACGGTCGGGCGCCGCTCGCCGGCTTCGGCGAGGCCGCGGCGACCGTGACCGCCCCCGACGGCACCACCTGCGAGGTGTGCCTGCTGCTGGCGGCCACCGAGGCCCAGCGCGAGCGGGGCCTGATGGAGGTCACCGATCCCGAGCTGGGCGGCTACGACGGGATGCTGTTCCGGTTCCCCGACCCGAAGGACGGGGGGTTCTGGATGCGCAACACGCCGATGCCCCTCTCGATCGCCTACGCCGACGCGTCCGGCACGGTGTTCCAGGTCGAGGACATGGTGCCGTGCAGCGACGACCCGAGCTGCCCCAGCTACCCCGCCGAGCAGGCGTTCGGCCTGGTCTTGGAGGTGCCGCAGGGCCGCTTGGACGACCTGGCGGTCGAGGAGGGGTCGACGATCGTGATCACCGCCGAGCGCTGCCCGCTGGCGTCGGCCGGCTCGACCGCCACGACCACCACCGCCACCGGCTGAGGCGGCGTCAGGGGCCCGGGCTCGTTGTCAGACCCCCTGGGCATGATGGCCGCATTGGAGATCGAGCAGGGGCGACCACTACGGTCGTTCGGTCCAATCCGAAACCCCTGCCCCGTTCGGGGCCCCGGTCGTCCGGGTCCAGAGGAGGTGGTGCTCGCGATGCGAGCGTACGAGTTGATGGTGATCTTCGACGGCGAGCTCGACGAGAGCTCGGTCGCGGGGTTCATCAACCAGCTGACCGCGCAGGTCCAGTCGGTCGACGGCGTCGTCGCCAAGACCGACAAGTGGGGCCGGCGTCGGTTCGCCTACGAGATCAACCACAAGACCGAAGGGTTCTACGTGGTGTTCGAGATCGAGGCCGAGCCGGGGTCCCTCGACCCCGTCGATCGCGGCCTCCGGCTCGCGGACGAGGTGGTCCGCCACAAGTTCATCCGGCTCCCGGATGCCGAGGCGCACCGTCGCGGCCTCCTGGGAGCCCCTGCCCCGGCTGAGGCCGGGTGACCGCAGGAGGACCCCAATGGCAGACAACACCGTGACCCTCGTGGGCAACGTGACCCGCGATCCCGAGCTGCGCTACACGCCCTCGGGCCAGACGGTCGCCACCTTCGGGCTGGCCGTCAACCGGCGCTGGCAGAACCGCCAGACCCAGGAGTGGGAGGAGCAGGTCTCCTTCTTCGACGTCAAGGCCTGGTCGGGCCTGGCCGAGAACGTGGCCGAGTCGATCCAGCGCGGCACGCGCGTGATCGTCACCGGTCGCCTCGAGCAGCGCTCCTGGGAGACCGACAACAACGAGAAGCGTTCCAAGATCGAGGTGGTGGCCGACGAGATCGCGCCGAGCCTCCGCTGGGCCACCGCCCAGGTCCACAAGATCGAGCGGTCGGGCGGCTCCCAGGGCGGGGGCGGCTTCGGCGGCGGCGGTGGCGGCAGCCGGCCGGCACCCAACGAACCCAGCACCTACGACGGGGAGGAGCCCTTCTGATGGCCCCCAAGCCCAAGCGCGCCAAGAACAAGGACAACGCTCGCCGCTCCAAGAAGAAGGTGAGCATCCTCAACCAGGAGAAGGTCGAGTACGTCGATTACAAGGACGTCAACCTGCTCCGCCGGTTCATGTCCGATCGGGCCAAGATCCGCGCCCGTCGGGTGTCGGGCAACGACGCCCAGCAGCAGTCGGTGGTGGCCATGGCCATCAAGAACGCCCGCGAGATGGCCCTGCTGCCCTACGCCAACCGCGTCACCCAGCAGCGCGGCGGTCGTGACCGCGGCGCCGAGCGCGGCATCCGGGCCGACGGCCCGCCGCCGCGTCCCACCGCGCCCCCGCCCGGCGGGGTCGAGGGGGCCGAGGGCGTCGAGGATCTCGATCTCGACTTCGATGCCGAGGTGGACGCTGTCGAGGAGGCCGAGGTCTGATGCGGCTGATCCTCCGGGCCGACGTGGAGGGCGTCGGCAACAAGGGCGACCTCGTGGAGGTCTCCCGCGGCTACGGCCGCAACTACCTGCTCCCGCGGGGCCTCGCCTTCGCGGCCTCCGCCGGGGCCGAGGCCCAGGCCGAGGGCATGCGTCGCTCCCGCGAGGTCAAGGACACCGCGGCACGGGCGGCGGCCGAGGAGGTGGCCACCTCGCTGGTCAACTCGCCGGTCGTCATCGTCGCCCGCGTCGGTGCCGACGAGAAGCTCTTCGGCTCGGTGACCACGGCGGACATCGCCGCGGCGATCGCCGAGCAGAAGGGCGTCGAGATCGATCGCAAGCAGATCCAGCTCGACGAGCCCCTGCGCACCGCCGGCACGCACCTGGTCCCGGTCAAGCTCCACGCCAGCGTGGAGTTCCCGGTCACCGTCGAGGTCGGCGCCGGCTGATCCTCCCGGCGCCTCGCGCCGACGAGCACGCAACCGACGCCCGGGGGTCGAACGGCCCCCGGGCGTCGCCGTTCCGGGGCGGCGGTCCCGGCCATGGCGCGCGGGTCGGCCTCGGTCGTCCCCACGCCGTCCACCGGCCGAGGCCGGTTCTCCACAGCTTCGACCCGCCGTCCCCAGGATGTCGGGTCTTTCGCTCCACAAGCACCGAGGCGGACACTGGAACCCCTTCCCATGGCTGACGACGACCACCCCGACTTCGACGACGAGCCCCCCTACGAGGACGACGGTCCCTCGCCCTGGCGTTCCGCGGGCGGCAGCGGGCGTGGTGGCGGCCGCCCCGCCTCGGGCATGGGCGGGCGCGTCCCCCCGCACAACCTCGACGCCGAGGAGAGCCTCCTCGGGGCGATGCTCCTGTCGCGCACGGCGATCGACGTCGCCTCCGAGAGCCTGTCGCCGGACGACTTCTACAAGCCGGCCCACGGCCACATCTACGACGCCATCACCAGCCTCTCGTCCCAGGGCGAGCCGGTCGACCCGGTCACGGTGGCCGAGGAGCTGCGCCGGGCCGACCTGCTCGACGCGGTGGGGGGAGCGGCGGTCCTGATCGGGCTCCAGGCGGCCACGCCGGCCACCTCGAGCGCGGCGCGCTACGCCCGGATCGTCGAGGAGCACGCGCTGCTCCGCGGCCTGATCGGGGTGGCCAGCGAGATCGCCG
>WBZU01000759.1_pt1 | contig 26315 bp, 24 predicted proteins | sample 5204311 | NCBI WGS metagenome assembly WBZU01 (sample SAMN12344359, study PRJNA552823) | activated sludge metagenome | biome: Activated sludge suspended growth; feature: Nitrification reactor; material: Wastewater; isolation source: activated sludge from nitrification reactor of wastewater...
CGGCCGGAGGTACCTGCTCGTCCTCGGCGCGGCCGCCGAGATCCCGGGGTCCTACTACCTCGTCGAGTGGAACATCTTCGACCGGTCCGACGACGGCCGATGGGTCGGGCGGTTCGATCGCACCCAGCCGTTCGCCGAGGGGTTCGAGCCGCTGGTGCTCTCCGACGACGACGTTCCGGCGATCGTCGCCGCTGGCCGCGCCTACCTCGAGAAGCGGGAAGCCGCCGGACGAGCGACGATGACCGCCGAGGCGGGACCGAAGGGTGACCAGGTGGAGATCGCCGGCTACGCCGTCGGCGAGACCGTCGAGCTGAGGATCTGCGTGGTCGGTGCGGACTTCACCCCGTTGTCGACCCGCACCTGCGACCGCACCGCCACTGGCACGATCACCCCCGACGGACCTTCGTTCACCGTCACCTACGTCGAGCCCGAGCGCCTCGTTCAGGAAGACGGCACCGAGGCTGGCTGCGCGGAAGCTCGCTGCGCGCTGGTCGCCTACGACGCCGGCTGGCCGGCGCGGGTCTGGGCGTCGTACGAAGCGTGAGCCAGGGACTGGCTCGCCGGATCAGCTGGGGTCGGTCGGGCGGGGCGAGTCGGCCAGGGCGACGAGGGCGGGGAGGGCGACCATCGGGTCTCGGTCGGTGCCGAGCCAGGTGATCCTCGGGTCCTTGCGGAACCACACGCGCTGTCGGCGGGCGAACTGGCGGGTGCGGGTGACGGCGAGGTTCAAGGCCTGGTCGAGGGCCAGCTCGCCAAGGAGGTGGGCGAGGAGCTCTCGGTAGCCGAGGGCCTGGGCCGCGGTGCGGCTGAGGGGTGGGCCGGCGGCGAGGGTGGCGACCTCGTCGAGGAAGCCGTCGGCCAGCTGCTGGCGGTAGCGGGCGGCGATCCGCTCGGCGAGGACCGGGCGGGGCTGCCAGATCCCGACCATGCGGATCGGCGTGGGCGGATGGGCGGCGAAGCCCTCGCCGGCCGCCGAGAACGGCTCGCCCGAACCGATGGTGACCTCCAGGGCACGGACGATCCGGCGCCGGTTGGTGGGCTCCATGCGGGTGGCGGCCAGTGGGTCGAGGTCGGCGAGGCGGCGGTGGAGAGCCTCGGTGTCGGGCTCGGCCTTTAGCTCGGCCACCACCGCCGGGTAGCGGCCGGGCACCCGCAGGTCGTCGACGATCGCCCGCAGGTACAGGCCGGTGCCGCCGACCAGGACCGGTAGGCGGCCCCGGGCGTGGACGTCGGCGATCGCCGTGCGGGCCGCGGCCTGGAAGGTGGCGACGTCGAACTCGTCCCACGGGTCGACCAGGTCGAGGAGGTGGTGGGGCACCTCGTCCTGCTCGGCGACGGTGGGCTTGGCGGTGCCGACGTCCATGCCCCGGTACACCTGCATCGAGTCGACCGAGACCAGCTCCACATCGCCCCGCTCGCGGGCCAGTGCCATGGCGAGCGCCGACTTCCCCGACGCCGTCGGCCCCAGGATGGCGACCGGCGCGCACCCGTCCGGCACCACCGAGCCTCGCCCGACGGCCCCCTCCCGGCGAACTTGGTACGGAAGTGGACCTCCGAGGTCTCCTTCCGTACCAGGTTCGTGGGAGTCGGGGCCGGCCACGACCTAGCCGGCGGCGACGGGGATGCGGGTGCGGTGCTTGGGGGCAGCGGTGACCGCCACCAGCTCGCCGCGGAGGAAGTGGGGGGCGGCGCCGGTGACGAGGACCTCGGCGTAGGAGCCGACGCGGATCGGGCGCTCGACCGGAAAGTGGACCAGCTTGTTCTGGCCGGTGCGGCCGGTGTGGACCGACGGGTCACGACGGGACGGGCCCTCGACCACGACCTCCTCGATGCGACCGACGCGCCCCTCGTGGCGCTGGAGGGCGCTGCGCTCGAGGACGACCTTCAGGCGCTCGAACCGGTCGGCGACGACCGCCGGGTCGACGAAGGCGTCGACCAGGTCGGCCGCCTCGGTGCCGGGACGGGGCGAGTAGATGAACTGGTAGGCCGAGTCGTAGGCGGCCTCGGCGGCGAGGGCCAGGGTGTCGGCGAAGTCGGCCTCGGTCTCGCCGGGGAAGCCGACGATGAGGTCGGTGGTGACCGCGAGGTCGGGCATGGCCGCCCGGGCTGCGGCCAGCCGTTCGAGGTACCGCTCGGCGGTGTAGCCCCGGTGCATGGCGGCCAGGATCCGGTCGCTGCCGGACTGGACCGGCAGGTGCAGGTGATCGCACACCTCGGGGGTCTCGGCCATCGCCGCGATCACCTCGGGCCGCAGGTCCTTGGGGTGGGGGCTGGTGAAGCGCACCCGGCGGATGCCCTCGACGGCGCCGGCGGCCCGCAGCAGGTCGGCGAACAGCGGCCGGACCCGCTCGGCGCCGCCGGCCTGGCGGGCGGCCAGGGTGAGGTCTCGTCCGTAGGAGTTGACGTTCTGGCCGAGCAGGGTGACCTCGGTGACCCCGCCGGCGGCCAACGCCTCGATCTCCTCGACCAGCCGGTCGAGCGGTCGGGAGATCTCCGGGCCGCGCACCGCGGGGACGATGCAGAAGGCGCACGAGTTGTCGCAGCCGATCTGGATCGTGACCCAGGCGGCGTGGCCCTCCTCCCGCCGGGCCGAGCCGGCGGAGGGGAACAGCTCGTGGTCGTCGGCCACGGTGGCCTCGAGGATCTCGGTGAGCGGCCCCTCCTCGCGGGAGCGATGGAGCAGCTCGGCGGCGCGGTGCACGTTGTGGGTGCCGAAGACGAGGTCGACGTAGGGCGCCCGGGCCTGGACCTGGTCCCGGTCCTTCTGGGCCAGGCACCCGCCGACCACGATCTCCATCCCCGGGCGCCGGTCCTTCAGCGACTTGAGGTGCCCGAGGGTGCCGTAGAGCCGGTTGTCGGCGTTCTCGCGGATGCAGCACGTGTTGAGGACCACGACGTCGGCCTGCTCGACGTCGTCGGTGGCCACCATCCCGTCCGCCTCGAACTGCCCGGCGATCCGCTCGGAATCGTGCTCGTTCATCTGGCACCCGAAGGTGCGCACGAGGTACCGCTTGGCGGGGGCGGCGGCGTCGATCGACTCGGACATGACCGGCCGAGTCTACGAGCCGAGTCCTGCTGGACCCCTCCCCCGACGGCGGGTGGACGGTGCGGTGCGCGGTGCGGTGCTCGTCCACCCGACGTCGGGTGTGGGGGAGGTTCAGTCGAGCGTGATCGGCACGTCGTCCGCGTCGGTCATGACGTCGTCCTCATCTGTCTCGGCCTCGGGGTCGACCCCGATGCCGACCTTCTGGAGGATGCGCTCGGAGACCTCGACCATGATCTCGGGGTTCTCGGCCAGGAACGCCTTGGCGTTCTCCCGGCCCTGGCCCAGCTGCTCGCCCTCGTAGGTGTACCAAGCGCCCGACTTCTTGACGAAGCCGAGGTCCACCCCGATGTCGAGCAGCGACCCCTCGCGGCTGATGCCCTTGCCGTACATGATGTCGAACTCGGCCTGCCGGAACGGCGGGGCCACCTTGTTCTTCACCACCTTGACCCGGGTGCGGTTGCCGACGACCTCGACGCCGTCCTTGATCGACTCGATGCGGCGGATGTCCAGCCGGACCGACGAGTAGAACTTCAGCGCCCGGCCGCCCGGCGTGGTCTCCGGCGAGCCGAACATCACGCCGATCTTCTCCCGCAGCTGGTTGATGAAGACGCAGATCGTCTGGGTCTTGTTCAGGTTGCCGGTGAGCTTGCGGAGGGCCTGGGACATCAGCCGGGCCTGGAGGCCGACGTGGCTGTCTCCCATCTCGCCCTCGATCTCGGCCCGGGGGGTGAGGGCGGCCACCGAGTCGATCACCACCACGTCGAGCGCACCGGAGCGCACCAGCATGTCGGCGATCTCGAGGGCCTGCTCGCCCGTGTCCGGCTGGGAGATCAGCAGCTCGTCCACGTCCACCCCGATGTTGGCGGCGTACACCGGGTCCATGGCGTGCTCGGCGTCGATGTAGGCGCAGATGCCGCCGTTGCGCTGGGCCTCGGCCACCACGTGCATCGCCAGGGTGGACTTGCCGGAGGACTCCGGCCCGTAGATCTCCACCACCCGGCCCCGGGGCAGGCCGCCGACCCCGAGGGCGAGGTCCAGCGCCAGCGCGCCGGTGGGCACGGTCTCGACCTTCATCGAGCCCTTCTCGCCCATCTTCATGACCGAGCCTTTGCCGAACTGCTTCTCGATCGAGGCGAGGGCCAGATCCAGTGCCTTGTCACGCTCCACGACGTTCCGTCCTTTGCTCCGTGCGGTGGGTGCTTCGAGCGGGCCACCGCGGCGTTCCGATGCCGAGACCGTACGAAGGGGGTCTGACAACGAGGCCGTTCGTGGAGCCGAACGACACGGATGGTATTTCGAACAGACGTTCGGCGCAAGCACCGAACGGTCGAAATCTCAGCGAATCGCGGGCATGACGGTCGAGGCCAGGAAGGCCACGCCGAGCAGGACGAGCACGGCGCCGTAGCCGCGCTCGAGGCGGTGGGCGTCGGTGCGCAAGGCGACCTTGGCCCCGAGGCCCGACAGCGGGATCGATCCGGCGGCGAAGGCGGCCACCACCGCGAGGTCGAGGTGGCCGAGCAACAGGTGGACGATCGTGCCCGGGACCGCCATCACCGAGGCGACCGCCAGCGAGGTGCCGAACGCCGGCTTCACGCCGAGGCCGAGGACGGCGATGAACAGCGGGGCGAGCAGGAACCCGCCGCTGTTGGCCAGCAGGCCGGCGGCCAGGCCGGTGACCACGGCGACGGCGATCACCCGGCCGCGGCTGGCGGCATCTTCCAGGGCGGTCGCCTCGCCGCCGCCCGGGCGGGCCAGGAGGCGCACGCCGAGGGCCACGATGACCGCATCGGTGACGATCACGAGGTCGTGGGCGTCGATCCAACGGGTGGCCAGCGCGCCGAGCAGGGTGGCCGGGACGCCGGCGAGCAGCGACCAGTGCAGCACCGAGCGATCGATCATCCCCTCGCTGCGGTAGCGGCGGGCGGCGACCATCGTGGCCGGCACGGTGGCGGGCAGCGGGGCGGCCAGGGCGACGATCGGGGGGATCCCGATGGCGACGAGGAACGGGGTGGCGATGGCGGAGCCGCCCTTGCCCAGCAGCCCGCCGAGGAAGCCGATGCCGGCGCCGACGAGGAGGACGAGGAGGAGCTGGTGGGCCACGACGCCAGGGAACCATCGATCCACCGAGAAGTCCAAGACGTGCTTCCGATCGCTTCGATAGGCTTCGCCTATGGACCTGCGCCAGGCCGCCTACGTCGTCGCCGTGGTCGACGAGGGCACCTTCACCGCCGCCGCCGCCTCGATCCCGGTGAGCCAGCCGGCCCTCTCCCAGGCGATCGGCGCCCTCGAACGCGAGCTGGGCACGCCGCTGTTCCACCGGATCGGGCGGTCGGTGCAGCTCACCCCGGCGGGCGCGGCGTTCGTCGGGCCGGCACGGCGGGCGCTGCGGGAGGCGGAGGCGGCCCGCTCGGCGGTGGTCGACGTCGCCGGCCTGGCCACCGGCCGGCTCGACCTCGTCGCCCTCCCCACCCTGGTGGTCGAGCCCCTGGTCGACCTGGTCGGCCGCTTCCGCCGGATCCACCCCGGCGTGCTCGTCCGCATCAACGAACCGGAGGACGCGGACGCCGTCGCCGACCTCGTCGCCTCCGGCGCCGCCGAGCTGGGTCTGGCCACCGACCCGCCGGCCGACCCGGCGCTGGTGGCTGACGTCCTCGGCCACCAGGAGCTCCTCGCCGTCCTGCCGCCCGGCACGCCACGGGGCCGGGCGCGGCGGATCCCGCTCGCCGACCTCGCCGCCTTCCCGCTGGTCACCGGACCGAAGGGCACCTCGACCCGCCGCCTGCTCGACGATGCGCTCGCCGCCGCCGACCCGCCCCTGGCGCCGACGGTCGGCGTGGTCACCGAGCACCGCGAGGCGATCGTGCCCCTCGTCATGGCCGGCGCCGGCGCCACCGTCCTGCCCGAGCCGATCGCCCGCAACGCCGAGGCGCTGGGCGCCCGCGTCGCCCCCCTCGCCCCGCCGATCCGCCGCCCGGTCCTGCTCCTGCGCCGCACCGGCGCCCTGTCCCCCGCCGCCGAGGCGTTCCGGGCGCTCGCCGCCGGCTGACCGACCGCCGGCCCGATCGGCCGTCGGGCCGAGGGCCTCAGGCGGGGGTGGCTTCGGCGACGGCTTTGAGGCGGCGGAGGGTGTCGACCATGCCGTCGCGCAGCTCGTCTTCGTGCTCGTCGAGGCCGCCGAGGAGGAGCTTGGTGACGAGCTTGGCCGAGGTGGGGCGGGCCTTGAACGCCGAGCGGGTCTCGGTGACGGTGGTGCCGCCGCCGGCGGCCGGCTCGAAGCGGTAGCTCCAACGGGTGCCGCTGGCGCCGGTGTCGAAGCTGAACTCCTTGCCGGGGTCGGCCTCGACGACGGTGTTGAGCGTGGCCCAGCGCACCCAGCCCCGCTTGTTGAAGCCGAGGAACCGCGCCCCCGCCGCGGGCCGCTTCAGCTTGCCGACCCACCGACCGCCGGTGCACTCGGGGCTGAGCTCGCCCATGCGGGTGATGTCGGCGACGACGGCGTAGACGGCGTCCGGGGAGGCGTCCACGTGGAGCGACGCGGTGTCGGCGGCGGAGGGCTCGGGCATCGGCGCACGCTACGCCGCGCCGACGAGGGCGTCCCGCAGGCCCGCGGCGAGGGCCGGCTCGACCCGCTCGGCACCGGCCACGCTCACGTGGGCGCCGTCGCGCCACCAGAGCTCGCCGTCGTGGCGGGCCCGGCACGGGTCGCCGGGACACACGATCGGGAACGGGTCGACGAGCGCCACCCCGGCGCCGGCCGCGGCCACCGCCCGCTCCTGGGCCCGCACCGCCGCGGCGCGGGCGTCGAGCAGGTCGGCGCGCGGCGCCGAGATCGAGCACGACCCGGGCGCCAGCAGCACCCGACCGACCGCGCACTCGGCGGGGTCCCAGCCCGGGAACTTCGGGATCGGTTGGACGACCACCACCGCGGCGCCGGTGGCCCGGATGCGCTCGATCGTGCGGGCGAGCCCGGCCGCCCAGCTCGCCTCCTTGTCGGCCTGGGTCCGGTGCTCGACCCCGTCGGCGTCGAGCAGGGCGAAGCGCTGGTCGCCGACGTAGCCGTCCGAGGCCGACGAGAGCACCACGACCTCGGGCCGAGCCGCGTCGATCTGGTCGAGCAGGTCGTCCACGAAGGTCGCACAGCTCCGGTCGACGAACCCGTCCAGGACCGGGGTGAGGCCCGAGACCGGGCAGACCCCCTTGGTGCGGATCGTGGCGTTGCGGCGCAGCCCCCGGGCGGCGGCGATCACCGGCTCGGAGAACTGGCCGGCGTTGGAGTCGCCCACGAGGAGCACGTCGACGCTCGTGGTCGGCCGCCCCGGGAACGCCCAGGTGCAGAACCCGCCGTCGAGCGGGTCGTCGGCCCCGAAGCAGCCGGCGGTGGCGTCGAGGTGGCGGCGGAGCTGGTTCCGGTAATCGACGACCGCGGGGCGGCGATCGACGAGGTGGCCGGCGGCGAGCGCCAGTCCTCCGGCGAGGATCGGCACGACGAGGCAGGCCAGGCCGAGGCGGAGCGTGGGCCGGGCCTCGGCCGGCCGGTGCCGGATCGGCTGCTCGACCCAGCGGTAGGACGCCAGGGCCGGGAGCAGCGAGGCGAGCGCGGCCACGACCAGCACCCACGACCGACCGGGCCAGAGCGCTCGGGCGAAGACGATGACCGGCCAGTGCCAGAGGTACCAGGAGTACGAGCGGTCACCGACCCACGTGGCCGGTCCGCGGGCCAGGAGCCGCGACGCCGAGCCCCGGGAGCCGGTGCCACCCACGATGGCCAGCGCCGTGCCGAGCGTGGGCACGGCGGCGATCCATCCCGGGAAGGAGGCGTCGGCGGCGAAGGTGGCCGCCGACCAGCCGACAAGGGCGAGCCCGACCCAGCCGGCGCCCTCGGCCAGGGCCCTCGACGACGGCAGCCGGTGGGCGACCATCGCCAGGATCGCCCCGACGCCGAACTGCCAGAAGCGGAAGGGGGCGAGGTAGAAGGCGAAGGTCTCGTCGATGGCGGCGATGCCGAGGTGGCGGCGGGTGGCCAGCACGCAGGCCGCGAACGACGCCGCGCTCACGGCACCGACCGCCGCCACCTGCGCTCGGGTCACGCGACCGCCGCGGCGCCGCCGCGCCAGCGCCGCCGCCACCACGAGCAGCGTGGGGAACACGAAGTAGAACTGCTCCTCGAGCGACAGCGACCACGTGTGCAGCAGCGGGTTGGCCCGGGCTGGGGCGTGGAAGTAGCCCCCCTTCCCGAGGGTGACCAGGAAGACGTTGGCCGAGAACAGCGACGCCGCCCACCCGGTCCGGACGGTCTGGCCGAGGGTGCCGATCGACCCGAGCAGGATTGCGGCGAGCACCGTGGTCGTGGTCAGCACGGCGAGGGCGGGCAGGATCCGGCGGATCCGACGGAGGTAGAAGCGGCCGAGGCGCAGGGCGCCGGTGGCCCGCTGCTCGCCGAGGAGCATCCGGGTGATGACGAACCCGGACACCACGAAGAAGACGTCCACCCCGACGAAGCCGCCGGGGACCGCCCCGAGCTCGGCGTGATACAGGACCACCAGGATCACCGCCAGGGCGCGGAGCCCCTGGATGTCGGCCCGGTGGCCGGCGCCCCTCGGGCTGGTGGGCCGGGCGGACCGCGTCGCCCGGTCCTCCGACGGCTCGACGGTGGTCATCGGTCGGCGGGCGCCCCGAACGGGTCACGGTCCCGGTCGGAGCCGACCAGGGCCAGCCGCAGCGCGTTCATGGCGGTGATCACCGCGAACTGGCGGATCTGGAGGCGGTCGCCGAAGAGGGGGACGTGGAAGGAGGTGGGGCCGGCGTCGCCGCCGGCGGGACCGAGGTCGAGGCCGACGAAGACCGTGCCCACCGGCTGGCCCTCCTGCTCGGTCGGGCCGGCCACGCCGGTGACGCCGATGCCGACGTCGGCGCCGAGCACCTGGCGGGCGCCCGCGGCCATCGCCGCCGCCGCCTCGGCGGTGACCACCGGGCCCTCCGGCAGGCCGAGCACCGAGACCTTCACGTCGGAGGCGTAGGACACGATCGAGCCGCGGAAGACGTCGGAGGCGCCGGCGACGTCGGCCACCCGGGCGCCCATCAGCCCGCCGGTGAGCGACTCGGCCAAGCCGAGGGTGAGCCCTCGCGCGCGGAGCAGCGAGAGGACCGACGCCTCGATCGTCTCGTCGTCGACGCCGAAGACGAGATCGCCGAGCTCGGCGCGCACCTCCGCCTCCTCCTCGGCCAGGAGCGCCTCGGCGGTGGGCCGGTCGGCGGCCTTGGCGGTGAGGCGCAGCTTGATGCCCTCGATCCCGCTGGCGTTGTAGGCGAGGGTGACCCTGCCGCTGGCGTCGAGGGCGGCGATGCGCCCGGCGAGGCGCTCGGCCAACCCGCTCTCGCTCTCGCCCCAGGTGCGCAGGGTCCGGCTGACGATGGCGGCGGGCTCGCCGGCGCGGCGCTGGAGGTCGGGCACGATCGCCTCGGTCACGAGGAGCTGCATCTCGCGGGGGACGCCGGGCACCGCGTAGATCACCTTCTCGACGCCGCCGCGGGTGACCGGGCAGATCAGGCCCGGCGCGGTGCCGGGCTGCGGGTCGCGGATCGCGGTGGCCCCCACCGGCACCTCGGCCTGGCTCAGGTTGTTCATCGGCATGCGTCGGCCCCGGGACGTGAACATCGCCTCGATCCGGGCCGCCACCTCGTCGTCCAGGTCGAGGTCGACCCCCATCACCCGGGCGATCGCCTCACGGGTGATGTCGTCCTGGGTGGGGCCGAGCCCGCCGCAGCAGAGCACCGCGTCCGAACGGGACAGTGCCAGCTCCAGCGTGTCCACCATCCGCTCGAGGTTGTCGCCCACCTTGGTCTGGAACAGCGAGTCGATCCCCGCGGTGGCGAGCTGCTCGCCGATCCACGACGAGTTGGTGTCCACGATCTGCCCGAGCAGCAGCTCGGTCCCGATGGCGACGACCTCGCAGCGCATGGCCCGGCACCCTAGGGGCGCCGACGGCGGCCGACCGGGGTTCGCTACGCGGCGGCGGGGCGGTGGCCGAGGCGGGTGGCGGCGGCCTTGCCGTCGAGCAGGTACTGGGCGCCCGAGGCGTAGGTGAGGGCGACGGCCACCCACAGGACGATCACCGAGGTGAGGCGCTGGTCCGCGGTGGGCGGGAACAGGGCGAGGGCGACGGCGAGCTCCTGGACGACGGTCTTGAGCTTGCCGAGGGGGCGGGCCGGGACGGCGAGGCCCTGGCGGCCGAGCTGGGTGCGGTAGGCGCTGATCGCCGTCTCCCGCACGAGGATCAGCACGACCGGGACGATCCAGAACCGGCCGGCGGCCACCAGGGCGAACAGGGCGCCGAGGACGAGCACCTTGTCGGCCAGCGGGTCGAGGAAGGCGCCCGAGCGGGTGGTGCCGTGGCGGCGGGCGAGGTGGCCGTCGACCCCGTCGGTGAAGGCGAGCACGGTCCAGAACCCGACCGCCGCCCACGACGAGGGCTGCCGCACGATCATCACCAGCAGGGCCGGCGACAGGATCAGGCGCAGGATCGTGATCACGTTGGCCGGCGTCAGCAGGGCGCCGGGGCCGAAGCGGGGATCGCGCGCCACCGGCACCACCGGCGTCTCCGCCGGCAGCGACCCGGCGGGCACCGCCACCGGTTCGACCCGGCCGCCGTCGAGGAAGGGGCGCGGCTCGTCGGTCACGACGCCTCCAGGTCGGGACCGGTCGCGCCGGTCACCGTCAGCGTGGCGAAGGTGCCGGGGCGGAGGTCGACGGGGACGGCGACGACGCCGTCGATCTCGGGGGCCTCGCGGTGGGTGCGGCCGATGCCGGGGGTGTCCACGAGCACTTCGACCTCGCGACCGATCATTTCGTCACGTTTTCCCGCGGTGATCGCGTCTTGGAGCTCGCGCAGCTCGGCGAGGCGGTCCGCCATCAGCGCCGGGTCGACCTGGTCGGGCAGGTCGTGGGCGTAGGTGCCCTCCTCGCGGGAGTAGGCGAAGAACCCGCACCAGTCGACCGCCGCCTCCTCGACGAAGCGCAACAGCTCGTCGTGGTCGTCCTCGGTCTCGCCGGGGTAGCCGACGATGAAGTTCGAGCGGAAGGCGGCCTCGGGCTCGCGCTCCCGGATCTGGTCGATGCGGCGCAGGAAGCGGTCGCCGTCGCCCCACCGCCGCATGCGGCGCAGCAACGGGCGCGACACGTGCTGGAGCGAGAGGTCGAAGTACGCCACCCCGGTGCCGAGGACGGCGTCGACCAGGCCGTCGGTGAGGTCGGACGGGTAGAGGTAGAGGAGGCGGGTGCGGGCGACGCGCTCGGCCACCGCCTCCACGAGGGGGACGATCGCCCGCTCCCCCACGCCCTGGTCGCGCCCGTAGGCGGCGAGGTCCTGGGCGACCAGCACGATCTCCTGGGCCTCGAGGGCCTCCACCTCGGCGACGATGGCCTCGAGCGGGCGCGAGCGCTGGGGGCCCCGGAAGCTGGGGATGGCGCAGAACCCGCAGGCCCGGTCGCAACCCTCGGCCACCTTGACGTAGGCCCACGGCCGGGCCGAGCGGGGGCGGGGCAGGTTGAGCAGGTCGAAGTCGGCGGCGCTGCCGGGGCCGGGGGCCGGCTTGGTGCCGATCGAGACCGCGGTGGCCGTGGGGGCGGCGCCGGTCGGGGCGGCGGCGTGGGTGGCGCCGTGGGTGGCGGCGTGGTCGAGCAGGTCGTGGCCGAAGCCGGCGACGAGGTCGACCTCCGGCAGCGCCTCGGCCAGCTCGGCGCCGTAGCGCTCGGCCAGGCAGCCGGTCACCACGAGCCGGGCGCCCGCGGCCTTGTGGTCGGCCAGCCCGAGGATCGCGTCGATCGACTCCTGGCGGGCCTCGCCGATGAACGCGCAGGTGTTGACCACCAACAGGTCGGCGCCGTCGGGATCGTCGGTGGCGGTGTAGCCGTCGGCGCCCAGCCGGCCGACGAGCTTGTCCGAGTCGACCTCGTTCTTGGGGCACCCCAGGGTGACCAGGTGGTAGGTCGACATGGACCGGACAGGCTACGCGGCGTCCGGGGCCCGACGCCTACCCTCGGCGGCCGTGACCGCCCCGTCCGCCGACCCCGAGGTGGAGATCCGCGTCGACCCGCTGACCGGCGTCGAGGTGGCGATCACCCGCAGCCGCCAGGGCCGCCCGAACCGGCCGAGCGGCGGCTGTCCGTTCTGCGTCGGTGGCGTCGAGGCGCCCGAGCCGTACCTGGTCAAGGCGTTCCCGAACCGGTGGCCCAGCTTCCCGGGCGACCGCTGCGAGGTCGTGCTCTACGCCCCCGACCACGACGCCACCCTCCCCGCCCTGCCCCTCGCCCACCGTCGGGCCGTCGTCGATCTGTGGGCCGAGCGCACCGCCGCCCTCGGCGCCCGCCCGGACCTGGCCTACGTGCTGGTGTTCGAGAACCACGGCGAGGCGGTGGGCGCCACCATCGCCCACCCCCACGGCCAGATCTACGCCTACCCGACCGTCCCGGACCTGCCGGCCCGCGAGCTGGCCCGCCTCGCCGCCGGCCACCGGCTCCTCGAGGACCGCCCCGACCTCGTGGTGGTCGAACGGGACGGCTGGCGGGCGTGGGTGCCGGCGGCGGCGATCCAACCCCACGGGCTGCGGGTGGCGCCCCTCGAGCCCCGACCCGACCTGCCCTCGCTCGGCGACGCCGACCGCGACGCGCTGGCCTCGGTGCTCGGCGAGGCACTGCGCCGGCTGACCGGGGTGTTCGACCCGCCGATGCCCTACGTGTTCTGGATCCACCAGCGCCCGTTCGACGGGGGTCGATGGCCGGGGGCGTGGCTGCACGTCGAGGTGGTCGGCCCCCACCGCGCCCCGGGGACGATGCGCTACGTCGCCGGCGCCGAGCTCGGCTCGGGCAGCTACCTCAACCCGGTGGCCCCCGAGGACGCGGCGGCGGCGCTGCGGGCGGTCGCCGACGCGGAACCGCCGCCCGAACTCGAACCTGCACGAGCCGAGCGTCGGAGCGCCGCCGAACCCGTGCAGGTTCCCGTCGACCTCGAACCTGCACGAGCCGAGCGTCGCAGCGCCGCCGAACCCGTGCAGGTTCCCGTCGAGGGGATCGGGCGGTGAGGCCGGACGTGCGGGTGGAAGCGGTGGCGCCCGGCCGGGTCAACCTGATCGGCGACCACACCGACACCACGGGAGGCCTCGTGCTGCCGCTGGCGGTCGACCTGGCCACCACGGTCCGGGGCGTGCGGGGCGGGGACCGGGTGGCCCTCCGATCGGGCGCGGTCGGCGGCGCCGCCGAGGTCGACCTCGAGGTGGCCGACCCGGCCGTCGTCGAGCCGGCCTGGGCTCGCTACGTGGCCGGGGTCGTGGCCGAGGTCCGGCCCGAGCGGGGGTTCCGGGGCACGGTGGCCACGACGCTGCCGGTGGGCGCGGGCCTGTCGTCGAGCGCGGCGCTGGAGGTGGCGGTGGCGCTGGCCCTGGGGTTCGACGGCACGCCGCTCGAGCTGGCCCTGCTGGCCCAGCGGGCCGAGCAGGCGGCGTCGGGCGTGCCGTGCGGGGTGATGGACCAGCTCGCCTCGGCCGCCGGCGTCGACGGCCACGCCCTGCTGATCGACTGCCACGAGCTGACGGTGACCCCGCTGCCGGTCCCCGACGGCGTGGAGGTCCGGGTGATCCACTCGGGCGAGGAGCGCCGCCTCGCCGCCTCGCCCTACGCCGAGCGCCGGGCCGCGGTGGAGGCGGCCGAGGCGGCGATCGGCCCGCTGCGGCTCGTCCGCCACCTCGCCGACCTCGACGCCGTCGCGGACCCGACCCGGCGACGCCGCGCCCGCCACGTCGTCACCGAGAACGAGCGGGTGCGCCTGGCCGCCGAGGCGCTGGCCGCGGGCGACGTGGCCGCGGTCGGCGAGCTGATGGTCGAGAGCCACCGGTCGCTGCGCGACGACTTCGAGGTGTCGACGCCCACGCTCGACGCGCTGGTCGACCGACTCGCCGTCGCCCCCGGCGTGTACGGCGCCCGCCTGACCGGCGCCGGCTTCGGCGGCTGCGTGGTGGCGCTCGCCGAGCCCGGCGCCCTCGCCGAGGGTTGGGCGGTCCGGCCGTCGGCCGGCGCCCACGTCCGCACCGTCGTCGGCGCCTGAGCCGCCGAGCCGGTCAGGCGATGGCGGCGGCGATCGTGCGGTGGAGGCGGTGGGCGGCGGCCGGGGTGCGGGTGCCCCACCAGAACAGGTCCTGGCCGTCGACCGGGACGACCGGGACGTCCGGGGCCACCGTCGCCAGCTCGGCGAGGTGGGCGGGGCGGAACTCGTAGGGCTCGCTCGGGACGAGGACGACGTCGGGGCCGGCGGCGGCGACGGCGTCGAGGGTGACCTCCGGGTAGCGGGCGGCGGCGCCGGCGCACACGTTGGCCACGCCGAGGGCGGCGAGGAGCGACGAGCCGTACGTGTCGGCGGCCAGGCTCATCCACGGGCGCCGCCAGATCGGGACGAAGGCCCGGAGGCCGAGGGGGGCCAGCCGCGGGACCGGGCCGCCCCGGAGGCCGGGCGGGGGGACGACGCCGACCACCTCGGCCAGGGCGGCGAGCGCCGGCGCCACGTCGGCTGCGGTGCGGGGCGAGCAGGCGTGGACCGCGAGGCCGGCGGCGGCCAGCGCCTCGGCGTCCTCCCGCCGGTTCTCCTCGTCGCACACCACCACGAGGTCGGGGGCCAGGGCGACGATGGCGGCGAGGTCGGGGTCCTTGGTGCCGCCGACGTGGGGCAGGTCGGGCCGCTCGCAGTACCGGGTGCAGGCGATCGGATCGACGCCCCAGGCGTGGAGCGACTCGGTGGCCGACGGGACCAGGCTGACCACCCGCGGCGGGCCCGGCGGCCCGCCGCTCACAGGCGACCGAGCAGCTCGGCCTTCTTCTGCTGGAACTCGGCGTCGCTCAGCACGCCCCGCTGGTGCAGCTCGGAGAGCTTCTCGATCTGCTCGGGGATCGAGTGGCCCGTCGGCACCGCGGCCTGGGCGGCGGCCACCGCGCTGTGGACCTTGTCGAACTTGCGGTTCTCGTTCGCCTCCATCTGCACGTAGATCTCCTTCTGCACGATGGAGGGCTTGCGGATGTCGGTGAAGGACTCGGTGCCGCGCTCGCCGGCCGACTCGATGGCGAGGTCCCCGCCGCCGACCATCCGCTCGAAGATCGACTGCTTGAAGAACACGGTGTTCACCCGCTCGAGGGGGATCTCCACGCCCTGCTTCGACAGGACGCCGCGGCGGGTGACGATGCGGTCGCTGGTGAGCACGAAGTTGGTGGTGTTCCAGGTGGCGTAGGTCCACCCGAACCACCCGAGGGCGCCGATCACCGCCACCGCGCACACGATCTGGAGGACCGAGTGGATCGTGCCGTCGGTGTCGAGCACGAAGAGCGCCAGCAGCGAGAGCACCACGGCGCCCACCAGCGCGGCGGTGGCCTTGGCGAGGAACAGCCAGTGCGGGCGGAGATCGAGGACGAGCTCCTCGTTCTGGTTCAGGAGGTTGCGGGGGAAGGCCACGGGGCGAGCCTAGGGCCGCCCGCCGGGCGACGTCGGGGTCCCTCGGTACGATCCGCGCCGTGGATCCGGCACGGTTGCTCGACGGGCTCGACCCGGCCCAGCGCCGGGCGGTCACCACGGCGAGCCAGCCCCTCGCCATCCACGCGGGCGCCGGCTCGGGCAAGACCCGGGTCCTCACCCGCCGCATCGCCCACCGCTGCCTGACCGGCGACGCCGACGCCCGCCACGTCCTCGCCGTCACCTTCACCCGCAAGGCCGCCGCCGAGCTCGACGCCCGCCTGCGCACCTTCGGCCTGCGCGACCTGCCGGCGGCGGGCACCTTCCACGCCCTCGCCTACGCCCAGCTCCGCACCGCGTGGGCCTCCGACGGTCGCCCGCCGCCCACCCTCCTCGACCGCAAGGGACGGGTCCTCGGGCGGATCCTCGGCACCACCCGGCGGATGTCCGCGGCCGACCTCGCCGCCGAGATCGAGTGGGCTCGGGCCCGGCTGGTCGAGCCGGAGCGCTACGTCGAGGCCGCCGGCGCCGCCGGCCGGTTCACCGCCGTCGAGCCCGAGCGGGTGGCCGGCTGGTACGCGGCCTACGAGGAGGACAAGCGCCGCCGCGGCCTCGTCGACTTCGACGACCTGCTGGCCCGCTGCGCCGAGCGGATCGAACGAGACCCGTCGGCCGCCGCCGCCCAGCGGTGGCGGGCCCGACACCTGTTCGTCGACGAGTACCAGGACCTCAACCCGCTCCAGGACCGGCTGTTGCGGGCGTGGCTCGGGACCAGCACCGACCTGTGCGTGGTGGGCGACCCGAACCAGGCGATCTACGGCTGGAACGGCGCCGACGCCTCGTTCCTCACCGCGTTCGCCCGCCACCACCCCGGCGCCGAGATCGTCGAGCTGCGCGACTCCTACCGCTCGACGCCCGAGGTGCTCGGGGTGGCCGCCGCGGTGCTGGCCGGTCCGGGCCGGCGGGTCGAGCCGCTGACCGCCCACCGCGCCCCGGGACCGGTGCCGGTGATCACCGGCTACCGCTCCGACACCGACGAGGCCGACGGGGTGGCCCGGGCGGTCCGGGACCTCCACCGGCCCGGCCGGCCGTGGTCGGCCCAGGCGGTGCTGGTGCGGACCAACGCCCAGGTGGCGCTGCTCGAGGCGGCGCTCCGGCGGGTCTCGGTGCCGTGCCGGGTGCGCGGCGCCCACCGCTTCCTCGACGAGCCGGCCGTGCGCGACCTGCTGCGCACCTACGAGCGCTCCGCCGAACCGCTCGTGACCACCCTGGCCGACCTCGACGCCACCGTGGCCCGGCTGCGGCGGGAGGTGCTCGGGGCCGCGTCCGATGCCGACGTCGACCACGACGGCGAGCGGCACGCACCGGAGCCGGCCGCCCCCGGCAGCGCCGTCGCCCGCATGGTCGAGGCCCACGAGCAGGTGCTCCGCCTCGGCCACGAGCTGCTGGCGTCGGACCCCGCGGCGCGGACCGACGCCCTGCCGGGCTGGCTGCGGACCGTCCTGCTCGACGACGGGCCGGAGGCGGCCGACGCCGTCACCCTCGCCACCTTCCACGCCGCCAAGGGCCTGGAGTGGGAGGCGGTGCACCTCGCCGGCCTGGAGGCGGGCTACGTCCCGATCCGCCACGCCCGCACGCCCGAGGCCCAGGCCGAGGAGGTGCGGCTCCTCTACGTGGCGGTGACCCGAGCCGCCGAGGTCCTCCGCTGCACCTGGGCCCAGACCCGCACGTTCGGCACCGACGCAGTGGACCGCTCGCCGTCGCCGCTCCTCGCCCGCCTGCGCGGCGCGGCGGCCGACCTGGCTCGCACCGACGAGGTCGCCCCGCTGGCGCCCATCCGGTTCGCCGAGGGCCGCCGCGAGCTGGCCGACCATCCCGCCCCCGAGGTCGACGACCGCGCCGCCACCGCGGCGGCCGCCGACCGGCTCCGGCGGTGGCGGGCCGAGGAGGCCCGGCGGGCCTCGGTGCGGCCCACCGTCGTCCTCTCCGACCGGGCGCTCGACGAGCTGTCGCGCCGCCGCCCGCGCACCGACGACGAGCTCGGCGCGGTGGCCGGCCTCGGCCCGGTCGGCCGCCGCCGGCACGGGGCTAGGTTGCTCGCCGTCCTGGCCGACGTGGAGGCACCGTGCACTTCGAGCTGACCCAGCGGTTCACCTCCTCCCCCGCCGAGGTGGGCGACGCCTACGCGGACGCCGCCCTCTACCCCACCCTCGTCGGCCTGCCGAAGCTCGGCGGCATCGAGGTGCTCGACCTCGCCACCGCCGACGGCCACGTGCGCTCGCGCATCCGCTACCGCTTCCAGGACCACCTGCCCGCTGCGGTCACCGCGGTGGTCGACCCCCACAAGCTCACCTGGGTGCAGGTGACCGACCACGACCTCGCCGCGGGCACCGCCACCTTCCGGCTCGACCCCGACCACTACCCCGACCGCCTCAAGGCCTCCGGGTCGTTCCGCATCACCGCCGCCGCCGACGGCGGCGCGGTCCGGGTGGTCACCGGCGACCTCAAGGTCAAGGTGCTCCTGGTGGCCGGCCAGGTTGAGCACGCCATCGTCGACGGGCTCGGGGAGTACCTCCAGGCCGAGGCGCCGGCGGTGGACGCCTACGTGGCCGGCTGATCCTCGCCGCCGGCCGCGCCGGGGTCGCGGTGGTCGTCCTGGCGGGCCTCGCGCTCGGCCAGCAGGTCGAGGAAGCGGCCGGGCTGGAGGCTGATGAAGATCCCCTTGGCGGTGGCGGTCAGCCGATCGCCGGCGTAGCAGGCGCCCTCGGTGAAGATCTTGCGCCGCTCGACGCCGGCCAGCCGCCCCTCGAACCGCAGCTCCTGCTTGAGCGGCGTGGGCGACTCGTAGCGGATCGTGAGCGTGCCGGTCATCCCCGGCGCCCCCGAGAGCGACTGGGTGGCGCCGAGCACCTCGTCGAACGCGGCGGCCACGTAGCCGCCGTGCACGCAGCCGGGCGGGCCCTCGTAGGCCTGGCCGAAGGTGGCGAGGGCGACGATCACCCCGTCGTGCTCTTGCAACCGCAGCGGCGGGGCCAGCGGGTTGGCGATGCCGATCAGCGGGCTGTGGTCGTAGAGCGGGTCGGGCCGGTCGCCGGCGTTGGCCGCCTCGCTGAAGCCGTAGAGCGTGCCCTGGTGGTGGCCCTCGAAGCGGGCGGCGGCCGCCGCCACCTCCGCGGTGGCCGCGGCGATCACCTCGTCGGGGGCGTCGGTGGCCACCAGCCGGTCGACCAGCAGGCGGGCCTGGTCGGCCAGCTCCTTCAGGGCCGCCCGCCGGGCGTTGAGCGGTCGGGTGTCGGTGGCCGAGCGCAGGCGCTTGGTGACCAGCTCCAGCCGTTCCGGGTCGGCCTCGCCGGCCATGCGGGGCAGGTAGTCGTCGGTCCACCGGGCCTCGCCGAGCACGTCGCGGATCGAGCGCTCGTCGGTGGGGCCGTCGGCCGGTGCGGGGGTGTCGGTCACGAATCGCCTCCGGCCGGGGCGGCCAGGTCGACGACCACGGGGGCGTGGTCGGAGGGCTGCTGGCCCTTGCGGGCGTTGCGGTCGATGGTGGCGAAGGTGACCCGCTCGGCCACCGGCGCCGAGGCCAGCACGAGGTCGATCCGCATGCCCATCCGCTTGTGGAAGTTGCCGCCGCGGTAGTCCCACCAGCTGAACAGGCCCGGCTCGGGGCGCTGCTGGCGGAACACGTCGGCCAGGCCCCACGCCTCGAGCTCGCCGAGGGCGGCCCGCTCCGGCTCGCTGGTGTGGGTGGCGCCGACGAACGCCTTGGGGTTCCACACGTCGGCATCGGTCGGGGCGATGTTGAAGTCGCCGGCCACCACGATCGGTTCGTCGGCGGCGTGGGCGTCCAGGCGCCGGCGGAGGCGAGCCAGCCAGGCCAGCTTGTAGCGGTAGTGGTCGGCCTCGAGCTCGCGCCCGTTGGGCACGTAGGCGCTGGCCACCCGGACGCCCCCGCAGGTGGCCCACACCAGCCGGGCCTCGGGGTCCGGATCGTCGCCGTCGTCGAAGCCGTCGACCGGGTCCTCCAGGCCGACCCTGCTGAGGATGGCGACGCCGTTCCAGCGGCCCTCGCCGTGGTGGACGCTGTCGTAGCCGAGGGCCTGGAACGCCAGCGCCGGGAACGCCTCCTGGGCCAGCTTGGTCTCCTGGAGGCAGACGACGTCGGGGGCCACGTCGGCCAGCCACTCCTCCACCCGCGGCAGGCGGACCTTGAGGGAGTTGACGTTCCAGGTGGCCAGGCGCACGACCGGCAACCTAGTGGCGGGCCCACCGAGGCGATGCCGGCCCGGGCGGGGCGGATGGGGCGGGTGCGCAGGGCGTGGTGGGTGGGCGCTCCGTAGGCTGCCGGCGTGATCGTCGAGGTCTGGAGCGACTACCTCTGCCCGTGGTGCCACGTCGGCCGCCACCGGGCGTCCCTGCTGGTCGAGCGGGGCGCCACCGTCGTGCACCAGCCCTACGAGCTGCACCCCGAGATCGGCCCGGCGGGCCGGTCGGTCCGCCCCGACGGGCGCCTCGGCCCCACCTTCGACCGCATCGAGGCGGAGTGCGACGCCGTCGGCCTCGCCTTCCGCCGACCCGCCCGCATGCCCAACACCCACCGGGCGCTCGCCACCTCCACCCTCGTGCGCGACCGCCACCCCGACTCGTTCGAGGCGCTGCACGCCGCGCTGTTCGACGCCCAGTTCGTCACCGGCGACCCGATCGACGACGCGGACCTGCTCGACGAGTTGGTCGGCGCCGCGGGCGCGCCGGCCGCGGAGGTGCGCGCCGCGGTCGACGCCGGTGACGCCGAGCCGCTGCTGGCCGTCGCCCGCGACCGGGCGCGCGACCTCGGCATCTCGTCCACGCCGAGCTGGGTGTTCGGCGACGGCTTCGTGGTTCCGGGGGTCCCGGATCCCGCCACGTTCGGACGCTGGGCCGACAAGCTCCTGCGCCAGGACCGCTGAGGTTCGACGGCCTCGACGGGGGCGGACCGAGGTCCACCCCCGTCGGCGAGGCGGTCACCCGGCCGTGGCCGGGGTGGGGTTCGGGTCTCGACGACCCGAGCGAAGGTCAGGCCTTCTTGGCCGGCGCCTTCTTGGCGGGGGCCTTCTTGGCCGGCGCCTTCTTCGCAGGGGCCGCCTTCTTGGCCGGCGCCTTCTTGGCCGGAGCGGCCTTCTTGGCGGGAGCCTTCTTGGCCGGAGCGGCCTTCTTGGCCGGGGCCTTGGTGGCCGGCGCCTTCTTGGCCGGCGCCGCCTTCTTGGCGGGAGCCTTCTTGGCCGGAGCCTTGGTGGCCGGCGCCTTCTTGGCCGGAGCGGCCTTCTTGGCGGGGGCCTTCTTGGCCGGCGCCTTGGTGGCCGGCGCCTTCTTGGCCGGGGCCGCCTTCTTGGCGGGCGCCTTCTTGGCCGGCGCCTTGGCGGCGGCGGCCTTCTTGGCCGGGGCCTTCTTCGCGGGCGTGGCCTTCTTGGCCGGCGCCTTCTTCGCAACTGCCATGGTGGGTGCCTCCTCGGCATGGTGGTGCTCCCCGGCGGGGAGCCCGTCCTGTGGACGGTGGGGTGCTGGCTCGGGGCCGGAGACCGGCACGCCGGGCAGGGCGACGTCGATGCCGCGGCGCGGCGGGTCGAACGCCGTCACCACGACGGTCCGAACCTCGCCCACCGTGAGCAGCTCACGGGCCTTGGTGGGCGGCGGGACGGCCATCGCCTTCAGCGGTAGGTAGCACTGGGCTCCGGCGGCGGTCGTGCCGTAGGCCCCGTGCGAGGAGAAGCGGTCGATCGTGATGTCGACCTCGGTCCCGACCGGGTGGTCGGTGACGAACTGGAGGAAGGGCATCGGATCGTTGAGGGGGGTGACCTCTCGCTGGCCGCCCCGACGCCGGCGCGAGCGCGAGCCGGCCCCGGTTTCGGCCGCCGCCGGCGCGGTGGCCTTCGTCGCCTTGGCGGCATTGGTGGCCTTGGTCGCCTTCGTGGCCTTGGCGGCCCGCCCGCCGGCCGGCGCCTCGGCGGCGGCCTTGGACCGCCCGCGGGGCGGCGGCTTGGTGGGCACCGGCATCGGGCCGAGGCTGACGCCGGAGGTGGTCGGTCCGCCCTTGGCCCGTGACTCGCGTGTGGCCCGGCGACTGGTCGGGCCCCGCACCGGCGTCCGCAGCACGAACACCCAGCCGACCGCGGGGACCGGCTTGCCGCCGACCAGCCGGCCCTCCTCGAAGAGCCAGTCGTAGATCCCGTGGAACTCCTGGAAGGAGTCGTTGGAGAACACGGTGGCGCCGGTCTTGTCGGCGATCTGGAGGATGAAGGCGTCACCGCGGCCGATGGCGCCCGCCGGCGGGGTGACCAGTTCGCCGTTGACGATGCCCTCGTCGAAGGCGGCGCGCTCGGAGGCGTCGATGCGGTGGCCGAAGGTGGCGTCGACCACCACGGTCAGCGCCACCTCGGCGCCGTAGGTCTCGAGGAACGCGCGCACCGCCTCGTCGAGCTGGGCGAGGCTGGGGGCGGTGCGGCCTTCGGTCGCGATGTTGGATCCGTCGACGACGACGTGCTGCATGGCCATGTGGTGCCTTAGTCAAGCAGAGCGCGCCCACGGCACGAGGGATCGAGCGGCCGATGCGCGGCAGGTCACGCCGTACGATCCGGCGCCGTGACGATCCGAGCCGCCCTGTTCGACGTCGGAGGCGTGATCCTCTCGAGCCCGTTCGACGCCTTCGCCCGCTACGAGGCCGACCACGGCCTGCCCGCCGGGTTTCTCCGCCGGGTCAACAGCGTCGACCCCGACACCAACGCGTGGGCCCGCCTCGAGCGCAGCGACCTCGACCTCGCCGGCTTCGCCGCCGCCTTCGCCGACGAGTCCGAGGCGCTCGGCCACCGCGTGGCGGGCGAGGACGTGCTGGCGCTGCTGGCCGGCGACGTGCGCCCCGAGATGGTCGAGGCGGTGCGCCGCTGCGGCGAACGGCTCCAGACGGCCATGCTCACCAACAACGTGGTCGGCCACGCCGCCAGCCCCGAGATGGCGGCCCTGGCCGACCTGTTCGACGTGGTGGTCGAGTCGAGCGTCGTCGGGGTCCGCAAGCCCGACCCCGCCTTCTACGAGCTGGCCTGCGAGCGCCTCGCCGTCGACCCGACCGAGTGCGTCTTCCTCGACGACCTCGGCATCAACCTCAAGCCGGCCAAGGCGATGGGCATGACCACCATCAAGGTCACCGACCCCACGGCGGCGCTGGCCGACCTGGAGACGGTGCTCGGCTTCCCGCTCCGCTGAGGGAGCGATCGGGCGCGGGTCCGCTACCGGAGCTCGATCAGGCGATCCCCACGTTCGACCATCGCCACGATCCGATCGATCAGCGGCTCGAACCAGCCGAGCAACGCGGCGCGGCGCGTGTTCCCGACTCGGATCCACACGACCGGTGGGGCCTGGCCTTCGAGGGCGACCATCTCGGCGAAGTCCTCGTCCTTGGTCACGATCACCGCCCCGTGCTCCAGTGCGAACCGCCACAACTCCCGATCGGGCGCATCCGCCCGGCCGATCTCGAAGACGTGGTCGGCCTCGTGACCGTGCTCCACGAGGAGGGCGGCGAGGGCCGGCGGAAGCTGGGCGTCGATCAGGAAACGCACACGCTCAAGAGGCGATCACGACGGCGTGATCGGTCTGTGCAGCGGCGTAGGCGAGGCACGCGCGGATGTCGTCCGCGGTCAGGTACGGATAGTCGCCGATGATCTCGTCCTCGGTGGCACCGGCGGCCAGGAGCGAGAGCACGTCGGTGACCCGCATCCGCGTGCCTCGAACCACCGGGCGACCGTGCACCACCTCGGGGTCGATCACGATCCGATCGAGCAACGGCATGGCTGGAGGCTACCGGCTACTTGGCGTCGGCCCAGGTCGTGCCGAAGCTGAGGTTGACCTCGAGGGGGACGCGGAGCTCGGCGGCGTCGGCCATCACCTGGCGGGTGAGGGTGCCGACGGCCTCGGCCTCCGCCGGCGGGACCTCGAGGATGACCTCGTCGTGGACCTGGAGGACGATGCGGCTGGCCGCCGCCCGATCGATCAGGGCGCGGTCGAGGTTGATGAGGGCGACCTTGAAGATGTCGGCGGCGAGGCCCTGGATGCCGGCGTTCATGGCCTGGCGTTCGCCGGCCTGACGGATCTGGCGGTTGTTCGAGGCCAGCTCGGGGATCAGGCGCCGCCGCCCGAAGAGCGTCTCGGTGTAGCCCCGCTCGCGGGCCTCGGCCACGGTCTGCTCCATGTAGGCCTTCACCGCGGGGAAGGCGGTGAAGTAGGCGTCGAGGATCTCCGCCGCCTCGGACCGCTCGATGTTGAGCCGGGTGGCCAGGCCGTAGGCCTCCATGCCGTAGGCCAGGCCGTAGGAGACCATCTTCGCCTTGGCCCGCTGGGCGCCGGTGACCGCATCCGGTGCGACGTGGAAGACCCGCGCCGCGGTGGCGGTGTGGATGTCCTCGCCGGCGGTGAAGGCGGCGATCAGGCCGGGGTCCTCGGCGAGGTGGGCGATGCAGCGCAGCTCGATCTGGTTGTAGTCGGCCACCAGCAGCTCGTGGCCGGGGGCGGGGACGAAGGCGGTGCGGAACGCCTTGCCCTCCTCGGAGCGCACCGGGATGTTGTGCAGGTTGGGCGCGTCCGAGCTCAGCCGGCCGGTGCGGGCGACGGTCTGGTTGAAGGTGGCGTGGATCCGGCCGTCCGCGGCCACCTCGGCGAGCAGGCCGGTCCCGTAGGTGGATCGCAGCTTCTCGACCTCCCGGTAGCGCAGGAGGTGGTCGACGATCGGGTGCTGGCCGGCCATCTTCTCGAGGGAGGCGGCGTCGGTGCTGAAGCCGGTCTTGGTCTTCTTGGTGGGGGTGAGCCCGAGCTTGTCGAACAGGATCGTGCGGAGCTGCGGCGTGGAGTTGACGTTGAACTCCTCGCCGGCGTCCTCCTGGATCTGGGCGCCGAGCTCGACCACCTCGGCGGTCAGCTTGTCGTTGAGCCCCTGGAGGGTGGCGCGGTCCACGCCCACGCCGAGGTGCTCCATCTTGGCCAGCACCGCCACCAGCGGGACCTCGATGTCGTCGTGCAGCGAGCGCAGGCCCTGGGCGTCCAGGGCGGCGAGCACCGGCTCGACCAGCCGATCGACCGCCAGCGCCCGCCGGGCGGTGAGCAGACCCTCGTCGACCACGTCGTCGCCGCCGAGGTCGAGCTGGCCGGCCGGAGCGGAGGTGCCCACCGGCAGTTCGAGGTGGGCGTACCGGCGGAGCACGTCGTCGATGGCGTAGCGGGTCTCGGCCGGATCGAGCAGGTAGGCGGCGAGGGTGGTGTCGACCGCCACCTCGGGCAGCGGGCGGTCGGGGGCGACGTCGAGCAGGCGGCGCAGCAGCGGCTTGGCGCCGTGCAGCGCGAGGGGCCGGGCGGCGCGGAGCCGGTCGAGGGCGGCGTCCACCTCGGGGGCCGACAGCAGCGGCTCCTCGAGCACCAGCACCTCGGCGCCGGCGGGATCGAGCACGATCGCCAGCATCTCGATCGGGGTGCGGGCCTCGGCGCCCTCCCAGGCCACCGCGGCGGCCACCGCGCCCGACCCGGCGGCGATGCGGTCGACCAGGGCGGCGGCCTCGGCGGGGGCGGCCGGGCGCACCAACTCGGCCTCGAGCACCTCGGCGGCCGGACCCCCCGGGCCGAGGTCGGCCTCCAGCGCCTCGGCCAGGCGGTCGTAGAGCGTGCGGAACTCGAGGAAGTCGAAGAGCTGGTGGACCTCCTCGGTGTCGGGCTGGGGGTAGCCGAGGTCGTCGAGGCCGAGCGGGAGGTCCACGTCGCGCAGCAGGACCATCATCTCGACGTTGCTGCGGGCCTGGGCCTCGTGCTCGGTCAGGTTCTGGCGGAGCTTGGGCGTCTGCTCGTCGACGTGGTCGAAGACGCCGTCGAGCCCGCCGTAGGTGGTGATCAGCTTGGCCGCCGTCTTCTCCCCCACCCCGGGCACGCCCGGCAGGTTGTCGGACGTGTCGCCCCGCAGCGCCGCGTACTGCACGTAGTCGCGCGGGTGGACGCCGGTGCGCTCGAGGATCCCCGCCTCGTCGTAGAGGGCGTAGTCGGACACGCCGCGCTTGTTGTAGAGGACCTTCACGTGGGGGTCCTCGACCAGCTGGTAGCTGTCTCGGTCGCCGGTGACGATCAGCACGTCGTCGCCGCGCTGCTTGGCCTGGGTGGCGAGCGTGGCGATGATGTCGTCCGCCTCCACCCCGGCCAGCTCGATCGCCGTCACCCCCAGCGTGTCGATCACCTGGCGGACCAGGCCCATCTGCTGCTTGAGGATGTCGGGCGCCGCCGATCGGTTGGCCTTGTACTCCGCCGAGCGCAGGTGGCGGAAGGTGGGCTCGGGCCGGTCGAAGGCCACCGCGATCGCGTCGGGCCGGTGGTCTCGCACCAGGTTGATGAACATCGACGTGAAGCCGAACACCGCGTTGGTGACCTGCCCGGAGGCGGTGACGAGGTCGGTGGGCAGCGCGTGGAACGCCCGATAGGTGAGGGAGTTCCCGTCGATCAGCATGAACTTCACGCCGGCGATCGTACGGTCCCCCACCGACACCCACCGCCGACGCCCTCCAGCCACGACCTCGGCACCGAATGCGACGTCCACGGCCTCCTTCGGTGCCGGGTTCGGTGGCCGATCAGGCGTCGGCCGGGCTGAGCTCGCCGTCGAGGACCCGCTGGGCCACCGAGCGCATCGTCTGGCGGTCCCGCATGGCGGTCTTCTGGATGAACCCGAACGCCCCGGACTCGGTGAGCCCGTGCTCGTCCATCAGCTGGCCCTTGGCTTGGTCGACCATCTTGCG
>WBZU01000766.1_pt1 | contig 26219 bp, 27 predicted proteins | sample 5204311 | NCBI WGS metagenome assembly WBZU01 (sample SAMN12344359, study PRJNA552823) | activated sludge metagenome | biome: Activated sludge suspended growth; feature: Nitrification reactor; material: Wastewater; isolation source: activated sludge from nitrification reactor of wastewater...
CACCTACTATACCCGTCGGCTCCGGAACGGAAAAATTGAAATAACCCGCCTGAACAGGATTCACTGTTCCGACCAGCTGCATCCACTTATCGCAGAATCCGGCGTAATAGATTATTCTGTCAATTGACTTATGAACTTCCTTTAAACATTCTGCTTTGGTCTGTTTGGTGGAAATAAAAATCTCTTCTGCAAACTGTTCTTTTCTTCCTTCGAGCATCTCAGCAAGTCTGTACATTATCTGTCCTCTTTCGTATGCAGTCTTGCCGCTCCAGTCGTTGAATCCAGACCTTGCAGCTACTACTGCGTTTCTCAGATCCTTTCTGGAGGCTCTTGAGATATTACAGATCTTCTCTTTTGATTTTGGATTTATTGCATCGAGATATCTTTCGGATTCTGTTCGTGTGAACTTACCGCCGATGAAGAGCTTGTACATTTTCGGAATATTGAGTCGTGATGTCATAACTTAATATTAAATTTAAATATATTCTATAATTTATAAATATCTTTTCTATGACCTATTTTTATAAAAGTTATTGTTTTATTAGCTCGATCCAGACCATACAAAATTCTGTAATCTCAAATTCTCAATGTAAAAATGTTTTTAAATTCATCGCCTTTTAACATTTGATGATTAAGAACCTCTGCATTTGCTTAAAGCCAGTTTGTTTTATTTTTTACTTTTAAATTTAGTATTGTCGGTAGATTTATCAGGGTTTCTGTGAACCTTTCAGAAAATTTGATTTTGTACATAAATAACGCCTTAAATATATTATATCACAAACCTAATTTTTTAAATACATCTTTCTGATCCACAAGCTTTAAATCTCCTTACTTTTTTTGATACATATTCCGTTAATTCTTCTTTTACCTCATCTCTCAGCTCTAACCCTTCATCAACATCAAGATTTTCGGATATTATTTCTTTCATGAGGTATTTAAACTCTCCTACTGTTAAATCACTAATTTTTTTTATCCATAATAATTTTTCCTAAAACTAAAGATTTTAAAACCCAATAAAAATAACTTTTTAAATTATTTAGCTGAAGGAATATGATAACCTGTTATTACAGCTTCCGTTTTGGAGTCAAATGTTCCGTCACCGTCAGGACTGTTAACTGTAGTATGGTCGATATCATTTATAAATGAATACGTTTTCATCAAACCATATTTGGAATAATAATTATAAAATGTACCAAGGAAATAACTGTAAGAATTTTGTTCTTTCATACAGCTGATGATTCCATCCGGACTGCTTATATTTTCAAATCCGAGATATTTTTTGGTCACATATCCGAAAAAATTTTCATTGGTCCATTCTGTTCCTGTGGTCATTGGATATTTTAATGTAGAGTATAAGATATCACCGTTAACTTTCAGTTCATTATAATTTATACTTTTCAAATTATCAAATTCAAGATTTGATAATTGAGTTTTAATCTTTTTAAGTGGCAGCAAACCTGACCCCAATCCCTCCCTTTGTGCATAAAGTATCAGTGAAGTATCATTATTGATATAATAATATCTGTTGGAATATGCAAACGCGTTTATACCTTCATCAAGAAAACATTTTGTTAATACTGAATTTATCAGAGTATCATATAATATTGTTACTGTTCCGCTGATTACAAGTGGATAATTACTGAAATAATGAAGTATCGAATCAGGCTGAATATCAGAAGCTGTTGCTGTTATTGTATAGTTCCACGTACTGCCGTCGGTAAATGGATATCGAAAATCCGAACTGTCAACCGGTGCAGGTGTTAATACATTATTATTTTTTTCATCAGAACAACTTATGAATAAGCAGGACATAAAAAAAATTAATCCAATGTACAAATATACAGCATTTATATTTAACATTTATAAATGATTTCTAAATTTTAGAATATACAATTTGAATCTCCGGATGTTTTGATCTATTCTGTTTAATTTCAATTTGCAGAAATATGAAAAGAATTTACTACTGTCTCTCCGGTAAGATCTACCGTAGCTTCACCACCGGGTGTAACTAAGTTTATATCATTATAAAAAACATGGGTCTTTATTAAACCTGACTTTGAATAATATGAATAAAATCTTACTTCCGGCAGAGAAGGAAGTATGAGCTCAGTCTTCATGCAGCTTATTGTTCCTGCTGGAACAATAACATTCTCAAAGCCAAGATACTTTTTAAATGTTGTTGAATTTTCGAATGTCCATGACCATGTGGTTCCTGTTTTCATGGGATATTTTAAGGTACTGGTTAAAGAATCAGCCAGGACCTGAAGTTCTGCATTATTCACTAAGTTTAATTTATCTAAGTCCGAACTAACTATTCCATTTTTTATTTTTCTTAAAGGTAAATAACCTGACGCAGGGTGAGGCTGCCGCTGTGCAAACAAGATCAGAGCTGTATCATTATTTATATAATAATATCTGTTAAAAATAGTCTGTCCATTGTTTGAAAATTCATCTGTAAAACACTTTGTCAAAACAGAATTTATAAGAGTATCATATAAGATAGTTGCAGTACCATTCAATACCAGTGGATAAACATTGTTAAAATAGCTCTTCATTGAATCAGGACGAACATCTGAAACTGATGCTGTAATAGTATAATTCCATGTGCTGCCATCTGTAAAAGGATATCTGAAATCCGAGCTGTCAACCGGGACTGAAACCAGAGTTACAACCTGATCGTCTGAACAACTGATCATTAATGCAGATGAAAGTAAAACCATTACAGAGTAAATAAATATAAATATATTTTTCATTATTAAATCTTCTTGAAAATATCTTCAATAATTTTTCCGAGTTTTTTGGAAGCGCTTTTCAGATATTCATTCTGATCCTTTATCTTCTGCTTTTCACTTCTTTCATCTTCCATCATTTTGTCAGCCACAAGCTCTCTCGTTATCAGTCCTATAGCAGCAAATTTAATTCCGCAGTGAACGGCAGTTATATTCTCCGGAACAATTGAATATCCTGCAATATCAGCACCTATGTCACGGTAGAACCTCGCTTCAGCATCAGTTTCGCTTTCAGGTCCTGTGATACCAAGGTATACAGCGTCATTTATAATAAGCTTATTATCCTGCAGGACTTCATAAATTTTCTGATGCATTTCCTTATCATAAGCATTGCTCATATCAGGGAATCTTACTCCAAGCTCATTCTCATTCTTTCCGATAAGCGGATTGTCTCCCATTAAATTTATATGGTCATATATCAAAGCAATGTCTCCGCATTTAAATCTCGGATTAAGATGCCCGACCTCATCAATGGAAACTATTTTCTTTACTCCGAGATATTTCAAAACATAAACAAGATGACCGATGTTTCTCATACTTACTCCATCATAAAAATGCGGTCTGCCCTTATAAATTATCACATCATTTCCTTTGATCTTTGCAAATGCGAGTTTATATACATTATCTCTTCCGTTAAGATCAAACTCAGGTACATCGGCAAAATCTATCTCCGAAAAAATCTTGAAGACATGCAGCACATCCAGGTCCTTCTCAATTATAAGACATAATTCAGGATTGAAACCTTTCGGAAATTTATTTTTTATGTATCCGGAAGACGCTGTTATTTTTTCTAATTGTTCACCCATTGGTTGGTTAGTTAATTGTGTTAATTGTGTTAATTGTGTTAATTGTGTTAATAGTGTTAATTGTGTTAATTGTGTTAATTGTGTTAATTGTGTTAATTGTGTTAATTGTGTTAATTGTGTTAATTGTGTTAATTGTGTTAATTGTGTTAATTGCTAAAAAGTATAACTGTTTGAATAGTAATTTAATACTTAAAAAAAATATAAATAAAAAAGAACAATTATTAATTAACATAGTCAACCAATTAACACAATTAACCAATTAACTAATCAACAATCTTCTCAACTAGTTTCCTTATCAGCAAAGTAAGTCTCGGCTCGGCAATTCCGGCTGCTTCGAGTATATGCGGAAGCAGCGCAATCTTCAGAGTGTCAGCAAATCCTTCGTCAGTAATAATAGAAAGCCCGAGAACATCTATCCCGAGATTTGCAGCGATCAGCGCTTCCGGGATAGTTGACATTCCGACAGTATCACCGCCGAATTTCCTTATCATACGGTATTCTGCTGCTGTCTCAAGATTCGGTCCCTGAACGGGAGCGTATGTTCCTTTCTGAATATCTATTTCATTTTCAAGAGCGGTTATTTCAGCAAGTCTTATTAATCTTTTTGAATAAATATTACTTCCGTCATTGTATTCAAGCTGCTTGTTTTTTAAAGGCGTGTCAAATAATAGATTAATATGTGAAGTTATTATCATCAGGTCAGTTCTTCTGAATTTCGGATTAAGTGCTCCGCAGGCATTTGAAACAATCAGGTTTTTTACTCCCAGGGAATTTAAAACATTCACGGGAAAAGTTACTTCTTCCATACTGTAACCTTCGTAGTAATGAAACCTTCCCTGCATTGCAACTATGTTTCTGCCTGAGAGTTTTCCGAAGATCAGTTTCCCGGAATGCGACTCGACTGTCGAAACTGGAAAGTGAGGTATTTCCGAGTAATCAATTTCACCTTCGATCTCAATATCTTTTACAAGCCCTCCGAGTCCTGTTCCGAGAATGATACCGACAGGAAAATCACCGGTGTGATGTTTCCTTAAAAATTCTAATGCTTCATTATGTTTGACTGTCATCCGGGAATATGAGTATTACTCTGAAAAGTTAGAGGTAGCGGTATTGATGGATATCTTTTTCATTTTTATATCCTGCTCAGCATCCGTATCGGCATCATTATCATCAGCATTGTGATCGTTCCTTGCAAGCTCCATTTTATAAATATTTCTTGATTTGATGAACTCATCCATTTCATTGAGTTTTTCCATGAAGAATAATTTTACATCTTCCACAAGCTTGTCATTACGGAGCTTTAATTCTTCGAGCTCATGTTTCCTGCTCATTATTTCTTTTTCATTATCCTGAGATATTTTCTGAGCATTCAGCTCAGACTCTTTTATAATGTTCTCCGCCCGCTTTTTAGCATTTACGAGTATTTCTTCTGCGAGATCCTGAGCTTTGACAATGGCTTTCTGAAGTGTAGTTTCGTTTTCCCTGTAAACATCGACATCTGCCGTCAGTACTTTTATTTTATCATTCAGATTATGATTCTCTTCAAAGATCCTTTCATAACGTATGCTGACAGTTTCAAGAAATGCATCAACTTCTATGGGGTCATAACCGCGGAAAGTTTTTTTGAAGTCAGACTTCCTGATATCTTTTGGAGTAATTATACTCATATAATATTAATTATTATAAATTTTAAATTACCGGACTCCGCTCACCGAAAATTGCGCTTCCTATCCTCAGCATATTCGAACCTTCTTCGATTGCAATGTCAAAATCATTTGTCATTCCCATCGAAATATATTCGAAGTCCTTCATATCCGGCTTCAGCTCGTCATAAAGGTTCTTTAATTTTCTGAAGCTCTGCCTGATGACTTCCCTGTCATCGGTCAGTTTTGCTATTGTCATCAGACCTTTGACTCTTACATTATCAAGCACAGATATTTGTTTGCACAAACTCACTGCTTCATCTGATGCAACGCCGTATTTTTGCGGCTCCTGACTGGTATTTACCTGAATAAGAATGTCAATTATACGCTTGATTTTTTTCGCATTCACATCTATCTCTTCGGCGAGCTTCAATGAATCTACCGAATGAATTAGACTTATAAAAGCTATCACATCTTTTACTTTATTGCTCTGAAGATGCCCTACGAAATGATAATTTATCTTTCCGGAATACTGGAATGAAATATTGTAATATTTATCTCTTAATTCCCTGATCCTGTTTTCCCCGAAATCTTCCTGACCAATCGTATTTAACTCTATAATTCTGGAGAATGGAAATGTTTTGCTGACGGCAACAATCTTAATGTCGTCCGGATCTCTGTCAACCCTGCTGCAGACTTCCCGTATCTTAGATTTAACAGCTAATAAATTCTTCTCTAATTCCATAATTGTGATTAAATATACTTTTATTAAATTGTATTTTCAATTTAATAAAAGGAGGTTTTCTAAAGATTTACTGTATATGAAATCTCCGGTTCGCAGATAACGTTGATATTGAAGAGATCAGCTGACGGGAATGTGGAAATCTGAAATGTAAATTTACTATTTATAGTTAACAGAAAATCGGTTTGATGTATATTTTTCAGTTCATTCCCACTTCGAACAAGATCATTCTAAATAGAACTTTGAGCATAGATTTGTCTGATTTTTCTAATTATTTTTTAAGTCAGCGTCCTCAATTTCGTCTGCATTCAGTTTATATCATGCCCATTTATTGAATTAAATAATCTCAAATTAACACTGAAAATAAACTTTATTTCACTTATTTTAAAATATGACAGACCCCAAGTGCATATTCTGTAAAATAGTAAAAGGAGAGATCCCTTCATTTAAAATTTATGAAGATAATGATTTCATAGCAATACTGGATCTTTTTCCGAATACCCGGGGTATGGCTCTTGTTCTGACAAAAGAACATTTTGATTCGTATGCTGCGGAAATGAATGATAAAACTTATACTGAGTTTTTTCTCACTGCAAAAAAGATCAGCAAACTAATGGATGAGAAACTATCCGTCAGAAGAACTGCACTTGTCATGGAAGGAATGGGAATAAATCATGCGCATATTAAATTGTATCCTTTGCACGGACTTGATTCCGGTTTTAAGGAAATTCTTTCCAAAGAATCTGTTTATTTTGAAGAATATCAGGGATACATAACCACACAGCCAGGTCCGAAAGCATCAGATGAAGAGCTCACCCGGCTCAGAGATCTTTTTAAATAAAAATTTCTGATTAAAATTAACTTTTACCTTCCGTGAATAATTTCACGGTAGACACAATAATATTATAAAAATAAATAAATTAATTTGAGATATAACTTTACTGAAATAGAAAAAAAGTGGCAGAAATACTGGGATGAAAATAAGATCTTCAGAACTCCTGATATTGATAAGCTCGATCCGACAAAACCAAAATATTATGTTCTTGATATGTTCCCTTATCCAAGCGGAGACGGCCTGCATGCAGGGCATCCGGAAGGATATACCGCTACAGATATAATCGCCCGTTTCAAAAGAATGAAGGGATTCAATGTATTGCATCCGATGGGCTGGGATGCCTTCGGTTTATCGACTGAACAGTATGCCATTAAAACCGGCATTCATCCAAAGATCAGGACTGCAGAGTGTATTGCAAGATTTAAAGAGCAGCTTAAATCATTCGGATTCTCTTATGACTGGGAAAGAGAGATCAATACTTCCGATGAAAAATATTTTAAATGGACACAATGGATCTTTTTGAAAATTTTCAATTCCTATTATGATGATATAGAAGACAAAGCAAAACCTATTTCGGAATTAATTATTCCTGAAGGATTAAGTGAGCGTGAGAAATTTGATTTTATAAATTCTAATCGGCTTGCTTTTCTTGCTGAAGTTCCGGTTAACTGGTGTCCCGAACTGGGAACTGTTCTTTCAAATGAAGAAGTGCCGGAACAGGTGGAAAAAGGATTTACGGTCGTCAGAAGAAATATGAAACAATGGAATCTGAGAATAACCAAATATGCGGACAGGCTGCTTAAAGATCTTGAAGGACTCAATTGGCCGTCAAATGTAAAAGAGCTTCAGCGCAACTGGATAGGAAGAAGCGAAGGTGCAAAGATCAAATTTATAGTTGAGAGTGAAAAGACAACTGATGAAAGATTTATTGAAATTTTTACTACCAGACCTGATACTATTTTCGGAGCATCATACATTCTACTTGCTCCAGAACATCAGCTTGTAAATGAAATAACTACAGTAGAACTATCAGAAAAAGTAAAAAAGTATCGTGAGACTGCGGAAAGGAAATCTGACCTTGAGAGAACTGAACTCTCTAAAGTAAAGACCGGGGAATTCACGGGAGCATTTGCAGTAAATCCGGTTAACGGGAAAAAGCTGCCAATCTTAATATCGGATTATGTACTTGCAAGTTACGGGACCGGTGCAATAATGGGAGTTCCCGGCCATGATGAAAGAGACAATGAGTTTGCAAAAAAATTTGGTCTTGACATCAGTGCCGTAGTAATTCCCGAGACATATAAAAGTGAAGAAGATATTTCAAAATTTATTGAAAGAACAAGTTCGGGTGAAGAATGTTTTACCGGAACGGGTGTTTCAGTTAATTCGGATTTTCTAAACGGCTTAAATTCCGAAGATGCTATAAATAAAATAAATTTATGGATCGAAGAAAATCAAATTGGGAAGAAAACTATAAATTATAAATTAAGAGACTGGTTGTTTTCAAGACAAAGATTCTGGGGAGAGCCATTTCCGATAATTCACTTTGAAGACGGTACTTTTAAAGCTCTTGAAGAAGATGAACTTCCTCTGACTTTACCGGATGTAGAATCTTATAAACCAAGCGGGACTGGTGAGTCACCGCTTGCAGGAATAGATTCATGGGTAAATATTACGGATAAGGTTACCGGAAAAAAAGCAAGACGGGAGACTAATACGATGCCTCAATGGGCAGGCTCCTGCTGGTATTATTTGAGATTTTTAGATCCGAATAATGAAAAAGAATTCTGTGACAAAAGCTTAGATAAATTCTGGATGCCTATAGACCTGTATATTGGCGGAGTTGAACATACGGTATTGCATCTTTTGTATGCCAGATTCTGGTATAAATTTCTTTTTGATCTTGGCTATGTTTCATATAAAGAACCATTCGGAAAATTATTTAATCAGGGAATGATACTAGGTGAGGACGGAGTAAAGATGAGTAAGTCAAGAGGAAATGTAATTAATCCGGATGATGTGATAAGAGAATACGGGGCTGATTCTATGAGATTGTTTGAAATGTTCATGGGTCCTCTTGAGGCAACAAAGCCATGGAGCACAAAAGGTATAGAAGGACTGAACAGATTTCTGAACAGGGTTTGGAGACTTATAATAGATGAAAATTCAGATGAATTGAAGAAAAATATAACAGATGATCTTCCTGACGAAAAGGTGAATAAGCTGATGCATAAGACAATAAAAGAAGTAACTGAAGATATTGATGAAATTGATCTCAAATTCAACACAGCTATTTCTTATCTCATGATTTATGTAAATGAACTTTATAAACTGGAAAGTATAAGCAGGGTTTGCGTGGAGAACTTAATCCTTTTATTATCTCCGTTTGCTCCTCATATCAGCGAAGAAATATGGCAGAGGCTTGGAAACAAAGAAAGTATTGCATTCGTCCCATGGCCGGATTATATTGAAAAATATGTAAAGGAAGAAAATGTAACTGTCGTATTTCAGGTAAACGGAAAGATCAGGGCAAAGCAGGATTTCAAGTTTGACAGCGATGAACATGACCTGGAAGATGGTGCTTTATATAACGAAAATGTCAAGAAGTTTATACTGGGAAAACAAATAATTAAAATAGTAACCGTTAAAAATAAAATGGTAAACATAGTTGTAAAATAATGCTGAATGAGTAAATGATATTTAAAAATTTATATTTAAAGATATTTGCTTACCATATTTAATTTTTTAAGACGAAAAAAATATTTAGTAGTCACAAAATAATATATTGACATATAGATTTAATTATTGCAATATTGCATTAACTTTAAAAGACAACAATATTGCAATCCAAAGATTTGATATATAAACTTCAGGAAATTGGATTTAAGGAATATGAATCTAAAATTTTTCTTGTTCTTTTAAAAGGCTCTGCCTTAAGTGCATCAGAGATTGCTGACAAAGCAAATATAAGAAGAACTTCTGTTTATGAGATTTTAAAATCTTTTGCTGCGAGAGGATTCTGCAATGAGATAGAGACCAATACCATTTTAAAGTATGAAATGATCGATCCGCGTGTCATTTCAGATAAGATAGAAAAAGAGATCAGGCAGAATAATCTGTCAAAGATAGAAAATTTAAAGGAAGCATTTAATGAATTTGAGTTGCTGCACAGGTCTGAAGTTTCAAATGGAACAGATAATGTTAACATAGAATTAATAAGAGGTTATAATAAACACAGGCAGGAAAAGTTTATAGAATTATTTAACAATGCACAGAAAGAAATACTTTTCATGATAAGGCTTGAAGGTTATGTTTCGGAGGAACTTGATTCAGGTGCGAATGATTTTTTTAAAAGAGGCGGCGAAATAAAATCGATATATGAAGCAAGTCTGAATTTTAAAATAATAAAAGACAGCACGAGACAGAATGCCAGTCTTGAAGATCTGATAAGGATTTGCAGCAGGTTTGAAAAGACAGGAGAAAAGATAAGAATTTCAAGATCTGAATTACCGAACATGACTATCTTTGACAGAAAAATTGTTTTTACCAATATTCAGGATAAAACTGTTCCAAGGCATAACAATGCTGATATAATTATAAAAAATGAATATTATGCAAACAGAATGATTGATCTCTTTGGATATTACTGGGATAAATCAAAAACACTGGAAGAGATGAGAAAATCGGTTGTTAAGTCCCCTAAAAAGAATTTAAATAAAGAAAAATCAAAACAAATTTTATAAATGCATTACATCAATAATCAATTAAACATTTTTTATCTGGAGGGAAAAAAAATGAAAACAACAAAATTTAAAAAATTATCAGTACTTTTATTATTGCTGACTGCTTTCAATTTTCATAGCACGGCTAATATTTATGCAAATAATAAAGGAAAGGTTATATCAGGTACAGTTGTCTATTCTGATAATAACAGTCCGGTAAATGGTGGGGTTATAAATGTTGTCAGTATCTCTGCAACCACTAAAAAAGAAACAGTTATAGAAAAAGCTGTAATAAATTCCAATGGTCAGTTCAAAATTGTGAATATTATTCCCGGTACAGCTGACAATATCAAGATAATGTGTTATCCAAATGATCCTTTAGACACATTTCAGTTTGTACCAATGGAATTTTACTTGAATTCTGTGATTGCAAATTCAGTTAATGAGAACAACCTAGTATTAAAAGTTCAGAGAACAAAGAAATAAGCAAAAGATCTAAAACTTCTGCGTAGATTTTAATATTGTAATACAGAATTTAAAACCGGGTTTATATAATTTTCGTTTTAAAATTTAAAAGTGTTTAGGAGATGAGAAAAGCAGAAAAAAAATTGAAGTGTATTGAATTTTGATAAAATAATAACGTCCTTGAAAACAAGTTAGATTTAATGAGGGTTGGGTCTTTCTTGTGACATCCCCTCTCTGGGAAAGGAGGGGATTCAAGGATGTTTCTTAAGCAATGTAACTTAGTAATAATAATTTTAAAAAGCTATAAAAATCTTTTTATAATTTTTCGAAACTCCGGAATGAATTAGATACAGAAAATCTCCTCCAGAATAAAAAGCATCTCTGAATTTCAGGGATGCTTTTTTATTATTTATGAGATATTTAAAAATAATAATTTTAAGTATTTTATTAAAACTGATAAATACAGATGTTTCATAATAAACATTTTACACTTATCGAAGCACAAAATTTGCTGCCTGATATCATTATAATTTTATCAAAAATTACAAAACTAAAAAAGAAACTTGACGAAAGCGGTTACAGTATTTACAGGCATCAGTATTTCGGCGGCATAGGTCCTAACGGTACAGGTAAATATCCTTCTGATCTCGAAGAGCTGATCCGATCCCTTCAGATTTTAACTGAATCAGGAATAATAATAAAAAATATGGATAACGGACTGATTGATTTTCCGCACATCAGGGTAAATATGGAGGAAGTATATTTATGTTATTTGCTTGGTGAAGAAAAAATAGAATACTGGCACAGCATAAATGACGGATTTGCCGGAAGAAGAAGCTTAGACGAACTATAAAAGTAATATGGATAAAAAAATATTTTAAAATTTAATTTAGAATGACAAAATGAATATTTTAAATAAAGTGTTAGTTCCTTCTATATCAGTATTGCCAAAAGGCGTAGTAAAATTATTTGCAAATAAATATATAGCGGGAGATAAGCTTTCTGATGCCGTAAATACAGTTAAGAATCTGAACGGAAAAAAACTTATGGCAACAGTTGATGTACTTGGCGAATCAATAAAGGAAAAAAGCGAAGCTGTCCATTCCAAAAACGAGAATCTGAAAGTACTCGATGCAATAAAAGAAAATGAACTAAATTGTAATCTTTCCATAAAGCTGACAATGCTGGGACTGAATATAGATTATGATTTTTGCAGGGATCAGGTTTATGAAATTCTGGAAAAAGCAAAGAGCATGGATACATTTGTAAGAATAGATATGGAGGATTCATCAGTTACAGAATCAACAATCAAAATATTTGAAGAATCCAAAAAAAAATTCGATAATGTCGGGATTGTAATACAGGCTTACCTTCGCAGAAGTGAAAAGGATATAATCAGACTTACCGAAATCGGTGCAAACTTCAGAATCTGCAAAGGTATTTATGTCGAACCTGAAGAAATAGCTTTTAAGGACGGAGATGAAATAAGAATGAACTTCCTGAAAATTCTCAGAATTGCACTGGAAAGAAAATCCTATGTAGGAATTGCGACTCACGATGAATTTCTAATAAAAGAATCCGTAAAGATGGTAAAAGAAATGAATCTCAGAAAAGATGAATATGAATTTCAGATGCTGTTAGGTGTAAAAGAAAATATCAGGGAAGAGGCAGTAACAAAAGGTCACAGAATGAGGATATATGTACCTTTTGGACAGAGATGGTATGAATATTCAATAAGGCGTTTCAAAGAAAATCCAAATCTTGCAGGGCAGGTTCTGAAGAGTATATTTACCGGAAATTAATACTAATTTAAGATATTAATTCTTAAAAAGTATTTATTTCTCATTAACTTCGAACCAGACAGCCGTAGTTTCGGGATAGATATTATACATCAATTCTTTCATAGCTATGGCATATTCACGTATTTCCCATTGCGCAGTAGCTTCATCCCGCAGATCAATAAAATTCATAATTGCCTGAAAAGAAGCAGTCCAGTAAACCTCTGTATACTGATTCAATGGAAGCAGCATTCTCGCCTGCTCTTTTGCAACACCCAGATCCAGCAGTTTCTGATAAGAATTCAGAATATCATTCATTGCAGAATTAAAGATCTCATTTGCAGAATTCTGATCTTCTATACTTCCTTCTGAAGCCTGTTTATTATTTTCTGATTGCTTACGCCAGTTAACAGGAATATAAAAATCACTTACCGGTACGTATCTTCCGCTGATCTCATTCCAGGCATGATCTTTAGCCGATGAGGAAGAAGAAGTTTCAATGCCTACAACGTGTTTATACCATTGTCTCATCACAAATTCCGGAGCCTTTACATGAAACTGAACCATCATATGCCTGAATGGTGACCAGTGTTTATTCTTTGCAAGAAACTTAACGAGTTTTCTGTCACTGCTGTCAAAAGTTTCTTTTCTTTTGCCGAATGAAACCCGGGCTGAATTTACAACGGTAAGATCGGAACCGAGCTTATCAATTACCTCGATGAATCCTTTGTCTAAAACATCTTTTTTCAATCTGATATAATTTTTGAATTGGTCAGTAATATACAAAAATTAATCTGAAGATTGGATTTCAAAAAAATGAGGAAATTAATTTTATTTGTAATTTCAATTTAAGCCGATAATTAATAACTTAACTTCAATGAAAAATATTTCGAATAGATTTTATATAGGCATTGACTCGGGAGGGACAAAATGTGAACTTCTGATCACGGATACCGGAAATAAAACTATTTATTCAAAATTTTTTAAAGGCATACATTTTTCGATTGCTGGACCTCTGCTTTATACTACAATCATTAACGGATATATAGAATCTGCTTTAAAGTCCGCAAATTTAAACTTAAAAAACTGTGCCGTTATAGGGATAGGTGCGGCTGGAGCAAGAGAAATCAAGGACAGGACAAGATTAAAGAATACATTTGAAAAAAAATTAAAATATAAAAACATTCTTATTACCACAGATGCAATGACTGCATTGTACGGAGCTTTTGAAGGAAATGAAGGAATGATTTTGATCTGCGGAACTGGCTCAGTTTTGTATGGTTATTCTAACGGTGAAATCACTCGTGTTGGCGGTTGGGGCAGAATAATAGGAGATGAAGGAAGCGGTTACTGGATTGGGAAAAGGGCTTTGAATCTTGTTATGAAAGAGTATGACAGAAAAATTAAAAACAAAAGTCTTATTGCCGGGAGACTTTTAGAAGAATTAGGAATTGACAATAAAAATGTAAACGAAAAAATATTTCATCAGAATTTTGAAATTCAGAAAATAGCTCCTTTGGTAATTGAATCAGCCGGATTGAAATGCAGTCTAAGCAGATCAATTGTAAATGAAGCAGTCTCAGGATTGATGGAACATATAAAAACCTTCCTTAAAGTAACCGGAAGAAAAGAACGGATTTTGATTTCATTTATAGGCAGCATTATTGAAAATAAAAATATTCTGTCTGATAAATTAAAGAAAGAAATCAGTAAGCTGAAAATTATTAAAGTAACGAATAAAAAACATTCATCAGCATTTGGTGCCATATTGCTTGCTAAAGAAAAAAGCGAAATTATTAATAAAAAAATAAATTGAAAAAAACAGATCTGATAATAATACTGGATTTCGGCTCGCAGTATACACAGCTTATTTCCAGAAGAACCCGCGAACTAAAAGTTTACTCTGAGATCCATCCGTACAATATTAATATCAAAAAAATATTTAAGGATAAGGGTATTAATTATAATATAAAAGGAGTGATACTCTCGGGAGGACCTGCAAGTGTATTGTCAAAAGATTCGCCTAAAATATCAAAAGCTGATCTGGATTTTATAATAAAGAATAAAGTACCCGTACTGGGAATTTGTTACGGACTTCAGCTTCTTTGTCATTTGTTCAAGGGTAAACTTCACACATCACAGCAGCGTGAATACGGACATACAAAGATATACATTTTCAAGGATTCGGAATTATTCAGAGGAGTAGGCAATAATCTGAACGTTTGGATGAGCCACGGTGATTCAATTGAAACATTGCCTGAGAGATTCAGTTCATCTTCAAAGAGCTTAGGAGGAGTCATTTGCAGTCTTGAGAATGAGAGAATGAACATTTACGGACTGCAGTTTCATCCGGAAGTTCATCATACTGATTCAGGCAGAAGCATAATTTATAATTTTCTTTTCGGGATCTGTAAAGTTAAAAATCTCTTTGAGCCGGAATCTTTTATTGAATCCAAGACTGAGGAAATAAAAAAAACAGCCGGAAAAAATATTGTGATATGCGCACTGAGCGGCGGTGTGGATTCTTCGGTTGCAGCTATACTTGTTCACAAAGCAATAGGAGATAATCTGATTTGCATACACATAGATAATGGCTTAATGCGTAAGGATGAAAGCAGGAAAGTAATAGAGCTGTTCGGCAGATACTATAAAATAAATTTAAAATTTGTAAACGCGTCCGACCTTTTTCTTAAAAGGCTGGAAAAAGTCATAGATCCCGAGAAAAAAAGAAAGATCATCGGAAAAACCTTTATAGATGTATTTGAGAAAGAAGCGAAGAAAATAAAAGGAGTGAAATTTCTTGTTCAGGGAACATTGTATCCGGATGTCATAGAATCTGTATCGAGCAACGGTCCATCTGCAACCATTAAGTCACATCATAATGTAGGCGGTTTACCTGAAAAGATGAAATTAAAACTAATAGAACCTTTCAGGGAATTATTCAAGGATGAGGTCAGGGAGATCGGAGAGAAACTCGGACTGTCAAAAAATCTGATATACAGGCATCCGTTTCCGGGACCGGGACTGGCAATAAGGGTACTCAGTGATGTTACAAAAGAAAAGCTTGATCTGCTGCGGGAAGTGGATGACATTTTTATTGACGAATTAAAAAAGAATAATTTATATGAAAAGATCTGGCAGGCATTTTCAGTGCTTCTGCCCGTACAGACTGTAGGGGTAATGGGAGATGAAAGAAGCTATGAGAATGTGATAGCATTAAGGGCGGTGAATTCTACAGACGGAATGACAGCGGATTTTTATAATTTCGAAAAGAGTTTTTTGTCAAATGTATCTAACAGGATCATAAACAATATAAAAGGTGTCAACAGAGTTGTCTATGATATAAGCTCCAAGCCTCCGGCTACTATAGAGTGGGAGTGATTTTAATTGCAAATTACGAGATAAGAGATACCGAGTTTAAGATACATGATACGACATACAACACACGGGATACAAGTTACATTATTTCTAAATTTAAAAATATAAATGAAACATACAGTAAAAACATTTTTTATATTCACAATAATTATTCTTACAAATATCGGGTACATATATTCACAGGTGAAGATCGGAGTGGCATTGCCTCTGATGAAGAGCTCACAGAATGAAGATGATAAGATACTTGCTCAGCAGATGCTCAGTGGAATTAACAAGGCTCTTCAGGAGTATAATGATGCTAATCCTACTAAAAAAATTGAAATCATAACAGAAGATACAAAGAGAGATCAGGCGGAAGTACTCAGGATTTTTGATAAGTTAGGAAGTGATGATAAAGTAATAGCGATACTCGGACCGGTATTCAGCAGTGAACTTGTAAACAATGCCGGAGCAGCACTTTTTCATAAGATACCAATAATCACACCGACATCCACGCAGAGTTTTCTGGCAGAAAAGAATCCGTATTTATTTCAGCTGAATCCAACTTATGATATAAGGGGTAGGATAATGGCTGATTTTGCATGTGAGGATCTTCGCATGAAAAACTTTGCCATATTCTCGGAAGAGGCATACGGCAACAATTTTGCGCAATCATTTACAGATCAGGTAATAAAAGACAGCGGCAATATTATTGCAATTAAATATTATTCTAAAGATAAAACAGAACTGACAGAAGAGCTGGAGGAATTAAGAAGCAAGATATTTGAGAAGGATAAATTTTTAGATTTCGGAAGTTTGTCCAAAGATCAGCTGGATAAATTAAGTAAAATGAAATTCAGATTTTCCAATACAGATTCATTGGTCAGTCAGAGATTGATCGTAAGTATTTATAAAATATTCGGGAAGAATGCGGACAGAACAATTGATTCAATAGGGCTGACATCATCATTGATAAGGGCAGCAGATTTTTCGAAGAAGTATATACCCGGATTTGTTGATGCCGTTTATATTCCGGTATCAAATGCATACGAGATTACAAAAGTATTGCCGCAGTTTTATGAAGCCGGAATAAATCTGCCTGTTCTCGGATCGAGCGACTGGAATAATTCGGTTGTACTCGATGAAAATGCGGCATATATAGACAAGCTCTACTTTGACTCAGATTTTTATATAACAGACAAATCGGCAGAAGACTATTCAAAGAGTGATCCGGAGCTGAAGAATTATTATTTCGGATATGACGCAATGAAATTAATTCTCAGTAAAATAGCAGAAGGAAATAATACACGTGAGTTATTGAATTCAGCTCTTGAAAAAGTCAGCGGATACAAAGCAGTTCACTGCGGTTTTACAATTAAGGACAGAACAAACCATCAGATGTCGATAATGACATACAGAAACGGCAGTATAGAGAAATTAAAGGATTTTGTTTATTGAGATTTATAGGTTTTCTTTAAAGCAGAATATTAGATGCTTTGATATTTATTATATAATTATATATTTTTCAATCAAAATAATAAAATCAAAGTGATTAATTTATTTAATTCAAATATAAAATAAGGAGGCTATGCAAATTGTCAATTAAAGGAACGCTATCACCGAATAATTTATTCAAAGCCGCTATTCCGTCACTATTAGTTTTTTTAATCACTATATTTTTTGATCCGGTTTATCAATTATTAGCGGGTATTATTTTACCTGAATCTGTAAAAGAAGTAAAGTCTTTATGGTTATATCCCACCGCTGTCTATATACTTTTTATAATATTATTTCTTATCTGCAGGAATATTGTTTTAGAAAAAATTGAAAAAGAAAACCCCTCCGAAACAGAAATTATAAAAGTTATTGAAAAATGGAGTGGAGTTGTAGATGGCATAGGAACGGCGTTGCCTCTTATTGGAGCGGCTGTAATACTTTTCACTGTGGGATTAGGTAAAGATTATCAGGATTTATTTTTATCCTTTGCCGTACCATTTGAAATCAAATCACTTTTAATACTGGCAACTGCAAAACTATTTGAATCTATTTTTGATGAATTTGAGATTCAGATCCAAAAGAATTTTGACAGTAATGTAATTGTATCAGGGAATCAAATTCCTAGAGATGTAAAGATTGAGTTCGTGAATTTTGATCAGCAGACTTTAAATGATTTGAACAATACAATTGCGTTATGGAATGAGACAGTCAGAGAAATGAAAGATCCTGTGTTTGAAAGTAACCTTCAGAAAATTTTAAAGATCACAGGAAAATCTTGAGAATAATTTATAAATCTTAATTCGATTTATGCTTAGCAGAAAAAAACGTGACGCTAAATTCCTTATATTTCAATCATTGTATCTTATTGCAATATCTATTTTGTTTTATAAAGGTACAGATTTGTCTTTGAATAAAGTAATTACTATAGATAGCAGGGATACTGTTATTTCGATAGCAAAATTGCCACCAGTACCTGACGCTTCTGAAACAATTGTTAAAATAGAAATCTTGGATTCTTTAAAGAAGAATGTTTTTGTTGATTCAACTAAATATACTGTTGTACCTAAGCAAACTCTTGCTGAAAAAGACAAAAGGATTGCAGAACTTGAAAGGCAAAAAAATCCGGATAGGCAACGAACCATTCCCGAAGATAAACCAGTTGATCCTCCGACTAAAATTAAAGGAGGAAAATCTAAACAATGATTAAAGTTTTTGAACAGCTAAAATACTCACTTAATGATTTTCATTTCTAATATAAAATATGTTTTTAGTTTATTTCTGATATTATCTATTTTCTCGGGAATTTCTAATTCACAAAGCTTTGATGAGAAAGATACTCTCAACGAGGGAGTGGATCCGGTAATTGCTCTGAATAAGTTTATTAAATTTTCAAAGGGGAATGTCAAAAACAAATTATTTTATGACGGAAAGCTAAACGGATATATAAACGGAGAAAAAATATTTATAAAGAATTTTTTGTCTCAAGAAATTTTTGAATTTGAAACTGAAAATTATGACAGTGTTCAGTTCTTTTATGAATGGGATGATTATCTAGTTGATGGATTCTTTCTTAAAGTTTACGATAATGAACCCTTTACTTTTTTGCCAATACCTGTATTGCCTATAATAGAAACTGATGGTTTAAATATGGTAATTAAAAGTGTTGCAAAATCGAAAGGGAAAAAATTATATGAGATTAAAATTTCTGATGATGTAGATCCAAAACAAATAGAAGTCACCGCTTTAGACGAATCATTACCTTTCATTGATATTAAAAAGGGTGATTCAGCTACTTATTATATTTTTTTGAAAGAAAAAGACGATTTCAATAATAATGCGAGCACTGAGCTGCTTGAAAACATTAAAAAGGGTCAAGAAGTTATCATACCTGTTGGAGTTATTATGAAAGATAAAGTGGTAAGTTCAGATGTTCAGCCATACAAGCAGTATTTAAAAAAGAAAAAGAAACCTAAGCCTAAGTCATAATTATGAAAGTTATTTTGATAGTTTTTATATTATTTTTAGTCTATTCAAATTCCGTTATTTCAATGGAGCTAAATAATAATAGAAAAATTAATATTTCTGATACTGTATTAATTAAAGAAGAAATTTCACTAGAAGATGTAAGATTTTATTTTTTTGAAGACTTAACAAAATTAGAAAACACTTTTCGGGATACGGCTTTTATTAAAATAAATGATACAATTTACAAAGTACCTTTTAAAATAAGTGCCCAGTCCATAATAGATTTTCAGAAGCAATATCAGAATTACAAACTAACAGGAATTTCGCTTTACGCGAATCCAGAATTAGAATCATATATTAAAGAACTTTTCAGTAATCCAAGGAAAAAATTAATAGAAAAAATCAGTGCAAAAGATTGGACAAGTAGCTCGACATACTTGAGATATTTTGAAAAGTATGATCAAAATTCGTCAAACTTAAGTGGAAAAAAAATAAATACAGATAATGATGAAGAAGAAAATGAAGAAGATGATGTGATCGAAAATTATGATAATTTTCCACTACCCGAGACCATTGATATTATCGTAGATTTAAAAGGAAATCCTAAAGTTGTTACTATATTAGGACTGGAGTTTGATTTTACAAAACTTAACCCGAAATTTCAAAAGCTTCTGTTGGGATATGGAGGATCTATTAACAAAAACAGAAAAAGTAATTTAAAATAAATTTTATGAATTAATCATATAGTTAGTACATTTTTATAGTGATTAAGAAATTATGTTAATGAAAACATCTATAACTGGAAAATATAATAATAAAAGTTTTTCTATATCTAACTTAAAATATATGAAAATATTTGGAATAATTACGTTTACAATATTAGTTATAATTTTTTACACCGGATCAGGAATAGCTCAGCCAGAAGTGAAACTGAAAGATTTTACTATTTTATCGGGATGTGATCTTTGCGAAACAGAAATTGGAAGAAAATTAAAGGAGTTTATTGATAACAACAGATTGCAAGTTCTTATAGATGGTTGTAAAACTACAGATGATATATTTGTCAGTTTTACAAACAACGTTGTAAATTTCAAAATTGGAAAGCAAAGTCAAGATCAATCATTATTGAATCTACTTTCAGGATGGGGAGAAAAATGCAGAAAGAAAGGTGATGAAGATTTTGGGACGATTGAAAAACCGAAAGAGACGAAAATCTGGGCACCTTTAACATATATTCCTGAACGCATAGCAGCAAACTGGGATATAAGAACAACTTTTGACAATCAATATCAAAATTTAAGTTCGCTGGATTATTATGTAAATCCATATTTTCAGGCTTTCGGAGGTGAACCAATGGGAATACCTTTTGCTTATGGTCCCGGTGTTGGAATGACAATCGGATTCGGAACTCCTTATTCAGGTCCGATGGAAACAGATTTTATATCAGGCGGACTTCATGTTGCACTATTTAATGTATCTGTAACATCACATATTAAAGAGTTCGTTCTTAAATATTCTTCAGGTTCAAATCAGGAAATAGAATCACCAAATGCCTGGTTAGGTAATTGGAATAACCTGTTTACTCCGCACTTGGGAATTGATTTTGCTATGGAAATACCCGTGGCAAGAATCTCCTATTTTGCTACTATTGACACATTGGATGGTATAAATGATCCGCCGATCATAGTTTTAAATGAAGTTACCGGTCAGCCAATGAAAAACAATGTTGTAAGAGGTCAGCACTTTGGTTTTGAAATCAGGACTCCAAATTTAATTTTTTATAATTCTACCCGTGCAAAATTTTATTTTGCAAAACAATTCGGCGAATATCATCTAGGATATGTCGGAAGAGAAATGAAAATCGACGATTTTATTTTTGACTTCAGGATGGATGCAACATTCCCCGGAAAAAGAGATTTCCAACTTCTTACAGAACTTTATTTGGATAATATATGGCCAGGTTTTGCAAACAAAGCTTTTGGCTTTGGACCTTCTGTCAGACTGGGTACTACACCTTCCAATAATTTTGGTGTAATAAGTGCATTTATTAATGCCCGAATAAAAGTGGGAGACTTCTTTGATAAAAATATTTATTAACCAACTTACTTGTGTCTTCTGTTGAAAGATAAAGATTCACAATATTAAACTCCGTAGGTTTATATTTGATTGTCACAGGATCTATTAATAAAAAAAATCATTCTCTTATTGAATATGTATTACTTACATTAATAAAGGTATTAAATTTACCACTGTCTACTTTTTTAGACACTTTTTTAAATATTATGATTAAAGAACTAATATTGAAAAAAAGTGTCTATTTTTTTAGAATATGACTTGACATATGAAATTAATTGTTCTATTTTTGATTTACTTTAATTAACCCTATTTATAAAAATGCCAATCAAAAATCAGGAGGTTTTCAAAATGGCAAAAATGAAGAACTTGTTTTTCATTTTACTAACCGTTGTAGCTTTGACAGGATCAACATTCTTAGTCGGTTGCGGTGGAGTAAGTGATGAACAAATGCAACAATTAAATGACTTGAAAGCAGAAGTCGACGCACTTCAATCACAGGTCAATGCAAAGAATGACGAGAAGTCAGGATTGCAAAAGCAAATTGCTGATCAAGAAGCAAAACTTAAAGAATGGCAAGGAATTGCTGAAGGCATAAGAAGAAATTGCCCGTAATAACTTGTAAACTTTTTTAAACAATTTTATTTATTAAACTTAAAAAAATCAAAAGGAGATTTTTAAAATGAAATTTCATAAATTATTAGTATTTATGATGGTTTTCTCCTTGGCAGTATTTGCAAATTCATCAGTATATTCACAAGACGATGATGACGATGATGACGACATGTCAGCTCCAGAGGAAATGGATGAAGATATGTGGCAAGCACAAATGGATGAGTATACAGCCAAGAAAACAGATTTAACCAGTCAATTAGCTACATTAACCACAGAAATCGAACAGTTAAAATTCGGTTTAACAACCAGAACTGATGCAGCAGAAAACGCTGTGAATTCAGTTTGGGCAGCAGTTGGTTCCAAATCACAGTATGAAGAATACAAATCAAAATTTGCAGATGCAGAGAAAAAAGCTGCAGCTTGTAAAGGACCAGATGATGCAGCAGCATTTGAAAAAGATGTATGGCCTTATCTAACAGATGCCGGTATCAATAACAGAATGAAATGTTTACCTGAATTCTGGGACAGATACAATGCAATGAAAAAGAAAATTGCTGATTGTAAAGCTTTAGCTCCTAAAACAGAAGGTTACACAGTTGTTAAAGGTGATTGCTTATCAAAGATCGCAGGAATGACCAAAATCTATGGTAACACAAGATTATGGCCTGCAATCTGGGATGCTAACAAAAATGGCGTAGTAAGTGCACCGCCAAAAGTTGCAAAAACAATCCCCAATCCAAATCTAATTTATCCGGGTCAAGTTCTTAAAATTCCTGCTTTGACAGATGCTCAGAAACAAGAAGCTTTGAGCAAAGGAAATTCTTACAAATCAAAGAGAAAAGTAAGAATGACCAAAAAATCCGATACAGGTGATACCGGAAAAACAGAAATGAAGAAAACAACACCTCCACCAACAACACCTCCACCAACAAAGAAATAAGCTTTAATTTATTGGTAAATTGTTAAATATATTTTCTAACCCTTATGCTTGGAGAAAGCATAAGGGTTTTTTTTTATTTTGAATATATAATTATATGAATGTAACAGATAAAATTATTTCACTAGAAGGAATTGATCTGCTTAATTTTTCAGGTATTAATGATCAAAACCTGAATCTTATTAAAGATTATTTTGATTCAACAATTGTCCTAAGAGGAGATGCAGTATTTCTTAAAGGTGAAGCCGAAGAGCTTAAAATAATTGATAAAGTTTTTAATGAACTTATATTCCTTCAGAAAAGACAGGGTGAAATATCTCAAAAAGATGTGAAGCTTGTACTTAGTCTTATCTATTCTAAAGATGACCAGGTGAGAAGCCTGAAACAGAAATTTGGTTTTAGTCCTAATGAGCTGAATGATGTCATTCTTTCCCGCAAAAATGATTTTATAAAACCGCGCACTCCGAATCAGTCAGAATATTTTAAAAAAGTTAAGGAAAATGATATTGTATTCGCAATCGGACCTGCAGGAACAGGCAAAACATATCTTGCGGTTGCATTCGCAGTTGCAGCATTGAGGAATAAAGAAATTAATAAGATTGTACTGACCAGACCCGCTGTAGAAGCCGGTGAAAGTCTCGGATTTCTGCCGGGAAATCTTTCGGAGAAAGTTGATCCATACCTTCGTCCGCTTTATGACGCACTGGAAGATATGGTACCATTGGAAAAATTAGCGGGTTATATGGAGAAAAATATTATCGAAGTAATTCCTCTTGCATATATGAGAGGAAGAACCCTTAATAATGCATTTGTAATACTTGATGAAGCTCAGAATTCTACAACAATGCAGATGAAAATGTTTTTGACAAGACTGGGACCTAATTCAAAAGCCATAGTTACCGGGGATGTAACCCAGATCGACCTTCCTAAAAGAGATCAGTCGGGGCTTGTTCAGATTCAGGAAATACTGAAGAATGTTGATGATATAACATTCCTTTATTTTGAAAAATCCGATGTTGTAAGACACAAACTGGTGAAAGATATTATTAATGCTTATGAAAAATTCCAGGGACAGTAAGCTTATTCATTTCTGACAAGCCGTACCGAAAATGCACCGTCTACATTGTGCTTATGAGGAAATAACTCAATGCAACCGTCTTTGTTTACAACTTTATCACTGACATACTTTCCTGCATTATCTATCGAAAATTCCGGATGATTAGTTAAGAATATATTGACAACATCCATGTTTTCCTCTGTTTCTGTTGTACAGGTGCTGTAAACCAATACTCCTGAAGGTTTCAGATACTTGACACTATTCTCAAGGATCTCAACCTGAAGTTTCTGAAGGTTACAAATGTCTTCCAGTACACGTTTCCATTTAATATCAGGTTTTTTTGATAAAACTCCGAGTCCTGAGCAAGGCGCATCGACAAGTATTTTATCAGCTTTACCAATTAGATTTTCTTTAAGCTCTTTTGATCCCGGCTGGCAAATATCATCGTGTAATTTTTTTACATTCCTGACTCCGAGACGCTCAAGGTTTTTAGCCATAACTTCAAGCCTGGATAAATATTTCTCAACAGCTATGATCTGTCCTTCATTATTCATTAGTTCTGACATGTGGGATGTCTTGCCTCCCGGAGCTGAACAAACATCCAGTATCAGATCTTCTTTCTTAGGATCCATTAATTTAGCAACAAGTCCAGCGCTTTCATCCTGTACTGAAAAGAATCCCTGCCTGAATAATTCATCAGTATAAATTTTTGACATTGTCTTTGTCGTAAAGAAGTTATCCATAAAATTACCGTTCTTATAATATAAATTCTTTTCTTTAAGATAATTTTCAAAATCTCCGTTAGATATTTTGAGACTGTTAACTCTAAGAGACATCACGGGACGTTTATTATTCTCTTCGCAGAGTTTAACGGCATCATCAAATCCGAATCTGTTGATCCATCTTCTTACCATCCAGTTAGGATGCGACTGCACTATCCCCAGATAATTCACTTCATCAATTTCCCTAGTTGGCCATACGAGATTTTCCAGAGTTCTTATGATAGTTCTAAGCAGACCATTGACAACACCAGCATGCTTTTCACCGTGAATTCTTTTTATGAATTCTACGGCTTCATTTACCGCAGCAGAATAGGGTATCTTATTAAGAAATAAAATTTGGTATAAAGCCACACGCATTGCGTTCCGGACTTCGGGAAGGCACTTCTCGTAATTCCCTCTGTAAAATCCATTTAGAAACCAGTCAAGTCTTCTCATCCAGCGTATTACACCATGTGAGATCTCATTAAGTAAGGCTTTGTCAAAATCATTTAGTGAATCATTTTTCAGTTCGGCATCTATTAGTTTTTCAAGGTAAGAGTCAGTTCTTTCACAGCGGCAGATGATCTTTACGGCGCAGGAACGTGCATCTTCATAAAGGTTCTTAGTGTATTCTGTTTCTTTTTTGTAAGTTCCGTTCTGCTGGTTATTCGGAATTAAAGCTTCGGGTTTTAGATTGTCCATAGATTTAAGGTGCTTATGCTTCTGTTATTAATGTTTAAAAATAGCTATTTGAATTATGAGATAAAATGGGAAAGATGTTTAACGCAGAAAGCGCAGAATGTTTAACGCAGAAATCGCGGAATGAATATCACAGAAAGCGCAGAATGTTTGACGCAGAAAGCGCAGAAATTTTATATCTTTTTCTATGTCTTCACCGATGAGTATTTTGCGGATTCTGCGAGTAGTATTTTGCGGATTCTGCGAGCAGTATTTTGCGGATTCTGCGAGCAGTATTTTGCGGATTCTGCGAGCAGCATTTTGCGGATTCTGCGAGCAGTATTTTGCGGATTCTGCGAGCAGTATTTTGCTGATTCTGCGAGCAGTATTTTGCGGATTCTGCGAGCAGTATTTTGCGGATTCTGCGAGCAGTATTTTGCGGATTCTGCGAGCAGTATTTTGCGGATTCTGCGAGCAGTATTTTGCGGATTCTGCGAGC
>WBZU01000732.1_pt2 | contig 26206 bp, 21 predicted proteins | sample 5204311 | NCBI WGS metagenome assembly WBZU01 (sample SAMN12344359, study PRJNA552823) | activated sludge metagenome | biome: Activated sludge suspended growth; feature: Nitrification reactor; material: Wastewater; isolation source: activated sludge from nitrification reactor of wastewater...
GCTGCTCCCCTTTCTTCGGGCGTAGGCGAAAACGCCCGACTTGCCCGCCGCACCTGCACGCAGCAGGGCAACAAAGAGGAACGAGTCAGAATGATTGATTGATGGAGGAGGAAATTATCTACCTCTTTGTGAAGACTCCAATTCATTGTAGCATAGCCTGAAATGGCGTCAAACTAATTTGTGAAATGCAATCCTGGCTTTCGTTACCGTTTCTGTCAGTTCGCGGCGGCATCCCATGTCCGACCGTGAGTGTTAGCTTGCCCTTTGACTGCATACTCCAAGCTGAGCCGACACGGAGCCGGCCCCAGATCAGCAGATCTTTCAACCTTGCAACAGTCGCTTGTGTCTTGTTCACACATGATGTATCATTCCAACCGATAGACGGTCTTTTGCCGGTTGGCAGTTCTTGACCGCAGCCGGTTTCCCATCTGATCGATACTTTCCGACCTGATTCGTGCAAAGAGGAGACTGCTTATGCAGGCGAAACGCAAGTTCTTGCCGATTCTCCTGGTGATCATTGTCACCGTAGTGGTGGTTGCTGCGTGCAGTGGTGGCGGTGGCGGCGGGCAGGGGAAGACCATGTTCAACCTGCCGTCGACGCCCATCAATGTCGACGCAAGCGGCTCAGCAAGCATCTATGGCATCGGTCTCGGCCAACTGTTGACGCCGGACCAGGTCAAGCAGTTGCAAGCGCTTGGCCAGAAGGTTGAACTGCGTGTCGGGAGCAACGGCATTCATGTCTATGTCAACGGCGAGGACCAGGCCTATCTTGCCTGGGACGACGAAAGCGCCGGCAACTTGCAGGAGTTGCTTTCCGGCGTGCCGGGCGCCGAAACTGCTGCTCAGGCGTTGCCCTGGCTGCGGCGTGTCGGGCTTGGCGCTAGCATTATCGTGCCGCCGGCCTCGGGTGCCCCGCTGGACATCCCGCGCTGGCGCGGCGAGACAGCGATCTCTCCGCAGCAACCTGAGACGACGAAGGATCCGCTGGCGGTGGGTGTTTCGTTCGACGAGTCGGGCAGCGGCAGCCTGGGTGCCATTCCCGGCAGCGTGATTGCCTCGCTGACGGGTGGCGCCAATCCGTTGCAGTTGGATCCGGCGGTGCTGGCCCAACTGAAAGGTCTTGGCATCGAAGGGCTCGCCGTGCAGACCACACCCGCAGGGATCGATCTGACCGTCAATGGCAAGAAGATGCCCAGTATTGCCTATGACAGCGCGTATCTCGAACGCACGTTGAAGCTGTTGCCTGTCGTTGCTGGCGGCGCCGTCCCCGAGGATTTGCTGACAATGGTGGCAAATCAGTTGCCGGGCATGAACGTTGCCCTCAACGTCGATCTGACCGGCCAGCCGACCGACTTCAAGCTGTCCGAGTTGCCGGTCAAGATTGGCGACAGCGGCAACCTTGAGGTCATGGGGATCGCCATCCCGGGTGTTTCCCTGCCCGCCGATACGCTGCAACAACTGCGTGACCTGGGCGTGAGCCAGCTTGCGGTCAACGCTTCGACGGAAGCACTCAACCTGGCGGTCGACGGCAAGGCGCTGCCCAGCATTCGCTTTGCCCCCGGCGGCCTGGCCACGATTGCCGGTATTGCCGGTGCACAAAGCGGCATCAGCGGCGAAGCGATCAACGCGCTCCTCGATACGGTGTTGAAGGATGGCCTGTCGACCGTCATTGCGGTCGGCGATGCTGCCACGACCGAAGCCGCACCCATTGAAGCGAGCTATGCTCCGGCCGATCTCGGCGACATGGCGGCGCCAGTCATCAAGCTAAACGCCACCATCAAGGATGGCCAGATCACGTCGGTCGGTGGCCTGTCGGCCGAGCAGTTGGCCGGTCTCGGCGTGGCGCTGCCGGCATTGCCCGCCAATGTCATGCAGATCCTTGGCGACCTGGATGCCAAGACGGTCGGTATCGTCAACACGCCCAACAACATCGAGATCAGTGTCAACGGTGCGCCGGTTGCCTCCATCGACTACGATGCCGCGTCGCTTGCCACAGCGCTGGATCTGGCCAAGCCCTACCTGGCCGGCACGCCGTTGGAAGATCCGGCCGTCATGCAGTTGATCAAGGACCAGATCCTGCCGATCGCACCGGCTGCGGATGTGAACGTCCAGATCACAGTCGAGTAGGCGTTCACGGGCCAGGAATCGTACAGTTAGACGGGTTTGACAAGAAATTAGCTCTGCACCGGTCGGGAAGACTTCCCGGCCGGTGCTTTTTGTTTGCCGCCCGGCCGACTCAAAGGGGGCGATGCTCGTGATCTATGGCCGGTGCCGTCACTAACGCCCACGCCACGGCATTCCACGCCGCCAGGTCCGCCAGCAGCAGAAACGTGTCGGTCTGCGCGTGGGCCAGGCCGGTCGCCAGACCGGCGCATGCCCCCGCCGCGATCCAGAACGCGGGGCCAGCGTTGCGCTGCTGTCGCATGGCCGTGATGAGTGCGGCGCCGCTCAGTGCAAACCACGCCAGCCCCAGTACACCCCAGGTTGTCACCAATTCGAGCCACAGGTTGTGCGGATGCAGTTGATCGACCTCCACCGTGCCGGCGCGTAGATAGGCGGGATAGCTCCAGAAGAAACCGCCCGGCCCCACGCCTGCCCAGAAGTGGTCGCGCCAGAGCGCCAGGGCTGCCTGCCAGACATCCAGGCGGAGGGCGATCGTCTCCAGATTGGCGAACCGCTCGCGCTGCCCCAGCACCAGCAGCAGAAGAATGACGAGCGCAGCAGCCGCAGCGCCCAGTGCCCACCGGCGTTGCGTGCGGGCAACGCGCCACAGCGCCGGCCGCCGGTAGCTCGCCAGCCCGGCCATCACGGCCAGCCCGGCCGGCACGCCGAGCAGGAGTGCGCCGCGACTGCCGGTCAGCGCCAGGGCGATTGCCACCATCGCAACCGCGGCGATTGCCGCCGCGCGCCAGCGCCGCGGCACGACGATCAACGCAGCCAGGCCCACAAAGAGGGTGCGTTCCAGGTACAGTGCCGTATGATTGGGCGAAAAGTGAGGGCCAATCAATCGCCGCATGCCGTCGATAACGGCGCCCTCGCCGCGCAGCCAGCCGGCCAGCCCGACCAGCGCAGCCAGTGCGCCACCCGTCACGAGCGCCAACAGCACGCCCTGGCGGTCGGCGGTCGTCGGAGCCAGTACGCGCACTTCCAACCAAAGGATCAGGGGAATAATCACCAGGTCCAGCGTGCCGCGCAGGAAGGCCGGCCACTGCCACACGTTGACCGCTGCAACCAGGCTCATGGGCAGGAGCAGCAGCGGCACGAGTTCCCACCATAGCAGCGGCGCATGGCGCGGGGCAAGTGGCGAACGCCGGCGCATGGCCGCCATGGTCGCCGGCAGGAGCATGACCGCAAGCATGTGAGTGGGCGGAACGGTCAGCGTAGCGTCGACAAGCGAAAGTTCCTTGTGCGCGTAGAAAAAGGGGATCAGCGCCACGGCAAGCCACAGCCCGATGCGCGGCTGAGCGAGGCAGAGTAGCGCCGCCGCCAGCCAACCGAGCACAATCAACGGCGGGAACGTCGCCAGGTAGTAGACAAGGATGAGCGTCAGCCAGGCGCTGACGTGCAGCCAGCGCGGTGCAGCGCGGTACCGGGCCAGCAGATCACGCCAGTCGATCAGGCGGGCCGCAGCCACGCCGCGCCAGCCGGCCAGCACGGCCGCCACAATCCACACAGCCCAGCCCAGCCAGGGGATCGGGGGAGACGGTTGGCTGCGCGTGCGGGGTTGCTTCTGCCAGCCGGCGAGGGCTTCGAAGACGGGCGCCGGCTGGCCGGCCGCATCGGTCAGCGCAAAGCCCCAGGCAGGTAAGCCAGGTGTCTCGGCAGGCTGATCCACGGCCCAGCCCATCGCGGCCAGCCACGGCCATTCGCCCCACGCCCGGTCGAGCGCGGCCGCAGCATACGCTGCCTGGTCGCCCGGTGTCACCGTGCCCCACGGCGAGTTCAGCGTGCGATTCCAGCCGTAGCGCACCGCCCAGAGCGGCTTGTCGCCCAGCCCGGCATCGACCAGCGCCCGGCGAATCAGCGCGGCGCGCGCGAAGTTGAGCGTGGCCGGCTGTTGCTGCCGGTTTGCGGGACCGTGGCCGAAGCCAAATGGCTGGATGGCAACGGCATCGAAGAACGGCGTCGCGCCAGCCGCAATCATGCGCTGGAGAAAGTAGACCTCGTCGATGGCTAGGTGACCGCGATCCGTGGTTGGCGCCAGCGCGGCGCTCAGGATCACCGCGTCGGCATCGCTGTGGCGGATGGCGGGTGCAACGTCGCGCAGCATCTGCGCGTAAGCGACGGGGTTGACGTGGCGCGCTCCCCAGTGCGGCGCAATGTTCGGCTCATCCCACACCTGGTAGAAACGGATGCGGTCGCCGTAGCGGCCGGCAAAGGCGGCGGCGAAACGGGCGAAGTCGGCATAGTCTGCGGGCGGCGCCAGCCCGTTCCGCGTGGCCCGGTCCTCCGGCGCCTGTGCCCAGGCGGGCGCGCCGTCCAGCACGGCGACCGGTACCAGCCTGGCCTGTATCATGGCATCGACGAGCCGGTCGGCCTCAGCCCAGACGAACTCGCCCGGAGAGGGTTCGATCTCTCGCCAGTCGAAGCGCTGGCGAACCCAGCCAAAGCCAGCGTCATGCAACGCGGCCGACCGGCTTTGCAGAACGGTTGGAGGTTGGCCCGCAAGCTGAACGGTGACGCCGGTGAACGGGACCGCCACGCCGGGGGCGTCAAGCGGGGGGAGCGTGCGATTCAGCCCGGCGCCGGCTTCCAGCGTTGCCCGCCACAGCAGCCCGCCGGCAACCACGAGCGCGCAGCCGAGCACGTAATAAAGCACCAGCCGTATGACTGCCAGCCACGTCCGCCGACGCACGTATGATGGCCTGGCAAGGAATGGCGGCGGTAGCGGGTTGTCTACTGCTGCGGGCGCGAGGTCATTGCGCTCGCCTGCCGCGCGTCGCCCCTCGCCCCTCGCCCCTCGCCCCTCACTCTCCAGCGCGCCGCTCCTGCTGTTCGCGAATGATCGCGGCCAGGCGATCGACGGTGTGCTGTTTGCTGAGGAGGAGCGCCAGCTTCTCTTCGAACTGCTTGCGCACTTGCTCGGAGGGTGCTTCCTGTTCCAGCCCGCGTACCTGGATGAGCAGGGCGTCAACTTCGTGCAGCGCGTCTTGTAGCGGCCGTTGAATGGGACGCAGCGATGGCGTCAGCGCAGTTACGTCGAGGGTATTCAAGCCCGCCCGCCATTGCTCGAAGTGGCGGCGCTGCTGGATGAGTGGTTTCAGGTCGGGCGTCTTCGCCGGCGCAGCGCTGGGGCGTGTCAGGAAGGGGGACATGGGCGTACCATCCATTTCGAAAATCGTGCCATGTGGCGCATTGAGCCAGAGGATGGGCGTACCGTACCCAAAACTGGCCGGGTCGAGTGCATACAAATTGGAACGGGCATAATTAACCGCCAGGTGCACGGCACCGGGACAGCGGCCCGTAAAGAGTTCCTGGTAGAAAAACCGTGCAAAGTCACCGGCAACGCCTTCTTCGATGGCGAACTGCATGGCGATCACCGCGGGCAGCCCCGCTTGCAGGAGCTGTGCCCCCACGGAGGCCAGGCTGCGCTGCAGCGAGCCCTGCCCGGTCGAGCAGGCGCTAAGCAGGACGAGCCTGACACTGTCCGCACCTTCGAGCGCGACGCGTACGGATGCGGCCGGCGTGATGACCGGCACACCTCCTTGCCAAAGCAGCACACCGTCAGGCTGCCCGTGCGTCACGAGATGCACGATCGCCGGCTGGGTGCGGGCCAGCGTGTCGCGCAGGTCCACGATGCTGAAGCGACCATCTAGCGTGACAACTTCGACCGCGCTGCCCATCAGCGGCGCCAGCGCAGCCATCAGTCGTTCGCGTTCACCCGCACTGTCGAGCTGCCCGGTCGGATCCTCCGGCGTCGCCAACAGCAGGCGCAGCGGCAGGCGTGTCTGCAAGGCGCGCACATGGCCGACATGGCGCAGCAGCTTTTCGACGCGCACCAGCGGCGTCTGCACGCTGCCCGCAAAGGCCACATTCCGATCGGCGTCGAAGAGCATTTCCCAGGGCAAAGATGCCACTGCCGGCGCCGGCGTCATCAACCGGACACAGATGCCGTCCGCACTGCCGTTATCCACCTCGCTCTGGGCGTGAATCCATAAATCGCGCACGCCATCACGGAAAAGCTGGCGAAAGAGCAAGGCGCCCGTCGCTTCCAAGAACGACTGGCCTGCGGACGTGCCGGTGCTTGCCAACTGGTCGATGCGCATCGACCACTCTTCCTGTGCGGCGTCACAGGCAAACTCGCCGCTGGCTGTGCGGCCATTGTACGCGGCGTGCACCTGGTAGGGAGCGGTGTTGCCGTGAATCGTGATGTCGAAATCGGTGAGGCGGCAATGGGCCATGGTTTTGACAGAGTTGCGCTGCGTCCGTAGAATGGCAGGGCTGTCCGAATGGCGAGACAGCAGCCCGTTCGTGTTTCTACAAGGGATTGTACACAAGAAAGCGGCATGCAGACCAATCAGCTAGCTACCTGGACAGAGGAGTTGCGCCGGCGTTTGCCATGGCGGCGCACGCGTGACAACAACGCCGGCGCCGACTATGTGGCGCGGATCAGCGTCGTTACCTGGATTCTGGTCTTCGGCTTCGGGCTCAGCTTGCTGGTGAGATTGCCTACGACCGTGGTCAGTTTCGGTGCCTTGGGCTCACCCATGAGCATCGAATTTTCGGCCACGACGCTGACGGCGATGGCATTGGCCGTCGTGGCTGCGGCCGGCACGGAGAGTATCATTCGCCTCCACCCGCTGCGCCATGCCAATCGCCTGGGCTTTACGTGGACCTACTGGGCGCTGCCTGCGGCGATCTCCATCATCACCGTTGTGTTGCTGCCGCAGATCTCCACCCAGTTGATGCAAGTGCTGGTGATGTTGCTTGCCGGTGCCTTGCTTGCCATCGCCTTCTTTGGCCTCTACGCCACCGTTGAGCCGGGACAGGTGGGTTTTCGGCGTGCCCGTCTCTGGTTGGACGCGTTAGCGTACGGTTCGGCGCTCCTGCTCTTCCTGTTTATCTATCAATCGCGCACGCGCAGCCTGTACTCGGGCACCATCGTCACACTGACGGCCATTTTGCTCGCCATCGAAGTGTTGCGCACGTCGACCGATCGCATGCGGCTGGTGCTGGTGTACAGCGTCGTCGTCGGGGTGATTTTGGGCGAGATTACCTGGGCGCTGAACTACTGGCCGCTGCTGCCGGGGTTGACCGGCGGCCTGCTGCTGTTGCTGAGCTTTTACCTGGCCGTCGGGATCGCGTTGCAGGGCTTGCAAGGCCGCCTGACGCGCCGCGTGCTGGCTGAGTTCGCCTTCTTCGGCGTCGTCGCGCTGATCCTCATCGTCGTGTTCGGGCCGGGCTTCTAGCGGCCTGGCTTAGTTGCCTTGGGCGTCGCGCACGGCCTGCCAAAGCCGGTCGTGATTGTCCTTCCACCCGCTGCGTGCTGCCGGGTCATCCACCAGATCCAGCACCGTCGCCGCCAGTACGCCATTTACCGGCGCGGGTACGCCCACTTCTTCGCCTTTTGCAACGACCGCACCGTTGAGCCAGCTCACCTCGCTGCGCCCCTTGTCGCCATGCAGATCGATGTGCAGGCTCGGCATCTTACCGCCGCGCGCCCCGCCGATCTGCTGCTTGAGCACGGGGCGAATCAGCGCGGCCGGTGCATAGCGGATCAACGGCGCCAGCTTGGCGAAGGGGTACTTGTCCAGGTCGATGGTTGCGATGCCCGCCGCACGCATGACCGCCAACGCCTCGCGCCACGCTGCGATCTCCACATCTACCATGCGGCTGTCGGCAAAGACGACCTCCGGCGGCTCGTCCAGGATCGCGCACGTTGCGTTGCCCAGCATGTTCATGAGCAGCTTGGTCCACTTCATGGCCGGCGCGTCGCTGAACGGCGTCACGGTGAAGCCGGCCATCTGCATGAGCGCGCACACGTCGTCGAAGAGCGCTGACGGCCCCGGCGGTCGCCACGCGGCGAGCCCCAGGCCATAGCGCGGCTTGTCCACGCGGATGATGCCCGGCCCCTCCACGCTGACGGGCGTCGTGATGCTGCCCGCCAGCACCGGCGCCGTGGCGATGGCCGCTGCCAGCAGATCCTCGTTGCCGACGCCATTCTGGATGCTTAGCAGGGCGGGCGGAGGGGCGCCGGTATCCGCCAGCGCCTGGCGCAACTCTTCGGCGGCCGCGGCCGTGTCATAGCTCTTGACGGTGACGATGGCCAGATCGAAGGCTGTCTCCGACCGGACGTAGGCTTCGAGCACGCTGGCGGCCGGGCGCACGTTGCGCACGGCACGCGTGCCGCTCTCGTCGGTCAGTTGCATGCCGCGCGCGCGAACCTGCTCCACGAACGACGCGCGTCCGGCCAGCGTCACGCGCTGGCTGCTCAGGGCCAGCTTGCTCCCCACCAGGCAGCCGATCGCGCCCGCGCCGATGATCAGGACGTTCCAGGCGCCGCTCATGCCAGGATCAGGTCGCGGCGGTCGAGGTCGTAGAGGCCATAGGCCGCCGCCAGGATCTCGATGGGATGGCGGCTGGGCAGGTCGGTGCCGTGCTCCAATTGCCAGCGACACGTCTCGGAGTCGCACGCCGAATAGGTCACGTCCTCCCCCTGCGCCGCCACAAAGTCAAAGAGTTCGGTACCCACGTCCATCGCGATCTGGTACTTCTCGACCTTGTAGCCATAGGTGCCGGCGATGCCGCAGCAACGCGCGTGCGATTCGGCAATGTCCAGCCCCGGGATGAGCGCCATGATCTCCAGCGCCGGCTTGCCGATGCGATGGGCGCGCATCTGGCAGGGCGCGTGGTACGGCAGCTTGAGATCGACGGTGCGGAAATCCGTGCGCAGATCGCCTGCCTCGTGCAGTTCGCGCAGCCACTCGAAGATGTCCCACGTGGCCATCTTCAACTGTACCGACGACTCGTCGTCCATGTCGAGCAGTTCGGGCGCCTCTTCCTTGAGCGTGAGGGTGCAACTGGTGCTCGTGCCGACGATGGGTAGCCCGGCGCGGGCAAAGCCGGCCAGCTTGCCCACGTTGCCGCGGTGGTAGTTGCGCGCCGCGCCGAACTCGCCGTTGGAGAGCAGCGGCAGCCCGCAGCAATTCTGCTCCGGCACGATGACTTCGTAGCCGTTGTGCTCCATTACCGCCACGGCGGCCTTGCCGATGAAGGGCTCGTAGTACATCGTTGCGCAGCCGTGATAGTAGACGACCTTCTTGTCCGACTTGCGCCGCTCTTTGGCCGTGCGTTTCATCCAGTCGCGAAAGGTGCCGGTCGTGCTCCACGTGGGCAGCGGCGCTTCGCGTGCGATACGCATGACCTTCTCGGCCAGGAAGCGGCTGAGGGGGTTGTGCAGCCCGAAGTTGGCCAGCGGCGGGGCGATGCTGCCCAGCTTGCCGAGCAGTTCGTTGCGCCCCAGCAGGCGGTTGCGCAGCGGCAGGCCGCTATCCGCCACGATTTCGGCACGCGCGCGGGCATTCAATTCCGCGATCTTTACGCCGGTCGGGCAGACTTCGTTGCAGACGCGGCAGCCCGAGCAGTAGTCGACCGAATGATCGGGCGACGTTGCCTGGTCGGGGTCGCGGAAGCGCTGTGCCTGCGGCCCGACATACTTCGGGCCGGGAAAGAGATCGGTCACCGCCGAAACGGGGCAGTAACTCGTACAGATATTGCACTTGATACACTCGTCCAAAGACAGATCCACCGAGTGCCAGGATATTGGAGCCATTGCTTTCTCCGCCGTTGCTGATCTATCGAATCATGCGTGGCAAGGTGACAGGATGACAAGATGACAAGATGAGGGGTGATTGTTGGTAGAATTCTGATTGACCATTGACCGTTAACAATTGACCATTAGCAATTGGCTATCAACACCGGCCTGCACCCCCTCATCTTGTCATCCCCTCACCATCCTCATCCCCTCACTCCCTCAACGTTCAACTCTCTCACAATCGCATCCGCCGCCGCCACGCCGGTGACGATGGCTATGCCTTCCAGGCTGCGCTCCAGGATTGGGTCGGCGTGAGCCAGCGCGCCACCGGCCGCCCACAGGTTGGCGTAGACGGGCCGGCCATCGGCATCCACGGGCTGGAAGGAACTGTCCACGATCATGCCGCCGCGAAAGGCCGGCTGGCCCTGCGGGTCGAGGAAGCGCGGCCGGAACCACTGCGTGCGATCCTGCGGCACCGTCAGCGGCAGGTCGAAGATCGTTTCCCAGAAGCGGCCGCTGTGGTCGCTGGCAAAGCCGCCGCCCAGCACGCCGCCCGTAGCCAGCAGATAGGCTGCCGCGCGGTGGCGCAACGGACGTGCGCTCGTCGCCGTCTCGACCCACTCGATGGCGCCTGCCACGGCGTGAAAGCCGATTGCCTCCATGCCCACCTCGACGCGCACGCCGCGGCGTTCCAACTCGTGCCGCAGCGCCGTGGTGAGGCGAATGCCCGGCACGCTGGGCGGCAGCGTGGGAATCTCGAAGACGGTACACCGCAGCTCGCGCTGGAGCGCTGCCATCACCTCGCTATGGCGGTGCAGGCCGAGGATGGCCGGCAGGCCGATGCGTTCGCCTGGCTGCACCACCAGCTTCAACGCCGAGACCAGCCGCTGCTGTGCCGCCGGTTCGTCCAGCAGCGCGGCCAGTTGGACAGTGTTGCGGTCGCGCGCCTCGCTGACGACGCTCCAGGGCAGGGTGGCGGCGCGCGCCGGCTGCCCCGCCGTGGTGAGGTTGGGCACGATGAAATGCGGGTAGAAGTCGCGCATCCCCTCCAGCCCCACGATCAGCATGGGCTCCTTGCCAGCCTCGCCGCCCAATTGCGCGGCCGGCGCCAGAAAGACGGGACGCCACGCCCCAGCCGGCGAAGGTAGCAGCAGATTGCGTTCGCCGGTCGCACCGATGTAGGCAAGGCCGCAACGCTCCGTGGTCGTCTTGAACCAGGCCAGAGAGGAGCGCGCGGCGTCGCGCTCGACCAACTGATAGGGATGGTCGTCCTCCAGGCGCGCCATGGCTGCCCACGGCGCCTTGACCGGCTGCTCCTCCCCGCCGAGATAGCCCAGCACATCGATCGTGCCGGCATTCCAGTGGTGGGCGCCCATGCCCTTGGCGATGACCTTGACGCGCTGGCCTTGCTCGGCCGCTCGCAGGGCCGCAACCAGGCCGCTCAGCCCCGCGCCGATTACCAGGAGATCGATCATAGGTCGTCGCCCTCCCTCTGCGCCGTGGCGCCTGGCGTCGTGTCGAACTGCCAGAACTCCGTCAGCGGGCTCGTATCGTCGTCGGGCGGCAGGTGATCCACATTCATGATGCTCAGGTAGATCAGCTCATCCAGCCGCTCCTGCTTCAACTGCCTCCCCCACAGAACCGGCGTCAATCCGCGCCAGCGCTCTTGCAGGAAGTCGCGCAGGAGCAGGTTCGGGTTGTCGAAGCGCCGGTTCGATCGGCCGGCGCCGTTGGGCGCGATATTGTGCTTTGGCGATTGCATGTACGCCACCTCCCACTCCGACGTGGCGCTGGAGGCAGCCGGCTCTTCCTCGCCCCTCGCCCCTCGCCCCTCGCCTGCCAGTATCCCGGCGGCGCGGAAGGTGCAGAAGCCGCCCTGGCACGGACCCATGCCCAGCCGCACGTCGCGGCGCAGGTCGTCGAGCGTGACGGTCGGGTTGTTCTGCGCCGCCTGCTCGATCATCGACCGCGTGACCAGCTCGCACTCGCAGACAAGGTCGCCCTGCAACCGGTGCTCTTCCACCTCGTGCAGGCGATGGCCGAGCCAGTAGTAGCCCTGCTCCGTCCCCGGCACGGGTGTGTCGGCGGTGCGGCAGGCGCGCTCCACGCCAAGCTGGGCGCACGCCTTGTCCATCGTCGTCTGCGCCATGAGCCGGAAGGTGGTCCACTTGCCGCCGGTGATGGTAAGAAAGCCAGCGACGCCGTCGCGCTGCTGATGGTCGAGCAGTGCCAGCGCGCGTGTCGCATCGCGGCTGTCGCCGGCATACCCTTCCTGGTAGAGCGGCCGCACACCGGCCCACGCCCGCAAGATGCGCGCCTTGCTCATGCCGGGCACCAGCTTATCGCCCTCGTCGAGCATCAACTGCACTTCCCACGGCTCGATGGGCAGCAACTCCGGGTCGGTCACCCGTTCGTCGGTCGTGCCGATGATCGCCACCGTGTGCACCGGTACGAGAATGTCGCCGTCGGCGGGCATCTTGCAGCGGTTGATCACGGTGTTGACCAGGCGATGGTTGACGGCCACCATGACGCCCTTGCCCGGAATCACCCGCACGGGGATGCCGGCCATGGCCGCAAGCTGGCCGGCCCACGCGCCGCTGGCGTTGATGGTCATGGCCGCCTCGATGACGACCTCCTCGCCGCTGACGGCATTGCGCACCTGCGCGCCCGTCACGCGGCGGTCGCCTTCGCCACCTTCCGTCAGCAAGGCGACGACCTCGTGATAGACGAGAATCTGCGCGCCGGCCTGGCGCGCGGCCTGCACGGTGGCGTGGGTCGCCAGAAAGCTGTCGGCAGACCCGTCCGGCACCTCGAAGACGCGGCTGATGCGCGGGTTGAGCAGCGGCTCGCGGCGGAAGGCCTCCTTCAGCGGGATCTCCGCGCACGGGATGCCCGTCTTGGCGCACGCCGCGCGGAAGCGGTCGGGATAGTCGCCTTCGTCTTCGGGCGTCACCACGAAAAAGCCGCTCGTATCCTCGATGCAGTGCGTGTGTGTCCGCCGCAAGATGCGGTTTTCCTCGATGCACTCGATGGCGCTCTGCGGGTCCTTGACCACGTAGCGGCCGCCGGAGTGCAGCAGGCCATGGTAGCGGCCGGTCGTGCCGTGCGTCAGGTCGCGCTTCTCCACCAGCACCACGCGGAAGCCGCGCAGCGCGGCGTCCCACGCAACGCCCGTGCCGGTCGACCCACCGCCAATTACCAGGATGTCGGTCGAAATCTTGTTCATTGGGTCATCCGTTCATTTTCCCATCGATTCGCGCACGAGCCGGCGCACCGACTCGGCGTCGTTCAGTTGCAGGGCTTTTTGGGCCAGGCGCCGGGCCGCCGGCATCGACTGGCGCAGGATCGTCTGCTTGGCCGCTGGGATGCTCGCCGGCGCCATGCTGAATTCGTCGAGACCCAGCCCGAGCAGGATCGGGATCGCATCGACGTCGGCCGCCAATTCGCCGCACAGGCCGACCCAGCGACCATGCAGGTGCGCCGCGCGCAATACAAAGTCGATCTGGCGCAGCATGGCCGGGTGCAGCGGATCGACCAGGCCGGCGACGCGCTGGTTCGTGCGGTCGACGGCAAAGGTGTACTGTGTCAGGTCATTGGTGCCGATGCTGAAAAAGTCCACCAGCGGAGCAAGGTGGTCGGCAATCTCGACGGCGGCCGGCGTCTCGACCATGATGCCGACGGGCAAGTCGGCGTTGAAGGGGATACCGGCGGCGGAAAGCTCGCTGGCCGCGCTGGCCATGAGCGCCTGCGCGCGCAGGATTTCGTCAACCGTGCAGATCATGGGGAACATGACTTGCACATTGCCGGTGACGCCGGCGCGCATGAGCGCGCGCAACTGCGCTTTGAAAAATTCCGGCATGGCCAGTGAGATGCGAATTGCCCGCCAGCCCAGGAACGGGTTCGCCTCCTGCGGCAGCGCTAGGTAGGGCGCCGGTTTGTCGCCGCCGATGTCCAGCGTGCGAATGATGACCGGCCGATCGCCCATGACCTGCGCCACGCTCTGGTAGATGGCGAATTGCTCCTCCTCGCTGGGCGGCGTCAGCCGCTCCTGGAAGAGGAATTCGGTGCGCAGGAGGCCGACACCCTCGGCGCCGGCTTCGAGGGCCAGGGTGGCATCGGCGGCAGCGCCCAGGTTGGCGACTACCTCGACGCGCGCGCCGTCATGCGTGCGGGTGAGGCGCTGCGCCGCGGCCCAGGCCGTGCTGCGCGCCTCGGCGGCGGTCGATTGCGCCTGCGCGTAGACAAAGGCGGTGTCGGCATCCGGCTCGACGATGACGATGCCGCGGCTGCCGTCCAGCGCCAGGGTAACCCCATCGCGGACGGCGGCGGTCAGCTCCGGCCCGATGGCGACCACGGCGGGGATGCCCATGCTGCGCGCCAGGATCGCCGAGTGCGCGGCCGGCCCGCCACCCGCCGTGCAGAAGCCGGTGACGCGGCTGCGGTCAAGCGTAGCCGTTTGCGACGGCAGCAGGTCGTCGGCGACGATGATGGCATTGGCCGGCAACTCGATGGCCGGCAGCGTTTCCTGGCGCAGCAACTGGAGCAGCCGGCGCCCCACGTCCTCGACATCGGCGGCGCGCTGTTGAAAGACCGCGCCGCTCATCTTGCGGAAACGCTCCGACCAGCGCAACACCGTGCGCCGCACCGCGGCATCGGCTGTCCAGCCTTCGCGTTCGACGGCGACGTGGATGTCGGCCAGGAAGTCGCGATCTTGCAGGAGCAGCATATGGGCGCGGAAGATGATCGACTTCTCTTCGCCCAGCGTGTCGCGAATTTCGAGCGTCAGCGCGTCCAACTGGTCCAGGGCGACCTTGTGCGCCTCCTGCAACGCTACCCACTCGGCAGCCGGCGTGCCGGATGCGCGCGCGTCGTGAGTGTCGTCGCGCAGCGGGTCGTAGGCGCCGGAAATTACCACGGCCGTGCCGATGGCGACGCCGGGCGAGGCGGGCAGGCCGGCCAGATGGACGCGCCCGCGGCCTTCGATGGCGGGCGGCGCGGCCGCACCGAGCAGGGCGGGCGCCTCGTCACTGCTCTCGCCCACATCATGGGCCACCTGCTTGACCAGCGTGTTGACGGCTTCATCGGCATCGCGACCGGTGGCATCGATGCGGATGCAGTGCTCTTTCTCGATGCCGAGCGAGAGGAGCTGGTTGAAGCGGTTGGCGTGGGCCGGGCCGGCGCCGGTCGTCACGTTGGTGACGCGCACCTCGGCGTGAAAGCCCGCCGCCGTCTGGATGAAGCGTGCGGCCGGTCCAAAATGCAGCCCGGCGGGGTTGACGACGATGACGTCGGCGCTGGCGACCTGCGCACGCTCGTGCTGCTCGCCTTCCGCCGTCCAGGGGTCGAGCAGGCCGTCGCGGCTGTCGTCATATTCGAGCACCGTCTGTTTGGCCAGCGACGCTTCCTCGGCCTCGCGTGCTACTGCCTCCAAGCTCATGCCGATGGAGGCCTGCACGGCCGCCGCCATCGCGCCCTCGACAAAGGGGCCGACACTGAGGCGCACGCGGGCGGCCTGCTCCGGCTCGAGCAGGTCGAGGGCAACCTGCCCGCTGATGACGGCGCTGCCCAGGTCCATGAGCACCAGGACGCCGTCCTCGCTCAGGACAGCCTGAATCGCCTCGGCAATCGCGACGGGGTCGGTGCCGAAGGGCTGGTGCGGGTTGTCGCTGCCGCCGACGGCGACAATCGATGCTCTCCCCTGGATCTGTTGGTCTGCCAGCGCCTTGACGGCGACGGACAGCTCTTTGCTGTGTGAAACGAGGACGATGCCGACCATGGCTCTCTTTCCGTTGGCTACGGAAGGTAGTGATTGGTCTGAGCGCTAATCTTCAACCCAGTCAAAGGTACGTGTTACTGCTTTCTTCCACTGCGCGTAGAGCGTCGTGCGCGGCGCATCGTCAGCCGACGGCTGCCACACCTTGTCGACGCCCCAGTTGGCGCGCGTCTCGTCGAGCGTTTTCCAGAAGCCGACGGCCAGCCCGGCCGCGTAGGCCGCGCCCAATGCCGTCGTTTCGCTGACGCGCGGGCGCACGACCGGCACGCCCAGCACGTCGGCCTGAAATTGCATGAGCAATTCGTTGTGCACCATGCCGCCATCGACCTTGAGCGACTGTAACTCGACGCCCGAATCGCGGTGCATGGCATCGAGCACCTCGCGTGTCTGGAAAGCGGTGGCTTCCAACGTGGCGCGGGCAAAGTGGCCGCGGTTGACGTAGCGGGTCATGCCCACGATGACGCCACGCGCGTCGCTGCGCCAGTAGGGTGCGTAGAGGCCGGAGAAGGCGGGCACGAAATAGATGCCGCCGTTGTCGTCCACCGTGCGCGCCAGGTTTTCGATGTCGGCCGCCGAGTCGATCAGGCGAAGGTTGTCGCGCAGCCACTGCACCAGCGCGCCGGCGATGGCGATCGAGCCTTCCAGCGCGTAGACCGTCGGCTCGCTGCCGAATTTGTAGCAGGTTGTCGTCAGCAACCCGCTGCGCGACGGCACGATCTCGGTGCCGGTGTTGAGGATCATGAAGCAGCCGGTGCCGTAGGTGTTCTTGGCTTCGCCCACATCGAAGCAGGTCTGCCCGACGGTCGCTGCCTGCTGGTCGCCCAGGTCGCCGCAGACGGGGATGCGCCCGCCAAAGGGGCCGTCCGCCATGGTGTAGCCGTAGTTGGCCGGGTCGCTGGAGGGGCGGATTTCGGGCAGCATGGCGCGCGGGATGCCCATGATTTCCATGATCTCGGCGTCCCAGTGCGTGCCCTGCAAATCCATGAGCATGGTGCGCGAGGCGTTGGTTACGTCGGTCACATGCGCGCCGCCGGCCGTGCCGCCCGTCAGGTTCCAGATGAGCCAGCTATCGATGTTGCCGAAGAGGGCGTCGCCGCGTGCGGCATCCTCGCGCAGGCCGGGTACATTCTCTAGCAGCCAGCGCACCTTCGGGCCCGAAAAGTACGTCGCCAGCGGCAGCCCGACGCGGTTGCGGAAGCGATCCTGGCCGTCGACGCGGCCGAGTTCGGCGCAGATGCGGTCGGTGCGTGTGTCCTGCCAGACGATGGCGTTGTGGTAAGGTTTGCCGGTCTTGCGGTTCCACACGACTGCCGTCTCGCGCTGGTTGGTGATGCCGACCGCCGCAATGTCCCCGGCGCCGACGCCGGCCTTCTCCATGGCGCCGGCGATGACACGCTGTGCCTTCTCCCAGATCTCCAGCGCGTCGTGCTCGACCCAGCCCGCCTGCGGGTAGATCTGGCGGTGCTCGAGCTGGTGGACGCTCACGGATTCGCCGCGGTGGTTGAAGATCATGCAGCGTGTGCTGGTTGTGCCCTGGTCGATCGCAGCGACAAATCTAGCCATGTGTGCCTTTCCTCTACCTGGTTCTCGAGTCGTTACGGTTGAATGAGTGATGCTATTCTGCGCGGCATATGGCGGTGGCTGCTGCCTTGACCAGCAGCCAGGCCGATGTCGCGCCCGGGTCCTGGTGGCTGATGCTGCGCGGCCCCAGATAGCTGGCACGCCCCTTGCTCGCCTGCATGGGGATGGTTGCTTTCATGCCTGCTTCGGCAGCCGTCGCAGCGGCTTCCAGCGCCTGGCAAGCTGTGGCGCCGGCCTCGGCCGCTTCTTGGAGCGCGGCAATCGCCGGCGCCAGCGCGTCGACCATGGTTTTGTCGCCCGGCCGCGCGCTGCCACGCTGGCGGATGCCATCGACGCCGGCGCTCAAGTCGGCCGCAAACTCGGCAAGCGACAGCTCCTCTTTGCCGCCCGCCGCCATCCCCATGCGCAGAAAGAGCGTGCCGTAGAGCGGGCCGCTCGCACCGCCAACCTTGGAGAGCAACGTCATGCCTACGCCCTTGAAGAGCCCGCCGAGATCCTGTTCTTGCAGTGCCGGCAGACGCAGGAGGACTTCGCCGAACCCGCGATCCATGTTGATGCCGTGGTCGGCATCGCCGATCGCCGCGTCCAGCGTGGTCAACAGCTCTTTGTTGGTTGAAATTTCTTGTGCGTAGATTGTAATCCAGTCAATCAAGGTTGATTTCTGTATCATGATGTCCGGTGATTCTGTTATTGTGAAGCGCCGGCGCAGATCTGCGCAGCGGCGATCGTACATGAAATCCGGTGTTATGTCCTGCGGTTGGTCACCAGTGCAGGGCTGCAGTGCGGACGGGCGCATCCCAGAGCCGCAACAGGTCGTCGTCGACGTCGAGCAAGGTGATCGAGCAGCCTGCCATCTCCAACGACGTGATGTAGTTGCCGATCAGGTTGCGTGCGATCGTGACGCCGCGCGCGTCGCATAGCTCGGCGAGGCGGCGGAAGACGATGTACAACTCCACCAGCGGTGTGCCGCCCATACCGTTGACCATGGTGATAACCTGGCTGCCGCGGCGGAAGGGCAGATCGTCAAAGATCGTGGCGGCGAGGATGTCGGTGATCTCGTCGGCCGTCTGGAGCGCAAGGCGCTCGCGCCCCGGCTCGCCGTGGATGCCGACGCCGATCTCCATCTCCTGCTCGCCGAGGGCAAAGGTGGGGCGCCCGACTGCCGGCACGATACAGGAAGTCAGCGCCATGCCCATGCTGCGCCCGTGATCGTTGACCGTGCGGCAGAGGTCGGCGATTTGGGCCAGCGATTGGCCGCCCGCGGCCGCCGCGCCGCAAATCTTTTCGGCCAGCACCGTTGTACCGACACCGCGGCGGCCGGCGGTGTACAGGCTGTTCTGCACGGCCACGTCGTCATTGACGATGACGCTCTGCACCTCGATGCCCTCGGCGGCGCAGAATTCGGCCGCGATCTCGAAGTTCATGACATCGCCCGTGTAGTTCTTGACGATGAAGAGCACGCCGGCGCCGCCGTCCACGGCCTTGGCGGCTGCCACCATCTGGTCGGGCGTGGGCGATGTGAAGAAGGCGCCCGGGCAGGCGGCGTCCAACATGCCGGGGCCGACGAAGCCGGCGTGCATGGGTTCGTGGCCGCTGCCGCCGCCGGAGACGATGCCGACCTTGCCCGGCTGCGGTGCATCGGCACGCACGACGAACGTCGGGTCGAAGTGGACACGCAGCAGATCGCCGTGGGCGCGCGCCATGCCGGCCAGTGCTTCTTCAACCGCATCTTCCGGGGCGTTGATCAACTTTTTCATGCTGCTCTCCCTGTCAGGCCGCAACTCATCCGGCCGCGTCTGGCGCCAGCCATTGGGCCAGGATCGTCCTGGCGTTGGCCGCGGCACGTGCCCGGTGGCTGATCCGGTTCTTGACCTCGGCGGACAATTCGGCCATCGAGGCGGCATATTCCGGCACGAAGAAGACGGGATCGTAGCCGAAGCCATTGCTTCCACGCGCTTCGTGCAGGATCGTGCCCTCCACGGTGCCGTCAGTTGTGAAAAGTTTGCCGTCCGGGCGGGCAATGGCCACGACGCAGTGAAAGCGGGCCGTGCGTGCAGCATCGGGCACGCCGGCCAGCTCGGCCAGCAGGGCGCGGTAGCGGGCGTCGTCGGAGAGGCCGGGACCGCCGTAGCGTGCCGAGTAGACACCCGGCCGCCCCTCCAGCGCGTCGACCTCCAGCCCGCTGTCGTCGGCCCAAGTGAGCAGCCCCGACAGCGCGGCGTAGGCGCGCGCCTTGAGGATGGCATTTTCGGCAAAGGTGGCGCCGGTTTCGTCCACCTCGAGAGCGATGCCCTCGGCATCCAGCCAGGTGACCTCAATGGGCAGGTCGGCCAGCAACGCCGCATATTCGCGCATCTTGCCGCGGTTATGCGTTGCCACCAGTAGGCGAGTTGTCACAGGTATGTTTTCAGTAGAAGTCTGCGGATCCACGACGAATTGCTATCCTTGTCTGCCGCTGAATTGTCCACACCTCTCATGCTATCATATAATTTTTGACGGTGGTAGCTGCGCATTCGATGCATTGCTCTTGCTCTCTGCCTTGTCCTAAGGCGGTATCCTGTCAAGCAGCGCCAGGGTTCGCCCGATTCGGACGCCGTAAAGACACGCAATTCTGACCATCTGCACGACTCTGGGGGGCTCTCATGGTTGAATCCTACCATCCGCTTCGCATCTTCACGGGCTCGGCCCATCCGGGCCTGGCGCGCGAGATCGCCGATATTCTGCATGTGGACCTGGGGAAGGCGACGACCCGCCGCATGCCGGACAGCGAGTCGCACGTCATGCTGGACGAGGTGGTACGCGACCAGGACATCTTTTTCATCCAGCCATGTTCGGAACCGGTCAACGACCACCTGGTGGAACTGATCCTCTATCTCGACGCGTTCCGCCGTGCCAGCGCACACAGCGTCAGCGTCGTGATGCCGTACTTTCCCTATGCGCGCCAGGAGCGCATGGCCAAGGGCCGCGAGTCAATCAGCGCGCGTGTCGTCGCCAACATGCTGGAGATGGCCGGCGCGCGCCGTGTCATCTATGTCGATATCCACAACCGCGCCATCCAGGGCTTTTTCAACATCCCGGTCGACCCGCTGAGCGCAGTGCCTTTGCTGGCCAACTACTTCCGTTCGCCGGAGTTTGCCGATGCCGCGGTCGTCAGCCCGGACGTGGGGCGCGCCAGTATGGCCGGCAAGTATGCCGAACTGCTCAACCTGCCGCTGGTGGTCATGCACAAGCGGCGCACCGATTTCACGACGACAGAGACGACGCATGTCGTCGGCGATATCGAAGGGCGCCGGCCCATCATTATCGATGACGTCATGGCAGGCGGCAGCGTGCTGAAGCAGGTCGATGCACTCTACGATGCGGGTGCGACTGGCAAAGCCTGTTTTGCCATCACGCATCCGGTGCTGTTGCCGACGGCCCTGAAGCGGTTGGAAGAGGATGAGCGCATCGAGCGCCTGGTGGTGATGAACACGATCCCCGTGCCGCCGGAGAAGCACCATCCCAAGGTCGTCGTGCTGTCGGTTGCCCAACTGCTGGCCGATATCATCTATCGCATCTATCGCGGCGAGAGCATTTCGTCGCAACTGATCTTATCCTAGAAGGGAGCCTGCCGTGTTTGGACGTACGCACCGCCCCGAAGCTGATGCCATCGAAGTGCTGATCGGCGCACGTGCGACTTTTAGTGGGCGATTGCAGTGCGACGCCAGCATCCGCATTGACGGCGCCGTGGATCAGGGGCAGATTGAGACGCCGGCCAATGTCATCCTGACCGAGACAGCCAATGTGCAGGGCGATATCGTGGCCAAGGTCGTGAGCATCCGCGGCAAGTTCAAGGGCGTGATCCAGGCCGACCGCGTCGAGTTGCTCGACGGCAGCCAGGTCGGCGGCGTGCTCAATGTCAACAGCTTTTACATGGACGAGAATGTGCTCATGCGCGCCGCCGTCAACATCCGCGCCGACAACCTGGTCGAGGCAAAGGTGCCGCCGCCACCGGCCAATCCGACGATTCCGGTCCAACCGCCGGTCCAGCCGCCGAGCACGCTGCCTCCCGTACCGCCTGCTGCTCCACAAGAGTAGCAGGCCGGTGTCACCGTATGATTCTGAGGTGCACATTCGATGCTTCCTCACATTTTCAGTTGCAGTTCCTGTGTACGCTTATGTGGCGTATCCAGCGCACAGGGGTGTCGTCCATGTGGAGCGCCGCCTGCTACCAACCATCAAATTCATTCAATTGTAGAGAAATCGGACACAAATCATGAGCGATCGAACTGTTGCATTTCGCGATAAGCAATTGGCCGTCTCCGGCGCGACCTTGGAGCCAGGTGACGCCGCGCCGGAAGTCACGCTGGCGACCGGCTTTCTTGCCACGTCCAACCTGTTGGCTGACACCGCGGGCAAGATTCGCCTGGTCAGCGTCGTGCCCAGCATCGACACCAGCGTGTGTGACGCGCAGACGCGGCGCATGAACGAAGAAGCCGCCAATCTCGGCGACCAGGTGATTGTCGTCACCGTCAGCGTGGACCTGCCCATGGCGCAGAAGCGCTGGTGTGGCGCTGCCGGCGTCGAGCGCGTGCTGATGCTGTCGGACTACATGGGGCTGGAGTTTGGCCAGGCTTACGGCACGGCCGTGCCCGAACTCGGCGCCGAGCAACGCGCCATCTTCGTCATCGATGCCGACGATACGGTGCGCTACGTGGAGTATGTGCCGGGCATCGGCCAGCATCCGGACTATGAGGCAGCACTGGCCGCGGTACGTGCCTTGCTTTGATCGACGCGCACAAAGAAATACGGAGAGCCGCTCGCCATGGCGAGCGGCTTTTTCGTGCGCGCAAACCGACTGTTTGCGCGCAATGGGCACATGGCGCAAGTCGTGAATTTGCGCTACACTACAGCCTAGAAAGGAAAACAACTTATGATGTGGCTGTTTGCGCTGGTTGCGGCATTGATTGGCTATGCGTTGGGATCAATTCCGGTGGGACTTTGGGTCTGCCGCATGTATGGTGTCGACATCCGCACGGTGGGAAGCGGGCGCATCGGCGGTACCAACGCGTGGCGCGCCGCCGGCCTCAAGGCCGCCATCCCGACGATCATCGGCGATGCGGTGAAGGGGGCCGTTGCCGTGCTGCTCGTGCGCTGGCTCTTCTTCCTGCTCTTCCCGGAGCCGGGCACGATGTCGGTGCAGGATGCCGTGACGCGCACCGATGCGCTGAATCTCGCCATGGCCTTGGCCGGGGGCCTGGCTGTCATCGGCCACAACTGGTCTTTCCTCAACGGCTTCAAGGGCGGCGCCGGCGGCATCACCGCGGCGGCGACGACGCTTGCCATCTCGCCGCTGGTCGGTGGGATCACCATCATCATTGGCGCGTTCGTCATCTGGTGGACGCGCATTGCGTCGGTCGGCACTTTCGCCGTCGGCGTTGCATCCTTTGCCCTGTTCCTGATCCTGGCCGTCGACCAGATCACGCCCTGGCCCTTTGCCATCTTTGGCGTGATTGCTCTGGCTGCCATCATGATTGCCTTGCGCCCCAACCGCGAGAAACTGCGGGAGCAAAAGGAGCGGATCATCACGCTCTGGTAGCAGGGCGGATGGGAAAACGAAAGCGGGCGGCCATGAACGGGCCGCCCGCTTTTTTCATTCACTATGCCGATCACGCGCCGTGGCGCGGCCCATTTGTCTGATACCAACGCCGCACATCCTCCGCGGCCAGCGGGCCACCATGACCCACCAGTAGCCGCCGCGGCGTTTCGGCGAGGACGCTCCCCATGCTGACGAACAGTTGCCCAAAGTCGGCCACGAAGTAGTGCAACTGCGGGCGCGTCGCCATCAACGCGCCGCCGAGTCGCCCGCCCATGAGCAAGTCGCCGGCGATGACATCGCCACCTTCCAGTAGCAGCGACACCGAGCCTGGCGTGTGCCCCGGCGTCGGGACCACGCGGCCATCCACGCCGAAGGGACGCAGGTCCATCTCCGCGTCGATGAGATGGGTGGCGTCCGCCGGCGGAAACGGTTTGTCGACAAAGGGCGTGATCATACGCGCTTCCCAGCCCGTCAGCGTGCCCAGCACGTTGCGCCCCGACCGCGCCATGGCGTCGTCCGCACGGTGCAGCGCTACCGGCGCCCCGCTCAATGCGGCGAGTTCATTGGCCGACCCCACGTGGTCGCCGTGACCGTGCGTGAGCAGGATCAGGCTCAGCTCCTCCGACTCCACGCCGGCCTTGTGCAGCGCCGCCACGATGCGATCGGCGTCGCCGGGCGCACCGGTGTCGACCAGGATGGGGCGCTTGCCCTGTACGAGATAGGCATTCGCCAGCGGCAGCTTGATGCGGGTGACAATGGTTGGCGCAGTCATGAGTGCTCACCTTTCCTGGCAATGGAACCTTGCCCGGCCGATTGCATTACGCCGTAACGCTTGCCGCGTCCCGGCGCCCGGTAATCATGGCCAGCAGGATACCGGCCATCACCCCGGCAGCGAGCACGCCCGCAGCCGCCAATGTCAGCGCGTCCGGCGCAATCAGCGGCTGGCCGCGCATGGCCTGCCAAGTCAACAGGAGCGTCAGGCCCAGATAGCCCAACCCCGCCGTCCAGATCAAGGCCACGCGCTGGCGCTGCGTGAGGCGGCGCCGGGCGGCCGGCCGCGTGAGCAGGAAGGCCAGGAAGGGCAGCACTTGCAGGCCGTGCAGCCCGAAGAAGTGACCGGCGCGCAGGTCGCCGCCGGTGGTGCTCCAGCCCAGGAAGGGCAGCCCCGGCCCGCCATCGTCGACGCCGACGCTGTGCGCGCCCACGACGGTGACCGGCTCGCCGGCTTCGGCGGCGGCCAGCGACGAAGGCGGCAGGTTGCCGGAGGTCATCAGCGCGCCGGAACCCATGCCGGCCAGCGCGATGATCAGCCCCCAGCGCAGCCCCCAGGCGACCACCGGGTCGGGCAGGCGCTGGAAGAGCAGGAAGATCGCAAGCAGGAAGCCGGCCAGCGAGAGCAGCAGAATGAACGCACCCATGATGCTGAAGACGATGCCGTCAAAGACGGTTGCGGCGTTGAAATGGCTGGTCGTTCCGCGCAACACCTGTAGGGTGATCAGGGCCGTCTCGACGAGCAACGCAACGCCCGTGACGGTGGCGATTCCCTGCACCCAACGCCGGCGTCCCTCTACAAAAGTCAGCATCCACAGGATCGTCGCGCCGTAGATGGCGCCGGAGAGGGCAAACTTCAGTGGCTTGATCCAGCCGTTGACGCCGGCGATGATCTTGGGATCGAGCGCCATGCCGAGTAGCAAGAAGGGGATCAGCGCTGTGTGGAGCAGCACGGCCAGCGTCAGGATACGATTGAAGCGCCACGCACGCTGTAACAGCGATGGTGCAGCGGAACTGGCATTCCGTGTTGCGATTGATTGCGTCGTCATTGTGAGTTCCTCACTTGAAAATTGGGTAAAGGTACGAACAGAAATCTTGTTACTGGGCGGCGCCGGACAGGGCCAGACAGGCTTATGCTGCACCCGCAGCAACGTGGTCAGCCGGCGCCAGGGAAAGCGAACGTGTTTTGACCAACCGGGCCAGCACGTAGACCAGGAAGCCGGCCGGTCCGATCATCAGCACGAGGAAGAGAATCGGCGAGCCGATCCAGGCGCTGATGCCGAGGCGCCGTGCGTCGAGATAGACCCAGCGCCCGACGAACAGGTCGAAAGCCAGGAAGTGAGCCCACGCAATGGTTGCGCCTTCCGGCGTGCCGAGCAAGGCTGCAATGGCCGCCAGCTCCGGGCTGGCCAGCGCCGGGAAGATCGCCGCCAGGTTGGGCAGCACCAGCACGGCGTAGAGCACCGCCGCCGGCACGATCGGCCAGAGCGACGCCATGATCCGCGCCGTCCACCGCCAGCGCGGCAGGAAGATCATCGCCAGCCAGAAGGGCATGACGAGCAGGTTGCTGAGTGAGAAAATCGTTTCCATAGTTGTTTCCTGTCTTCAAAGAATTCGGCCGCAACTGCGTGTTCGTCGTCGGGTAGGTGATAATCCCGCTCAAACGACTCTAGGTTTCCGAACAATGTTCGGATTCTAGCAGGTGTTCGGTCGGTTGTCAAGCACCAATTTGACGAGAGATTGTTACGAGTTGGGTAAGCGAACAGCGCCGGCCTTAGTGCGGCGCATGCCAGGCTGGGTCTGGCCGCCAAGATGCCCCGGCGATGGGATTGTCTGGCTGGATGTTCCTGGGGGCGGAGCTAGATGACGTTGTATTCGCGGATCAGCCGCCCCTCGGCGAAGCGGGCGTAGTCGAGCTGAGAGATGTCGAGCGTGTGCGCGTGGCCGTCCAGGATGATTTCGCTGAGCAGGAAGCCGGCCGCAGGGCCGTGCATGAAGCCGTGCCCGGAGAAGCCGGTGACCAGGAAGTAGCCGTCCAGCCCCGGCACGCGGCCGATGATGGGGTGCGCGTCGGGCGTGACTTCGTAGAGACCCGCCCAGTGCGCGGCGCGCCCGGCATGGGCCAGCAGGGGCAGCCGCTGAATGGCGGTCTCCATGTGCGTCATCTCCCAGTCAGGGTCGACGCGTTCGTCGTAACCGGGAGCTTCGTGCGGGTTGGACTGGCCGGTCAGCAGGCCGTCGCCCTCGCGGTGGAAGTAGAGGCTTTGCGCGAAGTCGATGATAAAGGGGAAATCGGGCGGCACCTGGGGGAGCGCCGTTGTCGTCAACATCTGGCGGCGGATGGGCGTAACGGGCAGCGGCACGCCGGCCATGTCGCTGACCAGGGCCGACCAGGGCCCCGCTGCGTTGACGACAGCCTCGCACGCAATTGCGCCTTGTTCGGTCATCACGCCGGTAACGCGGTCGCCGTCGCGCTCGATGCCGGTCACGGCAACGCCGGTGAGCGCCTTGACGCCCAGCCGCCGCGCCGCGGTCACATAGCCCATGACCACGCTGTTGGGGTCGGCCAGGCCATCGCGGGCACAGAAGGTGCCGGCGATGACGTCATCGGCCGCCAGCAGCGGGACGCGGCGGCGCACCGCGTCGCCGTCGAGCCACTCGGTCGGCACGCCCAGGCTCCGTTGCAGCGCCACGTTGTGCCGGAACTTGGCGACGTCGCGGTCGTTGGTCAGCAGAAAAAGATAGCCAT
>WBZU01000767.1_pt1 | contig 26198 bp, 25 predicted proteins | sample 5204311 | NCBI WGS metagenome assembly WBZU01 (sample SAMN12344359, study PRJNA552823) | activated sludge metagenome | biome: Activated sludge suspended growth; feature: Nitrification reactor; material: Wastewater; isolation source: activated sludge from nitrification reactor of wastewater...
GACCCGACCTTCGCCGACGCGATCCTCGATCGCATCGTGCACGCCGCGCACAAGCTCGCCCTCAAGGGCGAGTCGATGCGAAAAAAGGCCACGGCATGATGCCGCGCGTGCTCTACGGCTTACCCACGGCCGGCCGCCCGCCAGCGTGTGAGGCGCGCTGGCGGCCGCCTGTGGATAAGCCTACGCCATGCCCCGAAATGACCGTTATCGTGACCGACGCGGTTAAACTCTGAACACCACGCTGGCGCGCACAGAACACCGGTCACGTTCGTCGGAATGAGCGGTCACGATCGTCGGAATGCGCACCCACAGTCTCTACACCTGGATCAAGCGTTACGGCGTTCCGGCGGAGCAGCGTGCCGAGCGCGACAGCCAGGCGGACGAGATCCGGCGCCTGAAGGCGGAGTTGCGGCGCGTGACCGAGGAGCGCGACATCCTAAAAAAGGCCGCCGCGTACTTTGCCAAGCAGTCCGGGTGAGGTACGCCTTCATCGACGCCCACGTGGTGCAGTATCCGGTGCGTCGCCTGTGTTCGACGCTGGCGGTCCATCCGAGCGGTTACTACGCGTGGAAGCAGCAACCCGTTTCCGAGCGCTCGGCTAATGACCAGCGCATCGGAGCGCTGATTACGCAATGCTGGGAGGCCAGCGGGCGCATCTATGGCTATCGCAAGATCCGTAACGATCTGCACGACATGGGCGAAGCGTGTGGCAAGCATCGCGTGGCGCGGCTGATGCGCTTGGCGGGCCTGCGCTCGCACACCGGCTATGGACGCCGCCCCGGTCGCTACGGTGCGCGGCCGGCGGTGGTTGCGCCGAATCTGCTCGAGCGCCAGTTTGCCCCGACAGCGCCGAACAAGAGCTGGGTGACCGACATCACTTACATCCGAACCCACGAGGGGTGGCTGTACCTGTGCGCGGTGCTCGATCTGTTCTCCCGTCAGGTCGTCGGTTGGTCGATGGGCGAGCGGATGACCAAGGAACTGGCGTTAAACGCCTTGCTGATGGCGGTGTGGCGGCGCAAACCGACTGAGGAGGTGCTGGTGCATTCAGATCAGGGTAGCCAGTTCAGCAGCCACGACTGGCAAGACTTCCTAAAGTCGCACCGACTGGTGCCGAGCATGAGCCGGCGTGGCAACTGCCACGATAACGCGGTAGCGGAAAGCTTCTTCCAACTGCTCAAGCGCGAGCGGATCAAGCGAAAGATCTACACGGATCGGGCGCAGGCTCGCTCCGATGTGTTCGATTACATCGAGCTCTTCTACAACCCACGGCGACGCCACGGTTTCACCAACCAGCTCTCGCCGGTAGAGTTCGAGCGGCAGTATTTTTTGAAGAACGGGACCGTCTAGGAAACCCGGGGCGATTCAAAGAATGGACTGGCGTTGCGGAGATCTTCACGCCCAGAGCATGAAGCAGCTTGAGCACTGTGTCATAGCGAGGCTTCGCGCCGGGCGTGAGCGCCTTGTACAGGCTCTCACGGCCAAGACCCGCATCCTTGGCGAGTTGCGCCATGCCGCGGGCGCGCGCTACGTCGCGGACGGCAGCGAGAAACACATCAGGGTTTGGGTCTTCCAGGGCGGCCGTCAGATACTCCGCGATGGTTTCCTCGTCGTTCAGGTAATCGGCAGCATCAAAGGTGGCGGTCTTGACCATCGTTCACTCCTTATCCAAAGCCCGCGCCATCTCGATGGCACGTTTGATGTCGCGCTTTTGCGACGACTTGTCCCCGCCCAACAGAAGCAGATAGATCACTGCTCCACGTCGCGTGTAGTAAGCGCGATACCCAGGGCCAACGTGGATGCGCATTTCCAAAACGCCTTCGCCTACCGGCTCACAGTCACCAAGATTTCCGTGCTCGGCAGAGCGGATACGGTGGACGATGCGGGCTCGTGCCACGTTGTCTTTCAAGCCGGCAAGCCAGGCGTCGAAATCGTCCGTGCGCAGGAAAGTGTTCATGCCGACAGTGTATCCATACGGATACGATCGCACAAGGGCGAACCAGTGGCGAAGACCGAGCTTCCACGCCACCAAACACCCCCGCGATCCCGCTGGTATGCTCCTTCGCTCGGAATGGCATGCCCCCAAGCCACCGGGACCGGAGCGACCCGCATGAAAAGATTCATCCGCGACAACCCGACCATCGCCTTCGGGCTTGGCCTGCCGCTGCTGCTCGTGGCGGTATTCCTCGCCATCTCGGGCATCCCCGCACTGCTGGTCGCACCGGCGCAGTACGAGGTGCTGTACGCGACCCACTACAACTTCTACAACAACCCGCACAACGCGATCCAGATCGCGGTCGTCGGTGATCGCGTGCAGGTCGGCTACGTCGGCAACACGCAGCCCTACCAGACCCCGCGGCTGTGGCGCTTCAACCCGAAAACCGGCGCGGTGAAGGAAATCGCGCTGCCCTTGCCGCCCGGACTCGCTCCCAACAGCGGGCGCCCGGTCGAGGCGGAGAAGACACCGAGCGTGACGCCCATCGACGTCCCCGACCTTGCCGAGCTCAGGGTCGATTCGTCGAGCCTGGCGCCCGACGGCTACACCTTCCGCAGCGGCGCCGACAACTACGGCGGAGACGTCTTCGACGGCCTGTTCTTCGGTTCTTCGCGCTACCGGGTCCAGGCCGAGCTCGTCAAGGACGGGCGCAGCATCCGCCTGCCCAACACTGAAGGCGCCTACTACGACAACACGGTCCGCTTCGTCGGCTGGGTGCTGCCGTGATCTGGCTCCTGCTGCTGATCGTGCTGATCCTCCTCGGCGGCGGCTGGTGGGCCTGGCCACTGGCCGCGGCGCTGTTCGGCAGCCGCGCGATCCATGACAAGACCAGCGCGCTCGGCAAGATCGCCGAGCTGATGCGTGCCCATGACATCTCGCCGGCTGAAGTCGCCACGGTATACCGCGATCCGACGCTGATCTCGACCGCGGCACCCAAACGCAGCGGCGGCGAGATTGCACGGACGCTCTTCCTCTACCTCGGCGCGATCTTCATCCTCGCCGGCATCGGCACCTACATCGGCATGTTCTGGAACAGCATGGGCAGCGTCATGCGCATCGTCGTCACCCTCGGCGTCGGTTATGCGCTGCTGGTCGTTCTGGTCTCGGCGCTGCACGAGAAGAAGTTTCCCAGGCTCATGCTGCCGCTGACGCTGGCGACGGCGTTCATGCTGACGAACGGCTGGTTCGTGTTCATCCACGAGGTCTTTCCGCGCGGCGACGACTGGCAGCGGGCTGCGCTCGCCGTCTTCGGCACGATGGCAATTCATCAGGGCCTGCTGTTTCGCCAGTACGCGTCGAGCGTGCTAGCCTTCACCGCCCTGTGCTTCGTCTACGGCTTTCTCGCGGTCGGCCTCGACCTGCTCGACGTGCCGGTGGGCTTCAGCGCGCTCGTCCTCGGCGCCTCGCTGTTGCTGGTCGCCAGCAAGCTCGAAAGATCGCCGCAGCGCAGCCTCGCCGAGTTTGCCTACCTGATCGCGCTGTGCTGGTTCAACGCCGGCCTGTTCGACCGCGTCGCCATCGCCGCCGCGGCCGACTGGGCGGCGCTGCTGACCGGCGCCTCGGTCATGTCGGCCGCCTACGGCCTGAACAAGGACGGGCGGCAGCTCCGCCTATCCGGCCTCGGCTACCTGATCGGCTCGGCGCTGGCCTACAGCAGCCTCTTCGACCTGCTGCGCCAGACCCCGGTCGAACTGCTCTATTTCGCCGTCACCGCCGCGATGCTCTACGCCTGCGTGCGGCTGCAGAGTCGCGCGCTGCTCCTGACCACGGTGCTCGCGATGCTCGGTTTCATCGGCGACTTCACCGCCGAACACTTCGTGGATTCGCTCGGCTGGCCGATCTCGCTGGTCCTCATGGGCGTCGCCTTCATCGGCGTCGGCACCCTGGCAATGCGGATCAAGCGGCAGATGTGAGGGCGCTGGCCTGGAAGGGGCAGCATCCGTGAGCGGGAACTTGCGACCATCGAACGAACGCCAGGATTGACGTCACGTACGCTAACGCGTACGTTAGCCGCATCGACGGAGACCCGCAATGACCACGCTCACCGCTTCCGAAGCACGGGCCAACCTGTACCGCCTCATCGATCAGGCCGCAGAGTCCCATCAGCCCATCCACATCGCGGGCAAGCGCACGAGCGCCGTCTTGCTCTCCGCGGAGGACTGGCAGGCCATCCAGGAAACGCTTCACCTGCTCTCCATCCCGGGGATGCGCGAGTCCATCAAGGAGGGCATGGCCGAGCCGCTTGACGAGAGCGCCCGGGAGCTCGACTGGTGAGCTGGCAGCTCGTGTTCTCGAAGTACGCCCGGAAAGACGCGAAGAAACTGGCGGCCGCCGGCCTGAAGTCGAAGGCCCAGGACTTGCTCGCGATCCTGGCGAAGGATCCCTTCCAGACGCCCCCGCCCTGCGAGAAGCTCGTGGGGGACCTTGCGGGAGCCTACTCGCGCCGGATCAACATCCAGCACCGCCTGGTCTATGAGGTCTTCGCCGAGGAGCGCGTGGTTCGCGTGCTGCGGATGTGGTCGCATTACGAATAGGCGCGCGGGCTGTATTGCGGGGTTCAACATCGCTCCCTTGATTGATTCAATTTCAATCACTATGATTTTTTCAGCATCGCATTGATTACACGAAGCGGCTCGGCAGAGGGCCGCTTCCCGACACCCATTTCCGACCACCGAGCCTCCAGATGACGCAAGCCGCAACCAAAGTGCTCACCGCCCACGTGCCGCTCCCGCTCGCCGAGAAGGTCGATCAGATGGCCGCGAGGCTGGAACGCTCGCGCGGCTGGATCATGAAGCAGGCGCTCTCCGCCTGGATCGCCCAGGAGGAAGAGCGCGACCGCCTAACCCAGGAGGCGCTCGCCGACGTGGACGCCGGTCTCGTCGTCGCCCCTCTCGCGGTGCAGGCCTGGGCCGACAGCCTGGGCACCGACCAGCCGCTGCCGCTGCCGCGCTGATGGAACTGAAGTGGACCCGCAAGGCAATTGCCGATCTGGCGCGCCTGCATGAGTTCCTGGCGCCGGTGAACAGGCTGGCCGCCGCAAAGGCGGTACAGACGCTGGCCAAGGCCCCGACCATCCTGCTGAGCAACCCGCGCATCGGCGAACAGCTCTTCCAGTTCGCGCCGCGCGAGGTGCGGCGGATTCTGGTCGCGCAGTACGAGGTGCGCTACGAGATCCGCGACTCGGTCATCTACGTCCTGCGGCTGTGGCACACCCGAGAGAACCGCGCCTGACCCATGCCCCTCGACTTCGCCACCCTCGACGCCCTGCGCAGCCACCACCCCGCCTGGCGCCTGCTGCGCTCCGACCATGCGGCGCTGGTGGCGAGCTTCCTGCATCGCGTCTTCGTCACCCCCAACGTGCGCGGCATGCCGGCGGCGGACCTCGCCGAGGCGCTGGAGGACGAGCTCTACGCGCTGCGTCTGCTGCGCGGCGACGACGCCTTCCCCAAGCCAGCGCTCGACTATCTGAACGACTGGGCCGCGACCGACAAGGGCTGGCTGCGCAAGTACTACAGGCCCGGCACCGACGAGGCGCAGTTCGACCTCACCCCGGCCACCGAGAAGGCGCTCGCCTGGCTGGCGCAGCTGAGCGAGCGCCAGTTCGTCGGCACCGAGTCGCGCCTGCTCACCCTGTTCGCGCTGCTCAAGCAGATGGGCGAAGGCAGCGAGACCGACCCCGCGCGCCGCATCGCCGAGCTGCAGCGCAAGCGCGACGAGATCGACGCCGAGATGGCGCGCGTGCTCGCCGGCGACATCCCGCTGCTCGACGACACCGCGATCAAGGACCGCTTCCAGCAGTTCATGCAGGGTGCACGCGAGCTGCTCGCCGACTTCCGCGAGGTCGAGCACAACTTCCGCCAGCTCGACCGCCGCGTGCGCGAGCGCATCGCACTGTGGGAGGGCAGCAAGGGCGCGCTGCTCGAGCAGATCATGGGCGAACGCGACGCCATCGCCGACTCCGACCAGGGCCGCAGCTTCCGCGCCTTCTGGGACTTCCTGCTGTCGAGCCGGCGCCAGGAAGAGCTCAGCGACCTGCTCGACCAGGTGCTGGCCCTGCCCGCGGTGGCCGAGCTCAACCCCGACGCCCGCACCCGCCGCGTGCATTACGACTGGCTGGAGGCGGGCGAGCACACCCAGCGCACGGTGGCGCAGCTCTCGCAGCAGCTGCGCCGCTTCCTCGACGACCAGGCCTGGCTGGAGAACCGTCGCATCATGGACCTGCTGCACGGCATCGAGAGCAAGGCGCTGGCCCTGCGCACCGCGCCGCCACCCGGCCCGGCGATGGAGATCGCCCTGCCCGGCGCGGCCATCGAGCTGCCGCTGGAGCGCCCGCTGCACACCCCGCCCATCCGGCCGGCGATCGCCGCGCTGCGCGTCGAGGCCGGCGACGAGGACGTCGATCCGCACGCGCTCTTCGAGCAGGTCACGGTGGACAAGGCCCGCCTCGCGCGCCACATCCGCCACGCCCTGCAGGACCGCGCCCAGGTCACGCTCGCCACGCTGGTCGCCGCGCAGCCGCTGGAGCAGGGCCTGGCCGAGCTGATCGCCTACCTGCAGTTGGGCAGCGACGCCTTCACCACCACCCTCGACGAGGCCACGCCCGAGCCGATCGAATGGCAGGCCAGCGCCGCCGACGGCAGCACCGTCACCCGCAGGGCGCGCCTGCCGCGGGTGATCTTCATGCGCTGAGCGTCAAGACGATGGACACCTCAATGATGGACGACGAAGACCTCGCCCCCGGCCCGGCCAAGCCCGCGGCCACCGCCCCGGCACCCGACCTGTCGGTGCTGCTGATCGGCCTGCTCAAGGGCGTGCTCTACCGCGAAGCCGACGAGCGCCAGTGGTCCAGCCTGCTGCAGCTGCAGGCGCGGGTGCGCGAATACGTGGCCGTGCTCGCCCTCGAGCTGGTGCTCGACGAGGCCGAGGGCTACGCTTTCCTGCGCGGCCGCCCCGAGCCCGCCGACGACGACCCGGCGCCGCGCCTGCCACGGCTGGTTGCGCGCCGGCCGCTGTCCTACCCGGTGAGCCTGCTGCTCGCCCTGCTGCGCAAGAAGCTCGCCGAGTTCGACGCCGGCGGCGGCGACACCCGACTGGTGCTCGGGCGCGACGACATCGTCGAGCTGGTGCGCGTGTTCCTGCCCGAGGGCCCCAACGAGGCGCGCCTGATCGACCAGATCGAGACCCACATCAACAAGGTCGTCGAGCTCGGCTTCCTCGCCCGCCTCAAGCCCGCCACCGCGAGCGCCGCGGCGCCCGCCAGCTACGAGGTGCGCCGCATCCTCAAGGCCTTCGTCGACGCACAGTGGCTCGCCGACTTCGACGCCCGCCTCGCCGGCTACCGCACCGCCCTCGCCGACGGCAAGGAGACCCCGTCCGATGAGCCCTGAAACCATCGAGGCCGCCCCTGTAGGAGCGACGCAAGTCGCGATTGCAGCGCCAGGAATCCGCGCCGGCGCTGCGGTAGCCGCCGAATCGCGATTTGCGTCGCTCCCACGGGCGCGCCGCAGACCGCGTGGGTTCCTGCCAGGAGCGGCGGCGAGCAGGGGCCGTGATGCCGGCGCCGACATCCGCGAGCGCAGCCTGCGCTCCGATGTGCTCGGCCACTACAAGTCCGAACGCAACGAGGTCACCAGCGCCGCGCGCCCGCCTCGCCACCTACCGCGCCGCCCTCGCCGACGGCAAGGAGACCCCGTCCGATGAGCCCTGAAACCATCGAGGCCGCCCCTGTAGGAGCGACGCAAGTCGCGATTGCAGCGCCAGGAATCCGCGCCGGCGCTGCGGTAGCCGCCGAATCGCGATTTGCGTCGCTCCCACGGGCGCGCCGCAGATCGCGTGGGTTCCTGCCAGGAGCGGCGGCGAGCAAGGGCCGTGATGCCGGCGCCGTCGATGGCGCTTATGCGCAGCGCAGGTGCAGCCCATGAACGACCCGCAATCCCTCGGCCTCGACTTCGTCGCCGACGACACCCTCTCCGGCTTTCGCCTGCAGCGCCTGGAGGTGCTCAACTGGGGCACATTCGACCGCCACGTGTGGACGCTGCAGCTCGACGGCCGCAACGGGCTGCTCACCGGCGACATCGGCTCGGGCAAGTCCACCCTGGTCGACGCGATCACCACGCTGCTAGTCCCCGCCCACCGCATCGCCTACAACAAGGCTGCCGGCGCCGACACCCGCGAGCGCAGCCTGCGCTCCTACGTGCTCGGCCACTACAAGTCCGAGCGCAACGAGGTCACCGGCGCAGCGCGCCCGATCGGCCTGCGCGAGCCCGGCAGCTACTCGGTGATCCTCGGCGTGTTCCACAACGCCGGCTACGACCAGACCGTGAGCCTGGCCCAGGTGTTCTGGTTCAAGGAAGCTCAGGGCCAGCCGGCGCGCTTCTACCTCGGCGCCGAGCACGCGCTGTCGATCACGGACGATTTCTCCGGCTTCGGCCCCGACATCACGCAGTTGCGCAAGCGCCTGCGCGGCGCCGGGGCCGAGGTGTTCGACAGCTTCCCGCCCTACGCAGCGTGGTTCCGCCGCCGCTTCGGCATCGACAACGAGCAGGCGCTCGAGCTCTTCCACCAGACCGTGTCGATGAAATCGGTCGGCAACCTCACCGACTTCGTGCGCAACCACATGCTCGAGCCCTTCGAGGTCGGCCCGCGCATCCAGGCCCTCATCGGCCACTTCGACGACCTCGACCGCGCCCACCAGGCGGTGCTCAAGGCCCAGCGCCAGGTCTCGCTGCTCGCCCCGTTGGTCGAAGACTGCCACCGCCACGACGCGCTCGCCGCCGACATCGGCACGCTGCGGCGCTGCCGCGAGGCGCTGCAGCCGCACTTCGCCGCGCGCAAGCTCGCCCTGCTCGACCACCGCCTCGAACTCGCCGCCGAGGAGTGGGCGCGTGCTGACGCCCAGGTCATGCGCCTCGACACGCTGCGCGAGGAACAGGCCGGCCGCATCGACGCGCTCAAGCAGGCGATCAACGCCAACGGCGGCGACCGCCTCGAGCGCCTCGCCGCCGAGATCCGCAAGCTGGCGCAGGTGCGCGACGCGCGCCTGGCCAAGTCGCGCCGCTATGCCGAGCTCGCCGCGGTGCTCGGCACCCCCGCCGCCGCCGACGGCGAGGCCTTCGCCGCGCAGCGCCTGCACTTCGCCGCCGGCCGCGAGGACGCGCGCAACCGCGACGCCGAGCTGCAGAACACGCTCACCGAGCACGCCGTCAGCCTGCGCCAGGGCAAGCTCGAACACGACGCGCTGAGCGCCGAGATCGACAGCCTCAGGCGCCGGCGCAGCAACATCGACGACCGCCAGATCCAGATCCGCGCCGCGCTGTGCGGCGCGCTCGGCATCGACGTCGAGGACATGCCCTTCGCCGGCGAGCTGCTGCAGGTGCGCGAGGACGAGCGCGACTGGGAGGGCGCCGCCGAGCGCCTGCTGCGCGGCTTCGGCCTCGCCCTGCTGGTGCCCGACGCGCACTACAAGGCGGTCGCCGAGTGGGTGGACGGCAACCACCTGCGCGGCCGCCTGGTGTATTTCCACGTCCGCCCGCCGCGTGCCGGCGAGCTGCCCGCGCTGCACCCCGACTCGCTGGTGCGCAAGCTCGCGATCAAGCCCGACAGTCCGCACTACGACTGGCTCGAGCGCGAGCTCGCCCACCGCTTCGACGTCGCCTGCTGCGCCACCCAGGAGCAGTTCCGCCGCGAGACGCGCGCGATCACCCGCGCCGGCCAGATCAAGGACCCCAGCGGCCGCCACGAGAAGGACGACCGCCACGCCATCGCCGACCGCAGCCGCTACGTGCTGGGCTGGAGCAACACCGCCAAGATCGAGGCCCTCGAAGCCCAGCGCCGCCAGCTCGAGGCCCGCCTCGGCGAAGTGGGCAGCCGCATCGGTCGCATCGACACCGAGCGCCGCGCCCTCGCCGGCCGCCTCGACGCCCTCACCCGGCTGGAAGAGTTCACCGCCTTCGACGAGCTCGACTGGCAAAGCGTCGCCGGCGAGATCGCCACGCTGGAGGACGAGCGCCGCGCGCTCGAAGCCGCCTCCGACCTCCTCAAGGAGCTCGGCCGCCAGCTCGCCGAGCTGCAGCAGATCCGCGTCGACACCGAGCGCGAGCTCGGCGCCGCGCGCGAACGCCGCGCCAAGGTCGAGCAGCGCCAGGCCGACGCCGAGGCGCTGCGCGCGAGCACGCTCGCCCTCGTCGACGCCGCGCCGATCGACCCGGCGCTCATCCCCCAGCTCGAGGCCCTGTGCGCCGAGGTGCTCGGCGAGCACCAGCTCACGGTCGAATCCTGCGACAACCGCGAGAAGGAAGTCCGCGACCTGCTGCAGACGCGGATCGACGCCGAGGACCTCCGCCTCAAGCGCCTCGCCGAGAAGATCATCAAGGCCATGTCGGCCTTCAAGCAGCAGTTCGCGCTCGAGACCGCCGAGATCGACGCCAGCCTCGCGGCCGGCTTCGAATACGAGAACCTGCTCACGCAGCTGAACCGCGACGACCTGCCGCGCTTCCTCGCGCGCTTCAAGGAGCTGCTCAACGTCAACACGATCAACGAGATCGCCAACTTCAACGCCCAGCTCGCGCGCGAGCGCGAGACCATCAAGGAGCGCATCGCCCACATCAACAAGTCGCTCGGCGAGATCGACTACAACCCCGGGCGCTACATCGTGCTCGAATCCCAGCCCAGCCCCGACGCCGAGATCCGCGACTTCCAGCAGGAGCTGCGCGCCTGCACCGAGGGCGCGCTGACCGGGGCGGGCGAGGGCGAAGACGAGCAGTACTCCGAGGCCCGCTTCCTGCGCGTCAAGGGCATCATCGACCGCTTCCGCGGCCGCGAGGGCCTCTCCGACCAGGACCGGCGCTGGACCGCCAAGGTCACCGACGTGCGCAACTGGTTCCTGTTCGCCGCCAGCGAGCGCTGGCGCGAGGACGACAGCGAGCACGAGCACTACTCGGATTCCGGCGGCAAGTCGGGCGGGCAGAAGGAGAAGCTCGCCTACACCATCCTCGCCGCCAGCCTCGCCTACCAGTTCGGCCTGGAGTGGGGCGCGGTGCGCTCGCGCTCGTTCCGCTTCGTCGTCATCGACGAGGCCTTCGGCCGCGGCTCGGACGAGTCCGCGCAATACGGCCTGCGCCTCTTCGAGCAGCTCAACCTGCAGCTGCTGATCGTCACCCCGCTGCAGAAGATCCACATCATCGAGCCCTTCGTCGCCAGCGTCGGCTTCGTGCACAACGAGGGCGGCAGCGCCTCGAAGCTGCGCAACCTGTCGATCGAGGAGTACCGCGCGCAGAAGGCGGAGATGCGAGCCGCCGCCCAGGCCGCGCCGCGCGCCGGCGGCAGCGCGTCCGCGTCATGAGCTGGAGCACCGCGCAGGACCTGAAGGCGCAGGTGATGCGCCTGTGGGAGCGCGGCGAGCTGCTGCGCGAGGGAGTGGACTCCGGCGCGAGCCGCTTCCCGCTGCGCCTCAGCCTGAAGACGCCGAGCCCGGACGACATCACCCGCCGCTTCGACGCCGTGCGCGCCTGGGTCGCGGCGACCTCGGCCACGCCCCATGTCCGCCTCGAATGGCAGGAGACCCGCCACCGCGTGCAGGGCAGCCAGCGCCTGCCCGCGAGCGCCTGGATCGACCGCCTCGACGACGCCCTCGCCTGGATCGGCAAACGCGCCGAGCACGCCCGCTTCCGCGCGCTGCACGCCGAGACCGCGGCGCGCCAGCCCCTGCTGCTGCCCTGGCTGGCGAAGCGCCCGCTGCGCGCGCTGGAGCTCGCCGCCGAGTGGTCGCGCCTGCTCGACGTGGTCGCCTGGCTGCAGGCCCACCCGCGCCCGGGCGTTTATCTGCGCCAGGTCGACCTGCCCGGCATCCACACCAAGTTCATCGAATCGCACCGCGGCGTGCTCGCCGAGCTGCTCGACCTCGCCCTGCCCGCGGCGGCGATCGACCCGGCGCGCACCGGCGCGCAGCAGTTCGCCGCCCGCTACGGCTTCCTCGACAAGCCCGCGCTGCTGCGCTTGCGCGTGCTCGACCCGGCGCTCGGCCTGATCCCCGGCGCGCCCTGCCCCGACCTCGCCCTCGACGCCGACAGCTTCGCCCGCCTGCGACTCGACGTGGCGCGCGTCTTCATCACCGAGAACGAGACCAACTTCCTCGCCTTTCCCCGCGTCGACAAGGCCATCGTGATCTTCGGCGCCGGCTACGGCTGGGAGGCGCTCGCGCGCGCCGAGTGGCTGCAGCGCTGCCCGATCCACTACTGGGGCGACATCGACACCAACGGCTTCGCCATCCTCGCCCAGCTGCGCGCCCGCTTCGCCCACGTCGAATCCCTGCTGATGGACCGCGCCACCCTGCTCGCGCACGAAGCGCTGTGGGGCCGGGAAGACAGCCCGCGCCCGGCCGATGTCTCGCGCCTTACCGCCGAGGAACGCAGCCTCTACGAAGACCTGCGCGACCACCGCATCCGCCCGTCCCTGCGCCTGGAGCAGGAACACATCGGCTTCGGCTGGCTGGAAAAATGGCTGAAAATCGTCCATTTGATGGATGATTTTCAGCCGTACGGCGGTTGATTTTCATCCGCCCTTGCTACGATCCGGGCAACAAGCCGTAACCAGACTCACCCGAGCACCCGGATCAAGATCCACGCCGAGAAGGACCGCTGCATGCTGACCCGCCTCGAAATCGACGGCTTCAAGACCTTCGAGAACCTCACGATCGACTTTCTGCCCTTCACGGTCGTGCTGGGCAGCAACGCCGCCGGCAAGAGCAATCTGTTCGACGCGATTCGTCTGCTCTCGCTGCTCGCCACGCGTGACGTCGCCGAGGCCGTCAAGGACATGCGCGGCGAACCGCTCGAACTGTTCCGCCTGACGCCATCGGGCCGCAGCACCCAGATCCGCATCGCCGCCGAGGTTCTCGTCGACCCTCTGGTGCGCGACCCATGGGGTAGCGAGGTGAAGATCACGCACACGCGGCTCCGCTATGAGGTGACGCTGGAGCGGCGCCAGACCAAGCCCGGGATCGAGCGGATTCAGGTGGCACGGGAGTGCGTGACCCCCATCATGCGCAAGGACGATCGCTGGGCCAAGGCAGTGAACCCGACCAAGGACTTTCGTTCGACTTATCTGAAGTACACGCGCCTGAAGCCGTGGCTCACGACCGACGAGACGGACGAAGGGCTGGCTTTCAGCATCCATCAGGACGGCAAGCAAGGGCGCAATCGACCCGCAAGCGCGGCCGAGGCAACGGTGTTGTACAGCGTGACCAACGCCGAGTTTCCGCACCTTTTCGCCCTGCGAGAGGAAATGCGCCACTGGCGCCTGCTGCAGCTCGACCCCGCACTGCTGCGGCGTCCAGTCCCGGCGACGGCATCGGACATGCTCGATGCGGATGGCTCCAACCTTGCCGCGGTGCTGACTCAACTCAAGGCCGAAACCGCGAGTGCCGAGAAACCGGATGGGGTACTGAGCGACATCGCGGCCGAACTGAACCACCTGATCCCGGGGATTGCCCATCTCGACGCCCGGCTGCACGAGGCGAGCCGCGAATACCGCATCGAACTCACGATGCGCGACGGCCTGCCCTTCACGTCGCGTGTCATTTCGGACGGCACGCTGCGCATCCTCGCCCTGCTGACCCTGCTGCACGACCCGCGCCATCGGGGCCTGATCTGCTTCGAGGAACCGGAGAACGGCGTGCATCCCGGCCGCATCAAGCAGCTCGTTCAGCAACTAAGGGACATCGTCACCGACCCAGCCGAGTACGACGCCGAAGACAACAGCCCACCGCTCAGCCAACTGCTGCTGAACAGCCATTCGCCGGTGGTCTTGTCCGCCCTCGTCGACGCGAATCTACGCCCCGTCGACGGTGCGGTGCTGTTTGCCGACACGGCCGTGGTGACCGACCCTGCACGCAAGGAGCAGCGCCGCAAGACGCGCCTTCGGCCCGTTCACTCCAGACCGCAAGCCTCCCTGTTCGGAGACGCCGCGAATCCGCAAGGCATCGTCTCCGATCTCGAGGTGCGCAAAGTGCTCGATACCGTGGCGGCGGAGGGCTGAGGATGCATTACCTCGGACTGGCGCTCTATGCCGAAGGCCCCACCGACTACTACTTCCTGCGCCCCTTGCTGCTTCGCCTCTGTGAAGAGATCTGCCTGAACGAGGCGAACCAGTCGGTGGAGTTCGGCGAGGAGGTCATCTCCTTGAACGAACCCGCACGAATGAAGGACGCCCCACGCGAGGAACGGATCATCGAAGCTGCTCGCGAAGCGCGGGGCGCCTGGCGCATCGTTTTCATTCACACTGATGGCGCAGGGAGTGCGGAGCGCGCCCGTGCGACGTGCGCGCAGCCCGCCATCGACAGGCTCGCTCAGGAACTTCCCAATGATGGTGTCGGTATCGCGGTGGTCCCGATACGCGAAACGGAGTCATGGGCGCTTGCAGACGGCGATGCGATTCGCAGGGTATTCGGTACGCCCCTATCCGACGAGGTGCTGGAGTTACCGCGCAACGCCGCAGATGTGGAAACAACACGTGATCCGAAGAGGACCTTGCACCTCGCCTTTCTGAAGACCAACCCGAGCTCACGGAAACGACGGCAAGGCGTTTCTCCGATGTTGAATGCGCTAGGCGAAGCTGTGTCGCTGGATCGATTGCGGCGCCTGTCGGGGTTCCAGGCACTTGAGACGGAATTGCGCCTTGGCATGAGAAGGCTCGGGATCCTCAGCGAGCTCAGGAGCTAATCCAGCCACAACGCTCAGCTTTGCCGTCCGCTCGGTCAGAATCTCCTCCCGTGACTGAGCGCTTCCCGTCTGCAGGCTCGACAGTTCAGCACGCAAGTGCTTGTTTCGACTGAATCACACTCCCAGAAATGCCACCACACGACGCCCGCCCCCACGGCCCGGCCACCACTCGTCCCTGACCACCCGATCCCCGCGAGACATCTTGAAAAGCGCCCTCTTCGTCGACTTCGACAACGTCTATTCCGGCCTGCGCAAGCTCGACCCGGCCATCGCCGACCGCTTCGCCCGCCAGCCCCTGGAGTGGGTGAACTGGGTGATCGGCGCGCTCGAGCTGCCCGACCACGCCCCCGCCGGCGCGCGCCGCCGGCTGCTGGTGCGGCGCTGCTATCTCAACCCGCAGGCCTACCAGCGCTTCCGCCCGTCCTTCAACCTCGCCGGCTTCGAGATCATCGACTGCCCCGCGCTGACGAGCGAGGGCAAGACCAGCACCGACATCCACATGGTGCTCGACATCATCGACCTGCTGCAGCACGAGGCCCGCTACGACGAGTTCATCGTGTTCTCGGCCGACGCCGACTTCACCCCGGTGCTGCGCAAGCTGCGGCGCTGGGATCGGCGCACCACGGTGCTGGCGATCGGCTTTCCGTCCGCGGCCTATCGCGCCTCGGCCGACCTGCTGATCGACCCCGACGAGTTCGTCCGCAACGCCCTCGGCTTCAGGGACGAGGACGAGGCGCCCGGCGCCGGTACGGCCCCTGCCGACGTCGCCCCGGAAAGCCTGTCGCTTGCAGCGAGCGCACGTTTCGCGCAGGCGTCGCCGGAAGCGGCCCGGAGCGTTCCCCCGGCCTCGCTCTCCAGCGGCGCCGACGCCCTCGACCACGACCTCGCCGAGATCGTCGAGACCATGCGCGTCGAGGTTGCGCGCTCGGCCGCGCCCGTCCCCTGCAGCCGCCTGGCGAGCCTGATCACCACGCGCCACCCCGCCCTCGCCGCCGACTGGAACGGCAAGGGCAGCTTCCGCAGGTTCGTCGACAGCCTCGACCTCGCGCCGCTGCGCTTCGACTGGAGCAACAGCGGCGGCTTCGTCTTCGATCCCGCCCGCCCCGGCGCGGGCATGCAGGACGGCAACGCCACGCCCGACTGGGGCGAGGACCAGGACATCCTGCCGCTCGCCATGCAGATCCACGAGGTCTCCGGCGTCCCCCTGCTCGGCCCGGCCGAATACCGCGCGCTGTTCTCGATCATCGAGGACGACGTCGGCCGCCATCCCTTCGACCTCAAGGAAACCGGCAAGCGCGTGCGCGACCGCCTGCGCGAAGCCGGTCTCGGCGGCAGCCGGCTCGACGTCAACTGGATCCTGCGCGGACTGCTGATGCGCGGCCACGCCTTCGGCGAGGGGCAGGACCGCGCCGCGACGCTCGCCACCAAGACGGCGAACAACGTGCGCTCGCTCTGCCTGCGCGAGCAGATGATCCTCGACCGCGCGGCCGAGACCGCGATCGCGCGCTGGTTCGGCACCCATCCGGCTCCCACCCGCAGCGGGCAGTGAGCCGATGCGGGTGCCGCGGCCCTCGACTCCGCCTCCCACACGCTTCTGAGCTATATTGCGTCGCAACAGATCCAGCACGAGGACCACCCCCATGGCCAGTCGCAACCCCTCCTTCTTCCGCCGCATCGGCCTCGCCTTCTCCGTCCTCTTCGGCGCCGAGCTCGCCGGCCGCCTCGTCCGCCTGCGCGAGGAAGGCGCTGACACCGAGGCCGCTGCCGGCACCGAGGACGCCGCCGCAGCCGCCCAGCCCGCCATCGTGCGCGAGACCACCCCCGAGGCCGCGCTGCAGCTGCTCGGCCTGCTCCAGCGCGACGCACGCTTCATCGATTTCGTCCAGGAAGACATCGCCGCCTATTCGGATGCCGACATCGGCGCCGCCGCGCGCGTAGTGCACGAGGGCTGCCGCAAGGTGCTCGACGAGCACTTCGCCATCACGCCGGTGCGCGACGAGGCCGAAGGCAGCCGCCTCACCCTGCCCGAAGGCTTCGACGCCGCGGCCGTACGCCTCACGGGCAAGGTGGTGGGCAAGCCGCCCTTCACCGGCACCCTCGGCCATCGCGGCTGGCGCGTGACCGACACCCGCCTGCCGGCGCTGGCCGAAGGCCACGACGCCAGCGTGATCGCCCAGGCGGAGGTGGAGCTGTGAGCGCCCCCGCCCGCTACACCCTCGGCATCGACCTCGGCACCACCCACTGCGCGCTCTCCTATGTCGACCTCGAAGCCAGCGACGGCGACCAGGCCGCGCAGCAGGTGCTGGAGATTCCCCAGCTCACCGGCCCGGGCAGCATCGAGGCGCGCCCGCTGCTGCCCTCCTTCCTCTATCTGCCGCACGCCGACGAGCTCGCCCCCGGCGACCTGAGCCTGCCCTGGGGGGCGACGCAGGATCACGCGGTGGGCGAGTTCGCCCGCAGCCGCGGGGCGGCCACGCCGATCCGCCTGGTGGCCAGCGCCAAGAGCTGGCTGTGCCACCCCGGCGTCGACCGCCGCGCCGACATCCTGCCCGCCGAGGCGCCGCCCGAGGTGGCGCGCATCTCGCCGCTGACCGCCTCGGTGCGCTACCTGTCGCACCTGCGCGCGGCCTGGAACGCCGCCCATCCCGAGGCGCCCTTCGACGCCCAGGACGTCACCGTCACCATCCCGGCCTCCTTCGACCCCGCGGCGCGCGAGCTCACCGCCGAGGCCGCGCAGGCCGCCGGCTACCCGCCGATCACCCTGCTCGAGGAGCCGCAGGCGGCGCTCTACAGCTGGATCCAGCGCAGCGCCGGGCAGTGGCGCAAGGAAGTGAAGACCGGCGACCTGATCCTGGTGGTCGACGTCGGCGGCGGCACCACCGACCTGTCGCTGATCGCGGTGCTCGAGCGCGAGGGCAACCTCGAGCTGCACCGCGTGGCGGTGGGCGAGCACATCCTGCTCGGCGGCGACAACATGGACCTGGCGCTGGCCTACACGGTCACGCGCAAGCTCGCCGAGCAGGGCACCCGGCTCGACCCCTGGCAGACGCGCGCGCTCGCCCATGCCTGCCGCGGCGCCAAGGAGGCGCTGCTGAGCGACTCCGACCTCGACAGCGTGCCGGTGGTGGTGCCGAGTCGCGGCTCGAAGCTGATCGGCGGCTCGATCCGCACCGAGGTGCGGCGCGAGGAGCTGGTCGCCACCCTGGTCGAGGGCTTCTTCCCCCGCGTCGCGGTCACCGAGCAACCCATCACGCGGGCGCGTGCCGCGCTCACCCAGCTCGGCCTGCCCTATGCGCAGGACGCGGCGGTCACCCGCCACCTCGCCGCCTTCCTCACCCGCCAGCTCGGCGCCACCGCCGAGCTCGAGGGCTTCGCCGCGCAGCCCGAGGACGCGCAGTTCCTTCACCCCACCGCGGTGCTGCTCAACGGCGGCGTGCTCAAGTCCGAGCTGATCGCCGAGCGCGTGCTCGACACCCTGAACGACTGGCTCGCCGCCGACGCCGCCGCGCCCGCGCGCCTGCTCGGCGGCGCCGACCTCGACCTCGCGGTGGCGCGCGGCGCGGCCTACTACGGCTACGTGCGCCGCGGGCGCGGGGTGCGCATCCGCGGCGGCACCGCGCGCGCCTATTACGTCGGCATCGAGTCCTCGATGCCCGCCATCCCGGGCATGGAGCCGCCGCTCGAAGCCCTCTGCGTCGCCCCCTTCGGCATGGAGGAGGGCAGCGAGGCCGCCCTGCCCGCGCAGGAGTTCGGCCTGGTGGTCGGCGAGCCGGTGCGCTTCCGCTTCTTCGGCTCCTCGGTGCGCCGCCAGGACGAGGTCGGCACCCTGCTCGACTTCTGGCAGCCCGACGAGCTGCAGGAGCTCGAGGAGATCGAGGCCACCCTGCCCGCCGAAGGCCGCCGCCCCGGCGAGGTCGTGCGCGTGAAGCTGCACGCCCGCGTCACCGAGGCCGGCACGCTCGAGCTCGAGGCCCTGCCGGTGGACGGCAGCGCGCGCTGGAGGGTGCAGTTCGACGTGCGCGGCAACGCCGAGGCCTGAGGTCGCTCGCGTGACGACGCGCTACACCGTCGGCATCGACCTCGGCACCAGCAACACCGTGGTCGCCTTCGCCGCAGAGGGCGAGGACCGCATCCAGGTGCTGGAGATCGAGCAGCTCGTCGGCCGCGGCGAGCTCGCTGCGCGCACGCTGCTGCCCTCGGTGCGCTACCACCCCGCCGCGGGCGAGCTCGACCCCGCCACGCTGCGCCTGGTCGCGAGCGCCGGCGAGGGGCAGGGCGCGCCGCCGGCGGTGCTCGGTGAGGCGGTGGTCGGTCAATACGCCCGCGAGCTCGGCGCCCAGGTGCCCGGGCGCGCGGTGGCCAGCGCCAAGAGCTGGCTCTCGCACGCCGGCGTCGACCGCAACGCCGCGATCCTGCCCTGGGGCGCGGCCGAGGACGTGCCGCGGGTGTCGCCGGTGGTGGCGAGCGCGAGCTACCTCGCCCACGTGCGCGCGGCGTGGAACCGTCAGCATCCCGGGGCCGCGCTCGAAAATCAGGACATCGTGCTCACGGTGCCCGCCTCCTTCGACGAGGGTGCGCGCGCCCTCACGCTGGAGGCGGCGCGGCTGGCCGGCCTGCCGCGCCTGCGCCTGCTCGAAGAGCCCCAGGCCGCCTTCCACGACTGGCTGTTCCGCCACCGCGAACAACTCGCCGCGGAGCTCGCGCAGTCCCGCCTGCTGCTGGTGTGCGACATCGGCGGCGGCACCACCGACCTCACCCTGATCCAGGTCGAGCCCGCCGCGGACGGTCTCTCGCCGCCGCGCCTGACCCGCATCGGCGTCGGCGACCACCTGATGCTGGGCGGCGACAACATGGACCTGGCGCTCGCCCACCTGGTGGAGAAGCGCCTGCTCGCCGGCGGCGAGCGCCTGTCCGCCGCACAGCTCGCACAACTTGTGCAGCGCTGCCGCGCGGCGAAGGAGCAGCTGCTCGCCGCGGACGCGCCGGAAGAGCTCAAGGTCACCCTGCTCGGCGCCGGATCGCGCCTGATCGGTGCGGCGCGCTCGACCGCGCTACGCTGCGACGAGGTCCTGCGCCTGGTGGTGGACGGCTTCCTGCCTCTGGTCGGAGCCGACGAGGCACCCGCGCGCCGGCGCGCCGCGATCGTCGAGTTCGGCCTGCCCTATCCCGCCGACCCGGCGATCAGCCGCCACCTCGCCGCCTTCCTGCGCCGCCACGGCCAGGTTTCGCGCGTGGCGCTCGGGATGCCCGGTACGGGCGCGGACAGAGATGCCGACGGAGATGCGGACGAAGCCGCAGCCCCGCTCGCGATCCCCGACACCCTGCTGCTCAACGGCGGCGTGTTCCGCGCCGACGCGATCTCCGCCCGCCTGGAAGGATTGCTCGCTCACTGGCGCGGCGCGCCCCCGCGCGTGCTGCACAACGACGCCCCCGACCTCGCCGTCGCCCGCGGCGCGGTGGCCTTCGCGCTCGTGCGCGCGGCGCGCAGCGGCCTCGGCCCCGGCATTGGCGGCGGCTCGGCGCGCAGCTACTTCCTGGTGCTGGAGGAGGGCGGCGAGGCCGCGCGCGCGATCTGCGTGCTGCCGCGCGGCACCGAATCCGGCACCGAGGTCGCGCTCCCCGAGCGTCGCTTCGCGCTGCGCCTCGGCCAGCCGGTGCGCTTCCACCTCGTCTCCTCCACCAGCGACAGCGCGTGGCAGGCAGGCGAGCTGGTCGAGCTCGGCGCCGACGACTTCATCCACCTGCCCCCGCTCGCCACCCGCCTGCCCGCCACCGCCGCCGGCCGCCGCGAGAGCGTCGCCGTGCGCCTGGTCGCCTGCCTGACCGAGGTCGGCACGCTGGAGATGCAGTGCGTGGCGATCGACGACGACACGCAACGCTGGCAGCTCGCCTTCCAGGTGCGCGCCGAGGCCGACACGCCCGCCACCGAGGCCGCGGCCGGCGCCCATCCTCGCCTCGCCCAGGCCATCGCCCTCATCGACGAGGTCTTCGGCGGGCAGGCGCGCGAACTCGACGCCAAGGCGGTACGCCAGCTGCGCGCCCGCCTCGAGCGTGTGCTCGGCCGCCGCGACGACTGGGACATGGCGCTGCTGCGCGCGCTCTTCGACGCCCTGCTCGAGCGCGCGCGCCGGCGCCGGCGCTCCGCCGAGCACGAGCGCGTGTGGCTCAACCTCGCCGGCTACTGCCTGCGCCCCGGCCTCGGCGCGGCGCTCGACGACTGGCGCGTCGACCAGCTGTGGACGCTGTTCGGCCAGGGCCTGCAGTACGTGCGCGAGGGCAACAACTGGAGCGAGTGGTGGACGCTGTGGCGGCGCTGCGCCGGCGGCCTCGACGAGGCACGCCAGCTGCAGGTCCTGGAGGTGCTGGCCGAGCACCTCGAAGACACCGACGCCGCCCGCCGCCGCGGCGACCCGGTGCAGGGCAGCTACGACGACATGGTGCGCCTGGCCGCTGCCCTCGAACGTGTGCCGGCGATGCACCGCGTCGAGGTCGGCAAGTGGCTGCTCGAGCGCCTCGCCCGCCCCGCCGAGAAGGCCCACACCTGGTGGGCGCTCGGCCGCGTCGGCGCGCGCGAGTCCCTCTACGGCAGCGCACACACCGTGGTGCCGCCGGAGACCGCCGCCGAGTGGCTGCAGGCCGTGCTCGCGCTCGACTGGAAGGTCGTCGAGCCCGCCGCCTTCGCCGCCGCCCAGCTCGCCCGCCTCACCGGCGACCGCGCGCGCGACCTCGCGCCCGAACTGCGCGACGAGGTCGCGCGCCGCCTCGCCGCCCTCCGCGCCCCGCAGAGCTGGATCACCATGGTGCGCGAGGTCGTCAGCCTCGACGACGCCGACCGCCGCCGCAGCTTCGGCGAAGCGCTGCCGCCGGGCTTGCGGCTGCTGTAGCGCTGCGCGGTGGGCGGAGGAGGGCGCGCCGTCGCCGGCTCGATGCCGACGGCGCCCATCCGGTCACTGCAGGCCGGCGAGCGGCGCGCGGTCGATCGCCGACAGCGGCGCGTTGACCTCGAACACCTTCGCATGCACCTCGGGCACGCCGAAGCCGAACAGGCGCGCGCGGTGCATCTCCAGGTAGCGCTCGGCGTCGGCGCGGTCGGCGAACAGGTAGATCCCGCCCGCCTCGCCGCTGTCGCGGTTCTCGGTCCAGATCTTCCACAGCAGCCCGGGCTCCTGCGCGATGGACTCCGCCAAGCCCCGCATGGCCTGCGCCATGTCCTCGCCCCAGGGGCCGGCATAGGGAAAATCGACTTGAAGAAGGATGGGCACGCGCGATCTCCTGTGCGTCGGGGTCGGAACGGAAGGCAAGCCGGGTCGCGCCGGGAGGGTGGACCGCGGCGTTCGCACGGTTCGGGACGGCTCCGGACTCATCGGCCATTCTACCGTCGCGGCGCAGGTATCCGGTCGCGGCGCCAAACGAACCGACGCATCGCGACTTGCGTCTCCTATGGAAAGCCGGGCAGGTTTCCGGAGCGCCCGCAGGAGCGACGCCAGTCGCGATAGCAGCGCGTCCTGCACAAGCCTCGCCGGCCAGGCCGGCTACCATTGTCGACCGCAAGGCCACCCCGCCTTGTCACCCATCACACCCGCACCCGCCATGTCCACCGACTCCGCTGCCCTGCACTACGACACCATCGCCCGCGCGATCGCCTTCGTGCGCGCCCGCCCCCGCCACACGCCACCGTCCGGGGCGGTCGCGGAGGCGCTTGGCCTCGATCTCGGGCAGTGGCAGCAGGTGCTCGCGGAATGGGCGGGGATCAAGCCCGAGCGCTTCCTGCACTGCCTGGGGCGGGCGTATGCACGCGAGCGCCTGTCGCCGACGCCGGAGCGGCTCCCGGAGCGCGACGCCGGCGATCCCGCACCGTCGGACCTGGCCCGCGCCGTGCCGCTCACCTGGGAGCCGATGCCCCCCGCCTCAGGGCGCACCGTCGCACTCGGCCACGGCCTTGCAGCCACGCCCTTCGGCGACGCGCTGCTGGCGTGGACCACCCGCGGCGTGTGCCATCTCGCCTTTCGCTGTCGTGACGAGGCGGCCCTGCTCGTCGAGCTACGCAGCCTCTGGTCCGCCGCCGCGCCGGTGCGCGACGATGCGCACGCACACCGCCTGGCGCAGCGGATCTTCCCGTCGCGCGCGCCTTCCACCCCGGTGGCTGCAGCCACCGGGGCTTCCGGGCCCGCCGAAGCGGCGAACCCCGCCCCAGGCGGCGTTCACCTGATCCTGCGCGGCACGCCCTTCCAGGTCCGCGTCTGGTCCGCCCTCATGCGCATCCCGCCCGGCCGCCTGATGTCCTACCGCCAGCTCGCCACCCTGCTCGGCATGCCGGCTGCACCGCGCAGCGTCGGCAGCGCGATCGCGGCCAACACGCTCGGCTACCTCGTCCCCTGCCATCGCCTGATCCGCGCGGACGGCGACGCGGGCGAGTTCCGCTGGGGCCGCGAGCGCAAGCTGGCGATGCTGGCCTGGGAGGCCACTTGAACACGCGGCGCAGCCCCGACTACCTGGCCGGCTACCCACCGGCGCTGGTGCATCAGGTGAGAACGCTGATCGAGCAGGGCGGACTGGCCGACGCGCTGCGCCGACGCTACCCGCAGGGGCACGCGGTGCGTTCGGACAGCGCGCTCCACGACTACGTGCAGGCGCTCAAGGCCGCCCACCTGCGCAGCGCGCCGCCACTCGCCAAGGTGCGCTTCGACAACACCCTGCATGTGATCCGCAACGCGCTCGGCACCCACACCGCGATCTCGCGCGTGCAGGGTTCGCGCCTCCAGGCCAAGCGCGAGATCCGCATCGCCACGCTGTTCCGCGCCGCGCCGGAGGCCTTCCTGCGCATGATCGTGGTGCACGAACTCGCCCACCTGCGCGTGCGCGAGCACGACAAGGCCTTCTACCAGCTCTGCCTGCACATGGAGCCGGATTATCACCAGTACGAGTTCGACCTGCGCACCTACCTGAGCTACCGCGACGCGGGCGGCGAGGCGCTGTGGGGGGCGTAGGGATGCCGGAGTCCAGATACGCAGCGCGCGTCGCAGCCGCGCCGGCCGATCGCGACTTGCGTCGCTCCCACCGGGCACGGCGGAAGCACGGCGGTTTTCCGTAGGAGCGACGCAAGTCGCGATCGGCCTGCACGGCGGTTTTCCGTGGGAGCGACGCGAGTCGCGATCGGCCGGCACGGCTCGACACGGCGTGGCGAAGGGCACATCCCGGCCGTCCCCGAACGAAACCGCCCACACCGCGCGGCTGCACGGTGTGGGCGGGAGGGTGCTGCAGGCGGGAACCGCGTCAGCGCAGGTCGAAACGATCCGCGTTCATGACCTTGGTCCACGCGGCGACGAAGTCGCGCACGAACTTCTCCTGATTGTCATCCTGGGCATACACCTCGGCGTAGGCGCGCAGGATGGAATTGGAGCCGAACACCAGATCGACGCGGGTCGCGGTCCACTTCCTCGCGCCGCTCTTGCGCTCGACGATGTCGTAGCTGTTGCGCCCGGTCGGCTTCCAGCTGTAGCGCATGTCGGTCAGATTGACGAAGAAGTCGTTGGTCAGCGCGCCGACGCGGTCGGTGAACACGCCGTGCCCGCTGCCGCCGTGGTTGGTGCCGAGCACGCGCAGGCCGCCGATCAGCACGGTCATCTCGGGCGCGGTCAGGCCGAGCAGTTGGGCGCGGTCGAGCAGCATCTCCTCGGGCTGGACCACATAGTCCTTCTTCTGCCAGTTGCGGAAGCCGTCATGCACAGGCTCCAGCACCTCGAAGGACTCGACGTCCGTCTGCGCCTGGCTGGCGTCGCCTCGACCCGGGGCGAAGGGCACCTCGACATTGAAGCCGGCGGCCTTGATCGCCTGCTCCAGGCCGACGTTGCCGCCGAGCACGATCACGTCCGCGATGCTGGCGCCGGTCTCGGCGGCGATCTTCTCGTAGGCCGCCAGCACCCTGGCCAGCCGCGCCGGTTCGTTGCCTTCCCAGTCCTTTTGCGGGGCGAGGCGGATGCGGGCGCCATTGGCGCCGCCGCGGTAATCCGAGCCGCGGAAGGTGCGTGCGCTGTCCCAGGCGGTGGCGACCATGTCGCCGACCGACAGGCCGGCGGCGGCGATCCTCGCCTTCACCGCGGCGACGTCGTAGGTCTTGTTGCCGGCGGGCACCGGGTCCTGCCAGATCAGGTCTTCGGCAGGCACGTCGGGACCGAGGTAGCGCGCCTTCGGGCCCATGTCGCGGTGGGTGAGCTTGAACCAGGCGCGCGCGAAGACGTCCTCGAAGTAGGCCTGGTCGTTGCGGAAGCGCTCTGCGATCTTGCGGTACGCCGGGTCGAATCGCAGCGCCATGTCGGCGTCGGTCATCATCGGCTTGCGGCGGATCGACGGGTCTTCCACGTCCACCGGCATGTCTTCCTCGGCGATGTTCACCGGCTCCCACTGCCAGGCACCGGCGGGCGACTTCTGCAGCCACCAGTCGTGCTTGAACAGCATGTCGAAGTAGCCGTTGTCCCACTTGGTCGGATGCGAGGTCCACGCGCCCTCGATGCCGCTGGTCACGGTGTCACGACCGATGCCGCGGGTGGTGTGGTTCATCCAGCCGAAGCCCTGCTCCTCGAGATCCGCACCTTCGGGCGCGGGGCCGAGGACGGCGGCGCTACCGTTGCCGTGCGCCTTGCCGACGGTGTGGCCGCCGGCGGTGAGCGCCACGGTTTCCTCGTCGTTCATCGCCATGCGGGCGAAGGTCACGCGCATGTCGTGGGCGGTCTTGATCGGGTCGGGCTTGCCGTCGACGCCCTCCGGGTTCACATAGATCAGGCCCATCATCACCGCGGCGAGCGGATTCTCGAGGTCGCGTTGGCCGGAGTAGCGCGAGCCCTCGCTGCCGCTGGGGGCGAGCCATTCCTTCTCGGAGCCCCAGTAGATGTCCTTCTCGGGATGCCAGATGTCCTCGCGACCGAAGGCGAAGCCGAAAGTCTTGAAGCCCATCGACTCGTAGGCCATGTTGCCGGCGAGGATGATGAGGTCGGCCCAGCTGATCTTGTTGCCATACTTCTTCTTGATCGGCCACAGCAGGCGGCGCGCCTTGTCGAGGTTGCCGTTGTCGGGCCAGGAGTTCAGCGGCGCGAAACGCTGGTTGCCGGTGCCGCCGCCGCCACGACCGTCGGCGATGCGGTAGGTGCCGGCGGCGTGCCAGGCCATGCGGATCATCAGGCCGCCGTAGTGGCCCCAGTCGGCCGGCCACCATTCCTGGCTGTCGGTCATCAGCGCCTTGAGGTCGTTCTTGAGCGCGTCGACGTCGAGCTTCTTCAGCTCTTCGCGATAGTCGAAGCCCGGGCCGAGCGGGTTGGTCTTGCGGTCGTGCTGATGGAGGATGTCCAGGTTCAGCGCCTTGGGCCACCACGCCATCACCGCATCCTTGGCGGCGGTATTGCCGCCATGCATCACCGGGCACTTGCCGGCGGTGTTCGTGCTGTTCTCGCTCATGTGATTCTCCCTCTCTGACTGTGACGCAGACTGATTGC
>WBZU01000768.1_pt1:7500-26178 | contig 26178 bp, 12 predicted proteins | sample 5204311 | NCBI WGS metagenome assembly WBZU01 (sample SAMN12344359, study PRJNA552823) | activated sludge metagenome | biome: Activated sludge suspended growth; feature: Nitrification reactor; material: Wastewater; isolation source: activated sludge from nitrification reactor of...
TTGGCCATCAATAATTTGGGTGCCAATACCTGCTGCCGCCAGGAATTGGACGTCTCGGGTGCCCGCAATGTCGTTTGACACACGATTCCGAGCCGTGTTACATTCTGCGGCACGCGTGCGCTACCGAAAGTGAATTACCCAATAATCGCAATAACTATGTAACGTTTCGCTTTTGTTACTGCGACAAACGATTCTCGCGTTGCTACGTGAGCCGAGCACATTTCTGTCCAAGTTGTGACAGAACCGTCACCGGGACAAGACCGGCGCGGTGCCCAGTTGAAGCCAGAATTGCACCAAGGAAACAAGTGCATGGATCGTCAATCATTCCTTCCCGCCTTTTCCACGCCACCGAAAGAATATTCACCGGTACCGATCTGGTGGTGGAGCGGCGAGCGGCTTGATCCACAGCGCCTGCGCTGGCAACTCGAGCGCTTTGCAGAGGGTGGCATCTACAACCTGATCGTGCTCAATCTGGCGCCAACCAGCCCGCTCTACGGCAGCGACGCCGACGATCCGTCCTTCCTTTCCGAGGAGTGGTGGGAGATTTTCCTTGGTATGTGCGGCGATGCCCGTGAGCTGGGCATATACATCTGGTTCTATGACCAGATCGGCTTTTCTGGCGCCAACTTTCAGGGCGAAGTCGTGCGCGAGCATGGGGCCTTCGCCGGGCAATGGTTGGAGAGCATCACCTACGAAGGAAGTGGAGAGGCGGACCTGGTCTGTCCGGCCGAGGGAATTCCGCTGGCTGCCGCTGCCACGCCGCTTGACCCATCCGGCGAACCCTCCGGCCCGCCTGTGCCTCTGGCCGTGAACGGGAGAAGGGTGTCAGCAGCCGGCGGTCAGTTCCAGCGTGTGCGCCTGGTTTACGCGGTGCGTCGTGGGTTTGATTACTTCAGTACCGACGCCTGCGCGCAACTCTTTGACCGCGTGCACGGCGAGTTCGAGCGCCGCGCCATTGACTACTTTGGCGACGTGATCGTCGGGTCATTCCAGGATGAACTGCCGTCGTTGGCCACGTGGGGCGACGGCTTCGCAACGGCCTTCCAGGCGCAGATGGGCTATGACATCGTGCCACTGCTGCCCGAACTGTGGGATGGGCGCGGCGATGTTGCCGACCGCCTGCGCAGCGACTATCACCGCGTACGCGCCGCGCTGGCGGAAGCTGCATTCTTCAAGCCACTCTTTGACTGGCATGAACGGCACCACCTTCTCTGCGGCTTCGACCAGCAAGGGCCAGCGCGCGCCGGTCATCCCGTAGCCTCCGTCCATTTCTATGCCGACTACTTGCGCACTCATCGCTGGTTCACGGTTCCCGGCAGCGATCATCACGGCGAGGCGAAGATCCATAGCTCGTTGGCTCATCTCTACGATCGGCCGCGCGTCTGGATCGAGTCGTTCCACAGCAGTGGGTGGGGCGGCACGCTGGAGGAAACCTTCGACTGGTTGCTGCCCTGGTTGCGCGCCGGTGCAACGCTCTATGACCCTCACGCCGTTTACTACAGTACGCGCGGCGGCTGGTGGGAATGGGCACCGCCATCGACCTGCTGGCGACAACCCTACTGGCGTCACTACCCGCATTTCTCACGTGCCGTCAGCCGCCTGTGCTATGTGCTGAGCCAGGGACACCATGTTTGCGACATTGGCGTGCTCTTCCCCAGCGCGACCGTGCAGGCGGGCCTGGCACCCGATGGGAAGCCGCTGCCCGCGGCACAGGGCGCCCATGCGATCTATGAACAATTGGCCGGCAGCATGTTCTGGCAGGATATGCGGCCGGGCGTTCTCGATCGAGACCGGCGCGACTATGACGTGCTCGACGATGCCTCGCTCCAGCGCGCAATTGTCGAGCGTGGCGCACTGGTCATCGGCGCCGAGTGCTACCGCGCCCTGATCCTGCCCGGCTGCCGCGTGTTGGAAGCGGCCAGCGCCGAAAAGCTGGTGCGCTTTGTGGACAGCGGCGGGTTGCTGATCGCCATCGGCGCGCTGCCGGCATTGAGCGTTGTGGCGGAGAGCGAGTCGATTGCTGTGCTGCACCAGTGCTTTGTTGACGGCCGTGCCCGGCAGATCGATGACGCCGAGGCATTACCCGCCGTCCTGGCTTCGCTGCCACGCACGGTCGACGCGCCGGTCCCGACCCTGCATCGCCGCATTGATGGCCGTGACGTACTTTTCGTACCGGCCGCGGCGCCCTATGCCACGCGCCAGGAGCGCGACCGGAGCTGGCTCGACGTCGCCTACACCTTCGATCCCGACGACTATCGGCGTACGATGCGTGTGGTTGTGCGCGGTGTGCGCGCCGCCCCCGAATTGTGGGATGTCTACGCCGGCACACGGCGCGTTTTGCCGGTGGAAGTGCTGGAGGACGGAGTTGCCGTCGACATTCCCTTCGATAGCGGACCTGCGGCGCTTCTGATTTGGCCCGCGTCGGACGATGAAACCGTTGCACATCCGACCGGTTCGTCGAATGCCGGGGCGGTCACGCTGCGCGACTTGCCTGGCGAGTGGGAGGTCAGCATCGAACCGACGCTCGAGAACCGGTTTGGCGACCTGGCGCGCCCGGCACATGCAGGGGCGCCGCCTGTGCAGACATGGCACTTCCGCCATTGCGTCGAGGCGCCGGGGCAGGATGGGCTGGCGCTTGGCTGGCAGGCCGGCGCACTTCCTACCGCTGACGAGACGGTCGTGGCCACATTCGGGCCGCAAGGCTGGTTCCTTGGCCCGCTGGAGGCCGAGCAATTGCCAGGCCCGTATAGCGCGCAAAGTGGCGATGAAGGATTGCAGGTGATTGGCTGGCAACCTGCTGTCTACTCGCTCTCGCGTGGTGTGCGGCGCGATCCGATTCACCTGCCCAGCCTGGGGCCCAACGGGCACGTGCCGGAGGAATTCCTCGTCTTTGGCCGTACGGAGAAGGGTCAAGGTGTCCAATTCCGGACAGGCGTGTGGATGGAGGATGCGATCGAGATGACCCTGGCGTTGGGAGCGCCGGCAGCGAAACGGCTTTGGGTCAATGGCCAGGAGATTGGCGGTGCCCCTGCCGGCTATCTATGGATGGCGCCTGTGCAATTGCAGGCTGGTCTGAATATCGTCGAGTTCCGGTTGGTTGCCGAGCAGACGTTGAACATGCGCTGCTCCTGGGCGTTGGTGCGCGACCCGCAACGCTATGCCAGGCCGGAGTGGATGACGACACCCGACGAGCCGGAGATGCACTCCGGCATCACTTTTGCGTGCGACCTGGAACTCCCGTTCACCCCGGTACATGCGATACTTCAGGTTGGCGCAGACGCGCCGTGCCGTGTCCTGGTCAACGACGTTGAGGCTGGGCGACAGGGCGGCTTCGACCCCTACTACAGCACGGCGCGCGTCCAACCCTATCCGATCACCAATCTCACGGCAGGGAAGAATCGCATCGAGCTTCAGATCCAGGATATGGGGCGCCGCGTGGCGGTGGTCGTCGACGGCGTGGCGACTGGTGCCAACGGCGAACGCTTCATCTGGATCAGCGGCCCAGCGTGGCAGGTGCGGCGTGATGGCGGGGCGGCGATGCCTGTGCAGTTGCGGCGCCGCCAGTGGGTCGACATGCAATACGATTTCGTCGAGAGCGCGCTGGTCGACATGGATCCCAGCTATTCACATCTGTGGCGACGGCCCCACACACTGCCGGCCGCCAACTGGCTGGAGGATGTGCCGGCCGACGGCAGCGTGCTGGCGGTCACCCCTGATGCCTTTGCCGGTTCGGCGCGTATCGAGTGGCTGGCCTGGACAGTGCCGCCAGGCGCCGTTGCCATGGTCGTGCCGGTTGCGGGGATCGCTCGGCTCTGGATCGACGGCGAGGAAGCAAGGCTGGACGAAGCTGGGCGTGCCCAACTCGACGGCGACGGGGGACACAGCCGTTCGGCGGTCCTGCGTGTTGAACCGGAGCGGGGCGCCAGCGGCGGCTGCCTGCTGCGCGGGCCGGTCACCTATGAACTCGGCGCAGGCAAGCTGGCGCCCGGGCTGTGGGGCAACCACGGGTTGGAGAGTTATTCAGGGGGCGTGCGCTACTGCCAGCAAGTTATGCTCGACACAGTGCCGGTGGGGACGATCTGGCTCGATCTCGGCCGCGTGCGCGGCACTGCCGAGGTATGGGTCAATGGCGCGCCGGCCGGCGTGCGAATCTGGTCGCCTTACCGCCTCGATATTACGGCGCTGGTGCGATCGGGCGAGAATATCATCGAGGTGCTGGTACTGAACACGCTGGCACCCTATCTGGACGCGCAGAGCCCGACCTTCTATATCTTCCCGGGTCAGCGTGACTCGGGACTGCTTGGGCCCGTGCGCTTATTGCATAGCAATGCGTCGCAGTAGAGGCGTACGTGGGGCGCGTTTTCTGGTGAGTTTTCGCAGTCTGCAAGTCGGCAATGGTTGAACTTGTCACTGGCGGCCCCGCCGCCGGAAGTCGTTTTGTCCGGCGGCAGTGGCGAAGATCAGAGGGTATCCTGGCTACTGTTGAGGCCGATTCAGACAGCCTGAAATTGGATTGACACTGTCTAGAATGTGTGTTACATTATTCTCGATTTCCCAGACCGAAAGTAAATAGTTGGCATTCGCAAGCAATGCAAAATATTGAGCTTTAGTTTTTCTTGTCCTGGCCAGGGTAGATGACTGCCTGTTCGCAGCCCTCTGCCGATGTGCTTGGCCGGACTGCAACGACATCAGCCGTTGTAACCAGTTTACGCTGTGTCCCCCTCGAGAAGAGCGTTCAGAGCGTGTTGGTATTTCAGGCCGGCACTGAAGGCGCGTCGCGAATGACGTCCATGCGCCCGCTAGTGTTGCCTGTTTTTCACCCTATTCAATGTTCTGCAACAAGGAGAGGAGTCTCATGGGAAAGCTCAAGTTCTTGAGTATGCTTGTCGTCCTGGCGATGGTGCTGGCGGCATGTGGTGGTGCGCCCGCGGCGCCAGCCGAAGCACCAGCCGTCGACGCCCCCGCAGCCGAGCAGCCAGCCGCTGCCGCGCCGTCGGGCGAGGTTGCCAAGGAAGCCCCGGCGCTGGCTGAGGCCGTGGCGGCCGGGACGCTACCCCCGCTGGAAGAGCGCCTGCCGAAGGTGCCATTTGTCGTCGGGCCGGGCGTTTTGCTGAGCGAGGCCAACGTACCAAATTGGGCGCCAGGGCAGTACGGCGGAACCATGAATTCGGCGCACAGCGTCGCTGATTGGTCGCCGGATGTCTTCGTGATGATGAACGAGCCATTGTTGCAGGCGCCCGACCTGAGCGTGCAAAACATCCAGGGCAACGTCCTGGAGAGTTTTGAGGTGAGCGATGACAACACTGTCTTCACCTTCAAGATGCGCGAAGGCTTGAAATGGTCGGATGGCGAGCCCGTAACGACCGAAGATGTGCGCTTCACCTGGGAGAACATCTACGGCAACGACAAGCTCTACCCGAACGGCGTGCCGGCGCGCTTCCGCACGGGGTACGACCCGGCTGGCGACCCGATGACGCTGGATATTATTGACGACTACAACTTCAAGCTGACGTCGTCGGGCCCCTACGGTGGTTTCCTGCGCAACATTACCATCGAAGGTTGGAACGGCTATACCGAACTGATTAACCCGGCGCACGTGCTCAAGAAGTGGCATCCCGATTTCACGCCGATCGAAGATATGAAGGCGGATCTGGAAGCCAACAACCTCACCGATGAGTGGTGGCAGCTCTTCTCACAGCAGAAACGCTGCCAGAGCTGGGATGTTACGCGCGCCCGTTGCATCGGCTACCCCACGCTGACCCCTTGGGTGTCGGTCGAGCCGGAGTCGCCAGGCATCATGGTCTTTGAGCGCAACCCCTACTACTTCAAGGTTGACACCGAAGGCAAGCAATTGCCGTACATCGACAAGGTTGTGTCGGTGCAGGTGGAAGATGTCGAAATGGTCAACCAGCGCGTGTTGTCCGGCGATGTGGACTTCCTGCGTGAGAGCACGGCGTTGGTGAAGGTGCCGCTGTACAAGGAGAACGAGGCAAAGGGCGGCTTCCGCACGGTGCTGACCGACATGCATGTCGATTCCAGCATGCTCTACCTCAATCAGACCTTCAACGATGAAACCTGGCGCAAAATCTCCCAGGATATCCGTTTCCGCAAAGCGTTGAGTCACGCCATCAACCGCCAGGAGATTATCGACAGCGTCTACTACGGTCTCGCCGAGATGCCGATGGTGAGCGTAGGCGAAGAGAACTCCACCTATGACGTCGCTGCCGCCAATGCCTTGCTGGATGAGATGGGGATGACCGAACGTGATGCCAACGGCATGCGCATGGTCGACGGCAAGCCATTCTCGATCCTGCTCGAGCACGGCGCGCACGCTCCGGACCTGGAGCCAGTGGCCGAGTTGGTTTCTGAACAACTGAAAGAAGTCGGCATCGATCTCCAGGTGAAGCGTATTGACCCGCAGTTGTGGGATCAGCGCATTCTTGCCAACGAGCTTCAGGCGACAATGTTCTGGGGCCATGATCAGGGCTGGGACAGTGACTACACCGGGAGCGACAGCTTCAATCGCACGGCGCGCGCATGGCACCTGTGGCACCAGACCAACGGCGCCGAGGGTGAGGAGCCGCCGCAGTGGGTGAAGGACATGTACGCACTGGACGTCGCCCGCTGGAGTTCGGTCTCCGGTTCCGAAGAGTTCAATGGACTCAAGGAAGACAGTTTTGCCTGGGTGCGTGAAAACTTGCCCGCCATCACGATTGTGGAGAAGGTAAAGTATCCGATGATCGCCGCGGCAAACCTGCGCAACGTGGCGGAAGCCGGCTACGCGATTGCCTCGAACTTCGCTGGCGAACAGCTTTGGTTTGAGCAGTAGTTGATCTTCATAGGGGAGGCTGGCAGTTCAACCGGCTGGCCTCCCCTACCGTACTGGTTTGAAGTGCCCCATACAAGCGTTCGAATGCAGCAGAAGATGGCGCTAAATTGTCAGATAGAGATAAACGGCCTGATGTGGCGGCGAATTTCCGCCATTTTCTGTTGTGTAAGTGAGACTGGCGTTGCACCATCTTCTTGAGGAGGTAGCTATACGTGCTCGTCTATATCATTCGTCGTCTCTTGATGTTGATTCCGATTCTGCTCCTGGTTTCGTTTATCGCCTTCTTTGTGATTGAACTGCCGCCTGGTGACTGGGTGACCACCTATGTTTCCCAATTGCGCACCTCCGGTATTCAGATGTCTGACCAGGAGGCGCAACGTCTGACCGAACTCTACGGCTTTGACCAACCCACCTATGTGCGCTACTTCAAGTGGATCTCCGGCATCGTCACGCGCGGTGACTTTGGCTGGTCGTTTCAGTGGGGTAAGCCGGTCGGCGAGGTCATTGCAGAGCGGCTTCCGATCACGCTGGCAATTTCGCTCATGGCCCTGGTCTTTTCCTGGATCGTTGCGATCCCCATCGGCATCTATTCGGCCACGCATCAATACTCGCTGGTCGATTATTTAGCAACGTTCATCGGTTTTATTGGCCTGGCAACGCCTGGTTTCCTTCTGGCGATGATTCTGGCGTGGGCGGCAAATCAATACTTTGGCTTCTCCGCCCTCGGGCTATACTCGAAAGAATTTCTCGATGCCCCCTGGAGCTTTGCCAAAGCCATGAATATGCTCCAGCACATGATCTTGCCGCTGGTGATTATCGGTATGGCGAGTGCCGGCTCCACGATCCGTGTGCTACGCGGCAATCTGCTTGATGAACTCAAGAAGCAATATGTCGTCACCGCCCGTGCCAAGGGCCTGTCGGAAACGCAACTGCTGCTGAAATATCCGGTGCGGTTGGCGTTGAACCCGGTCTTCAGCACGATCGGTTGGCTGCTCCCCGCAATTTTTGCGGGTGAGGTGCTGATTTCGATTGTGCTCAGTGTCCCCTCGATTGGCCCACTGTTGCTGCGCTCTACGCTGGCTCAGGACATGTATCTGACTGGCAGTATCGTTTTGATCCTAAGTGCGCTGACGATCTTTGGCAGTCTGATTTCGGATATCTATCTGGCCTGGGCTGACCCGCGCATCCGCTACGGAGGCCTCAGCAAATGAGCACGCAGCTTTCCGAACGCACCGAAGGCGGCGTCACCGGCAGCGCGCCGTTCATCGACGAGGCGGAAGACCGCAGCATCGGGACACTTGACGAACGGTTAGAGGCGACTGACGAGCGTTTCTATTACGCCAATCCGTGGAAGCTGATCATGTGGCGCTTCCGGCGCCACCGGCTGGCCATGATTTCGCTGGTTGTGCTCGTTTTGCTCTATCTTAGCGCAGCGTTTGCCGAATTTGTCAGCCCCTACACGGCGACCTGGCGTGCCGAAGGCCTGCAGATGATGCCCCCGAGCAAGATCCACATCTTCCATGAAGGCTCACTCCACCGGCCGTTTATCTACGGGCTGGAAAAGACGCTCGATCAGGAAACCTTTAAGTACGTCTTCACCGAGGATACGAGCACGCCCTACCCGATCCTCTTCTTTACTCAGGGTGTGGAATACAAGATGTGGGGCCAGTGGCCCATGAGCATCCACCTCTTTGGTACGGGTGAAGGGGCGCCGCCGATCATGCTCTTTGGTTCGGACGAGTTGGGGCGTGATATCTTTTCACGCACGATCTATGGCTCGCGCATCTCGCTCTCCATCGGGCTCTTCGGCGTGCTGATCAGCTTTGCGATCGGCGTGACGATCGGCGGGATTTCGGGCTATTTTGGTGGCACGACCGACGAGATTGTCCAGCGCCTGATCGACGTCATCATTTCTATCCCCCTGATTCCATTCTGGATGGCGCTTTCCGCCGCGCTGCCGCGCACATGGTCGTCCACACAAACTTTCCTGGCAATTACATTGATCCTGGCTGCCGTTACCTGGACCGGGCTGGCGCGCGTCGTGCGCGGCAAGTTGCTTGCCCTGCGTGAGGAGGATTACGCGTTGGCGGCGCAGGTAGCCGGCGCCAGCAAGGCGCGCATCATCTTTCGCCATCTCATGCCGGGGTTCACCAGCCACCTGATCGTGTCGATTACACTGGCAATCCCTGTTGCCATCCTCGGCGAAACCGCGTTGAGTTTCCTCGGCCTGGGTATTCAGCCGCCGGCCGTCAGTTGGGGCGTGCTGCTCAAAGACGCGCAGGATCTGGTGGCAGTGGCACAGCAGCCCTGGCGCCTGATCCCGGCCGTCTTCGTGATTGGCACGGTACTTCTCTTCAACTTTGTCGGTGACGGTCTGCGCGATGCCGCCGATCCGTATTCGGCGTAATCCGGTCTCGCAACGATGAAGCCAGCGGGAAAATGAACATGCAAAACACGAACAACGTTCTGGTCGACGTACAGGATTTGAAGGTGCAGTTCCTGCTGCACGAAGGTACCGTGCACGCGCTCGAAGGCGTCAGTTTTCAGATCGAGCAAGGGAAAACGTTGGGCGTCATTGGCGAGAGCGGCTCGGGCAAGTCGGTGACAGCGCAAGCGATCATGGGGATCATCCCCTCGCCGCCCGGTAAGGTCGTTGACGGCCGCGTGCTGTTGAACCTGCCGGAGAATGACGCCAGCGTCCGCGTCGTCAATGTGACGGAACTGCCGCCCAGTGGGTCGGAGATTCGTAGCATTCGCGGCAAAGAGGTCTCCATGATCTTCCAGGAGCCGATGACTTCCTTCAGCCCGGTGCACACGCTTGGCAACCAGATCATGGAGGCCATCCGCATCCACTACCCCGACGTGAGCAAGCGCGAGGCACGCGAGCGTAGCATCGAGATGATGCGCCGCGTCGGCATCCCGCGTCCCGAAGAGCGGATCGATGCCTATCCATTCCAGTTCTCCGGCGGCATGCGCCAGCGCGCCATGATCGCCATGTCGCTGGTCTGCAACCCGCGCCTGGTCATCGCCGACGAGCCGACAACGGCGCTTGACGTGACCATCGAGGCACAGATTCTCGAACTGCTCAAGGATCTCCAGGCCGAGTTCGGCATGTCGATCATGTATATCAGTCACGACCTGACGGTCGTCGGCGGTGTGGCTGACGACGTGGTGGTCATGTACCTGGGGCTGGTGATGGAGCAGGCCTCCACCGACGAGTTGTTCGACCATCCGCTGCATCCGTACACTGAGGCACTCTGGCGCTCGATCCCGACGATCGATGGCGATCTGGAACGCCTGACGCCAATTCGCGGCGCGCTGCCCAGCCCGTTTGCCGTGCACCAGGGCTGCCCCTTCTATTCGCGCTGCGAGAAGCGTATCGCGGGTGTGTGCGATGTGTTGCGCCCGCCCATGGTCGAGGCGCGGCCAAAGCACTGGGTGCGCTGCTTCCTGTTTACCGAGTCGAAATAGAGAAAGCACAGCCATGAACGCAAATACCGACGTGCTGTTGGAAGTTGACGGACTGCGCAAATACTTCCCGATTCAGAAGGGGTTCTTGCGCCAGACGGTCGGCTATGTCAAAGCGGTGGATGACGTGAACCTGCGTGTGCGCCGCGGCGAGGTGCTGGGTGTCGTCGGCGAAAGCGGCTGCGGCAAGACGACCTTGGGCCGTTGCCTGGTGCGTGTCTACGATCCCACTGGCGGGCGCATTTTATTGCGCACGGACGACCAGGAATTGACGGTCACCGATCTGAGCGGCGACCAGATGCGCCAGTTCCGCCGCTCGGTGCAGATGATCTTCCAGGACCCGTACGCGTCGCTCAACCCGCGCATGAATGTGCTGGAAACGGTCGGTGAGCCGCTGAAGGTCAACGGCCTCGCGAGCGGCCGCGACCTGGAAGATCGTGTGGCCAAGGTCATCCAGCAGGTCGGCTTGCGTGTCGAGCACCTGCGGCGCTATCCGCACAGCTTCAGCGGCGGCCAACGCCAGCGCATCGGCATTGCCCGCTCCCTGGTCGTCAATCCAAAGCTGATCATTGCCGACGAGCCGGTGTCGGCGCTTGATGTCTCGATCCAGGCGCAGATTTTGAACCTGCTCAAGGACTTGCAGGAGCAAAATAATCTCACCTATGTATTCGTCTCACATAACATGGCCGTCATCCGATACATCAGCGACCGGATCGCCGTCATGTATGCGGGCAAGCTGGTCGAGTTGGGCCCCAAGCTGGAACTGCTCAACCGCCCGAAACATCCGTATACCGAACTGCTGCTGGCCGCGGTCCCGCGCGCTGCGGATCGCCAGCGCGGGCACCGCACCGTCACGCTGGGCGAGCCGCCCGATCTTGCCCGCCTGCCCTCCGGCTGTGTCTTTCGCACGCGCTGTGCCTACGCGCATGAACGCTGTGCCGTCGAAGAGCCAGAGTTGCGCGAAATCGAGCCCGGCTATTACGTGAGTTGCCACTTCGCCGAGGATCTCACCCTGGGAGGAGTCGTATCGCGTGTCAAGTCTCTCCCGGCGTAGTTCAGGGCCGGATCTGGTCAAACCGCCCGTACGCGCTTACATCGCTGCCTACGGCCTGTGGTTTCTCACCTTTCTGGTTGGGCTGATAGTTGCCTTTGCTGTACGCGATGTATTCCAGATGGCGATGGTCTTCACGCCGCTGGATCGCTACGGGGTGCATCTGTTCAACCAGATCGCCGTCGTCGTGCTGGTCGTGTTGCTGCTCGTATTGGTCGTCGCCAGCGAAGCCTATTTCCGCAATGGCGTGCCGCGCCGGCAGGTTGGGGTGCGCTTTGCGCGCGTCATCGGGATCCTGGCGTTGATCCTGGCTGCGGCGCAAGGCGTGCGCCTGGTGCTGGAAGTGCTCGCCGGCTCCGTGAATCTGCTCAGCGTGCTGATCCTTGCCGTAGCGCTGACCGTCTACGGCGGGGCGCGTGAGGTCGCCAAACGACACGCACAGCCGGTCGCAGCGAGCCCCGCGCAGCGCGGGCTGTGGTCCCGCGTTCTTGTTGGGGCTGTGCTGGCTGCCGGCGCCGTGTTGATCGTGCTGGCTATCAAGACGCCGCTCAACCCGTACGATGAGGGGTTGGCGCTGGTCGGCGGTATGCGCGTCTTGCACGGCGACGTTCCATTGCGCGACTACTGGGCCATCTATCCGCCCGGCCAATCCTATGTGCTGGCCGCGCTCTTTGGCGTTGCCGGCGAGAATGTGCTGGTCGAGCGCGTCTACGATACGCTTGTGCGCATCCTGCTGGCCTTGGTGATCTACCTGGTAGCGGCACGCGTGCTGCGCTCCTGGCGCTGGGCGCTGGCGCCTTACCTGGCTGCTGCGGTTTTGCTGGCCTCCGCCACCTTCTATGGCTATGCCGTTTGCCCGGCGCTGCTCTGCGGTTTTGCCGCGCTGTTGCTGGGCTTTGTCTACCTGGACCGCAATAAGCTGCGCTGGCTCTTCGGCGCTGGCGTCCTGGCAGGCGTGACGGCTTTCTTCCGGCTCGATCTCGGATTCTACACGGCAGCATCGATCGGCGTCCTGCTGATTCTTGCCTGGCTCTTGCCGCCGGAGGGTGACGCCGGATGGGGCGCACGCACGCGCCGGCTAATGCTGGCAGCGCTGGCGGCGGCCGGCCCTGCTGTCGTACTCGTGCTTGTCTTCTACGGGTATCTGGGCAGCGTGGCCGGCTTTGCCACGATGGTCGAGAATCTGCTCGTCTTTCCTGCCACCACCTTCCGCGCCGTGCGCCACCTGCCCTATCCATCCTTGATGCCGGATTGGTCGATCTGGTCCGGCGACGGCAGCATCGACGCCCGGCTGGATCGGATGCTGAGCGACTATCTGCGCTTCTACATTCCGCTGCTGGTCTACATCCTATCGTCGGTGGTGCTGGTGGTTTCTGCCGTACGTGCAGGGCGCGGCGGGCAACGTTTTGCCCGCACGCACAGCATGGCCGCCGCGCTGGTCGTCTTCGGCGCGGGGATGTTCGTGCAGGCGCTCAGCCGCTACGACGAGATCCACGTGCTGCCGGCGTCGCTGGTCGTGGTGATCCTGATCGCGTGGCTGGTACGCCAGATTCCGGCAGAGAGTTGGGCGCGGCCGTGGGTGGCCGTGCCGGTGACTGCCGTGCTGCTGGTGACGATCACGCTCTATTTCGTCTCGCCCTACATCGATCTCAGCAACATCGTGCGCCACTTCACGCCGCTGGGCTGCTATTCGTCGATTCAGCGTGCGGGCTGCGTGCCACTGCTGCCCGGCCAGGAGGATGCCATCAATATCCTTGACCATCAGGCGCCGGAACATGGACCGCTCTATGCCGGCCTGCCGCGCCACGATAACGTCTTCGCCAACGACGTGAGTCTCTATTTCCTGGCCGGCCGCCCAATCGCCACGCGCTATCACGAATTGCATCCGGGCGTGACGACGACACAGGCCGTGCAGGAGGAAATGGTGGCCGAGTTGACCGCACAGGCGCCCGAATGGCTGGTCTTCATCACGTGGGGCAATCCCAACGAGCCGAACGCCAGCCGCTTCAACAGCGGGGTAACGTTGCTCGATGACTATATCCGCGACCGCTACACGCGCCAGCACACCGTCGGTATGTACGAGTTGTGGCGCCGGCAGCCGTGACGTCGCGGACCAATTGACTTTACGCTCTTTCACCGAGTAGAGGAGAGAAACATGTTGAAGGTAGCTGTGATCGGCCTGGGCAATATCGGCAACACCCACGCGCCCGTCTACCAGGCCGACGACCTGGCCGAACTGGTCGCCGTGTGCGACATCATCAAGGAGCGCGCCGACCGCGCCGCCGAACGCTATGGCGTGCGCGCCTACTACAGCGTCGAGGAGATGCTCAAGCACGAGGAACTCGACGCGGTCAGCGTCTGTTCGGCCGGTGTGGAAAATGGCGGCGACCACTTCGAGCCGACCATGCAGTGTCTGGAAGCGGGCCTGAACGTGCTGGGCGAGAAGCCGATCTCCAACGAGATCGAGAAGGCGCGGCAGATGGTGGCCAAGGCCGATCAGAAGGGTGTCTACTACGGCTTTGTGCCGCCGGCGGCCAAGGCCAAGCAGTGGGTGGAGGAAGGGCGGCTCGGTGACCTGCTGCTGATCAACATGACCATGTGGATCGGCAACCCCAATGAGACGTCGCCCTGGTTCCACATTCGTGCCCTGCATCCGCACTCGCTCGACATCATGCGCTTCTTCTGCGGCGACGTGGAGCGCGTGCATGCCTTCTTCAACCAGGCGCCGGGCCGTGTCTGCTATTCCAACGTGCAGGTAAATTTGCAATTTGCCAACGGCGTTATCGGCCATCTCACCGGCAGCTACGATACCAACCCGCGCCACAATCTGGAGCGCTGCGAAGTGTTAGGCACCAAGGGCCGCTTCGTGCTCGACAATCTCTACGAGGAACTGACCCTCTACCCGCGCAACTCCGACGAGCTGACCATCATCCGTAACAGCATCATGGGTGGGTTGAGCGGCTTCAACGCCACCTTCAGCAACCGCATCCATCGCTTCCTGGAGCAGGTCGATGCCCGCGTACCGCGCGACCAGTTCGAGGCATCCGGCCACGAAGGGCTGGCCGTGCAGGAGATCATCGAGGCGGCGATTCGTTCCTTCCAGACCGGCCGCGCCGAGGAAGTGCCGATTGGGTAAAAGGGGCGAGTTGCGAGGGGCGACGACGGAAAAGCCTTACCACGAAGCCACAAAGGGCACAAAGCGGCACGAAGCGTTCGATGGTAGGTAGCTACGATGTCCTTCTTTGTGCCACTTGGTGTGCTTCGTGTTTTGGTGGTTTGCTTTTCTGACGGTCTCTGAGCGAGTGAACGAGCGAGGAGCTATGACGGCAAGAATCGGTATTGGCGTGATCAGTTTTGCGCATGGTCATGCCAATCTCTACTGTGAGCGGCTGGCCACGTACGACGATGTGCGCCTGGTTGCCTGCTGGGATGACGATGAATCGCGCGGGAGTACTGCCGCCGAACGTTACGGCATGCGATACTCGCCGCACCTAGAGGACTTGCTCGGCAATCCCGACGTGCAGGGCGTGATCGTCACCTGCGAGACCAACCGCCACGCCGAAATGGTGCTGGCCGCGGCCGCGGCTGGCAAGCACATCCTCTGCCAGAAGCCGATGGCGCTGACGCTGGCCGATTGCGATCGCATGGCTGCCGCAGTGGAGGTGGCCGGCGTCAAGTTCATGATGGCCTACCAGATGCGCCACGATCCCTCCAACCAGAAGATCAAGGAGTTGGTAGAGAGCGGCGCGGTGGGGCGGGTCAGCCTGGTGCGCCGCCGCCACTGCATCCCGGTGCTCTTCAACGGAGGCTTCGTCAACGGGCCGACGCGCTGGCACCTCGACCCGGAGAAAAACATGGGCATGTTCATGGACGACGCCAGCCACGCCACGGACTTCCTGCATTGGATCCTGGGGCGGCCGGCCAGCGTCATGGCCGAGATCGGCAACACCGTTACCGACGTCGCGCCCGACGATACCGGCGTCGCCATCTACCGTTATGCCAACGGCGCGATGGCGGTGCTGCTCAACTCCTCGGTCACGCTGGCGGGCGAGAACACGACCGAAGTCTATGGCGACCAGGGCGTGATCATCCAGAACCACGACGACGTGCCGTCGACGAATGTCGCGCTGCCGCCGCACCCGATCGCGCTCAAGCTGATCCGCCGTGACGAGACGCAATGGCAGGATCTGGGCATCGCGATCCCGTCCAGCCATGCCGAGCGCATCGCCGCGGTGCCGCGCGCATTTATTGACTGCATCAAGTACGACCTGGCACCGCCGACTACTGCGGCGGATGGACGTATCTCCATCGAAATGGTGCTCGGCGCGTATCGCTCAGCGCTCGAAGGTCGCCGTGTCCATTTCCCGCTGGAAACGTAAGAACTGGGGAATAGAACGCGGATGCTGCGGATTAGGCGGATCAGCGCGGATCAAATCAGCGAAAATTCGCCCGATCCGCGTCATCCGCGTTCCATTGTGTACCATACTGTACAGAGGTAGGTGCCGATGTCTATGATTACGATCATCGGGCGCGGGCATGGCGGCACGCGTGCGATGTCACACACGCTGATCGCCAGCAACGTCTTCATGGGCGAGCCGCTCAACCGCTCGGGCGACCTGCTGCCGCCGCAGGCTATGTACGAGGCGTGCCGCGTGCTGGCGCGCTCCGTGACGTGGAGCGGCGGTCTGACGTGGGATTTCAGCGCGCTGCACACCATGCCGATCCCGGATGAGTTCACCGTCCTGGTCAACGAGTACCTGAAGAAGGTGCTGGCAGCCAGGGACGAGCACAAGGGCTGGAAGATCCCGGAGACCACGCTGGTCTTTCCGTGGATCGTGCGCATGTTCCCGGAGATCAAGTACATCCACTGGGTGCGCAACCCGCGTGACAACATCCTGGCGCGCCACCTGACCGACGACCTGGGCGACTTTGGCGTGCCGCAGCCCGATGCCGAGGAACTTATGGCCGAGCGCTACCCTGCCGTGCTGGAGGCCGCCGCCACGCCCGAGCAGCGCGAAGAATTGATCTGGCGCACGCGCCGCGCAATTTCCTGGCAATACCAGCACGAAATTGTGGCGGCGACGCCCAAACCGGCCAACTGGCTCGTCGTGCGCTTCGAGGACTTCGTGAACCAGCAGGACGAAACGCTGGCGCGATTGGAGGCATACCTGGGCTTCCCGCTCGGCCGCATCATCGTGCGTCGCGAGCCGGTCGGCCGCTATGATCGCGCCGAGGGGCCGAGCTACTTCGACTTCCTAGAAGACGGCATGCGCTCGTTCGGCTACGAAATACCATAGACCGCGGATAAGGCGGATTAGACGGATCATACGGATTGAATCCGTGAAAATCCGTCTAATCCGCCTAATCCGTGGTCTATCTCTACCGAATCTGGAAGATCACTCTCTGGAAGGAACAAGCTATGCCTGCACGCCGTACCCGCAAACCGAATATCGTTCTCTTTGGTATCGATTCGCTGCGCCGCGACCACATGAGTTGCTACGGCTACCACCGCCTGACGACGCCGCACATCGACCGCTTTGCGCAACAGAGCACGCTCTTCGAGCAGACCTTCAGCGCCTACATCCCCACGACCAGCGCATACGCCTCGATGCTGACCGGGCAGGATGTCTTCACGACGCAGGTCGTTGCGCTGCGCCACAAGGGACCGCTGCGCCCCGAGGTCAAGACGCTCGCCGAACTCCTGCGCGAGGAAGGCTACGACACGACCTGCGTCGGCTTTGGCGGCAACCCCAGCTCGCGCGGCTTCGACAAGTACATCGAGTTTCCCGGCTGGGGAAGCTGGAACCAAGGGCGCAGCCCCAAGGCGCAGAACTTGAACGACGTGGCCATCCCCGAACTGGACCGCCTGGCACGCAAGCGCGATCCCTTCTTCCTCTTCCTGCGCCACATGGACCCGCACTCGCCCTACCTGCCGCCGGCACCCTATGAGCGTATGTTCTACCATGGCAACGAGTTCGACAAGCGCAACAAGTCCATGGAGCCTGTCATGGCCTTCAAGCCCTTCCGCGACTTTTTCGCCAGTTGGATGCCACCGGGCGTCACCGACAAAGAGTACATCATCGCCCAATACGATGGCGCAGTCGCCTACATGGACGCCGCCATCCAGAGCATCTTCACGGCGCTGGACGCGCGCGGCCTGGCCGAGAACACCATCGTCGTCATCAACGGCGACCACGGTGAAACGCTCTACGACCACGACTGCTATTTCGACCACCACGGCATGTACGAGCCGACGCTGGTCGTGCCGCTCATCATCCGCTACCCCGGCAAGGTGCCGGCCGGCGTGCGTGTCAAGGGCTACAACCAGCACAAGGATCTGGTGCCCACGCTCTTTGAACTGGCCGGCATCGAGCGCCCGGAGTTGAGCTTCGACGGCCGCTCGCTCATGCCCATGGTGCGTGGCGAGGTGGCCTCGCACGAGAGCGAGTTCTACATCACCGAGTGCACGTGGATGCGCAAGCACGGCTGGCGCACGCCCAACTGGAAGCTCATCGTGGCGCTGGAACCGGACTTCCATTTCAAGCCGCCGGTCGAGCTTTACAACCTCTTTGAGGATCCGGAGGAGTCGGTCAACCTGGCCGAATCGCACCCCGAAGTTGTCGCCGAACTCACACGTCGCATGAATGGCTGGATCGCCCGGCGCGAGGCGGAAACCGGCCTGCCCAACCCGATCTACAACCAGCCCGGCTGGCACGGCGACGAAACCGTCGACTACTTCACCAGCTCGCAGCAGGCGTACGACACCCTGCACATCGGCGATCCGGCCCAGGCCGCGCGGCTACAGTCGCGTTCGAGAGAGTAGTTTTATGCGTCAGACGTGAGACGTAATACGTAATGCGTGAGACGTGAGGGATGAAACCTCATACGTCAACAGTTACCAAGCTACCCATTGCGCTTCACTCATTACGCATCACGCATCACGCATCACGCACCACGTATTTCACAGGAGAAACCAAGTGCTTACCCAGGAACAGATCGATTTCTTCAACGCCAATGGCTACGTAAACGGCGGCAAGGTGCTGAGCGATGACGAGGTGGAGGTGCTGCGCAGCGAGATCATGCGCACCATCGACGACCGCGACCGCACCGACATTCCCCAGCCGGTCATGGTGCGCAACCTCTCCAAGGACGAGGGCTCGCCCGTCTGGCAGATCGTCGATATCTGGATGTCCAGCCCGCCCTTCCACAAGCTGATCAGCCACCCCAAGATTACGAAGGGGCTGGCCCAGCTTACCGGCGCCAGCGAATTGCGCATCTGGCACGACCAGATCCAGTACAAGCCGGCGCAGATCGGCGGCGTCAATATGTG
>WBZU01000772.1_pt1 | contig 26131 bp, 21 predicted proteins | sample 5204311 | NCBI WGS metagenome assembly WBZU01 (sample SAMN12344359, study PRJNA552823) | activated sludge metagenome | biome: Activated sludge suspended growth; feature: Nitrification reactor; material: Wastewater; isolation source: activated sludge from nitrification reactor of wastewater...
GCGACCGCCAGAGTCACAACCTTCTTGCGCGTGTTTTTGAGCAGCTTCATATTTATCCAACTCCTTGCAAGGTCAAAAAAATTCGACGCCAGGCGCCTGGGCCGACACTTTCACCAGAAGACCGGGAAACCAAAATGGTCTCCAATCTACTGGGTTGTGTACCACCATCCCCCATCTTTGTAAAGCCACTTCTCCTGCATCTGACGAACCGACTCAATTTCTTTATTCCCCGTTGCCGAGGAAGCGAAACGATAGGTCAACGCAACCGAGACGACCGCTACAGTAGGAGAATCATACCGAATGTCATCTACTTGCGCTACCCGCCACTGTACCGACCCACCTAGGGTGCGGCGATACTGTTGCAAAGAAACAACAGATCGCTGCGCCGGAGACAAGTACATGTAGGCGGTTTCGGTATCCCCTTTGATCAAGGCAGCCCATCGCGCCTCGACCTTGGACTTCAACGCTTGTCGCTGAGACTGGTACCACTTGTCCGAGTCCTCGGGCTTGGTCGTCGCACAACCTGTCCCTGCGAGGGCGGCCGCGGCAACCATGACGATCCCGATCAGGAACCGAACCACTTCTGAACGACCGTTTAAGAACAACCCTTAACTCTCCAGCACAAACCTTCGGAAAACAAACAAACGACTGCCGTCCTCGAAGGCCTTACGGCAAGCGGCGCGAACGTTAGCAAGGGAACAAATTTTCGTCAAGGAAATGAAACGAACTTCAGTCCCGGATCGCGTCGTCGCACAACACGCCAAGCGCCAGACCCGGAGTCCTCAAGCAAGTTATCCGCCAGCCGTACCACTTTCACTGCAAATCGACGTGCAAGATGAGTGTCCTCCTGAGTGTTTCCTCCCCCGGCCGACTCTCTGTGGCAGGGGCGCGACGCGCTGGATGCATCGCCCGAAGACTCTTGCCGGGGTCGGTTGTTTCAATGAGGTTTCGATCAATCGAAACCGAAATTCGGTCACCAGGATGACGTTTTTCGGCATTGAAACTCACAGACTGGATCGATCCCCTTCGACCTCGCCATGCCCGGCGGGCCGGTGCACGTCGAGCGCTAGGCGGTTTCGCCACCCAATGGAAAACGATCGATTGGCTTGGCAATGCGGGCTTCCAAGTGCCTCGCGTGCGCGCGTACTCGGCGTACTCGTACTAACTCCGCTTCAACCGCATGAAGCGCCACCACGCCGGGGACCGCCAAAGCCGGAACATGCTGGACAGATGCCAGATGAAGTGCGTGAAATCGCTTCGGCTCGCCCGGCGTGCAGCATGGACCACACCCTTTCCTGGAACACACAGGGTCTTGTAGCCGCGCAGCCAGGCGCGAATGCAAAAATCGACATCTTCGCAGTAGAGGCGGAAGCCTGGATCGAACCCGCCGAGATCCTCGAACGCACGCCGTCGAACCAGCATGAAAAGCCCTGCGACCCAATCCGGTTCGCATGGCCGCGCCGTGTCCGGATAGTCGAGCGCGACGTCGGGATAGCGCATGACTCGACGCAGGAAGCGAAGCGGCGTCACCACGAAGCGCGCGTTATCCTCGAATGTTCCTTTCGGCGCATAAACCCGCGGCGCGACGATGGCGACCCCGGGATCATCGAAGTACGGCAGCAGGGCCTCCCAGACCCCCACGGGAATCCGCAAATCCGGATTCAGTATCGCTATGAACTCCGCATCACCGAGCGACGCCAGGCGATTATGGTTCTCGGCAAAGCCCACTTCGCTTTCGTTGCGGACGAAATGGAGATCGGCGCGTGGCGGAATCTGCAATTTCGACGAAGCCAGATTCTCGGCGACGAACACGTTGCATCGCCCGACCTCGATATCGCCCAGCAGCAAGGGCAAACAGTCATCGTGGCCATGCGATACGACCTGGATGTCGATTGGCAGCAAGCTTGATCCCGAACCCAAAGCGTGTCAGATGCGATCGTCGTCGACGACACCGCTGCCGGCGGCCGACCGCGCCAATCGATCGTGAATCGCGCGCCAGGCCTCGCCCTCCGGGGGAAGCTCGACCACGATCGCGCGCAATCCCATTGCATCGATCTCGCGCATGGCCGAATACAGGTCGTGTGCATACCCTGCCGGATCCGCAGCAAGCATGCGCCAGACATGCGGTGATTCGGCCAGCGCAGGCTGCGAATAGGCGATCACGCCGCATCGATGCCCTGCGTGTCGTTGTGCGTTCAGCACGTCGCGCAGCCGGTCGTGGCGGACGAGTCGCAGCGGCGTTCCCGGCGCGTAATGCGCGATATGCGATCCCGAAACCCGCGGGGCTGGTCTTTCCAACGCAGCAGGGCTCGCTGCCGGCCGTCCGAGCACGTGCGCGATCCGTTCGGCACCAATAAGCCCGGGACGGAGCAGAACCGCCTCGCCACGTGACAAGTCGACGATGGTCGATTCGATGCCGACTTCGCAGGCTCCGCCGTCCAGTACCATGGAAACCGCGCTGCCGAGTTCTTCTACAACGTGCTGCGCCAGTGTCGGGCTGATGCGGCCATAGCGGTTCGCGGATGGCGCGGCAATGCCCCCACCGAAGGTTTCGAGAAGGTCGAGCGCGAGCGGGTGGCGCGGAACACGCAAGCCGACGGTATCCTGCCCCCCCGTGACCGCGTCGGGAACCTGCAGCTGGCGCTTCAGGACCAAGGTCAGCGGGCCGGGCCACAACGCGTCAGCCAGGCGCCGCGCATCGGGCGGGACCTCTCTAGCCCAGTCCTCCATGCGAGCAGACGGCGGCAAGTGGACGATCAGAGGATGATCGGCCGGCCGCCCTTTCACCGCGAATATCTTCGCGACGGCGGACGGATTCAGCGCGTCGGCGCCCAGCCCATACACCGTTTCGGTCGGAAATGCGACGAGTGCTCCGGCACGCAAGAGCTCGGCGGCACGGACGACGTCGCTGCGCATGGCAAGCGTCAATCGCGAATTCCGATGCGCTCGCGGGCCGCATGAGCCCGATCAACGGCTAGCGTCGCATCATCGTCGAGCACCGTGAAGTGGCCCATCTTCCTGCCGGGACGCGCGTGGTGCTTGCCGTACAGGTGCAGCTTGAGCCCGGCATCATCGAACAAACGATCCCAGCAAGGCTCGCCGCCGTGCCAGACCTCGCCGAGGAGATTGACCATGACGGCCGACGTATGCAGACGTGGCTCGCCGAGGCCAAGGCCGCACAACGCGCGCACCTGCTGCTCGAACTGATTGGTCACGCAGGCATCGATGGTGTAGTGCCCGCTGTTGTGTGGACGCGGCGCAATCTCATTGAGCAGTAGCCGCCCTTCGCTGACGAACATTTCGACCCCGAGCACGCCGACGTAACCCAAGCCGGATGCGACACGAAGGGCTAGCGCCTCCGCTTGCGCACGCAACCGGTCGTCGACGCGCGCCGGGACGATGCTCACGTCGAGGATACCGTTCCGGTGACGGTTCTCGGCGACCGGGAAGCACTTCGCGGCGCCGTCCTGCGCGCGCGCGAGCACGACGGAAACCTCCAGATCCAGCGGCAGGAAACGCTCGAGGACGCAGCGCTCGCTCTTGAAAGCATGGAATGCATCCTTGATCTCGGCCCGCGTCGACACCCGCGCCTGCCCCTTGCCGTCATAGCCGAAACGCGCAATCTTCAGCACGCCCGGCAGCAGATCGGGCGACACCGTGTCGATGTCGGCCTCGCAGCCTATGACGGCGAACGGCCCGACCGGAAACCCGCCATCGCGGAAAAACGACTTTTCCCGCTCCCTGTTCTGCGCCACCGCGACGCATTCTGCAGAAGGCCGAACCGGGACGTATTTCGACAGGAACGCCAGCGTGTCGGCCGGGACGTTCTCGAATTCCGTGGTCACGGCAGCGCAGGTGGTGCCAAGACGTTCCAGCGCGTCGTTGTCGTCGTAGGCCGCCACCAGGTGTTCGTCGGCGATGCGGCCCGCCGGACTGTGCGGATCCGGATCGAGCACGGCGACCCGGTAACCCATCTCGTGTGCGGCAATAACGAAGAAGCGGCCCAATTGGCCGCCCCCGAGCATGCCCAGCTTGGCAGGCGGCAGGATCATTCGTGTTCCGAAAGCTTCATGTCGAGTACCGTTTGTGTCTGCCTGCGGCGAAAATCCTCGAGCTTCGCTGCCAGCCCGTCGTCCTCGCGCGCCAACATCGCTACGGCAAACAGTGCGGCGTTCGCCGCCCCCGGCTCGCCAATCGCAAACGTCGCGACCGGAACGCCCTTGGGCATCTGCACGATGGACAGCAGCGAATCCAGCCCCGACAGCGCTTTGGATTGGACGGGAACACCCAGGATCGGCACCGCCGTCTTGGCGGCCAGCATGCCCGGCAGGTGTGCCGCGCCGCCGGCACCGGCAATGATCGCCTTCAAGCCCCGGCTGCCCGCTGTTTCGGCGTACTGGAACAGCAGATCCGGGGTCCGGTGTGCCGACACCACGCGCGCCTCGTGCGGCACCCCGAATTCCTCGAGAACCAGCGCAGCCGCCTTCATCGTACTCCAGTCGGAACTGGATCCCATCACGATTCCCACCACGGGATCGACATGCATCGCGTTCATTCGGCGCCCCATACATCGAATCTTGCCGCATGACGCTCGGCGGATTCGAGCGTATTCGCAAGCAGCATCGTGATGGTCATCGGCCCGACACCACCCGGAACCGGAGTGATCAATCCCGCCGCAGCGCGCGCCGATTCGAAGTCGACGTCGCCGCACAGCCTTCCGCCCTGCTCAGCAGGAAGGCGATTGATTCCCACGTCGATCACAACCGCACCGGGCTTGATCATGTCGCCAGTCACCATGCCGGGCCGTCCGACGGCAACTACAAGGATGTCGGCCCGGCGAGTGTGAAACGCAAGATCGCGCGTCTGTGAATGGCAAACGGTAACCGTTGCGCCGGACTGCAGCAGCAACCGCGCCATGGGCTTCCCGACGATGTTCGACCGCCCCAGCACGACCGCCTCGGCGCCCTTGACCTGAACTTGCTCGGCTTCCAGCATCTTCATCACGCCATAGGGCGTGCAGGGCACGAATGCCGGGCTTCCCTGCGCCAGACGACCCACGTTGTGCGCGTGGAACCCGTCCACGTCCTTGTCGGGCGACACTGCATCCAGAACGGCCTCGGAATCGAACTGCGGCGGCAGCGGCAATTGAACCAAGATGCCGTGCACGCTCGGGTCCGCATTCAGTGTCTCGATCTGTGCGAAAACCTGCTGCGGATCGACCGCTGGGGGGTAATCAAAGCGGAGAGAGCGAATTCCGGCCTTTTCGCATGCGGCAACCTTGTTGCGCACGTAAACCGCGGATGCGGGATTTTCCCCCACCAGTATCACCGCCAGACCGGGGGAAATGCCCCGAGCGGCGAGGTTCCGGGCACGCTCCGCGAAATGCGAGCGTAACGTGGTGGACAGCGCATTCCCGTCGATCAAACGCGCATGCATATCTCGCCCTGCCGATACATGAGCCGCCCCGGAAAAAGGCGAAATTCTAGCATTTCAGCCTTTCGCACCGCCACATCCGCACCCGCCGGAGGCGCCATGGGTCAGGGCGAAGCGTCAATTTGCGTCGCTCTCGGCGCCAGCGCGTCGCCATTTCACGACAAACCGACGGCAGGCCGGGAACCCCAAACCCTGCAGGGCAGCCCCACTTCCGCACCCTGAACTGAGGTTTTCTTTGCGAATCAAGCCATAGTGCGCAGCCAACTACCCAGAGGCATGAATACTGCTTGGAATTACCCAGTTCCAGGCGAAACCCATCCATTTTTGGCCTGGGAACGGCACCAAAAGCTGTTTCATCCGTATCGGGTTTCGTCTACAATCGAACCAATCGCGAATGCCTTGAAGGTGTTCGGCACCGGCTGACCTCCTCCTTGCTACGCAAGGGGTTCCAGCCGCCCAGCGCAAGCTTGGGCGGCTTTTTTCTTTTCGGCAGTCAGATTTCCTCTGGCACCATCTTGATTGCACCGCAGGGGCACTCGGCGACGCAGATTCCGCAGCCCTTGCAGTAGTCGTAATTGAAACGAAAGCGCTTGCCTGGTCCGAGTTTGATGATCGCGTTGTCCGGGCACACACCGTAACAGTTGTCGCACTCGAAACAGTTGCCGCAGGACAGGCAGCGCCGCGCTTCGTAGAGCGCATTGCTTTCATCGAGCCCTCCCAGCACTTCGTCGAAGGTCGATTGGCGGCGGATGATGTCGAGCACCGGGCGTACCGTCTTCGGCGCGTCGCTGTAATACCACGCATTCAGCTTTTCGAAATCGGCCAGTTCGTGCTTTGGCGACACCTCATTGATCGTGCCACGCAACCAGGCGTCGATATTTCGCGCAGCCTTCTTGCCATGCCCGATCGCCACGGTGACGTTGCGCTCTGCCGGCACCATGTCGCCCCCGGCGAAGATGCCCGGATAGCCCGTCATCATCAGCGGGTCGACCTGCACCACGCCGTCGCGGATCTCCAGCCCCGGCACGCCATCGAGCAGCGACAGATCGACATCCTGCCCCAGCGCAAGTACCAGCGAGTCGGCCTCCAGGGTTTCGAACTCGCCTGTCGGCACCGGGTTGCCTTTTTCGTCCAGACGCATCTTTTCGATCGTCAGGCTCGATTCCCCGGCCTGCTTGATGGTCGAGAGCCACTTGACCATCACGCCTTCCTGCAGCGCTTCCTCGACTTCCATGTCGTGTGCCGGCATCCGTTCGCGCGTGCGTCGATAGACGATGATCGCCTCCGATGCGCCGAGGCGCTTTGCGGTTCGCGCCATGTCGATCGCCGTGTTGCCGCCGCCATAGACGACCACGCGGCGACCGAGCATCGGCTGTTCCTCGCCCTCGAGCGACCGCAGCACCGCCACGGCGTCGAGCACCTTGGCCGAGTCGCCGGCCGGGATGAAGGCGCGCTTGGCGATATGCGCACCGACCGCGAGGAACGCCGCGTCAAAGCCTTCGCGCATCGCGGCCAGGATGTCACCCACCTTGGCGTTGTACTCGACCACCACGCCCATGTCGGTAATCCGCCTGACCTCGGCGTCCAGCACGTCACGAGGGAGGCGATACTTCGGAATGCCGAAGCGCATCATCCCGCCCGGCAGCGGCCCGGCCTCGCGCACCGTCACGGCGTGGCCCAGACGCCGCAGGTGATACGCGGCCGACAAGCCCGAAGGCCCGGCACCGACCACCAGCACGCGTTTACCGGACGATGATGTCGGCGGCTCGAACGCCCAGCCACGCCGGATTGCCTCGTCGCCCAGAAAACGTTCGACCGAGTTGATGCCCACGGCTTCATCGAGCTTGCCGCGATTGCAGGCCGATTCGCAGGTGTGATAACAGACTCGCCCCATGATTGCCGGGAACGGATTGTTCTGCACCAGATGGCGCCAGGCCTTTTCGTAATCGCCGCTCTCGGCATGAAACAGCCAGCCCTGGATGTCCTCACCCGCGGGGCACTGGTGATTGCACGGCGGAATGCGGTCCAGATAGACCGGGCGCATCGTGCGCCACGACCCGGTGTGGTTGGCAAGAGACGATCCGACGTCGAGCGTGATGGCGAACGGCTTGTCCTGCGCGAGCTTGCTCATTGCGCCCCTCCCTCGACCAATCCGAACTTGCGTATGTTGCGGTCGGCCATCTGCTGTATTCGCGCGATCGTCTCTATGTCGGGACAGGGCGCGAACAGATGCGCGAAACGCCGCTGCGGCTTCAGGTAATCCTCGACCGGCAGGCGATGGCGGATTTTCGAGATGCCGGTGACTTCGCCGCAGGTCGCCTCGAACACCGGAAACAACCCGGTCTCGCGCGCGAGCCGCGCAATGCGTATCGTCTCGTGCGACGCCGTTCCCCAGCCGAGCGGGCACGGCACGAGGATGTGAATGTAGCGCGCGCCGTGGATCGACATCGCCTTCTCCACTTTCGCCTCCAGATCGCGCAGGTCGGCGACGGTCGCAGTCGCGACATAGGGTATCCCGTGCGCCATGGCGATCGCAGGCACGTCCTTGCCCTGGCCGAACACATTGCCCGGATGTGCGCCGACCGACATCGTCGTCGCGGTGCGCGCCGCAGGCGGCGTGGCGGACGAACGCTGCACGCCGGTGTTCATGTAGGCTTGGTTGTCATAGCAGATGTAGAGCACGTCGTCGTTTCGCTCGAACATGCCCGACAGGCAACCGAAACCGATGTCCGTGGTGCCGCCGTCACCGCCCTGCGCAACCACGCGCACGTCGCCGCGCCCTTTCACCTTGAGTGCGGCCGCCATTCCGGTGGCAACCGCTGCGGTGTTGCCGAACAGGGAATGGATCCACGGAATCTGCCACGAGGTCTCCGGATACGGCGTCGAGAACACTTCGAGACATCCGGTCGCATTGGCGGCGACCAGACGGTTGTTCGTCGCTGCCATCGCAGCATCGATCGCATAGCGCGCGCCAAGCGCCTCGCCGCAGCCCTGGCAGGCGCGATGACCGGAGTTGATCGAGTTGGTACGCGCAACCGTGGCCTGCACGCTGCGCTGTGCCGGATCGAGCAGCCGGTTGCCGACGGTGAAGGTGCCGGTCTGGTAGAACTTGATGGTCTGTGTGCTCATTTCACGCGCTCCTCAACCCACTCGCGATGCGACGACGCCGACGTCGCGCAACATGCCTTCGGCGATCGGCCCCGAGCGGCGCTGCTGCTTCTCGCGCGCCAGCACGTTGTCGACGAGCTTCCAGTCGAGGTCGAGGAAGGTCAGCGGCTCCAGACGGTCCGCGATCGCATCGCGCAGCATGCGATGCAAGCTGGCGCGCGTGATCGCCCGGCCGCCGAGGCCAGCCACTACCGTGTAGCCGTGGAGGTGCAGGCCGGAAAGTGCCATGCGCACGTTGGTCGACACGATGCCGCCAATCCCGACGGCGAGGCTCTTTTCGAGTACCACCACGCGCTTCGCGCCTTCCAGCGCGTGGCGCACCGCGGCGAGCGGAAACGGCCGGAACGAGGTGATGCCGAGCACGCCGACGCGCTCGCCGGAATCGCGCAGTTCGTCTACCGTGTCCTTGACCGTGCCAAGCACCGAACCGAGGGCAACGACGATCGTCTCGGCATCCTCGCAATGGTAGGGCCGCACCAGCCCGCCCGAATCGCGGCCGACGATGGCGCGGAACTCGGCCGCGTGCTGCGGGATCAACTCGAGTGCCTGCATCTGCTTGGCATGGGCGAGATAGCGGACTTCCATGAACGCCTCAGGACCGACCATCGCACCGATCGACACCGGCGCATCGGGATCGAGCACCTGGCGCGGCTCGTAGGGCGGCAGATAGGCGTCGACCTGTTGTTGCGTCGGCATATCGACGCGCTCGTAGGCGTGGGTCAGGATGAAGCCGTCCATGCACACCATGACCGGCAGCGAAAGCTCCTCGCCGAGGCGGAAGGCCTGGATGTGCAGATCGAGCGCCTCCTGGTTGGTTTCGGCGAACAACTGGATCCAGCCGCAGTCGCGCTGGCTCATCGAATCCGAATGGTCGTTCCAGATGTTGATTGGCGCGCCGATCGCGCGGTTGGCCACCGTCATCACGATCGGCAAGCCGAGGCCGGACGCGTTATAGACAGCCTCCGCCATGAACAGCAGGCCCTGCGAGGCGGTCGCGGTGTAGGCGCGCGCACCGGCGGCCGAGGCGCCGATCGCCACGCTCATCGCGGCGAACTCCGATTCGACGTTGATGAACTCGCAGCGCGACAGCGCGCCGGACTTCACCATCTCGCCCAGCCCCTCGACGATGTGCGTCTGCGGGCTGATCGGGTAGGCGCAGATCACTTCCGGCCGGCACAGTGCGACCGCCTCGGCGACGGCACGCGATCCCTCAGTTTGCTTGAGCATGGCGCGCAGCCTCCTCTTCTTCTTCGCGCACGAACTGGCAGGCCGCATCGGCTGCGGCAACGTTGCCTTCTGCAAGCTTGCCGGAGAACTTTTCGCGGATCGCCGCATGCACGGCATCGATCGTGACCAGCCCGCCGAGCGCCGCGAAGGCGCCGAGCAGCGGCACGTTCGGCACCGGACGGCCGACGTGCTTCAAGGCAATCTCGGTCGCCGGCACGGTGAGCAGGCGATCGTGGCGAAAGCCCTTCACGAATTCCCCGAGGCCAAGCTCGTCGAAACTGCGGTTGGTGTTGATCAGGATGTAGCCGTCGCGCCTGACGCCGGAGAACAGGTCAACCTGATGCAGCAGCGTCGGATCCTGGATGATCAGCGCGTCGGGCTCCATGATCGGCTCGCGCAACCGGATCGGCTTGTCGTCCATGCGACAGAATGCAACCACCGGCGCGCCAGTGCGCTCGGACCCGAAGCTCGGAAAGGCCTGCGCGTGGCGGCCCCCGAGAAACGCGGCGATCGAGAGCATCTCGGCGCCGGTCACGACGCCCTGCCCGCCACGCCCGTGTATGCGAACCTGGAACATGCATCCTCCCTTGTCGAACCGCACGACCGGCCGTGACGCGCAGGCGTGACGGCCGGATCTCGTTGGGGGACATGACGGAATCGCCGCGCCCGGGCCGAAGCCGGCTACGGTTCAAACGTGGCGCTCCGTGCGCGCGACCCGCTGCTTCTCCTCCATCCGGCGGGTTCGCTTTTGGGTGGACTTTAGTCGATGCGAACCTGACTGACCATCGTGTAGACGGCTGATCCCACGCAAAGGGGCGAAAAGCATGGGCGCCTGGAAGGCAGGCAGGACGGGCCTTCCAGGGGTGCATGCCCGAAGATCGCCGGCCCACGCGCCCTCCAGGCATGGCACACAAAGAATCGGCCGGGAAGCCCGGCCGCTGCGTGAAACTGCGTAATCTACTTCTGCTGGTACCCAGGCGGCGGCGGCGGCGGATAGTACGGCTGGCGCGGCCGCTCGGGCGCATAGTTGCCGCTCACCGGCACGCGGTGGCCGTGTGCATACATGCACTGGATGAAAGCATTGTCATAACGCCGCTGGGCGCCGTAGCCCGACAGGCTGGCCGATTCCGCCCCGGCAGCACTGCCGATCAGCAACCCCGTACCGGCCCCCACGCCGGCCCCTCGATGGCCGCCGATCGCCGCACCGGCTGCCGCGCCGATTACCGTGCCGACGACGGCACTCTTGACGCCCGCGTCGACCGACGCACGATCCGCAGTCACGCCGGACACCTGATCCTGCGCATACTGCCTGCATTGCGCATCGTCGGCACGAAACTCGTCGAAGTTGCGACCTGTTCCGGGCAACACCAGCATGCTCGGCCCGGTCGGTATTGTGGTGCAGCCGGCGAGCACCAACGCCGCCGCCACGATCATCAGGCGCTTCATATTGTTCCTGCCTTCCTTTCAGTTGGACGGTGGAGTGGGCACAACCTTCTTCCATCCGCCCGGACAATCCTTGACGTACGGGTAGTACCCTTCCGGCTTGCTGCAGTGATACCAGTAATACGGCTCGGGCTCCTCGCCGGCGACATCGGCGCCGCGCTCGATATATACCGGCGGCGGCGACTGTACGACCATCGGCGGCTCGTACCAGTAAGGGGGGCCATACCAAAACGGTGGCCCATACCATCCGAACGGCGCACCGATCACCACGCCGACGCGCGGCCCATGCCAGTGGCCGCCATGGCGCCCGCCGCGGTCCGCCTGCACCATTCCCGCAGCCAAGGCCAGCGCGACACCCACCACGACCTTGCGACTCGTCTTCATCGCTTCCTCCTTGCTGCCACCGGCGACATACCGCTGCAGGCAGCGCATGCAAACGACCTACTCTCATTTGCATGATAGCCCTCGCGTTGCTCGCCGGACGATGTGGCAAACTTTGCTTACACAATTCCCGCCGCACCGTTTCCGACGACTCACGTGAACTACCTGGCCCACGCCCTGCTCGCCGGCCCCGATCCCGATTCCCGCCTCGGCGGACTGCTGGGCGATTTCGTCAAGGGCACGCCCGCTTCATTCGACCCGCGCCTGCCGCCGGGCGTCGTCGCGGGAATCGCGCTGCACCGGCAGATCGATCGCTACGCCGACACGCACCCCGCCTTCCAGGCCAGCCGTGGCCGCGTGAGCGCGCTGCGCAGACGCTACGCGGGGGTCATGATCGACATGTTCTACGATCATTTTCTCGCCCTGCGATGGTCGCGCTACTGCGATCAGCCTCTCGACGAGTTCGCCGCAGAGACCTACGCGCTACTGGCAGACCACGCCCTCCTCCTTCCGCCAAGGCTGCGCGGCATGCTGCCGCACATGCGCGAACAGAACTGGCTGGTTTCCTACGCCTGCGCCGCCGGCATCGGCACGGCGCTGGACGGCATTTCCCGCCACCGGCTGACGCGCCCCAACCCGCTCGCCGGCGGGGTCGAGGAATTGCTGTCGAACTACGCAGACCTGGAAACCGATTTCGGCACTTTCATGGACGCCGCCGTTGCTTTTGCGCACGCCTGGCGCAACCGGCCTGCGGCAAATCGCTGAAACCCGCCCCATTAGACCCCGGATGCGTCAGAATCGCACTGCAACATAGAAGCTGTCGGCGCAGGACGCGCAGAACGGCCAGGTTGCGATTCAGGGAGCTGCGACCATGTCGCAATCGAATTCGAAAAAGAAGCTTTCGGCGCTCGTCATCGGCGCCATCGGCGTCGTGTACGGCGACATCGGCACCAGTCCGCTCTATGCGATGAAGGAAACCTTCGCCGGCCATCACCCGATCGCCGTCGTCGAAGCGAACATCCTCGGCGTCCTGTCGCTGATGTTCTGGACCATCATGGCGCTGGTGTCGCTCAAGTACGTCGCGATCATCATGCGTGCGGACAACCGCGGCGAAGGGGGTTCGCTCGCGCTGCTCGCCCTGGTCTCGGAACTCACCCGCGCCAACAAGAAGATGCGCTGGACGGTGACCATGCTGGGCATCTTCGCCGCCGCACTGTTCTTCGGCGACAGCATGATCACGCCGGCAATCTCGGTGCTCTCGGCGGTGGAAGGACTGAACGTCGTCGCGCCCGAGCTGGGCAAGTTCGTGCTGCCGGTCACCGCCGGCGTGCTGACCGCGCTGTTCGTCGTACAGAAGCGCGGCACCGGCGTCGTCGGCATGGCCTTCGGCCCCATCATGATCGCGTGGTTCGGCGTGCTGGCGCTGCTCGGCATCCAGGCCATCGTTCATTATCCGACGGTACTCGCTGCGCTGAATCCGGCGTACGCCTTCAATTTTCTCGTGACGGATTTTCACGTCGCCTTCCTCGCCCTGGGCACCGTGGTGCTGGCGGTGACAGGTGGCGAGGCGCTGTACACCGACATGGGCCACTTCGGCCGCTTTCCGATTCGCCTCACCTGGTTCGGTTTCGTGCTGCCGGCGCTGGTGATCAATTACTTCGGTCAGGGTGCGCTGCTGCTCGAGAATCCGCAGGCGATCGAGAACCCGTTCTACCTGCTGGCCCCGGAATGGGGGCAGATGCCGATGGTGCTGCTCGCGACGGCAGCCGCCGTGATCGCCTCGCAGGCCGTGATTTCGGGCGCGTTTTCCGTGGCACGGCAATCGGTGCAAATGGGATTTCTGCCGCGCATGGAAATCCGCCAGACCTCGGACAAGGCGCAGGGACAGATCTACGTTCCCTTCACCAACTGGACGCTCTACCTTGCGGTGATGGGGCTGGTGATCGGATTCGGCAATTCGAGCAACCTGGCCGCGGCCTATGGCATCGCGGTAACCGGCACGATGACCATCGACACGGTCCTGATCGGCTTCGTCATCATTCTCGGCTGGCGCTGGCCAAAGGCGCTGGCCATTGTCGCGATCGGCGGCTTCCTGGTCGTGGATCTGGCCTATTTCTTCGCCAACGCAATCAAGATTCCGCAGGGCGGCTGGTTTCCCCTCGCGATGGGGCTGGTCTCATTCACGATCCTGACCACGTGGAAGCGCGGCCGGCGCCTCCTGTTCAACGAAATGAAGCGCCAGAGCATTCCGCTCGACGCTGTCATCGAAGGGCTCGAGCATTGCCCCAACCGCGCATTCGGCACCGCCGTCTTCATGACCGGCCACGACGAAGGCGCGCCGTCTGCTCTGCTGCACAACGTCAAGCACAATCAGGTCATGCACGAACGCAACGTGCTGCTGACCGTGGTCACCGAAGACCGGCCCTATGTCTCGCCCGAGGAACGCGTCGACGTCACGAATCTCGGCAAGGGCTTTCACCGCGTGATCGTTCACTACGGCTTCATGCAGGCGCCCGACGTGCCGGCTGCGCTCGAACTGTGCGCGCCCCACGGCCTGGCGTTCGAGATGATGTCGACCTCGTTCTTCGTGTCGCGCGAGACGGTGATACCCAGCCTGAAGCGCCGCATGGCGCCGTGGCGCGAACGGCTGTTCTGCGCCATGTCGCGCAATGCGATGAGCGCGACGGACTTTTTCAAGATTCCCACCAATCGCGTGGTCGAGATGGGCACCCAGGTCGAAATCTGACCCGGCGGCAACGGCCGGACCGGAAAAGTCCGCCGCGCCCCCGAAGGTCAGCCCGCGCCGGCCGACAGCACGCGCTGGACCAGATCCGCCAGCGTTCGCGCGCCCATCTTCTCCATCACGCGCGCGCGATGGACCTCGACCGTCTTGATGCTGATCGAAAGCACATCGGCAATCTGCTTGTTGAGCTTTCCCGCGATGATGAGGTCGAGCACCTCGCGCTCGCGCTGGGTCAGCTGGCCAAGCTGGCGGCGAATCTCGGCGGTATGGGAACGTTTCTCGCGCTGCTCGTGATCGAGCGAAAGGCAGGTTTCGATCAAGCGCAACATGTCCTTGTCGTTGAACGGCTTCTCGATGAAATCGACCGCCCCCTTCTTGAGGGCGGAGACCGCCATCGGCACGTCGCCGTGGCCGGTGATGAAGATCACAGGAAGCGTCGAGTGCATCTGCATGAGCCGCTCGTACAGCTCCAGACCGCTCATGCCGGGCATGCGTACATCGAGCACCAGGCACCCCGCCATATCGGGCGACCAGGCGCCAAGAAAGGCTTCGGCAGAATCGTAGGCGGCGACCTTGAAACCCTGCGATTCGGTAAGCCACACCAGCGAATCGCGCAACGCTTCGTCGTCATCTACCAGATGCACGCACTGCACGTTGCTTGCGTGCCCGGATTGCAAATCGACCATCGTCACTCCTCCAGGTGGATCGGCAGGGTCAGGCGGAACGTGCTGCCGCCGCCGGGGCGATCTTCCGCCCACAGCCGGCCATCGTGGTACTCGACGATGGAGCGGCAGATGTTCAGGCCCATGCCCATGCCCTGGGTCTTGGTGGTATAGAAAGGCACGAACAGCTTGTTGCCCGCATCGGCAGGCAGCCCATGTCCGCGGTCGCTGACCGACAGTTCGACATGTCGATCGTCCGCCACGTGCGCCTCCACGTCCAGTTCGCGCCGATCGGCAGCAAATCCCTGCATCGCTTCGATGCCGTTCTTCACCAGGTTCAACACAACCTGCTCGACCATGATGCGGTCGACAAAAAGCGGCGGCAGTTCGCGCGGCACGTCGATCGTGATGCTGACGCCGGCCTTGCGCGCATCGATCTCCGCAAATCCGACCGCATCCTCGACGATCTCGGCGAGCCGGCACGGTGCGCGCTGCGGCTCGCTCTTGCGCACGAACTCGCGCACCCGCCGGATGATCTTGCCGGCCCGCTCCGCCTGGTGGCTGGATTTCTGCATCGCCGCCAGGATGTCCTCGACGCGGTACTCGCCGGATTGCAGCCGGTTGACGCAGCCCATGTTGTAATTGGCGATGGCCGACAGGGGCTGGTTCAGCTCGTGCGCCAGGCTCGATGCCATTTCGCCCATCGTGATCAGCCGCGACGTCTGTTGCAGCCGTTGCTGCTGCTGCAGGTTGACTTCCTCGATCAGCTTGCGGTCGGTGATATCGGTCGCGATCGCCATGCGCACCACGCGCCCGTCCACCCAGCGCGTCGCCCGTTCGCGCAGGTGGTACCAGCGGCCGGACAAGGGATTCTGCACCTCGCCGTCGAACAGTTCGCGCGGCAGATCGTCGGCTGTCAGCACGCGCGGGTCGACCGCATACTGGGTGCGCTGCGGCGACAGCCCCGGGGCGACTTCCTCCGCGCTGCGCCGAACCACATCGAAACCGTAGATCGCCTTGAAGGTCCGGTTGGCGAACAGCACTTCGTCGGTATTGGCATCGGCCACGAATACCGCCGCATCGAGGCCGTCGAGCACGGCGATGAAGCGCTCCTGCGAGGCCTCGAGCGCTGCGCGCGCACGCCGTGGCTCGGTGATGTCGTTGACCGATGCCATCCAGCCGGTCTGCCGGCCCTCGCTGTCAATCAGCGGCGAGACATAGAAGCGCGCGTGGAAGCGCTCGCCATCCTTGCGCATGACACGCGTCTCGAAACCGCCGGACGGGATATGGCCCGACAGCGTCAGTGCCAGGTTGCGCTCGCAGACATCGAGGTCCTCGGGAGGCCAGTAGGGAAATGGTGGCGCGGTGCCGACGAGCTCCGCCTGCGAAAAACCGGTCATGCGGCAGAACGCCGCATTGGCGTAGATTATCCGCCCATCCATGTCGATCGCCCGCAAACCCGAGACGAGCGATTCGTCCATTGCCTTGCGGAACGACGTCTCGGCGCGCAACGCCTCCTCGTTGGCACGGCGCTGGGTGACATCGTGCGCGACTGCGTAAATGAGCCTCTCCTCGGGCACCGGATTGGCACTCCAGGCCAGCCAGCGGTAGCGGCCGTCCGCCGCTCGCACGCGGTTCTCGAACGTGCCGGGCACGCCAGCCGAGAGGGCGCGCAGATGCCCGACGGTTGCAGTCACGTCTTCGGGGTGCACCAGCTCGAGCAGAGGCGTGCCGGCCAGATCGTCCGGCGGATAACCGAGGATGCGCTCGAACGCCGGATTGATTCGCCGGAACGTCCCGTCGAGGCCGACGATGCACAGGATGTCGAGCGAGAGATTGAAAAGGCGGTCGCGCTCCTTCTCGACCTGTACGCGGCGGCGCAGATGCATGCGCAGCGCCCAGAGCGATCCGACGATGACCAGCGACAGCCCCACGATAAGGACTGCCGGCACCAGCCGGGATAACTGCGACGTGGTGCGGTAGCCGACCGTGCGCAGTTTCAGATCATGCCCGATCGGCTCGATCGGAATCACGTAGGCGATGGCATCCGCCATCGGACGCATCGCGCTGCTGGAGGCCAGCACCTTGTCCTCGCCGATCACCATCGAGAGCTGGTATTTCTCGGTGAACCAGGTCGGCACGAGGTGACGCAGCATGCCTTCTATCGAATACACGCCGACCATGGCGCCGACATGCTGACGTCCGTCGAACAACGGCACATAGATCTCGAGCAGTTTCTTGCCGCGGTCATCCACGTAGGGCTCGCCGTAGGTCGGACGGGCCGCTTCGCGGGCATTGATGAACCCCAGAGCCTGATTGGCGTTCAGGCGCTCGCCCGACATCCAGTCGGCCGTATCGAAAGGCGCCGCCCAGAGGATTTTTTCATCGTAATCCACCCACGCGACACTCGACAGCTCGGGATTGCCGGCGACGTGCTGCCGGATTCTCGCCTGGAACTGCGTTGCGGTGAGCGCGCCTTGGGCGAAATCCCGCGCAAGCTGGACGAGGAACTCCTGGTTGGCCTGCAAGTGCAGGCGCATCGTCTGCTCGGCCCATTGCACGTCGCGCGCAAGCGCATTGCGCTCGAGATCGATTTCGCGCTTCTGCAGCCCCCAGACCAAGGCGAGCATCGCCAGCGCGAACAGCCCGACCGCCATGTAGGGCAAGTACCAAAGCCATTCGCGCGAGCTCGGTGCGCGGCGGGTTACAAGGAGGAGGGTGGATCTATCCATATCGAAAAAACCCTCGTGGCCGGAATCGCGCTTATCGTCCGTGCGCCCGTGCCGCGCCATTGGGGCTCACCCTAGTGCATGTTCCGGCTCGATGCAGGTACGCACCGGTCGCTCATGCCGAACCAGCGTACCGGGCCATGTTAGCAAGGCGGGCCAGGCTGCGACCAGTTGCCGGTGTCAGTCGCCCGCCGAAGGGGCCTCGCCGGCAGTCGCCGGCGGCCTCGCCGCCCCGAACACCGCCTTTACGAGATAGATCGGCCGCTGCTTGGACTCGACGTAGAGGCGGCCGATGTATTCGCCGATCACGCCCAGCCCGGCCAGTTGCAGGCCGCCTATCATCAGCATGATGGTCAACAAGGACGCATAACCGGGTACGTCGATGCCGAGGATCAGCGTCTTGACGACGATGAACGCCGCATACATAAACGCTGCCGAGGACATCAGCAACCCGATGTAGGTCCAGATGCGCAGCGGCACGGTACTGAACGAGGTGATGCCCTCGAGCGCGAAGTTCCACAGCTTCCAGCCACTGAATTTCGATCTTCCCGCCCGTCTCGGGTCGCGCGCATACGCAACCACCGCAGTATCGAAACCGACCAGTTCGAAAAGCCCCTTCATGAACCGTCGGCGTTCCGGAAATTGTCGCAGCGCATCAACGACACAGCGATCCATCAACCGGAAGTCGCCCACGTCTTCCGGAATCTGCAGGTCAGAGATGCGGTTGTGAATCCGGTAGAACCAAGCGGCCGAGACGCGCTTCGGCCACGAATCGGCCTGCCGGTCGCTACGCTTGCCGACGACCATCTTGAATCCTTCGCGCCATTTCCGGACGAACTCCAGGATCACCGAGGGCGGATCCTGCAGATCGACGTCGATGGGAATCACCGCATCGCCGCGCGCGAAATCCAGCCCGGCAGTCAGCGCCGCCTCCTTGCCGAAATTCCGCGACAGGTCGACCACGCGAATGCGTGCGTCGTCCTGCTGTGCCGCAAGCACCCGCTCAAGCGTGCGATCGTCACTGCCGTCATTGACGAAAAGGATCTCGAAGGATTCGCCGATCGACTCCATGACTGGAATCAGACATTCGAGAAAGGCGCCGACCGCATCTTCCTCGTTGTACAAAGGACAGATGATGGAGATCACGGGTGACGAAGCCCTTTGTTGTGTGAACGCACGAAGCCGTTAAATTTGCATCATCCCGCCGGCGCCATGATATGCGAGTATGCGCCGGGCCGCTCCCGAGCATCAACCCATGTTTCATCGACATCCGATTCAGGCTGCGGAAGCAGCCCGCCGCGACGACTGGGACTGGCCGCTCGTCGTGCTGGGCGCATTGATACTGGCCGGCTGCCTGCTGCGCCTGATCGACCCCTTCTACCACAATCCGGCATTCCACCTATTCAGCGACCCGCTGCGTCACTGGGACAACGCGCGCATGCCGCTCGCCCCGTCGCCGATGGCGCTGCTCGATCCGCCCTTCTTCCAGGTCTGGCTGTCGATCGTGCAGAAATGGACCCTCGGGCATCCCACGTTGATTGCGATCTATGCGGCGACCATGTCACTGGTCACGCCTTGGCTGTGGTACCGCTTCCTGCGCGAGATGCTGACATCGCGCCGGCTGGCGATGCTGGGATGGGCGCTCTTCGCCTGGCTGCCGTCGTGGTTCGACATTTTCGGGTACTTCATGACGGAAACGCTGTTCCTGCCGTTGCTCGGCGCGAGCCTGTGGGCAACTGCACGGGCGCACAGAAAGAAGACCACCGCATCGTTCTGCGTGATGGCCGTTCTGTGGATATTCACCGCCCTGACGCGCGGCATCGCGGCACCGATCGCTGCCGTCGCCGGGCTCCTCGTGTGGTATCGGCATCCGCTCAAGTGGCGCGCTGGCGTTGGCGCAATGTTGATCGCCGTGATCATCCTCGGCCCGCTCGCCTACCGCAACCAGACCACCTTCGGATTCTGGTCTCCATTCGGCAGCGGCTGGCTGAACGAAATCTATGCGGCGAGCGGCAAGCGCGAGATCAACCTGAAGTTCCGCTGGGGCGCAGGATCATGGACTTACGGATTCCGTTCGCCATCGGTCAGCTACAGGCAGTTCGAGCCGCTCACGGACTGGAGCCCCGAGCGGGAAGGCGCTGTCGAGGTCAGCGTCGACCTGCAACAAGGCGCACGCGACTGGCTGGCCGCCGCCCGGCTCACGCGTGCGGCACCCGAAGACTTGCTGCGCTTTCGTCTGGAGAACCTCGCCTTGGTGATGGCCGGCGAAACCTGGCCGGACAGCAACCAGCGGCACTGGACGGCGCGCCTCGCCAGTTCGCTGCGCTGGATCTGGGCGCCCCTTTTTGTCGCTCTGGTCATCGTCGGCACGCTCAATTGGCGCGCGACACTGGCACGACCGCTCGTGCCCGCCGTCATCGCGACCTGGTTCTGCGTGCAGGCGGTGTCACTCCTCGCCATCAATGAAGGGCGGTACCGCAAGCCACTTGAAGGTCTGCTTATCGTTCAGACACTGATCGTGATGGATGTCTTGCGCCGCCGCCCGGCCCCGCTTGCACCGCAGAGGCACAGGATCTGACGTTCCCGCCCCCCATCCCGACGAGCCTCCGAAGCGGTCATCTCGCGTATCGTCCGCGAGCGGGTGACGCCGACCAAGCCAGGGCAAATGCACGGCACCCGGCCGAGGACGGCTCGCACAAACGTGCCGATACTGGGGATTTCCACAATTGCACTAAACGGAATCGCGTTTTACAATGTGCAAAATCCTTAGCCCTGCAGGCCGGGCGTACTAGGCTTTGCTCACCTGCACGGAAACGGGAACCGGCGCCCAGAGCGCCACCAAGCTTGCGTTCGCGGCCCGGCCCGACGCCCAAAAGGCGCCCCGGGTGAGTCGCAGCGCTGTAGTCCGTGCCACATCACTGACGAGGAGACGCTTCGATGTCCGCACTACCCAATGTGCTGCTGCAGTCCGATCCGGACACCACCGAAACCCAGGAATGGCTCGACGCGCTCGAGGCCGTAATGGCGGCCGAAGGGCCGGAACGCGCCCATTACCTGCTCGAACGCATGATCGAGGATGCCCGGCTGCGCGGCCTCAATCTGCCGTTCTCGGCCACCACGCAGTACATCAACACCATTCCGGTCGAACAACAGGCGCGCATGCCCGGCGACCCGGAGATCGAGACCGCCATTCGCGACTACACGCGCTGGAACGCGATGGTCATGGTGCTGCGCGCCAACGAACTGACCAATGTGGGCGGCCATATCTCCTCGTACGCTTCGGCCGCGACGCTTTACGATGTCGGCTACAACCACTTCTGGCACGCGCCATCCGAAAACCACGGCGGCGACCTGATCTTCGCCCAGGGCCACTCGGTGCCGGGCATCTACGCGCGTGCGTATATGCTCGGCCGGTTGACCGACGATCAGCTCAACAACTTCCGCCAGGAGGTCGACGGCAAAGGCATTTCGAGCTACCCGCATCCGTGGCTGATGCCGGATTTCTGGCAGTTCCCCACGGTGTCGATGGGTCTCGGCCCCTTGATGGCGATCTATCAGGCGCGCTTCATGAAGTATCTGCAGGATCGCGGCCTCGCACCGACGGAAGGGCGCAAGGTGTGGGCCTTCCTCGGCGACGGCGAAACGGACGAAGTCGAATCGCTCGGCGCAATCAGCGTGGCCGGCCGCGAGAAGCTCGACAACCTGGTGTTCGTCATCAACTGCAACCTGCAGCGCCTCGACGGCCCGGTGCGCGGCAACGGCAAGATCATCCAGGAACTCGAAGGCGAGTTTCGCGGTTCGGGCTGGAACGTCATCAAGCTGGTCTGGGGCACGCACTGGGACGCCCTGCTCGCGCGCGACAAGAAGGGCATCCTCATGAAGCGCATGATGGAAGCCGTCGACGGCGAGTATCAGACCTACAAGGCGAAGGACGGTGCCTTCGTGCGCGAGCACTTCTTCAACACGCCGGAACTCAAGGCGCTGGTCGCCGACTGGTCGGATGATGAGATCTGGAACCTGAATCGCGGCGGCCACGATGTGCACAAGATCTACGCCGCCTACCACGCCGCGATCCACCACAAGGGTGAACCCACGGTGATCCTCGCCAAGACGATCAAGGGCTACGGCATGGGTTCCTCGGGCGAAGCGGCGAACATCGCCCACCAGGCGAAAAAGATGTCGCGCGACTCGCTGATGAAGTTCCGCGACCGCTTCAAGCTGCCGCTCTCCGACGAGCAGGTCGATAATCTGGTCTTCCTCAAGTTCCCCGACGGCTCGAAGGAACTCGAGTACATGCGCGCGCGGCGCATGGATCTCGGCGGCTACCTGCCGGCGCGCCGCCGCAAGGCCGATGCACTCGCGGTGCCGCCGCTGTCGGCCTTCGAACCGCTGCTCAAGGCGAGCGGCGAGGGCCGCGAAGTGTCCACCACCATGGCCTTCGTGCGCATCCTCAACATCCTGCTCAAGGACAAGCAGGTCGGCAAGCGCATCGTGCCGATCGTGCCGGACGAGTCGCGCACCTTCGGCATGGAGGGCATGTTCCGCCAGATCGGCATATGGAACCAGCAAGGACAGAAGTATCTGCCGCAGGACCACGACCAGCTGATGTTCTACAAGGAATCGAAGGACGGCCAGATCCTGCAGGAGGGCATCAACGAGGCCGGCGCGATGGCCGACTGGATCGCCGCGGCGACGGCCTACTCGACGCACGGCCTGCAGATGATTCCGGTCTACATCTTCTATTCGATGTTCGGCCTGCAGCGCACCGGCGACCTGTGCTGGGCGGCAGGCGACATGCGCGCGCGCGGCTTCCTGGTCGGCGGCACCGCCGGGCGCACCACGCTCAACGGCGAAGGCCTGCAGCACGAGGACGGCCACAGCCACCTGTGGTCGGGCGCGATCCCGAACTGCGTCAGCTACGACCCGACTTTCTCCTACGAACTCGCGGTCATCGTGCAGGACGGCCTGCGCCGCATGTATGCCGAACAGGAGGACATCTACTACTACCTGACGGTGATGAACGAGAATTACGAACATCCCGAGATGCCGGCCGGCGCCGAGGCCGACATTCTCAAGGGCATGTACTCGTTCCGCCAGGGCGCGGCCAGCAATGGCCCGCGCGTGCAGTTGCTGGGCAGCGGCACGATCTTCCGCGAGGTGATCGCCGCCGCCGAGATGCTGAAGAAGGACTGGGGCGTCGAATCCGATCTGTGGGGCTGCCCGAGTTTCACCGAACTGGCGCGCGAAGGCCATGCCGCCGCACGCTGGAACCTGCTGCATCCGACCGAGAAGCAGAGGCCGTCGCACGTCGAAACCTGCCTCAAGGACACGCGCGGCCCGGTGATTGCCGCGACCGACTACGTCAAGCTGTTCGCAGACCAGATCCGTGCCTTCGTGCCGCGCCGCTACGTGGTACTGGGCACCGACGGCTTCGGCCGCTCCGACACACGCGAGAAGCTGCGCCACTTCTTCGAGGTCGACCGCAACTGGGTCACGGTCGCCGCACTCAAGGCGCTGGCCGACGACGGCCAGATCGATCGCAGCAAGGTGGCCGAAGCGATCTCGAAATACGGCCTCGACGTGAACAAACCGAATCCGATGACGGTCTGAAAACGGGACGACGACAATGAGCCAGATAATCGAAGTCAAGGTTCCCGACATCGGCGACTACAAGGACGTGCCGGTCATCGAGGTGATGGTCAAGCCGGGAGACGTGGTGCAGGCGGAAGATGCGCTGGTCACGCTCGAATCCGACAAGGCGACGATGGACGTACCCGCACCGGCTGCCGGCACGGTCAAGGAACTGCGCGTCAAGGTCGGCGACAAGGTCTCGGAAGGCACGCTGGTATTGGTTCTCGAGGCAGGCACCGCAGAGAAGCCCGCCACGCCTGCCTCGCAGCCTGCACCTGCCCAAACACCAGCAACCGCGCCGGCTGCAGCCACGAGCGTCATAGAAGTGAAGGTGCCCGATATCGGCGACTACAAGGACGTGCCGGTGATCGAGGTCATGGTCAAGGTCGGCGATGCCGTGAAGGCGGAAGACCCCCTGGTCACGCTCGAATCCGACAAGGCAACGATGGACGTGCCCGCCCCCGCCGCCGGCGTGGTGCAGGCACTGCGCGTGCAGCTCGGCGACAAGGTTTCGGAAGGCAGCGTGATCCTTACGCTCGCGGCCGCAGGTACGGCGGTCACCGCAATGGCCGCTGCAGCCGCCCCTGCGCCGTCGCAGGCATCGGTGTCTCCGGCGCCGGCTGCGCCGAGCACGTCGCCCGCACCCGCCCCGGCTGCCACCGCGCCCGCCGGCAAGGCGCACGCCAGCCCCTCGGTGCGCAAGTTCGCGCGCGAACTCGGCGTCGATGTCTCGAAGGTCGCTGGCAGTGGGCCGAAAGGCCGTATCCTGCACGACGATGTGCAGCGCTTCGTCAAGGGCGTCATGGCGCAGGTGGCCAGCGGTACCGCACCGACAGCATCCAGCGGCACCTCGCTCGGCGGCGGCCTCGACCTGCTGCCATGGCCGAAGGTGGATTTCGCCAAGTTTGGCGAGATCGAGGCCAGGCCACTGTCGCGCATCAAGAAGATTTCCGGCCAGAACCTGTCGCGCAACTGGGTGATGATCCCGGCTGTCACCTATCACGAGGATGCCGACATCACCGACCTCGAAGCCTTCCGCATCCAGGTGAACAAGGAGAACGAAAAGTCGGGCGCCAAACTGACCATGCTCGCTTTCCTGATCAAGGCCTGCGTCAAGGCGTTGCAGAAGTTCCCCGAGTTCAACGCCAGCATCGACGGTGATAACCTCGTTTACAAGAAGTACTTCCACATCGCCTTCGCGGCCGACACGCCCAACGGGCTGGTGGTGCCAGTGGTGAAGAATGCGGATCAAAAGGGCGTGTTCGAGATTGCCGCCGAAACCGGCGAACTGGCGAAGAAGGCGCGCGACGGCAAGCTCGCGCCGACCGAGATGCAGGGTGCATGCTTCACGATTTCCAGCCTCGGCGGCATCGGCGGCACCTACTTCGCCCCGATCGTCAACGCGCCGGAAGTGGCGATCCTCGGCGTGAACAAGAGCGCGATGAAGCCTGTCTGGGATGGCAAGGAGTTCGTGCCACGGCTGATGCTGCCGTTGTCGCTGACCGCCGATCACCGCGTGATCGACGGCGCGCTGGCGACGCGCTTCAACGTCTATGTCGCGCAGTTGCTCGCCGACATGCGGCGGATGATGCTCTGAGGAAACCGGAGAGGATTCGGGCGCAGGCGATAATCGCTGCTCCCGAACTCACTCCGCCATTGCCATGACCACCATCACCGTCGTCAAGAAGAACGGCCACATCGCAATTTCGGCTGAATCGCTCACCACCTTCGGCGATACGCGGCTCGGCGCCGAATACAAGGCCGAGCACGACAAGATCCTGCACATCGGCGATTCGTGGATCGGCGTCTGCGGCAGTTCGGCGCATCATCTGGTGCTGGCGCATCTGCTGGCGAAGATCGAAGATCTCCGGCTCGGTTCGCGCAGCGAAGTGTTCGAAACCTTTCGCAAACTGCATCCGATGCTCAAGGAGCAGGCCTTCCTCAATCCGAAAGAGGATGAGGACGATCCCTACGAGTCGTCGCAGATCACCGCGCTGATCGCCAATCCCACTGGCATCTACGGCGTGTATTCGTACCGCGAGGTGTTCGCCTACGACCGCTTCTGGGCTGTCGGCTCGGGCCGCAGTTTTGCCCTCGGCGCGATGTACGCCGCCTATGAGCGGACCAAGACCGCGGCTGAGATCGCCGCAATCGGCGTTGCCGCGGGCGTGGAATTCGACACTGCATCGAGCGGCCCGATCGTGACCCACGCCGTCAAACTGATCAAGGAAAAGAAATGAGCCAGACAGTCGAAGTGAAGGTGCCCGACATCGGCGATTTCAAGGATGTGCCGGTGATCGAAATCCTCGTCGAACCCGGCGATATGGTAAAGGCCGAAGATCCCTTGGTCACCCTCGAATCCGACAAGGCGACGATGGACGTACCCTCGCCCACGGCCGGCAGGGTGAAGGAATTGCGCGTGAAGCTTGGCGACAAGGTCTCGGAAGGCGCGCTGGTATTGGTTCTCGAGGCCGATGCCGCTGAGAAGACCGCCACACCGGCCTCGCAGCCGACACGAGCGCAAGCGCCAGCATCCACGACCCTCCCAGCGGCATCGCCCGCAACAGCTTCAACCTGCAGCTACAAGGGTGAAGTCGACCTCGACACCGACCTGCTGGTGCTGGGAGCAGGCCCTGGCGGCTACTCGGCGGCGTTCCGCGGCGCCGACCTGGGCCTGAAGACCGTGCTGGTGGAGCGCTACGCCACCCTGGGCG
>WBZU01000773.1_pt1 | contig 26129 bp, 21 predicted proteins | sample 5204311 | NCBI WGS metagenome assembly WBZU01 (sample SAMN12344359, study PRJNA552823) | activated sludge metagenome | biome: Activated sludge suspended growth; feature: Nitrification reactor; material: Wastewater; isolation source: activated sludge from nitrification reactor of wastewater...
CCGTGCCGCCCGGCGGCGCGCTGCTGCGCACCTCGGTGATGGCCACCCACGACACCGAGACGATCGACCGGGCGCTGGACGTCTTCTCGGCGGTCAAGGCCACCTTCGAATCTGAACACGGCCCGTTGCCTGAACCGCATGAGCCGTCCCTGTAGCACGTTGCGCCACGTCGCGAGCGGAAGACAAAACGTGCGCTCTGAGCGAGCATTTCGCAACTGCAACGGTTGACCCGCCGCCCCGGCCTGGCGTAGCTTCGCTGAACGTTCGAAGCACCGCCGGGACACACTCCGCCGACAGTGTTTGAAAAGTATCGCGAGGGCCGGACGGAACGGTCCGGAGCTCGCATCGAGGGTCACCGGCGGTGATGTTTCGAGCGCGAAAACGACATACGACAGTTCGTCGTTCATCTGAGGGGATGGACGACAGGGAGGACAGATGAACGCAACAGCGACGGTTGCCCCTGGGCCGCAGCACCTGCGCGCCCTGCAACGCGCCAACGAGGTCAGGCTTGCCCGGGCCGACCTCAAGCGGCGCGTCTCCAGCGGCGAGACGCGGGTCAGCGATGTCGTGCTCGACGTACCCTGGGAGGCCGAGAGCATGACGATCTCCGACCTGCTGACCGCGCAGCGACGGTGGGGTCACACCCGCTGCCGCCGCTTCCTGCAGGGAGTGCCCATGTCGGAGAGCAAGACCGTCGGATCGATGACCGAGCGCCAGCGCCGCGCCATCGCCACGATGCTGGAGGCCTCGGCCCCGGCCGTGCGCGTCCCCACCGGCGCCCTGGCCATCGCCTAGCACCAGCCCGCCCGTCTCGGGCGCGTCCCGTGCCTCGCATCGGTGAATGCGGGGCACGTGGCGCCCGCCGGCCGCTCAGGCCGGCGTGACGATCTCGACGACGTGCCCGTCGGGGTCGCGCAGGTAGATCGAGCGCAGCCCGCCCCGGACCAGCACCTCCGTGCACGACACGCCGCGCTCCCCCAGGTAGGAGCGCCAGGCGTCCAGCTCCGCGCCCGAGGCGACGCTGAAGGCGAGATGGTGCGTCGAGCCGACGCCGACCGTCCCCTGCCCCATCGCGGGGTATTCCAGGAAGGTCACGAGGGTGCCGGGGGTGCCGGCCGCGTCGCCGAACCAGAAGTGGCGCACCCCGGGGTCGTCGTCGTTGGTGCCCTCCCGCACGAGCGTCAGGCCCAGGGTGTCCCGGTAGAAGGCGGTGGTGGCCTCCAGGTCGCGGGAGATCAGGGTGACGTGGTGCAGCCCGAGCAGCCGCATGCGGCGTTCGGGCTCCGGCGCCGTCGCCGGCTCGTCCACGTCGGTCATGCCCGGAACCCCAGGCCGCCGGCCCGGCGCACGAAGATCCGCCGAAGGATGCCGTAGGCGAGCGCCCCGGCGACCACGCCCGCGGCGACCATGATCCCGCGGGCGACCTGCGCGAAGAACAGCGGCGCCATCACCGCGACGGCGCACATCACCGACAGCAACGTGGTGTGGGAGCGGAAGCCCGCCAGGTGCTCGCGGATCGTCAGCTCCAGCGACGCCACGCAGATGAGCGCGACGCCACCGACGATGAGCACCTCGCTCTGCGAGCCGTCGGCGAGGAACCCCCAGACGACGAGCACGATGCCGGCGAAGATGCACAGCTCGACGAGCGGGAAGCTCCCCCACGGCGCCTCGGGCGCCTCGTCGGCGCGGGCCCGCGGGCGCACCGTGGCGGGGGCGCGCTCGGACGCCGGGGAGGCCGGGACCACGGGGGGCGGCGCCTCGCCGGTGCTGCTGCGCTTGCGACTGCGTTTACCCACCGGGTGATCGTAGTGCAGGGGCGGGATGCTGCTCGGGGCAGCGCCGGCTAACGGACAGCCCGAGGAGACCGTGACGTGCCACCAGCCCGCGAGCATCCCGACGATGCCCAGGCGGGGGCGGACCTGCCACACGCCGCAGCCGGGCTCGCCCAGGTCGGCGGCGGCCACCCGGTGCCACTTGTAGGCGCGCGGGCGGGCGAGCATGTCCTCCAGCTGACGGCGGTGCCCCTCACGCTCGATGCCCTCGCGCTCCTGCTCGCGGCGCACGCGCCGCAACCGCTCGGCGAGATCGTCGCGCAGCGCCTCCAGGGCGCCGACGTCGAGCAGCCGGGGCGCCGGGCGCACGGCGGCGCCGGGGGCCGGCCCGCCGACGACCAGGGCGGTCGCCTGGGAGCGCAGGTGCACGCAGTCGGCGAGCTGGGACTCCAGGCGGGCGATCTGCGCGCGCAGCGCGCGGCGGACGGCGAGATGGTCCGTCGCGGCGGGCAGCCGGACGGGGCCCGGCGGGGCGGCGACGACGCTGTCGTGGGGTTCCAGCAGCACCTGTATCTCCTCGTGGGCGACTCTACCAGCGCCGCCGGGGGCCGATGGGCCATCTCGCGGCTACGCGTCGGTCTCCCGGACCGCGCCCACCACCGTCCACAGCGCCTCCCGCACGTGCATGTCCGGGACGCCGGGCACCTGCACGGTGAACAGGCACAGGCGGCGGGTGCGCTCGCCCGGCGCGCGATCGGCCAGCGGCGCGCCGAAGAGCGGGGCGACCGGGCCGTGGTCGTCGGCGACGAGCAGCCGTCCGGGCGGCGCCACGTCGGGCGGATGGCGGGGCGTGCCCTCCCCCATCGTCTCGCCGCCGGCGGCGGGCCGCAGGGTCAGCGGGCCGGCGAGGGTGTCGGCGTCGAGCGTCCACACGGGCACCCCGGTCTCGATCACCGCCACGAGGCAGCCGTCGGCCAGGCGGTCCCGGGCGGGGAACCCGCCGTCGAACAGCCGGCCGAGGATCGCCGCCTCGATGGGGGTCGGGGTCACGTCCGGGTCGATCCCCACGTGCCGGAAGAACACGCGATAGGCCTGCGGGACCTCCTGCCGGCGCACGGCGAGAGCCTGGGCCCCGCCGATCCGGTCGGCCAGCGCCGCCAGCCGCCGGCGGCCTCCGGAGGTGCTGGGCCCCACCGTCCCGTCCAGGGTCACCGTTCGCAGCGCCAGCGCGGGGAACTCGCGCAGGAGCTCGGGGGCCACCGCCCCGTCCCGGACCGGCGGCTCGTCGCTCACGCCGGCGGGCTCCAGCCGCGCTGCCGGGCGTGGCGCTCCAGCACGGCGACCCGGGCGCGCAGGCGGGGGGCATCGATGGTGCCCACGGTGGTGCCGTCGACCCTCCCGCCCGGGAGGATATAGGTGATGTGCGGGCACACGGCCACGCCGTAGAGGTTGGCCAGCACCCCGTCGTAGTCGTAGCCGACCGGGAACCGCCAGCCCCGCTGACGGGCCAGGGCGGCCGCCCGGGAGCGATCCCCCTTGATCGCCACGGCGGCGTAGCGCACCCCGGGCGTGGTGCGCCGCACCCGCTCCACGGCGTCGAGCTCCTTCGCGCAGCGCGAGCCGGCGGTGACGAAGAAGACGAGCACGGTGGGGTGCGCGTTGGTCAGGTCGCAGGACACCAGCGCCTGCGGGTCCCGCACGGCACAGGCGGGCACGCTGCCGGCCTGCCCCTGGCCGGGCTTGGTCGCCACGTTGACGGCGCTGTCCCCCGGCGCGGTGCCGCCCGCCAGCGGCGCGGCGAACGGCGGTGCGGGGCGGCCGGCCGGCACGCCGACGGAGCCGGGGCCCTCGTTGCGCAGCGTGTTGAGCGTGACGACCACGATCAGCGCGGCGGCGGCCACGGCGAGGAACACGCCGTAACGGCGCCCGCCGCGGGCCGGCCCGGCGGACCCGAGCGTCGGGGCCGGCGTGCGCCGTGGCGCGGGCGTCGGGGCCGGCTCCTGCGGTGCGTCGAAGTCCAGCGGGCCGGGGTCGGGCGGACCCGCGGGATCGGGGTCGCCGGGACCGCTCACGGCCGGCTCGCCGCCACCGCCGCCGGGGCGCCCTCGGGCGCGGGCTCGTCGTCGGGCGGCGCGGCCGGCGCCCCGCGGGCCGCCGTGCGGCGCTCGGCGAGGGTGAGGACCGCGGGCAGGACGATGAGCACACCGGCCAGCGCCACGGCCAGATCGACCACCGTCACCGCGCCGAAGTCGCGCAGCATGGCGATGTCGCTGAGCATGAGGACGGCGAACCCGGCGATCGCGGTGACACCCGAGGCCACCACCACCGTGCCCGTGGAGCGGTACGTGCGCCGCAGCGCCCGGCCGTGGTCGTGCCCGGCCAGCCGCTCGCGCCGGTAGCGCTCGGAGAGCAGCACGCTGAACTCCGTGGCGATCGCGATCACCAGGCTGCCCAGCGCCACCGACATCGGGTTGAGCGGGATGCGGATGATCACCAGCACGAGCGCCGACCACCCGGTGGCCAGCACGATCGGGACCAGCGGGAGCAGGGCACGGCGCGGCGACCGCAACGCCATCAGCAGCACGGCGCCGACGAGCAGCAGGCCCAGCAGCAGCGCCAGGAAGCGCCGCCCGACGGAGGCGAGCTTGTCGTTGGCCTCGACGACCAGCACCGGGAGGCCGGCCAGGCGCGCCGTGACCCCGGCCGGGGGGTGCAGTGCCCGGCGCATGCCTTCGAGCACCTCCAGCTGGCGGTCCAGGCTCCCGACCTTGAGGCCGAAGGCCAGGGTGGCAGCGTGGCGGTCCGGCGTCAGGACGCCCTGGGAGAAGTAGGCGGGGACGGCGTCCAGGAGCGCATCGACCTGGTTTTGGCTCGACACCTTCTCGCTGGTGAACAGGCTGGAGAGCGAGAACCCGGGGCACAGCTCGGCCTGCCGGCAGCCACGCTGCTCACTGTAGCCGTAGCGCGCGAGCATCCGGCGCTGATAGTCGCCCATCCAGCGCACGACCGCGGGACTCGTGACGTTGTCGCCCTCGACGAGCACATCCACCTCGCCCGCCACCCCAGTGCTCTCCTGCAGGGCGGACAGCGCGCTGACCGCCGGGATGTTCTGGGGCACCAGCTTCTCCAGGTTGGACTCCACGCGCATCTGGGTCTCGGCGCCCCACCCCGCGAGCGCCAACACGACGGCGACCCCCACGACACGCCCCGGTCGGGCCATCGCGACGAGAATGGTCGCGCGGACCCCGCGGACCGCCTTGGCCCACGCCCGCCGAAGCGGACCGATCGCTGTGAGCAGCTCCCCCGCCCCCCTCCAGGCCGCGGCGAAGGCGGCGCCCAACCGACGGACGCGCGCCCCAGGTCGGCGGTGGGTGTCGCCGAGCCCCACGAGCGCGGCCGTGCCCAGAGCGAGGGCCATGAGCACCGCGACAAGGGTGCCGGCGACGAGCACGATGCCGAACTGCCGCACCATCGGGACCGGGGAGACCAGCAGCGCCAGGAAGCCGGCCGCGGTGGCCGCCGCGGCGATCGCGATCGTCGGCACGCCGCTCTGCGCGGCGACGGTGGCCGCCTGGCGGAATGTGCGGCGGGTCGAGCCGCGACCCCGTTCCTCCAGGACGCGGGCCTGGAGCTGGACCACGTAGTCCACCGCCAATCCGATGAGGATGGGCAGGACTCCGACGCTGGCCATCGTCAGCGACGCTCCCGCCAACGCCACCCCCCCGAACGTGACGGCGGTGGCGCTGAGCGCCACGGCGAGCGGCAACAGCCGCAGCGGGGCGCGGAACACGATGCCGAGGGTGAGCGCCATCACCATCACGGCGCCGATGAGCAGCAGGATCAGTTGGTCGGTGATGACGTCCGTGAGATCGGAGACGAGAACCGGTGCTCCGGTGACCAGGTAGCTGCCGCCGAACTGCGGCTTCCACTCCGGCATGGCGACGGCGTCCCGAATGAGCTGGGTGGCGTGACGTCGTTGCGCTTCACTGAGCCCCGATCGCAGGCGAACCTGGACGAGAGCGCTCGTGCTCGACGGAAAGAGGTAGGCGAAGCGGCGCTTGGGTGTCGCGGTGGCGCCGGTGTCCGCGAAGACCAGCGCGGCGACGAAGGTCGGGTCGTTCAGGGTTGGCAGCGAGTCGGTGCTCAGGTTGTACTTGGCCGCGAGGGTGCCGAGCCGCAGGAGGTACTGCTGCAACGCAGCTTGTCGGGCGGCCTCGGCCAGGGTCTTGGCCTGCGTGGCCGTGCGCCCCTGGGCCAACGCCACCTTGCGGGCCGCAGCTGCCGCGGCCTTGCCCGCCTTCTGGGCCGACTGCAACTGGTTGGAGAACTGCGTGCCGATCTCGTTGACCGACGTGTTGATGAACGTCCCCGGACCGAAGACGAACTTCACGGCATCGAGGGCGGCCAGCCGCGCGCACGGCCCACCGACACCTCCCGGCGGGACGACTCCCGACGGGATGTTGCCCGAAAGGCAGCCCTCCAGGCCGATGAGACGGTTGATGTCGCTGGTCAGGACCAGACGGGGGAGCGCGCCACGGACCAGGACGTAGATCGGGTCCTCACCGAACCGCTCCCGAGATCGATCGGTGGCCGTCGCAGTCGCGCTCCGACTGCCGACGAGATTGTCCGTGCCGGCACTCGTGTTCAGCGTCAGCGCCCACATGCCCCCGAGCAGGGCGAGCGCCACGAGAGGCACGGCGACGACGGCAGGGCGTCGTGCCGCGAGCCCCATGATGGCCCGAACCAGTCGCGTCACGCTCGAACCGTGCCGTTGCCGTCTCGTGCGCCGCCGCAATGGCCGCCCGCACCGGTGCTGCGATGCTCAGCGACGAGCAACCGGACCGGTGCTCGCGGTGATCTGCGGGTACGTCGTGAGTGATCCATCGGCGTTCGGGAACTTCCCCTGCTGCACGCACGGGGCGCCGTTGACCGACTGCCCGGTGGCGTCTCCGAGGAACGTGTACGTGACCAGCCGGTCGTACAGCGTCTGCGCGTTCGGGGGGGATCCCCTGGCGGGGAGCGGGATGTTGGGGTTGACGATTCCGGGCTTGAAGTTGGAGCAGCCGCGCGTCTCGTACCCCAGCAACCCTGCCTTGAGCCGCGCCGGCTCGAATGCGTTGGGGTAGCTGTAGGCCGAGCTGCGGTTGCTGCCCAGCCGCTGCTGGTAGGTGCTGAGGCTCTCCGGGCTCAGCGGGTTGGTGCTGCGCAGGAAGTGCACGGGCTTCTGCCCGAACACGGGCGGCGAAGCGGCCTGCGTCGCGGCCGCCGTGTTGGCGAAGAACGACACGAGCTCAGGCTTGTAGAAGCTCAGTTCGTGGAGAACGGGAACGAGCTGGCGGAGCGGCTTGTCGAACGCGCCCAACAGCGTCGGCAGGTCACCCAGGAAGGAGCGGGTGGCCGGCAGGCCATCCTTTCCGGCGGTGATGACAGGGCCGAGGGTGTCGATGACGTTCAGCAGGACCGGCGCGAGGCGGTCGAGCTCCTGCAGCGTCGGCGTCAACTCGTCTGCGACCGGCTGCAACTGGGTCACCAGCGGGTTGGTGTTCTTTGCGAACGCATCGAGGCGGTACAGGGTGGCGGCCGATTCCTGCTCGAACGTCGGCAGCGCACGGAAGGTCGCCTCCAATTGGCTGTTGCGGGCCGCGGTGGTGGCGAAGACGGAGTTGGCGTTGGTGATGAGGCTGCTCAGCTGTCCGCGCCGCGTCGACAGTGCGTTGAAGACCGTGCCGGTGTTGCGCACCACCCGGCGCACCGCCCCCTCCTGCGAATTGAGGAGCGCGACGAGCTCATCGGTGTTGTCGATGAAGGGCGGGAGCGAGCCGAGGGCGTTGGAGAAGTCACGGCCCCGACCGCCGACGGCGATGGCCGTGGTCTGGATCCACGTCTCGAAGGCGGCGCGGGTCTTCGGGTCGAAGGTGCTGAGGATCTCGTCGAACTGCACTGCGGGCTCGACCCGACCGGCGGCCAGGGAGCCATTCTCCGGGATGTCGGGGCCGTTGGGGTTCCCCGGGGTCAGCTCCACGTACGTCTCGCCCAACAGGGTCTTCTGGCGCAGGGTCGCACGGGTGTTGGTGGCCATCGGAGCGAAATTCGCGTCGATCTGGATGGTCGCCTTCGTGGTGCCGTCGGGGGCGGAGTCCAGCTTGGTCACCTTCCCCACGGACACGCCGGAGATGCGGACATCCGCTTCCTGGGCAAGCTGGCCGGCAGCGGGGAAGCTGATGTTGAAGCGATAACCCTGGGGCTTGAGAGGGGTTGGCCCCCCGAATGCCAGCCACAAGTACAGCAGCAGGCCAAAGCAGGACAGTGCGAAAACGACCATCGTGAGGATGCGGCCGACGGAAGGAGCCTGCTTCTGCACTAGCGCGTCCCCCCTTCCACGGGCACGTCGGTGAGCGCGGGTGACTGCGCCGCCTGCGGGGTCGTCGTGGCCGGGGGCGTCGCGGTGACGACCGGGCTGGTGGACTCCGTCGTGGCGGCCGGTGTCGTGGCGGCCGGTGTCGTGGCGGTCGTCGTGGCGGCCCCCGTGCCTCCCGACGCGTTGGAGGTCTTCGCGGCCCGCGTGGACGAGGCCGATCGTGCCGCCCCCGTGCAGCCGCCGGCCGCCGCAGTCGGAATGTTGGCCATCATCGAGAGCGCTCCGAGCGGGTTGTTCTGGTTCTTGGCGAGCGACTCGACGACGTTGGCGTTGGAGCAGTCGACCAGCAGCAGAGCGCGCCGCAGCGGGCCGAGCGCGTCCTGTTGCGATGACAGCGACGCCGCGATGTGGTTGGCCCACGAGAGGTAGAACAGGAACCCGGGCTGCGCGTTGCCGTTCGGGTTGTAGGCCAGCACGTTGAAGAGATAGTTGAGGACGTTCAGCGACTGCGTCACGTCTGGGGCGGCCGCAGCGAGATTGGCAGCGGTGGGCTTCAGGACCCGGACGGTCGGCTGGGCCGCAACGCTGAACGGGCGCAGCTGGTTCTTCAGGACGGCGGTGGTCTGTTCGAAGAAGTCCTGTGAGGCGACCTGCGCCGGCTTGAGGTTGAGCGCGAACGGCTCCAATGCGGTCAGCGTGGGCCCGAGCTTGGTGCCGAGCTGGTTGGCGCTGATCACGGCCTGGTTCGTGGCGTTCAGGGCCGCAGGCAACTCGCCGATGGCCGAGCGAACGTTCTGATCCTGCGCCGCGAAGTCCTTGAAGACCGCGTTCGAGCTGTCGATGAAGGCGGTCAGGTCCTGATCCTTGTCCGCAAGTGCCTCACCGATCAGCCGCAGATTGTGGATGTTGCGCTTGACGTAGCTGTGGCGGACAGCCAGGAGCTTGGTGATCTTGTCGATGTCCCGTGCGGTCGGGTCAAACCGCCTCAGCGTGGCGGCGAGCGCCTTGCGGTTGCCGTGCAGGCCCTGCCCGGCGCCGCCGACCAGCAGCTTGAGGTAGTTGCGGGTGCCGGTGTCCAGCGCCGAGAGCACCTCGTCCGGGTTGACGTTGGGCAGCGTCTGGGAGACCGGGATCGTGTAGCCGTCCGGCGCGCTGCCCGACGACTTCGTGCCCGGGTTGAGCTGCAACAGCATGTCGTTGAGCCCCGTCTTGGGCCGGGTGAGGATCGTCGCGTTCTTGTGGATGTCGTCCGCGTACTGGGCCTGGATGCTCATCTTCACGACCGCACGGCCGTTCTTCAGCGTCACGGCCGAGATCTCACCGACGGGGACACCGGCCATGGCGACCGTCTGGCCCTGACCCGGGGTGATCGCCTGCGCGGTCTGCATCTCCGCATTCAGCGTGTAGAAGTCGGTGCCGACGAACGGCACCCACGCCGGCAGGTAGAACCGTTGGTTGGAGAGGATGTAGCCGCCGACGAACGTCGCGATGATCGCCAGCACGGCGATCGCGATCGCATCGCTGGAGTAGTCCTTGATGGCCTTCTTCATCGACCCGTCTCCGTGGTGCGGTACGGGTTGAGGCGAGACAGCAACTCGTCGGCGACGGAGCCGTCGTTCTTGCGGGCCGCGCTGGTCGAGCTCGACGTGCTGCGGGCCTGCGTCGCGCTTTGTGGCGTGGCACTCCGCGTCGTGGCACCGGACGCCGGGACGGTTCCGGTGGGCGTTGACGTCGGGAGCACGCCGGGCGCGCCGCCCTCACGGGGACCGACCTTGGCCGCGTTGAGGTCAGGGATGGGCTGCTTGTAGCAGGGCTTGGACGACACGATCGGCGGCGTCTTCTTGGTGTACGCGGGCCGCGTGCCCAGGGGCGGCACGATGGCGTTCCCGAACAGCGCGCCGTGCGTCGTCGCACCGGTCTTGACGAAGGTCGAACCGCCCTGCGGCGAGACCCGGATGTACTGGCCGTTGCCGTCGAAGTTCTGCCCCTCGCCGGCGAACCCGACCATGGAGTACCAGAACTCCTTGTAGTTCTCCACGCCGGTGGACAGTGACCCGTCTTCGATCTTGATGTCGCCCGTGGGCAGGAACACCTTGGTCTGGCACTTGGACAGGAGGTCTCCCTGCTTGAAGGTCTGGATGCCGTCCGCTGCCACCGCGGCCAGGCTGGCCGTCGTCGGCTGCAGCAGATCGGCCAGACCACCCAGTTCGGAGGGGCCGACCAGCGGTGTGGCCTGTTCGATCCACGGGGTGGCCGCGTCGATCGTGGCCTGCGTCTCCTGCGTGCCGGGGATCAGCTCGAGCGCAAAGCGCCGGGTGGCCGGGAACGAGTTGTTGAGGCTGACCAAGGCCGTGTTCGCGTTCGTGAGGGTCGGCCCGAGCAGCCCGACGGCCGCGGTCAGGCTGCTCGACTGGGAGGCGAACGCGGACAAGGTCGTGTTGAAGTTCGTGACGAAGTCCTTCAGGACCCTCTCGTTGCGGTTGACCGCCTTGCTCACGATGCTGAGCGACGCGATCAGCCTGGAGAGGTCGTTCGGATCCGCACCCTGGATCGCCTGGTTGACGATGGCACTGTTCTTCGCCGCGCTGGCGGAGTAGTCCAGAGCCTGGTTGAGGGCCTGGCCCGCCGTCTTGCCTTGCACCTGCGGGTCCTGGGTGAGGTCCTCAGCCGCGGTCGGCTTGTCGTTGAGCGCGCCACCCAGGCTCTGCAGGAGCTCCTGGAGGTCCGCCCGGGTGGGCTGCTGGAGGGCGGTCAGCACCTCGTCGAGCTGCACGGGGGTGGCCGTCTGGGTGATCGCGACCGTGTCGCCGTCGGACAGTGCCGGGGCCGCGGGGGTCCCCGGCTTGAGGTCGACGAAGAAGTTGCCCTCCAGGAAGATGCGGGGGCGGATCTTGAGCTGCGCGTCCTTGTGGATCGGGAGCCCGTTGTCGTCGATCTCCATCTCCACGATCGCGGCATTGGTCCCCGGCTCCCGCCGGACGTCGACGACCTTGCCGACGTTGACCCCGGCGATGCGCACCGGCGACGACGGACGGATCGAGTTGGCGCTCTGGAAGACGGCGTTGAGGCGGAAACCGTGTTCGAACGGAATGGCCTTGGTGAAGCCGAAGTAGGTGATGATCAGCACGACCACCGCAGCGAGAATGCCGACGGTCACGGGGCTCATGCCCGTGCGGTCCTTCCGCAGCGTGGGTGCGCGTGTGCTGCGCTTGGCCATCAGCGGTACCCCCCGTAGATCTGCGTTCCCTGGTTGCCCGGAGGGTTGCCGATCATCTGCTGGTTGGGGGTGTAGACCTCGCGGCCGGCCTCACACTCGCGGGTCTGGCCGGGAGCCGCCGCGATCGGGTACAGGTTGGAGTGCAGCCAGTTGGCCGCCTGATCCTTCGGGGTGGGGCCCCCGCCGTTGGCCGGGGCCGTCGACGGCCCGGACTCGCTGTTGGGACCCACCGGCGCCGAGATGACGTCGAACCGCTGGGCGGTTCCGATGCTGTCGCCGTCGCTGAGGAGGTTTGCGGCATTGCGTAGGAGCAGCGTCGGGTACTTGCACACGGTCTGCGAGGGGGTGAAGTACGACAGCGTCGGGTTGAGCTCGTCCAGCGCGCTGGTGAGGTCGAGCACGCCGAGTGACGTGAGCGGGTCCTCAGCGAACGTCTGTACGGCCTGGAACGTCGGAATCAACTCCTGATTGAACTTCACCGAGCGCTCCAACACCGGGGTCCCGGTGACGACAACCTGGGCCAGGTCGGGGGCGGCCTGGCTCAGCGCATCCACCCCGGGGGCGAGCTTCTTGAGCAACGTGGTGGAGTTGGCGAGGAAGACGCGCTGACCCGGGAACGTCGCGATCGCCGCCTCCTGCGCCGGAACACCGTAGGTGATCGAGTCCTGCAGGTACGGGCGCGCGACGTTCGCGATCGCCCCAAAGGTGGTGTCCAGGTTGACGAAGAGCGATGCCTGCTGGTTTCCCACCGGCGCCACCTCGGCCGCGGTCTGTCCCAGGGCCTGGAACAGCTCGCCGAGCCGGGTGCGGCGGTCGGCCAGGTTGGCCATCACCGGGATGAGGTTGCGCACGAGCGACGGAGCGTCCTCGAGCGCGCGGTTGAGGTCCTGCCCTCGACCGGCGAACGCGTTGCCGAACTCGAAGAGATTGACCCGGGACGCCACCCGGGTGGGCGCCGAGAACATGCTGATGAACTCGTCGAACTCCACCGGCTCGGGCCGCGCCGCTCGCAGGGGAATGGTGCCTCCGTCGGGGAAGCCCTTGGTCGAGGTGCCCTTGGCGATCTGGACGTACTTCAGGCCGAGCGACGACCGTGGGCGGATGAGCACCGTCGAATCCACCGGCACCGGCTTGACGGAAGTCTCAAGCTTGGTGTGCAGGACCGCGTAGTCGACGCCGGTCTTCTTGGTCTTCACGTCGATCTTGTCGATCACGCCCACCCGGGTGCCACCGATGCGCACCTCGTTGCCCTCGGTCAGGTTCGCAGCGTTGGGCACCTGGATGGTCAGGTTGTAGGTCGGCACGAACGGCAGGCCGGAGTTCGCGTTGTAGGCGAGGAAGACCGCCACGATCACGACGAGCGTGGTGGCGGCACCGATCAGCACGGGATTGGCGGCGATGGAGTTGCGACGCATCAGTCGCCGCCCAGGAGGTAGTCGAGGAGCGGCTCGGCCGGATCGGACGACGGCGTCTGCGGGCTCTTCTGTTTCGCTGAGGGACGCGGCGCGCTTCCGCGATCGCTCACGTCGGGCAGGAGCCCGGACGGCAGCTTCAGTGGCTTGGTGTCATCGACGGGATTCGCCTTCTGCGTGCCCGAGTCGCTCTGCGACGCCGGCGTCGCAGACGTGCGGGCCGTGCTCACGGATCGCACCGACGACGAGGGCTGCTTGTAGAAGTTGGCCCAGCAGCGCGGGTCACCCGGCGTCACCTGGAACTGGTTGCAGAAGTCGACGCCGACCTGGGCGCGGAGGTAGTGACCGAACGTGTCGTACCCGTTGGTCGAGGCGACCCCGTTGTAGATGACGTTCATGAGCTGCTCGATGCCACCAGTGTCCTTGAGCGACGTCAACAGCGCGGACAGGTTGGTCGCCGCCGGCTTGAGGGCCACCGAGAGGGTCTTGAGCTTCTTGGCGGTCGGCAACGAGGCCGTGAGCGCCGTGCTCCCGGCGTCGGCCGCATTCCCGAGGGACTGGAACGCGGGCGTCGATGCGCGGGCGAAGGGCGCGACGTTCTCGGCCAGCTTGTTCAGGCTCGGCGCGGTCGCCCCCAGCTGGTCCAGAATCGGGACGAACTGATCGGAGAAGCCCTTCAGCTCGTTCATCGTGGGGGTGAGCTCGGCCAGGAACTTGGGCAGCAGCTCCAGGTTCTTCTGGAATGCCGCGCTTCGTGAGGCCGTGGCCTCGTTCACGGTCGCCGCCTGCTTGAAGTAGTCAGCGAGCTGCCGGCGATCCCGGGCCAACGGCGCCAGCGACTTGTCGCCGTCGACCGCCAGGTCGGCCAGCGTCTTGTTCTGCTTCGCGAGGATCGCCAGGACCTTGTCCAGGTTGCGCAGCGCGGGGTTAGCGTCGCGGATCAGCCGGTTGATGTCCTGACCGCGCGCGCCGAGCCCGATGCCGAACTCATTGAGGATCACGGTCAATCGCTCGCGGAACGGCAGCCGCATGACGTTGCCCACGAGGTCCAGATCGACCGGGGTGACCGTGTTGGACTCAGGGAGCAGGTACTGCCCCTTGCCCGGGCCGTCCTTGATCTGGTGCAGCTCCGGCGACGGGTTGTTGCCCACCGGGTGGGGCTGCGTCGGGGTGCACTCCACGTACCGCTCACCGATGAACGACTGCGGCCGGATCGTGCAGGTCGCGTCCTGGCGGAAATCGTCGAAGCCCGGCTTCTCGATGTCCAGCACCACAGCGGCCTTGTGGCCGCCGGCGGCGGTCTCCAGCGCGCCGATCGACCCCACCACGACCCCGGCGACCTTCACGTCCTCCCCGGGGATGACCGTGAAGGCGTTGCGGAAGATGGCGCGGACCTGGTAGGTCCCACCGTCGTCGTTGCCTGCGCCCGTCGCGACGAACACCAGCACGACGGCCACGACCAACACGGAGACGATGGCGATGATGCGCCTCATGAGCCCACGCCCGTGCGGGAGGAGGCAACAAGAGTCATGGCGACCGAGGTCATGGGCCGACGCCCATGCCGCGAGCGGAACCGCAGCTCATGCGAGGTCGAGGTCATGGGCCGGGCACCGCCAACGTCGGGTCGCAGTCGAGATCGCCTGAGGTGTCACGGAACGGGGCCGAGCCATCTGCCGGGAACTGGGAACCTGATCCGGGACACCGCTTGACGACCCCGGTCTGGTAGCCCTTCATCCGGTCCGACGGCGGGGTCCCGACGAGGTTGTTGTCCCCGTCGAGGCCGAACGCGTTGAACGACGGCGACGCCCGCACGTAGTGACCGTTGGCATCGTAGTTGGTGGCGCTCTCCCCGAAGTCGCGGAACCAACCGACGAGCTCGGGCGCGTAGGGGCGTAGGAACTTCAGCACGGGCGTGACCTTCTCCAGCGCCTTGACGGTGTTGGGGATGCTCGTACCCGCCGCGCTGGCCAGCGCCGGCTGCGAGTTCAGCAGGTCGTGGAGGTCGTTGTTGGGCCCCGGCTGCCCGAACGTCTGGGCCACCTTGGAGAGGGTGGGCCGGGCGCCGCGCAGCAGCGGTCGAAGCTTGGCCAGGAACGGCGCCAGGTTCTTCGTCGCCGGCTTGGAGACGTCAACGAGCTTCGTGAGGTCGTCCAGGGTCGCGCGCAGGTTGACGAACGTGGTGCTCCCCTGTCGCAAGGTCTGGGGAAGGATGCCCAGCGCCTGCGAGAGCGACTGGTTCTCGGCGGCGATCGCCCCCGCCGTGGTGTTGGCGTTGGAGACGAGGCTCGTGAGCTGCTCGCTGCGCTGTGACAGCGATGTCGCGAGCCCTGCCGTGTTGATCACGAAGTCCTGAAAGGTCTTCTGGTCCTTCGTCAGCTGCGCCGCGACGGCGGCGGTGGAGGACAGCGCCGGAGCGGAGTACTTGAGAGACGCGTTGGCCTGCGGGCCCTTCCCCTCATACTGGCTGGCAAACCCCTGAATGAGGTTCGACAGCCCCTTGCGGGTCTTGGCGTCCAGCGTGTTGAAGAGCTGGTCCAGGTCGACGGCCGAGGTGGTGTCGTTGGCGTCGAGGGTGGCGCCGTCCTCGATCTCGGGCTCGTTGCTCGGGCCGGGCGTCAGCGCGATGTAGCGGTTGGCCACGCCGGACAGCGACGTCAGGCGCACGACGGCGCTCGTCCCGCGGTGCAGCGGGACGAAGCCGTCCTCCAGGTCGATGCCGACCGCGGCCTGGTTGTGGTCGGTCAGCTCGATGCTCGTGACCGACCCGACGCGCCGCCCGCCGACCTGCACGTCGTCGTCGTTCACCAGCTGGCTGGCGTTCTGGAAGATCAGCGTGTAGTGGGTCGTCCCGCCCCCGCCGAACAGCACGATGCCGACGGCCACGACCGCGACCACGAGCACGCCGATGACCGCCACACGGGCAAGGGTCATCGGACGACCTCGAGGGCGTCGCGGGAACGGAGGGACATCAAGCGGGTCGGAATCTGATGGTGGAGCGGTAAGGGAACGATGTGATGATGCTGATGCACTGTTGAGTGCAGATGAAGCAGGCCTAAAGCGTCTTTCGCGCCGGGGGCGCTATTCCATGCCCAGCGGGCCCTGGGACTCACCGGAGAGGAACTGCCGGACGAACGGGTTGTCGGAGGCGAAGAGCTCCTCGGCCGGCCCCGATTCCACGATGCGCCCCCGCCACAGCACGGAGATGTGCTCTGCGACCCTGCGGGCGCTCATGATGTCGTGGGTGATGACGACGTAGGCGCCGCCGTTCTCTTCGTGGATCTCCTGGATCAGCTCGCACAGCAGCGCCGTGCGGACCGGGTCCAGGCCGGAGTCCGGCTCGTCGAAGAGCACGATGTCGGGGTCGAGCACCAGCGCCCGGGCGAACCCGGCCCGCTTGCGCATGCCCCCGGACAGCTCGTTGGGGTACTTGTCGTGCGCGCCGCCGAGCCCGACCTCCTCGAGGCGGCGGTTGACGATCTCGCTGACCTCCTCCTCCCCCTTGTCAGTGTGCTGGCGCAGCGGGAACGCGACGTTGTCCCACAGGTTCATGGAGCCGAACAGCGCGCCGTCCTGGAAGAGCACGCCGAACTTCTTGCGCATCTCGAACAGGTCGTCGTCGGCCATGTGCGGCACGGAGTCGCCGTGCACGAGGATGTCGCCCTGGTCCGGGTAGAGCAGGCCGACCATGTGCTTGATGCACACGGACTTGCCCGTGCCGGAGGGCCCGAGGATCATCGAGATCTTGTCCTCGGGGATGCCCATGTTCAGGCCCTTGAGGATCTTGTTGCGGCCGAAGGCCTTGTGGACGTCGATGAACTCGATCGCGTCCGGGACGCCGGTGGGCCGGTTGAGCCCGGTGTGCCACTGGTACTCCTCGGCGTCGGTCGGGTCGTCCGACAGGCGCTCGTGGACGACCGACACCCGCGGGGACTCCTCCTCGGCGCGCTCCTCGGCGTCCGCGGCGGGATCGTCGTCGGGCAGGCCGCCCTCGGCCTCGACCTCGGCCGCGGCCTGCCGCTCGTCGGCGCGCATCTGCGGCGACTCCCCGGCCAGCTGCTCCTTGTCGGGCATCGCCTGCGGGGGTGTCTCCTCGCCGTCGATCGCCTCCGGCTCGTACCTGGGTTCGTCGTCCGCCATGTCAGCCTCCGATCGGGGCTCTGGGGTTGGCTCCCCAGAAGACCTGCGTGCCGAGCATCCCGATGAGGTGCACGAGCACGATGTTCAACACCATCGATTTCGCCGTCGCGGTACCGACGCCCACGGGGCCGCCGCTCGCGTTGTAGCCGTAGTAGCAGCCGACGAGCACGATGACCGTAGCCATCGACATGCCCTTGATCAGGCTGAATAAGAGGTCCCCGGGATTCTGGAACATCCAGAAGATGAGGAAGTAGCCGCCGGACGAGACCTCGCCGATCTGCTCGACCACCGCCAGGTAGCTCGCCAGGAACCCGGCGCCGACGGCGGCGATGTACATGAAGGGCAGCACCATCCAGGCGGCGAGCATGCGCGTGGCGCACAGGAAGGTGATCGAGTTGATGCCCATGACCTCGAGGGCGTCGATCTCGTCGGAGATCCGCATGGACCCCAGCTCGGCGACGATGCCGGTGCCGACCTTGGCGGCCATCATGTACCCGAAGGCGTAGGGGACCAGCTCGCGCAGGTCGCACCACGCGGCGAACACCCCGGCGTAGGCCGGCGAGCCGACCGAGCGGTTGAAGTACGCGCCCTCGATGCCGCACTGCAGGCCGATGATGAAGACCAGGCCCCAGATGACGAGCGTGGAGCTGAGCACGAGGATGCCGGACTGGCGCAGGGCCTCACCGAAGAAGCGGAAGACGCGCAGGCTGAAGATCTGCCCGAGGATCTTCCCGATGAACTTGATGATCTCCCCGAACGAGGAGAACCATTCGCGCGGGACGGCCAACCAGGAGGACGCGTTCATTTGATGATGTTGATCTCCGGGTGGGTGGCCAGGAGCGTCTGGGTGAAGACGTAGTTGAACGAGAAGATCCCGAGGAAGGCGATCACGACGGCCTGGTTGACGGCGCGACCCACGCCGGCGGCTCCGCCGGATGCGGTCATCCCCTTGTAACAACAGACGATCGCGATGATCGCCCCGAAGAGCGTGCACTTCAGGACAGAGCCCCACAGGTCGGTCACCGACGCGTTCGTGAAGAAGGTGGCCCAGAAGGGGCCGAGCGGGGCGTCGTTGACGAGCGTGGCGAGGATCCCGCCGAAGATGCCGAAGAGGACGGCGAAGACGTCGAACAGGCCGGTGACGATCATCAGGGCCAGGAAGCGCGGGACCACGAGGTTCTTCACGGGGTCGACGCCGAGCACCTGCAGGGCGTCGAGCTCCTCACGGATCTTGCGCGCGCCGAGGTCGGCGGTGATGGCGGTGCCGGCCACGCCGGCCAGCACGATCGCCACCACGAATGGGGCGAACTCGCGCACCGAGGCCAGCACGAAGAAGCCGCCGAGCCGGTCGATGGCGCCGAAGAGGACGAGGAAGTTGGCGGACTGCAGGCCCGGGGCGCCGTAACCGAAGGCCACGGTGGAGATGAGGAGCGGGAACCAGCAGAGGCGCAGGGCGAAGAGGAACTGCGAGACGAACTCGCCGCCGTAGGGGTACGGAGGACGCACCGCCGAGAGCATGGTCTTGCCGGTGAGGATCATCATGTCCCCGACTTCTTCCAGCACGTTCTTCGCCGGAAGAAACGCGCGATCGGCGGTGTTGCGTACCACGGTCCTCCCTCCTCAAGATCTCCCATGGGCTCACCCGGTCGGTGGGCCCACGGCCGGAGCCTACGTGAACGGGCGGACCGGTGCCATCAACATTGCGCGTCGGCGCACGAATGCCCGTTGACCGCGGCGGCGGTGACCATGCCGTGTGGTACGTTCGCCGCCGTGAGGAGGACCAAGGTTCACGCGTTCGCAGCGCGCGCGGCTTTCAGCACGGCGCTCGTGGCGAGCACCGTGGCGCTGGCCGCGTGCGGAGGCGGCTCCACCAATCAGGCCTCCGACGAGACGAGCGGCACCTTCAAGGTCGATCTCGCCGCCCAGTTCCCCCGGCGCCAGCAGCTCGCCGAGAACCAGACCTTCGTCCTGCGCGTGCGGAACCGGTCGACCGAGGCCATCCCGAACATCACCGCCACCGTCGACGGCTTCTACCGCCGCTCCACGCAGGCCGGTGAGCAGGATCCGCAGGAGGCCGTGTGGATCGTCAACCGCGGCCCGGTCGGCGGCGTCACCGCGCTGACCAACACGTGGGCCCTGGGCGCCGTCCCGGCCGGCGGCGAGACGACCTTCGTCTGGCATGTCACCCCCATGCAGTCGGGGCCCCGCACGGTGCACTACCGCGTCGACGCGTCGCTCTACGGCAAGTCCAAGGCGGTGCTCGCCTCCGGCGGGGAGCCCGAGGGCAACATCCGGGTGGCGATCTCCGGCCGCGCGTCCAAGACCGCGGTCGACCCGAAAACCGGTGACGTCGTCGTCACCGGGTCCTACCCGCAGAACTGACCCTCGAGTCGAGACTGAGGGTTGACCCTCGGCCGGCCGGGTCTACCGCGGCAGGCGCGGGGCGATGATGCGGTAGGCCTTGAGGCCCAGGCCGAGTCGCTCGCGGTCCTCCGAGAGCATCGGGTCCAGGTTGGTCAGCTCCCGCACGCGGTCCAGGCGGTAGGCGACCGTGTGACGGTGGGCGTAGATCGCCGCCGCCGTGGCGTTCATGTTGCAGTTCTGGTCCAGGTAGGCCTCGAGCGTGCCGACGAGATCGGTGCGGTACTGCTCGTCGTAGCGCACGAGGGGCGCGACGGTGTCGTCGTAGAACGAGCGGACCTCCTCGGGGTGGGAGGCCAGCACGCGGAAGAGCAGGCGGTAGGTGCCGGTGCCGATGTCCTGGATGGGGTTGCCCCCCATCCCCTCGGACTGGCGCAGGACGTCGAGCACGAGCTCGGCCTCCTGGATGGCGCGGCCGAACTCGCCCGGGTCCGTGTAGAAGGAGGACAGGCCGACGGTGCCGTGGCGCTGCAGGCGGCCGGCCAGGCGCCGCGCGGCCTCCAGGGTGGCCTCCGGCGCCTCGTCCCCGCCGGTGGCGGGCAGCAGCGCGTAGACGCGGCCCGCGGCGGGCGTGGACGGGCCGGCGGGCGGCGCCGTGGCGCCGTCCATGTGCTGGGCCAGCGCCCCGGGGTACTCCCCGCAGATCGTGGCGACGACGTGGCGCGGGCGGTCCGTGGTCAGCTCGGCGCAGAGCACGACCGCGCCTCGGGAGAGGTCGCAGCCGAGCCGGCCGGCGCGGCGGACGATCTCGCGCGGCTCCAGGTCGGGGCGCGAGCGCAGGTCCTCGAGGAAGGAGCCGCGCAGGTTCTGCTCGACCTCCTCGCGGGCCTCCTCGATGGCCACCTCGGTGAGCGAGGCGACGGCGGCAAGATGCAGGAATTCGGCGGCCTCGGGCGCGGCGGGCTCCCGCCCGGCCAACAGCACGACCGCCCCGACGACCTCGTCGCCGGACGTGATGGGGATCTCCGAGGTGAGCGCGCTGGGCACCTCGGCCGGGCGATCGCGGGTGCGGTCGCCGACGTAGTGGGCGACCTCCTCGACGATGACCGGCGATGCGTCGGGGGAGGCCACGCTGATCCCCAGGCGGGGAACGCAGATGGCCACCGGTGCTCCGACGGCGTCGGCGGCGAGGGCGGCAACCGTGCCGAGCCCCTCGCCTCCGAGTACCGCTTCCACCATTTGCAGGTGGACCGCCCTGAGGCGCTCTACGAGTCCCAGGGGCGGTGTCGAGGCGGGCTTCCTGTCTTCAGGCGGCGCCGCCTCGACCATTGCCACTGACTACCCGTTCTCCGATGCGGCGTCCGGGTGCAACTGCAGCGTCTCGTCACCGGACTCGCCGGTGCGGATCCGGTAGGACTCCTCGACGGGGATGATGAACACCTTGCCGTCCCCGACGGCACCCGTGCGGGCGTGCTTGAGGACCGTGTCCACCACGGTGCCCACGTCGCCCGTGGCGGTGACGCACTCGATCTTGATCTTCGGGCGCAGGTAGTTCGTCACCGTCGCCCCTCGGTAGTGCTCCGTGATGCCGCGCTGGCGACCGGACCCCTTGACCTCAGTGACACTGAGGGACGGGAATCCGAGCTCCAGGAGCTCCGTGCGAATGGGCTCAAACGCCTCGTGACGAATGTATGCCACCACCATCTTCATGCCGTTGCCTCCTTCGTGGTCGGGACCGCACCGTAGCCGACGAGCTCGGGCGCCGGAATGAACTGCTCCGGGTACCCGTACATGCCGTGCTCGGAGATGTCGAGGCCAGCATCCTCTTCCTCAGCGGTGACGCGGAGGCCGTAGGTCTTCTTGATGACCCAGAACACGATGGAGCTGGACACGAACACGCCGGTGAACACGATGACCACGCCGACGAACTGGATCCACAGCTGGTGGCCTCCACCGCCGTAGAACAGGCCCGGGTCACCGACCGCGTTGTACTCGGCCAGCGCCGTCGACGTGAAGAGGCCGCAGGACAGCGTGCCCCAGATACCGCAGATGCCGTGTGCGGTGAGCGCGCCGACCGGATCGTCCAGCTTCTTGTCGATGGCGTAGACGCCGAGCGGCACGATGATGCCGGCGACGAAGCCGATGATCACGGCGGCCCACGGAGCCACGTAGCCCGAGGGTGCGGTGATGGCCACCAGCGCGCCGATCGCGCCGTTGCCCGCCATGCCGATGTCGATCGAGCCCGTCTTGAGCTTCGCGACGATGATGGCGCCGATGACGCCGGCCGCCGCCGCGAGGTTCGTGACGAGCAGGATGGCCGTGAAGCGGCCGTCGAGCGCGTTGAGCGTGGAGCCGGGGTTGAACCCGAACCAGCCGAACCACAGGATGACCACGGCGAGACCGAACCACGGCATGCTGTGGCCGGGGATGGCCCGCGGCTTGCCGTCGGCGCCGTACTTCCCGCGCCTCGGCCCGAGCTGCAGCAGCACCGCCAGGCCGGCCGTCGCACCGATGAGGTGGACCGCCGTGGAACCGGCGAAGTCCTGCATGCCCAGGTCGTTCTGCAGCCAGCCGCCGCCGAAGACCCAGCCCGAGAAGATCGGGTAGATCAGCGCCGAGAAGATGATGGCGTAGATGATGTAGACGCCGAACTTGATCCGCTCGAGCGTGGTGCCCCAGACGATGGCCAGGGAGACCGCGCAGAACACGAACTGGAAGAAGAACTTCGACTCGATCGTCGCGTCGGACAGCCCCATGATCGGGAATGCCTTCAGCTGATCACCACCGTAGTTGTCGAGGAAGAACCCCTCGGTGCCGATCACGTGGCCGAGCGGGCCACCGAACGCGAACGCGAAGCCGACCGCCCAGTAGAGCAGCGCCGCGATCGAGAAGTTCGTGAGGATCTTGGCCACCACGGTGCCGGCGTTCTTGCCCCGGGAGAAACCAACCTCCAGGAACATGAACCCCGCCTGCATGAACATGACCAGCACGCCGGCCACGATCACCCACATGCTGTTGATCCCCACGGACTGTGGGAGCCCCTTCTCGGGGAAATTGCTGAAGCCATCTGCGGAAGCCGTCGCCGGCACCATCAACATGGCCACGAAACCAGCACAGAGTGCGCGGGCCGCGAACAAACGTCTCATGGATCCTCCTGAGTAGGAATACGACGGCCAGTGTCGCCTGAGGGGCGCGGATCCTCTTTGGACGGCTGTCGAAGATTCGCCGGGGGGACTTCGCCATCCGGTCGACACGGGGTTGGCCGGTGTGGCCAACCGGTCGGCGACCAGCCCGGGCGGCCGCTCCCCGGGTTGTTCTCGCGTGCGTGAAGAACCGCTGATCCGGGGGCGCGGGGCACCTCGCCCGACGGGCGAGCCACCCCCGTCGCGGTTTGGACAGCGGGATAATGTGAGGATGGCGCCCGGGCCCTACCGTGCATGGACTATTGCCGTACTACGCCATCCCGCAGGAGGACAGAACTCCCCCATGAGCAGAACTCGTCAGCACAACGTCACCGCCGCGCAGTGGAGCAGCGACGGCCCGAGCACGCCCGCCGGCCGTCCGGAGGACGAGTACGGCAGCAACGTGTTCGGGCTGGAGGCCCAGCGCTCCCGGCTCCCCAAGGACGTCTTCAAGAAGCTCCAGGCCACGATCTCCCGGGGCGAGGCCCTGGACCCGAGCCTGGCGGACGTCGTCGCGCAGGCGATGAAGGACTGGGCGCTCGAGAAGGGCGCCACGCACTACACGCACTGGTTCCAGCCGCTGACGAACCTCACGGCCGAGAAGCACGACTCGTTCTACAACCCGGTCAGCGACAGCGCGACGATCGCCGAGTTCTCCGGCAAGGAGCTGATCCAGGGCGAGCCCGACGCGTCGTCCTTCCCCAGCGGCGGACTGCGCGCGACCTTCGAGGCCCGCGGGTACACCGCCTGGGACCCGACGTCGCCGGCCTTCGTGCTGGAGAACCCCAACGGCACGTTCCTGGCCATCCCCACGGCGTTCGTGTCGTGGACGGGCGAGGCGCTCGACCAGAAGATCCCGCTCCTGCGCTCGATGGAGGCCCTCAGCACGGCGGCCGTCAAGGCGCTGCGCATCTTCGGTGACCAGGACACGCAGCACGTGTTCACCACCGTCGGGCCCGAGCAGGAGTACTTCCTCATCGACGAGCAGTACTTCTACGAGCGTCCCGACCTCTACCTCACCGGCCGCACGCTGTTCGGCGCGCAGCCGCCCAAGGGCCAGGAGCTCGACGAGCACTACTTCGGGTCGATCCCCGAGCGCGTGCTGGCCTTCATGCTCGAGCTGGAGATCGAGCTGCGCAAGCTCGGCATCCCGGTGAAGACCCGCCACAACGAGGTCGCCCCGGCGCAGTACGAGATCGCCCCGATCTTCGAGAACTCGAACGTCGGGTCCGACCACCAGCAGCTCACGATGCAGATCATCCAGAACGTGGCCCGGCGCTACGGCCTGGTCGCCCTGCTCCACGAGAAGCCGTTCGCCGGCGTCAACGGGTCGGGCAAGCACAACAACTGGTCGATGGGCACCGACACGGGCAGCAACCTGCTCAAGCCCGGTGACGCTCCGGCCGAGAACCTGCAGTTCCTGTTCTTCTGCGTGGCCGTCGTGCAGGCCGTGAAGAAGCACCAGGAGCTCCTGCGGGCCTCGGTCGCCAACGTCGGCCAGGACCACCGCCTGGGGGCCAACGAGGCCCCGCCGGCGATCATCTCGATCTTCCTCGGCCGCGAGCTGGAGAAGGCGTTCGAGAAGATCGAGACCGGCGCCATCGACAAGGACGCCATCAGCGGCCTGCTCGCGCTCGGCACCCCGGTGCTGCCGCCGCTGCCGCTCGACGGCGGCGACCGCAACCGGACCTCGCCGTTCGCCTTCACCGGCAACCGCTTCGAGTTCCGCGCCGTGGGGTCGAGCATGTCGCTCGGCTTCGTCAACGCGGTGCTCAACACGATCGCCGCCGAGGCGATCGACGAGCTGACCGCCAAGGTGGAGCACGCGATCTCCGAGGGCCTGGACCGCGACGCGGCCGTCCTGGAGGCCGTCAAGGAGACGTGGACGGCCAACAAGGCCATCGTGTTCGACGGCGACGGCTACTCCGACGCGTGGCACAAGGAGGCCGCCGAGCGTGGGCTGGCCAACCTGCCGACCACGCCGGACGCCCTGCCGTGGTACGTCGAGGAGTCCACGGTCCGCGTGTTCGAGCAGTACAACGTCCTCTCCGAGCGTGAGCTGGAGTCGCGCTTCGAGGTCGCGGTCGAGCAGTACATCAGCAAGCTCAACATCGAGGCGGAGACGGCGGCGGCGATCGCCCGCACCCAGCTCCTCCCCGCGGCGCTGCGGTACGTCACGCTCGCCCGCGAGGCCGGGATCGCCGGCCTGGAGAGCGAGGCGGTGGCCCTCACCGAGGAGTTCGTGGCGGCCATCGAGAAGCTCGAGAAGGCCAACGCCGGCCACCCCTCGCAGGAGGGGCTGGAACTCGCCAAGTTCATGCGCGACACCGTGTTCGCGGCCATGAACGAGGCGCGCGAGGTGGCCGACCGGCTCGAGCGCGTCGTGGCCGACGACCTGTGGCCGCTCCCGAAGTACCAGGAGATCCTGTTCATCAAGTAGCGACGCTGGCGGGGCCGGCTCCCCGGTGCGTGGAGCCGGCCCTACCGCGCCGTGCCGTCTCGGGCGATACTTCGGGTCCCGGGACGGTCGGGACACCACAACGCGAGGGATCAGCATGGCCAAGAAGAAGGGCAAGCCCATCGAGGCGAAGACGGCCGACACCAAGGCCAAGATCCCCCGCGCGACGTTCGACAAGGAGCTGGAGAAGCTCCAGGTCGAGCTGGTGCTCATGCAGGAGTGGGTCAAGGCCCAGGGCCTGCGCGTCGTGGTCATCTTCGAGGGGCGCGACGCGGCCGGCAAGGGCGGCGTGATCAAGCGGATCGCCGAGCGCACCAACCCCCGCCAGGTGCGGATCGTGGCGCTGGGCACGCCGACCGAGCGTGAGAAGACGCAGTGGTACTACCAGCGCTACGTGCCGCACCTGCCCGCCGCCGGCGACATCGTCCTGTTCGACCGCAGCTGGTACAACCGCGCCGGCGTCGAGCGCGTGATGGGGTTCTGCACCGACGAGGAGTACGAGGACTTCCTGCGCTCCTGCCCCGAGTTCGAGCGCATGCTCGTGCGCTCGGGGATCCTCCTGGTCAAGTACTGGTTCTCGGTCAGCGACGAGGAGCAGGAGCGCCGGTTCCAGAACCGCGTGACCGACCCGATGCGCCGGTGGAAGCTGAGCCCGATGGACCTGGAGTCGCGCGGCAAGTGGGTCGAGTACTCCCGGGCCAAGGACACGATGATGGAGCACACCGACATCCCCCAGGCGCCGTGGTACGTGGTGCAGGCCGACGACAAGCGCCGCGCCCGGCTCAACTGCATCCACCACCTGCTGTCGCTCGTCCCCTACGAGGACCTGACGCCGGCGCCGATCAAGCTGCCGCCCCGCCAGCCTGACCCGGGCTACATCCGCCCGCCCATCGGCGAGCAGGCGTTCGTGCCCGACGTCTACTGACCGGCGCCGGAACCGGCGGCCGCCGACCCGTAGCGCGCGGCGAGGCGCCCGAGGTGCTCGCGGAGCGCCGCGGGCTCGTGGACCTCGAAGTCCGCGCCGAGCATGCCCAGGCGCACGGCGAGCCAGTCCAGGGACTCGTCGCCGGTGCGGTAGGAGCACCGCCGGTCGTCGATCGGCGTGATGGCCGGCGGCGGGCCGCTCCACGCGCCGACCCGCGCCTGCAGCGCCGCGGCGGACAGGTGCACGGTCAGGTGGACCTCGTGGCGCGGGGCGCCGCCGCGCAGGTTGGACGCCACCCACGCCGCCG
>WBZU01000774.1_pt1 | contig 26116 bp, 21 predicted proteins | sample 5204311 | NCBI WGS metagenome assembly WBZU01 (sample SAMN12344359, study PRJNA552823) | activated sludge metagenome | biome: Activated sludge suspended growth; feature: Nitrification reactor; material: Wastewater; isolation source: activated sludge from nitrification reactor of wastewater...
CGCCATGTAGTGAGGAGTGCCGAGCACCATGCCTTCTTCGGTCAGGTGCGACGAACCCGAATTGAGCACTTTGGCGATGCCGAAATCGAGGAGTTTGACGAAGAGCGGATCGCCATTTTCGTCCACCAGGAAAACGTTGTCGGGCTTGAGATCGCGATGGACGATCCCGTTTGCGTGGACAATCTCGAGCGTGTCGGCGATCTGCGTGAAAACATGCAAGAGCTGTGCGGCGTTGAGGCGGTTGTCACGCATGGCGTGAGCCAGGTCAAACCCTTCGAGCAGCTCCATCACGACGAAAAACGGACCGTCGGGTAACTGTCCGAAGTCGGTCGTTTCGATGATGTGTCGGCTTTTGAGAGCGTTCGCCGTTTGCGCTTCACGAATGAAACGTTGCAGCACGCCGTCGTTGTTTCCGCTCCGCGGCGGGCGCAGCACTTTCATCGCCAGCGCTTTGCCGACAATGGCATGACGGCACGCATAAACGGTCCCCATGCCGCCGTGTCCGAGCACGCGCTCGACGCGATAACGCCCTTCGACGACCTGCCCGACCAGCTGTTCGGCGCGCAAATGCACCGTCTTGTCCAGAGAAACGAGCCTGATCCCGTCTTCTTGACAATGCGCCCGTTCGTCCGGGTATTCACGTGAACACGCGGGGCAGATCCTCACACCTGCATGATGCCATTGGATCGAGAGCAAAAGGAAGAAAGAAAGCTGCTCGCGAAAAGACGGAGCAAAGCAACACGCCCGTGCGCAATTCTCTTCACGCGCCTGCGTATCCGTCGTCTTCTTGTAGGTTGTTGAGGCAGGTATGCTGAACGGGGTTCTCCTTGCGGCGCTCACGACAGCACCGCAGATGACGGCGGTACGCGTCGAAAAGCCACCCGTGCTCGACGGCAAGCTCGACGACGCCGTTTGGCGTCAGGCCAAGCCGAGCGGAGCCTTCACGCAAAAGCTCCCGGATGCAGGCAAAAAGCCCTCGCATTCGACGTCGGTGCGCATCGTTTACGACAACGACGCGATCTACGTCGGCATCGATTGCGAACAACAAGGCACGCCGGTGGTCGCTCGATTGACGAGGCGCGATCGCTGGATCGAAGCGGATGCCGTGGCAATCATTTTCGACACCCGCGACGATGGCAAGAGCGGTCTCGAATTCGCCGTCAATGCGGCCGGTGTGCTCTACGATATTTTGCATTTCAACGATACGGATGCGTCGCCGGATTGGGACGAAGTCTGGGATGCGCGAACGACAATCACGAAACAAGGCTGGTCGGCGGAATTTCGCATTCCATTACGTATTTTGCGCTTTCGCGAAGGCGAAAAACAACGCTTCGGTCTGCAAGTTCGGCGGCGCGTATCCATGCATCAAGAAATGGATGAATGGGCCTTCATCCCTCGCGATGCCGGCGGCGAAGTATCTCTGTACGGAAAACTCGATGGGCTCGCGGGGCTCAAAGCCGGGTCGAGCATCGAATTACGTCCGTTCCTCGTGGGCTCGGTGAATTACAGCGAATCCGAGAGCGAAGCCCACGGATCTCCATTTTTTCCTCTGGGTTCGGCGGGCCTCGATATCAAATGGCATCCCAATCAAAGTCTGACGCTCGATGCGACGATTTTTCCGGACTTCGGACAAGTGGAGGCGGATCAAGTCATCCTCAATTTGACGAATTTCGAACAATTTCTGCCCGAACGTCGGCCGTTTTTCTTGGAAGGCATCGATATTTTGTCGACACCATTTCAATTGCTGTACACGCGTCGTCTGGGTCGCGCACCTTATGCGCCCGCATTGCCGGAGAATGAAACCCAAATTGGCCGCAGCAAACGCGCAACGATTTACGGCGCGGCCAAACTGACGGGCGAAATCAATTCCAAGACGTCCGTCGGCGGAGTTCTCGCCATGACCGCTCCCGTCGAAGTGGACGTCCGCGATACGAAAGGACGAACCATTTCGCGCATAGCCGAGCCTGCCGCGGCATTCAAGGTTTTACGCCTGCGACGCGATATCAATTCGCGTACGTTCGTGGGACTGACGGCAACCGCGAAGAGCCACGTGGACACGCCTGCGAGTTATCCGAAGGTGGGGACGAACGAGATTTTGTGCCCCGATGGATCCCAGGTTCGTCAGGGACAACGTTGTTTTCACAACGCGTACGTCGTGGGTGTCGATGGTCGCTGGCGTTCACAAGGCGGTGATTATGTATTGTCCGGACAAGCCATTGGATCACTCATCCACGAGGGTCCGCCACGAACGATGGCCGATGGCACGGTGATTTCTTCGGGTGACATGAGTCCGGCGGCTCAAGTGCGATTCGCCAAAGAAGGTGGCAAACATTGGGCATTTACCTTGGATTATTCGGGGATCGGGCGAAAAGTCGATTACAACGACGTCGGCTACATGCAGCGCCAAAACCTCCATGCGGCGCATTTCGGTCTCGAATGGCGGAACCTGGAGCCCTGGCGCAAAACGTTGGAGCTTCGGATCATGCTCGACGCGTTCGAATCCGACACACTCGACGGCATCACCCAACAACGCGTCGCTTATTTGGGCAACTTTACTCGATTCAGCAATTTTTGGAACATGTTCGTCGGGGTCAACTACCAAGCACCTCGGTATGACGATCGTGAAGTGGGCGATGGAACGGCATTGGAGCGACGTGGTCGCTTTGGCGGGTCGCTTTGGTTCGAAACGGATCGCCGGAAAAACCTGAGCGCCAGCGTCGGCTCGGATTTCGAATTCTATCCCGGAGCCGTGAACATCAATGGGGAAGCCAGGATTTTGGTGCGACCGTTGCCACAATTCGAGGTGGAGCTGATTCCAACGTTCTTGTATACGCACGGCGAACCGCGTTATGCCGGGTCGACGGACGCGGGGCACGTTTTTGGAAAATTGCGAGCGCAAGGGTTGGGCCTGACGCTGCGCAGTACGTACATGTTCACGCCGCGTTTGTCTCTCCAAGCGTATGGCCAAGCATTCTTGTCGGCGTCCGATTACACGGATTATCGCCTGTCGCCGGCGCGCGGACGAGCGCAAATTGCCAAAATCGACGAAATGCGCCCGCTCATGGGGCCCCTCCCCTTCGACGCCGATTACGAAGACGGCACGCTCAATGCAAATATCGTGATGCGGTGGGAATATCGGCTGGGGTCGACGTTTTTCCTGGTGTACACGCACGCCCAAAGCGACGGCGGATTGCTCGGCGTGCCCAAGTTTTCCGGGCGATGGGTTACGCCCCGACCTTCGGAAGAAACGCTCTTGGCGAAATTATTGTATTGGTGGGGATGAAGCGCAGAGCGTCGAGAATCAGCTCTTGGCGTACCAAGACTTGACGGCGGAATGCTCGCGAACAGCCTCGAAGATCCGATTCAGCTTCGGATAACCGGCGAAGATCGTGGACGGGATATGGTCGAGCGCGCCGCTCATGAACCAACGCATGACGACAAAAATCTTGATATCGACGACGTTCAATTGATCGCCGCCGAAAAACGGTCCCGCGTCACCGATGTGTTTTTCCGCATTGGCAGCCCAGGTCGGAATGTACCCTTCGGCCAAACCTTCACGGGCTTTCTTCTTCTCGGCTTCGTCCGTCATACGCATCGTCAGCGCCACGGTATTACGCAAGTCTTCCACGTGCGCCATCATCGCTTCGTGTTGCGCAGCCTCGAAATCGTCTTTCGGGTGCAATCCGTGTCGACGTCCGATCAACGTCAGAATGGCGTTTGTCTGGGCAAGCGGCGCATGCCCCTCGACCTCGAATACCGGAAGACTTCCAAAGGGCGTCGTCGGCTTGAGGGCCGCCCACGCATCACGCTTGATACGATTGTCCTCGAAATCCACTCCGCCTGCGTGAAGCGCCAATCGGCATTCTTCACCACGACTGACCGGAGCATCGAAATAGGTGAGTTTGGGTTTGCTCATGGCGGCGCAACGTAGGACGCCATGCCGCAGTTGTAAAGGGCGAATTTTGCGTTCACGTTCCGCAGAACGTTCGATAATTCCACTGCTCGTCGCCTGGCGGCATCGTCAAGTCGGCCGCTTCGGGCTGATCGTCGAAAGGACGCGCGAGCACCCGCATGAGCCGCTCGAACGGTTGCATATCGCCGCTCGTCGCCGCCGCAATCATCTCTTCGATGCGATGATTTCGCGGAATGAAGGCCGGATTCGATTTGCGCATTTGTGCCATCCGTTCTTCCGGGGCGATCGAATCACGCTCGAATCGTAATCGCCACGAACGAAGCCATTCCTGGATAGGCCGAGGTTCGGCGAAAAGTTCGACGAGCGCCGATTCGTCTTTTCCCGCCGCCACGTCGACGAGCCTTCGGAAACAATTCGTGTAATCGACTTTGGCTTCCGCCATTCGTTCGAGCAGCCCTTGCGCCAATTCCAAGTCGCCTTCGATTTCGTCCGACAAACCAATTTTGGCCCGCATTCGCTTTCCATACGCCGCCTCGAACTTGTCGGGATACGTCTCGAGTCGCTTGGTCAAGATCTCCGCCGCCTTGTCGATGTCGTCATGCACCAGCGGAAGAAGCGTCTCGGCAAATCGCGTGAGGTTCCACAAGGCAATGCGGGGCTGGTTTGCAAATGCGTAACGACCGCCGCGATCAATCGAACTGAAGGTTCGTCCGGGATGATACGCATCGAGAAACGCACACGGCCCATAATCAATGGTCTCCCCAGCGATTGATGAATTGTCCGTATTCATGACCCCGTGGACGAATCCAATGGACAACCACGTCGCCACGAGGTTGATTTGCGCCGTCATCACCGCATCGAGAAGCGTCAATCCCGGCCCCTCCGTCACCGGCAAATCCGGATAATGCCGTTTCAATGCATAATCGGCCAACGTGCGAATGGCGTCGTTGTCTTTCCGCACAGCGAAATATTGAAATGTTCCAATCCGCAAATGGCTCGAAGCAATGCGCGTGAGAATCGCCCCGGGAAGCAGTTTTTCTCGAACAACCACTTCGCCTGTCGCCACAGCCGCAAGCGCTCGCGTGGTCGGGACACCCATCGCCGCCATGGCTTCACTCACGACATATTCACGAAGCACGGGCCCGAGCGCCGCTCGACCATCACCACCTCGAGAAAACGGTGTCGGTCCGGCTCCTTTGAGCTGCACATCGTAGCGTTTTCCGTCGCGCCCGATGACTTCCCCCAAGAGAATCGCTCGACCATCACCGAGCTGCGGAACGAAACCTCCGAATTGGTGACCCGCATACGCCAACGCGATGGGTTCGGACCGATCCGCAATGCGATTTCCCGCCAGGATCTCGATTCCTTCGGGGGATTGCAGTTCTTCCGGAGAAACGTTCAGACGTTCGGCCAAAGGCGCATTGATGGCCAATCGTTCGGGCTTTGCAACGGGCGTGGGACGCACGCGAGCAAAAAAGCGATCCGGGAGGCGGGCATAACTATTGTCAAAGGCGATGGACATGCGTGTTTCGTCGGATGAATGAGGACATTGTCAAGGGGGGGTTTGGGGCGCAGGACGGCGAAGCCGATCCGAAGCCCCAAATGTTCAACCAGGGACCCCGGAATGAAGCAGGTTCATCGGCGATCGCAAGGAGAAAACTGCAAAGAATATCGGATGGTCAAGCGCCGTTTGACAAGTCCGTCGTGATTGAGTACACGGTCGAGCCGCCATGACCGATTTCGCGACGCTGACCGCTGTTCACCCCATTGCCGACGGCAAGTTTTCCATAAACGTTCCCGATGGCTGGCAACAAGGTCGAGGCGCGTATGGTGGGTTTGCCCTCGCGTGTCTCGTCCGGGCGATCGAGACAGCCGAGCCCGTGAACGAGCGCCCATTGCGATCGCTCAATGCGGAGCTTTGCGGGCCGTTGATGGTCGGACCTGCGGAAATCAGCGTCGAAGTCCTGCGTCGCGGTTCGGGAATGACGACCGTCACCGCGCGGACGGTTCAAGATGGAACCGTCGTGACGCATGCAACGGCGCTTCTGGGGAAAACGCGACAACAAGGCGCGCCGTACAATGGTTTGTCCTGTCCGGATCTGTCGGAGCCGGGCATCGTCATGCCGATTGAGGGACCGTGGCCGGCTTTCACGCGATTCATCGAATTCGCCAATTTGGGAGCGTGGCCGTTTTCGGGCCACGACGTGGCGGGCACGGACACGTGGGTGCGCATGCGCAATCCGGGAAAAACCTTCGATACCGCGCATCTCGTGGGCCTCGCCGACGCAACTTGGCCCGCGCTATTTCCAAGCCTCACGGAACCTCAACCCATGAGCACCATCAGTTTTTCTTTGCATACGTTTGGACCTTGGACCGGACTGCAACCCGAGGCGCGGATTCGTCATCACGCCCGAGTGCTTTGGGCCCGTGACGGCCATTCGTCGGAAGTGCGCGAATTGTGGAGCGAAGACGGGCGCCTTTTGGCGATTAATCATCAGCTTTTCGCCACCGCAAAGTAGCCGTCGGTCACGTCAATCAATGCAATCGACAGCCAACATGGCCCATTTGCCCAGCCCGAAATCCCCGAATCGATGCGTGAAATACGCCTCGGGAATGGGATCGCCGGCCGCCGACCTGGCTTCGGCGTAAGCCGCGTAAGCGTCGCGAATGGCCGCGACCTCCGATTCTTGGTTTTCCGCCCCGCGAAGACGTCCGCCCAATTTCTTGAAAATCGCGTCGATTTCTTTTTCGAGCGCGTCTTCATCGAGTTTTGGTTCTTCCGCGATCGGGCCCTTCGTTTTGAACGCATCCATGATATCGAGCGCCGCCCGGGCGGTTTTGGATTCCTTTTCGTCCTCGAGCCGGGCGAGTTTTTCCAAAATGGGCCGCGCGTAATCGGCATGTTCGACGAGCCAATCTCCGGCCGCTTTTTTCCCAGCCCTCATCGCCGCCATTTTGCCCATCAATCGCACGACGCCCGGATCTCGAAACAAGGCGAGTTTGTCCACGAGACGCGGATAATCTTGGCCGCTCAAAGAAATGTCTTCGGCAAGCAGCGATGTTCCCATGAGCCAGCAAATGCGCGCAAAACTCCAAAAGATGACTTTCGGATTCTTGGATTCCTCGACGACGTATTCGGCATCATCTCGGCGCAAAGCCAGCGGAAATTGCAGGTATTCGAGCGTCGGGTGAACTTCACGGGTCGGATTGGCGATCCAATGCAGCATCGCCCCGAAAGCAATCGGCGACGGCCTGGGCATTTTTTCCGGCAACGGCGCCTTGGACAACTGCGCTCGAATGTCATTTGCCACGTTGGGTTTTACGCGACGAAGTAACCACGGAAGCGTCAGCGCCAAGCAATGAGCCGCCGCGTTTGTCCGGTACGGGTCTTCTCCGGCAAACCCCCAGCGCTTCAATTCTTTCGCCGCCAAGAGCAAAAACTTCGTCAATGAACGAGCCACCTTTTCGGTGCCGATGAACTGCTCGTACAGATAAAGCACCTTGGGCCAACGCCAGCCCGAATACGTATCGCCCATGCCAAACCCGTGCTGTTCGAGCGTCTCATCGAGGAGCTTCTGGTCAATGACGCGATCACTGCGCATCAAGGCGGCTCGTTCGACACGCAATCGCGCATTGCCGTGAGGATGGTTTGCATCGACGAACAAGAGCGGGCCCACGCGATATCCAAGCAGGAACAAACGCGCAATCGTCCGCGGAATGGTCAAACGGAAACAGGGATCAATCGCGTCGAGGGCTTCTTCGGCCAGCTTGAAGGCGCGTTCGAATTCGACGGGTTCGTCCGAAAGGAACCGCATTTCGGGATAACCGCGTTCGAATAAATCGTCGCCCGCCGACGTAAAACACAAGCCCCGTCCCGGTCCCGTGGGAAAACCGAATTCGGCGAGGACATCACGAATGTTTGTCCTGGGCGCTTTTTTCGCCGCGGTCTTGATCGTCTTTTTCGTTGTGGATTTCTTCGCCGTCGCCTTTTTGGTCGTAGCGACCGATGATTTCTTTGCTTTGATCGCGGGTTTTGCGGCTTTTGTCGTTTTGCGCGAAGTGGCCATGGCGGATGGCCTGGCATGTTCGCCGAGAGGCCACGCCTTTGTCAACGATGGTGAGGCGCTCGAGGCACAAACGTGAAGGGACAAAACAAAGACGTGTAAGGTTCCGCCGAGCGCATCGTTTTGAGGGCAGCTTGGGAGGAATGTCGCGATGCTACGTCGATCAGCGTTATGGGTCTGTCTTGGTGCAACATTGTTGGCTGCTTGTGCGCCGCAAACGGGCGCGGTCAAGCGCACCGTCGATCCGCGGAAAAACATTGAAGTGGCCGTGTCGACGTCCGATTCGACGCTCGTGGCTTCCGACATCATCAGCATCGAATCGACGTCTTCGAATGCGTATACGCGCGCGGACAAACCGGGCACCATGGATGTTCGGCTGCGAATCAAAACGAAATCGATGCCCGGTGCACCTCGTCCCCCGATCAACGTCGCCCTCGTCGTCGATACATCGGCGTCCATGGAAGGAACGGCCATGGACGACGCGAAAAAAGCCTGTACGGCATTACTCGACAAACTTTCTCCCGGCGATCGTTTGTCCCTCATCGCGTTTCATTCAGGCGTCGATGTCCTCGTGCCGTCGACCGTGTTGACGACGAAGAGCATGGACGAGATTCGACAAAAGATCACCGCGATGAAACCGTTTGGCACAACCAACCTCGCGGCGGGTTTGACCGCGGGTTTGGCGGAAGCACGCAAGAATTTCCGCGCCGATGGTATCAACCGAATCGTGCTTCTGGGCGACGGCGTGCCGAATGATCCAACATCGCTTCCGGCGCTGGCGCAATCGTCGGGGCAAAGCAAGATTGCCATTACGACGTTGGGCCTCGGGCTGGATTACGATGAAACCGTGATGAGCACGATCGCGTTGAATTCGGGTGGAAAGTACCATTTCATCAAAGAGAGCGCCAAGGTGGCCGAAGTTTTTCAGGACGAAGTCTTGCGCCTGCAACGCGTGGTCGCACGCGGCGTGGCGTTGCGCTTGGCCACGGGCCCGGGCGTGAGTATCCAGAATGTCGTCGGATTGCCCATGAACGGCGCATCGAGCGTCCTTTTGGGCGATATGATCGAAGGCGAAGAACGCGACGTGGTGGTGCGTTTGTCCGTGCCCGCCAAGCATGACGGCTCGGTCGTCGAATTGATGGATGCGGAGGTCGATTTTGATCACCCGACTCGAGCGGGCCAACGTTTGGCCGAGCGAACGTTTGCCGCGGTCAAGTCGACGTCGTCTGTCGAGCAAATTGCAGAATCGCGCAATCGGGACGTGGAACGTTCGGCTGCCCGAACGAATTTGGCGGATAAAATCGTGCGCGCCGTGGCTGCGGCGCGAAGCGGTCAATTGCCGCTCGCCATGTCCTTGCTCGATACAGCCGAAAAAGAAGCCAAAGTGTGGGCGAAAGACTTGGAAGATCCGATTTTGGCGGAAAAGATCGAATCGCTCGGCCCTCTGCGCCGATCCCTGCCCTCGCTGGTGCAGCGCGACGTACCGGCGCCCGTGGTGCAAGTGCCGAATGCGCCCGGTCTTCCGATGCCGGGACGGGCGCCGGTTGCGGCTCCGTCGCCCGCGGCGATTGTCATGGACGCACAGGCCGACGCAATGCAAGCGTTGCAGGGGCATTGAGGTCGGTGAAAGTGACTGCCCCGTCGTTCGAATGAAATGCCCCGGGTTGCATTTTTCGGCGCTTGTCGTCGGCGCATGAGCGGTTGGGGCCCTCTGGCTTCACAAATGCACGAAAATATACGAGCGCGTGGACGTTTTGCTTCACCGTCAGGTTCCGGAGCTTGGCCGGTGCGTGAAAATGCTTAGCTGGTCCGTGAAGAAACTTCGCCGCAATGCTCCGGAGCTTCGCCGCTCCGTGAAGATGCTTCGTCGCTCCGTGAAAAAGCCTGGCTGGTCCGTGAAAATTCTTCGCCGCTCCGTGAAAATGCTTCGCCGGAATGTTCCGGAGCTTCGCCGTTCCGTGAAAAAGCTTTGCCGCTCTCTTCGAAGTGTTCGCTCTCACGTCGCAAAGCTTCGCCGGTCCGTACAAAAGCGTCGCGGGACCGTGCCTGAGCTTCGTGCCAAAGATCGCTTGCTTCGTTGAACGGTCCCGGTGTAATATCGCTCGCGAACCCTGCACCCAGGAGACAGGTCATGACCATTGATTATGAACGATTCAAACGCGTCATCACTCGTTGCATCGAGATTGCCAACGAGCCAGACGCCAACCCGATTGTCGTCGGTGTTTTCAAGGAAAAACTCGACGCGCAGGCGGCGGCGTACCTGGCAACCGATCTGGCCGTATCGACGGCGATGACGGCATTTGCGAAAGAAAATCGCGAAGCGCTCGATGCCTTGGCGTCGCTCGATGGGCCTTACCGGGTGGCGCGAGCGGCTGTGGCGGCGGTTTTACCGGGAACCGAATTGCCCGATACGCTGAAGTCGCAACCGACGGATACGGATCAACTCAATGCAATTACGCGTTTGCTCGACGTGATTGACGATCACAGTGACAAAGCCTGGGCCGATGCATTGCTCAAGGGTGAATTTGGGACGAAGGCACCCAAAACCATCCAGGAAATATCGGAATCGATTGCGGCGAACAAAGGTTTGTCAAAGGCGAAAAGCGAGCGCGCGGCAGCTTATGGCCCGACCTACGAAATGTATTTGGGTTTCAAGCAGGTCGTGCGTAATGCTTATGGGCCGGGATCGAAGCAATACCGGCGAATTCATTTGCGGGCATCGCCGGGAGCGTCGAACGAAGAATCGAGCGGGGGTGGAGGAACGCCCTGAGCGTTCAGCGTGCGTTTTGCACGTTCACCACCCGTCACGAATCCAATCACCGACTCACCCAATTCGAGGCGGGTGCATTGGCAGCTGACAATTCCCTTGGCGACGATTTCGGCCGGCCGAACATCTTCGTATTGGGGAATTGCCGGGAGCGTATCCAATTCGCTCGTGCATTTCAAAAGTGCCGCTTCGAGCGCCTCGGGGTCGACGAAATACCAACCGGCGAGCACATTTTCCGGTTGACGCGTCATATCCTGCGCTTGGGCGGTGTGCTACGCGTCGTCACAGAATATCTCGCGCGAGAACCAATTCGCAGCTTAAAATTTGGCCCGCGTTGGCGAGGCATGTTTCGGTCGCCGTAATGCATCGGCACGGGTGGACGTGGTTTCTGCGGTTTGCGCAATTCCTGGCATGTCTCGGTTTATTGACATCGTTATGGGGATGTACGCCTCCAGTGACGTGGCAAGCGTTGCAGGCGCATGGTTTCGAGGCGAAGGTTTACAATTCCTGTATTCGTCCGCCGCCGTTTGCGGGGCGCGGCGAGTTTTACGCGACCAATGACACCACCCACGAAATGGTCTCGGACGAAGACCCCGAGACATTTTGGAAAGCCGCGCGTACCGCGACGACGATTCATCGGTATGACCCGAACGCTCCATCCGAGCCGGGACCGCGTTTGCCTTGGCCGTACCATCGAATGACGTGCGATGAGGTATCGTCCGGGAATGTGCCGGCGTTGCCGAAGGGAATGAAAGAGCTTCCAATTTCGTACGAAATGCGCGAAGCCCTCGTTTCGGTATTGATCAAGCACGAGCTTCGCGAACGACGATTTGGCGATTTCATGGAGCGGGGCAAGCCCAATCGAGTCTTGCTCGGTGACGTGGTGATCACGCCGCCGCGACTCGACCAATTCACCTCGGCCATTGACGAGGTCGGCCAGATGTTGCGGGATGCCATTCGCAGCAATTTGCCTAGGGTCAAACGTGCGGGGGCAGGCCCGGACGATGACGAAATCAGCATCATTGATACGAAAACGGGTCAGGTCTTGGGCGGAATCGGCGCTGGCGGGACGCTTTCATTTGCGCCAGGTGGAGTGTTCATTGCCGATGCCTTGAAATCAAGCAATGCGCCGCAACCGACGCGCGAATTCATGCTCGGCCAGGGTTTTGGCGAAATGGGCGGCGGGCTCGTGCAAGTCGGCGCCGGTACGGGAATGGGTGCCGGTGGCGCGGGTTTGTCCCTCACGGGCGGCGGTGCGGTCATTGGCCTGCCGACGTGCGCCGCAGGGGTTACTTTGGCCGCCAATGGCGCGGTGACGTTTCTTCATGGCGCCAATACGGTCCTTATCGCGCTTTGCCATTGGGAAGAATTGCCCGCGGCTCCCGAAGCGGCGGCGTCGTCCATGGATACCCCGCCCGCCGCGACAAACGCCGGCGCGCCTCCCTCCGCCGCGAACGGTGGTTCCGCGATAAAACCCGCAATCAATACAGCCCCCACGACACCGCTTGCGAAACCTGCCATTACGCCGCCCCAAAAGCCCGCGTCTGCGCCCATTGCGACACAAGCGAAGTCCGCGCCGACAACGCCCCCGGTCCCCGAAGCCCCTCCACCGGGCACGACGGTTGTTCATAAATCGGCATCGGGTACCACGACATCCACGCGCCGAAGAATCGCTCCGGGCGAAAAACCTCCGGCGGAAACGACCACGATTACGACGACCGAAGGCGGCGGGACGACCATTTCAACGACGCGGACGAGACAAGCGCCTGGCGATGCGGCGAATGGTGTGGCAAAGGGGGCGAAGCGCGGGCCGAAAACCGATCCCGATGCACCGCATAATGCTGCCAGACGCAAGGATGCTGAAAAGTTAAAAGCGGAAGGCAACAGGATCATTGCAGGCGGGGGTGATGACAAGGAAATGCTTGTGCAGACCCCAGGGGGCATAAAATCCGCTCGCCGACCTGACACAATCCTTTTGACTCCCAAAGGCGAACGTCGAGGCCGAAACTATGGCCGGACGAATGCAGATGGAACACCCGTGAAGCGCGAACAGGAAGCGCTCGATGACCTGAACAATCACAGCGACACACCAACCGACTTCGTCCCGTACGACAGGTGATTATATGGCCATTTCTTCTTTTGGAACCAACTTTCACGCGACGATCGAGGAAATCGTCAATCTCGTGGAAGGTTGGGCCGATCGATATCCGATCTACCTCAGTGCCTTTGCGTTCCCTCCAGCTCGCCAGGTGCCCATTACTCGAGAAACCATTCGTGAAGTGATAGCACAACCCGAGGTTTCATCCATTGTGCTCACGGAGAGCACCGTCGATGCCACGTGTAAACAAGCACATGATGTTGCAGCAAGTGGGATGGTCAACCTTATTCTCAACATCGGGCGTGTGGGGTCCACCGGGCTGGAGCAGTCATTTTTGAGCACGAAGACGGTGACCCCAACGTGGGAAAAAATGAACCGCGAACTCAAGAAGATTACCACTGCAGGCGCCACGCTCGTTTGTACAAATGGAACAACGGGGACCGACCGCAACGCGCGTTTCACCGCCGGCGCAAAAGCGTTGGCTGCTGCGGGAACACCACTCAGGCAGTTCGCAAACTCGACGAAGTTCATCTACGTGCCCAAGTAGCAATAGCGACAAGCCCTTGCCAACCTCGAATACCCCCACCGCCCAACGTTGGCACCGCATTGCCGCATTACACAACGGCCGCATTCCCCCGGAACTCCTCATTCCCGATTGCGTCGATGAAGCCATTACCGCGTCTCGTCGCGCCATCGACGCGGGCTTCTTGCCGCTCTCGTTTGTCGGAGACAATGGTGACGTCGTCGACCTCGTCAACGTGGGGCGCGGTCAGCTCGCCGCGCGTTATGCAGAATGGCGCGCGAAATAGTCGCAACAACGATTCGCCGACGACGCTGATCCGGCATGACCAACGTGTCATCGTAACGAACGAAAAGGCGCCACGTGGGAAAATGTCGGAACGACGTTTCCTCCGGCGGGGTGCGTTGCGAAATGTTGGAACAAAGCCTCCTCAGGCGGGAGGGGGCTTTGCGAAATGGGGAACTGGCTTTTGGCCGGTGGTGGGGATGTTGCAACCCGTTGTGGCACGAGTTGCTCGCACACGGCGCCACTCTCGCCTACTGCTGAAAGAACATAGGCAATCCCAATGCTGCATCCGATCGTTTCGCGGCCTTCGTGAGCGACGCTCCCCGACGTAGTGCGACCCAGAGTTCACCGTCTTGACGCGTGTCATGGACAGGAATTTTCAATTTTTGCAACGTCGTTTCCAAACCAGTCGCATTGCTTGGCGATCTTGAGCGATTAAGAATACGGACTGCCATGGGAGTCGATCCTGGCACGGCATTGGGCGCAAAAAGTCGCTGCAACACCTTTTCGGGATTGCAGTTTTCGGCTCCATGATGGGCGAGCTTCAATATTGCAATAGGCAGTTTCGCATTCAAATTTGAGTTTTTATCGAGAATGCTAGCGAACTGGTCCCAAGTTCGAGGTTCGGCATCACCCGGCAAAACGAATGTGAATGGGTTATCCTGATTTGCACCATTTTGCAAGAATCCCATGACAATCAGCGAGCGAGTGTTGAGACCTCTGGGGTGGCTTCGATCCGGGCCGCCATGAACGTCTACACGAACATGGTAGTCATCATCAATCGGAAGAATACGCCCCAATGGCACAGTGTAACATCGAGGTAGCATGCCATCTTTCCTCAATGCTGCTTTGTATATCTCTTGGAGCCTGGGACCAGCTTCTTTTAATGAAGTCGCCTCTTGATCGGGAAATGACGGTGCAACGCCCAGGGCTTCTGGGAAAAATATTTCTTGGAGATCATTTCCAATGTGAGGGTTACTCATGAGTTTGCAGCCCTCACCATAATGATCACGATGAAAATGAGAAATAACCCAAACAATCTCCAAATGGACCGTGCCGCCTTTGCGACTTGCTGCGCTCCACGCTTGGAGAAGCTGTACCTGATCGGCCGAGCCATCCACAAGCACGACACGGTAACATCTCGGCAAGGCGTAGAGAATCAACACGCCTTCACAGCCGGTTCCAGCTATTTGCGGAAAATGGATCCACACGTTTCCGTCATGGTTCGGTTTGACTGGGGTGGTCATCGTCTTTCCTTGAGCGAAAGCAAGGGGCGCAGTCAGAATTCGGTCGAGTTGGATTGGTTTGTCGCGTCTGAAACGCTTTTGAGCCAATCCGCAATTTTGCGGTCGTCGTGCAAGAGCGCGGCAATCCGACCTTTTGGTATCTCGCCGCTTTTGGGCTGCACATGGTCGAACAACCATTTCCGCGGATCTTCCAGCGCCTGCAAATACGCATCGAATCGACGTTGGAGGTCAGCCTCGGGCTTTGCCTCAAGCAACAATCCTTTCAGATGAAATTGCAACAACGGGGGAGATTGTGTTAAAATATTTTCTTGCACCAGAGGCTGAAGCTCGTCGCGCGTGAGGTGCAATGTGCATATTCGATTGTTTCCCCCAAGGTCCACTTCAACGCCAGCCAGCGTATCCTCGGCAAAATGATAACGACACGCCACAAACATCTCGAATTGCGACTTTTTTCGCGGCAGTGCTCGAAACATCCGCCGATCACCGAGACGAATCGGTTCGCCGGGCAAACTCAGAATTCGCAAAGGATAAGGTATTTCCGTTCCTGCCGGTGGTCGCCGCTTCGCTGATTCGAAAAGGTCGATATCGTCGGAAAGCAAATCGGCCAGCGGCAATTTTTCCCAGCCACTGAGGCGCGCAGTGGTCTCCGAATACCGAGCTTTACCTGGCGTTTCATCAATCCGCGCAAAGACGGCCTGCATCCATTTCCATTCAGACGGTTTGTCTCCTACGGCCGGCTCCTTCCACGCATTGAGTTCTTTGCGTTCTTTTATGCTGGATGGCCGGATCTCGAACCGTGGCAACATCTTTTATTCTCCCACCAGACCATCTTGGAGTCGCGTCAACACAGCGGCCATTCCATCCTTCATCTCGCGAAAAAACGCTTCGGGATTCGAATCATCCAGGTTTGCACGCAAGATACGTTCTTCCACGACGAGCACAAGCGTTTGGTCTTCACCTTCGGGGGCCGGTTGACCTTCGACCCTCACCTTGCGTACAGCGTTCAACGTCCCCATTTCGGTCCATTCGATCATGAGTTTTCGGGGTGGACCATTGCTCTGCAACCAGCGACCAATGCCGAGCGCGGCGGCAAGATCCACGGTTTGCTGCGGGCCTCTTTTCAATGACAAACGGCGCGCCTCGAGAAAAACCAATTCGGTCGTGAGCTGCCGCTTGGTTTTTTCAAGCATACCTTTCAAAGTTGCGAGGTTGAATCCTCCCGGCTCAACGTCATCGTCAATGTACATGGCGAAGATGTTGTTGGCATTGTCATTGGATTTGGGAATATGCCACGTCTCTGCGCCGACTTTCCAAAAAGTGCGATCCATCGGCCCGAAATGGGCCCGCAATTTCTCGCGAACCGGATCCACTTCACCTGTAACATCATTCCGCTTCAGCCGTTCGAGCTTCGTTCCACGATCTGCGTCGAGACTGGCGTACCACACGTCGACTTCGTCGCCATGGCGTCCACCTTCGAGAAAAATGGGGCTATGCGAAGTCACGAGGACTTGCTCGAGAATTCCATTACGATCGATCTGCTCCCGGAGCCATCGCCATAGGTCACGTTGTGTAGGCGGCGCGAGGTTGACTTCGAGTTCTTCAATACCGACCACCGATGCGCCGGACAAATAGCAGGCGGCGAGAATGTGGAGCTTTTGGATGAACCCGGTGCCTTGAAACGCGGCCGGAATATAGAACGAGTTGTCGGGATTTCGTGCCAAACCTTGCAGTTCGCTCAGGAATAGCTCCAGAATTTCGTCATCGTTGCGGTAAAACGAACGAATACCCAGCCAACCGTGATGATCCTGCTGGAGATGTTTACGCAATTGCTCGAAACGCCGCGCGAATAGAGGATCCTGGGAAGCACCTTGAAGGCGACTCGCGAGGAACTTGTCGTCGATGTCGAGCCACCAATTGGGCGGCGTGAGTCTTGCGACTTCGAGTTCCTCGATTCTTTCCAACTTCGGGGACTTCGAGGCTGGACCTACGGACGGAGAATACACTCGCGTCTCATTCGTATCGAGCACACGTGGGCAATCAATGTACACAAATCCCTGCGTCAAAGCAATCAAGAGCTTGTGACCATACGGGAGCGTTTCTGCCGACACTCGCGGAATCTGCTCATCTTCCGCCCCTTCCGCCTTCTTCCCCCCTCGCTTTGGCTTGTTTCTCGTCACTTCGGTGTGCCGCCGGTCGTGCCACACTTGCCCGTCCACCACGACCGATTCTATCGAAGCCAATACACCGCTTGCTTTCGCGTCTCGCCATTCGTCGTTCGGACGCATCGTCACATGCATTTCGACCGTTGCGCGTTCTTTCTCGCCCAGATGGTCAAGCATCTGGCGGAGGGTCGCCCGTTCCGAAGCGTCGTTTGCGTTTTCTTCCGCACGAAGCAGCAACGTGCGGGCGGCATGGAGCTCCTGCTCTATCGTGATGTCCGCTTTGATGGTTTTTTCGCCATGGGACGGATGCATGGGAGCGGGTTCATGCAGGATCTGCAGATTGGTAAATTGATTCGATTTGGCCGCATAAGGAATGCGCACGAGAAGCAGGTTGACGATTCGGAGCAAATTTGATTTGCCGACGGCATTGGAACCAAAAACGACAACTTTGTCGTTGAGGTCATTCCACGAGACTTCGCGTAAACTTCGATAGCCTTTGATGGTTACGTTTTTGATTTGCATAACTTTGTCGTTTACCTTTTGTCTGCGTCGTTCACGATGGCGCCCTTGATCGCCGTTGCCAGATCACGCATGCCTTGGACGACCGCTGCCGGGCGTCCTTGGGACAGTTGAAAACGTTGATACTCCACACGCGCCAAATCGTGCAACAAGCGTTGAAATTGCTGAAGCGTTTTTCCCGCCCTTTCTCGGAGCGACGGCGAAATCAGTAATTGACGAGAGTGTTCGATTCGGATCCATTCATTGCGAAGCGATGCATCCAAGGGATCACCCGTTATGACTTCCCACTCCCTGCCTCCCAATTGAATCGTCGAATTTGGCGTCTTTTTGGGAAGCGAAATGGTTTGCCGTTCGTGATCGATTTCAACGTCCTCCGTCGAAATATCATCCTCTTGCACGACATAACCGAGAACTTCGGCGTGACGCCGGATATCCTCCTTCTTGTCGACGATTTCACCTTTCTTTATTTTCTCAATACTCTTGTTGATCCGCGCTTCCGCAAGATTTCGCTTGTCCGTCGAGGCCATGATTCTCCGAGCCAAATCCTCGAACAGCGCGTACGCCCACGAACCTCGCTTGATGTGCGACCGATCCAAGAGAAGAAGGCGATCGAACCCCCCCGTCAGATGCACCTCGACGGTGCTTCGCACCAATGCATTGTCTTTCTCGAGAAATCCGGGAATGTATCGATATGGCAATGGAGGTCCCAGTCCAACCCCGCGCAACCGAAATTGAACGCCCCGAAATTCTTTGGGTTCAATCGGCTTGTGCGGCGTAATGACCAGCAATCGATACGCAAACACGTCTCCGACAGGCTTCTTATCCAATGGTTCCTGGTCATCGCCGGACAAACGGACATAATGATCTCGGCCTTCTTGGGTCGGCAATGTATTCAGCAAATGGTCACCGTCAGGCCACGGTTTCTGAATGCTTTTCCCATCCAAACGGACGGAAAGGCCAGGATCATTGTCTTGACGTTCGATACCCAATCGCTCTTGCCATTCATCGTAGGGTGCGGGCCAGGGGATAGGCAACACTTGACCCAATTCCCATGCAATTCGTTCCTTGGCCGGCCAATCGTGAATCGATTCGACTTTGCGGCCTCGTTTTCGTTCGGGGGCGTGCGTATGCGTCAGATGACGTCGGGCTTCCGGGGTCAAACCGCGCAAAATGATGCTGGTTCCCGTGGCCGCGGTGAACTCGGACAAACGTTGCCGTTCTACACGGGCTTCCACGGGGACTCGCTCGAGTCCAACGAACTCTTCGGATTTCTTGAAATACGAGGCGCAATCGAACGTGGCTACAATTTCTTTATCGGTGTCGATGCGAGTTCGAATCTCCATGGTTTGGCAAAACGGAAACGCCGCCAAATAACCGATTCCAAATCGTCCGACACGTGGGCGACCATATCGACGTGAGCGTTCTACAGGCATTCGTCCGGGAGCAATGCGCGTCATCCGAATGAATTCGTCCACGTTCATGCCGTGACCGTTGTCGTCGATACGCAACGAGCCAGCATATTCCGTTTTGGCGCCAACATGTGGGATATCCGTCTGAATGGAGACCACGCTCGCGTCCGCATCGTACGCGTTCACAATAAGCTCACGGAGGCAGTTCGTGAAGGACGTGTACGTTTGATCGCTCAGCAAACGAATCAGGTTCTTGTCGACCTGAATCGTGTGGGAAAATCCCGGAAGAGCGCTCGGTGCGAGGGCAGGCACGCCACTTGTCTATCACCGTTCTCCGTGCCTGGGCAAGAAAGTTCGTGGCAATTTCTCAAGTGGATCCGCGCTCGTTCCGTTGAAGGCGTCGCGTAGGTGCGCACGATTCGCGCATCAAGCTGGGTACGTACTCACGATTTTTGCACATTCGTGACGCGCGCAATCCCTCCTCCCCCGCCCCATTCCCGTTTGCAAATCGTCGCAATGGCGGTTCCTCCGGCGGTGTGCGCGTTGCGAAAAGGCGGATCGGCGATCCTGCCGGTGGTGCGCGCGTTGCAACATGGCGGAACCGCGCTCCCATCGACGGGATGCACGTTTCAACATGGCGGAACGGCGCTTCCTCCGGCCGGACGCGCGTTGCAACATGTGGGAACGACACATCCTCCGGCGGGAGGGGCTTTGCGAAATGTCGGAACGGCGTTTCCTCCGGCGGTGTACACGTTGCAATTATGAAGAGGTGGATTCACGCGACAGATGCGCCGGTCGCGCCGCTACCTTGAGCAGCGAGTCGACGAAAGTAGGCAATGTGGTCGCGGAATTCGGGGTCAATTAGCCCTTCCTGTTTGATGTAACGTGCGAGCATAAGCCGAAAGTCCTTGGCTTCTTTCAGACGGTTGCTCAATCGAGCCAACATTCGTTTGCCATCGATGATCCGACTCAAACGCTCCCATCGCGCGGCGGAAGGATGGCTCACGTCATCAAATTGTTCTATCGCAGCAACATGGGTGTCAATGTCCCCTCGCAACGAATTGTCATTTGCGAATTCCGATGCCAATCGGTCGTCTATCGCGGCTTCCATTCCTTGGCGGTCACGCTGATTCACGCCGAATTTGTCATTGTCATCGAGTGCGCCCTTTTCATGTGCATGAAGAGCCAAATTGGCGGCGACGACAGGAATCAGCGTATGCGCGTGCCCAAGGAGAGCGTCCGCCATTTTCTCTTCGTTATAGGAGGCATACGGGGAATCGCGACCAGGATGATCTTGTAACGCCATCGAGACGATACGCGCGTGCGCAATGAGATAATTTTCCATTTCCCACCGACGCAATGTGCGAACGTTCGATCCAAAAGGTTGAACGGCTGCATATTTTCGGTAAAACTCGTCGTCATCCGCTTCAAAAAACACTTCTTCGTGTCGTGGCTTCCGGAAGAACAACGTGTCGCGATCGACAAGGCCAAACTTGGGGGCCGAGTCTTGTAAGTTTTGGGGATCGAACGCGTCAAGGCCATGGGCCGGCGTCGTAATGACCTGAGCGTTGCCATTCACGACATCGATAACGCGCTGACATCCTCCTTGATTCTGCGTTCCCCCGACAAACAGAAATTCGAGGTTCGTCTCGTCCGCAAACCATCGAACTTTGAAAACCTCCACATCATCCTCCCCTTCGAGATAGATGACGATTTTCGTATCGAAAGCAGTTGGTGTCGTCGATACGTCCGCAAGAGCAGTCATGATTGGCCCTCGACATCTATGGCGGGTCGCTCGTCCTCCAATAGTTCGCCACCTTTGCGCAAGGGTGGTTCGGGTAATTTGACATCGAATCGTTGCAACACGTCTTTTGAATGGGCGGAGATGATGACGGTGAGCCCGGAGTGTTGAACGATCATGTCTTTTAATTGCTGGACGACCCGCCGTTCCCATTCCGGGTGCAAATGCAGGTCGACTTCGTCAATCAGCACAATGGTGTTACGGGTCATGTGCGCCGATAACAGGAGGAATAAGACGACAAGGCTTTTTTCGCCGCTGCTGAGCTGATCCAACCGATGTGTTTGTCCCTCATTTTTGACAATCGCTTCCGGTGGGTCCCGACGAACGCCGATAATCCGCTTTTGCGATCCCTTGAATACCGTTTCGTTGATGGTTTTGCGCGCACGCTCGAAACGTTCATCATCGAGCCATTTGAGCCAGACGAGAAGATTATCGAGCGACGACGACCATTGCCCGGGATGTTCATCGAAGCGCCGTACGGTTCGATAATCCCATTTCATGGGACGATCAATGGTGCGCTGTTCGAATTCAGATCGCCGGACGATATCGCGATTGGAAGGGAAATACAAGAGCACGGGCGCGGTCTCGGGATTCAGGTCACTTGTGCCAAACCCGATCGGCGGTCGCCGTGATGCTTCGCGAATGAGTTCTTGAAGCTGCGGCAAAATGCCGTCGTCGTCTTGTGTATTATGCTCTGAAAAGCGACCTTTCCATCGCGGAAACACTGCACAACGGTCCCAAGCATTTGCGCCGAATTCTTCGAGTTTTTCCATGCTCCAATGTTCGATGGGCAATCCTTCTTTAATGCCGAACATGAGAGAAAGCACGACACGCTGCAATCCCCACTCGACCAGGAGGTCAAGTTGCGCCCGAGCCTGCGGATTATCAACGAGCAGATTTGGCTTATCCGATTCACTGACGGCCTCATTCGCCAAGGCACCTATCAAGAAATACATGACTTCCATGGTCGTGGTTTTTCCTCGACCATTTCGGGAAAGCAGTAAGAAAAACGAGGCGAGCTTATCAGCCGGGTCGTTGATGGTCTCGTTGGTTACGGCAAAAAAAGGAATCGTCGTGGGCACATCTTGAAAGGGGCCCACGCGGTCGAGATGCAGTTTCAGGGGGCGGAACAGCGTGAGGTTGACGGGCGCGGCCATCTATTTCTCCGTTTGCTGAACAATTCGAGATACGTCTTCAGCACTCAACAAAATCCCATGTACACGTTCCGGGTCGCGCCCGCTGAGGCGAACAAGCATATCGCCCGGTTTGAGCAAGCGCTCGGCGCCCAAGTCATCCAGAATGATTTTCGATTCGGTCGCCTTTTGCACAGCCAATGCAATACGTGAAGGGATGTTGCTGCGCAAAAGTCCCGAGAACGTTTCCGAATCAGGCCGCTGCGTGGAAAGCACAAGATGAATACCACTTGCACGTCCCAACTGAGCAATACGAATGAGAAGTTCCTCAACCTCGCCCGACTCCTTGCCCATCGTCAAGTCTGCCAATTCCTCCACGACGACCACAATGCGCGGCATTTGCCCAGCCACGCGACCCCGCGCGCCTTGGATATCGCGCACGCCGAGCTTCCCCAGCTCCGTTTGACGTCGCTCCATTTCGTGAATCAGATGGTTGAGCGCGACGGTGGCCTCGTCTTTGGTCACGTGTACGCGCTCTCCCCACAAATGAGCAGCGTTGCGATAAGCTGATAGCTCCGTTTTTTTCGTATCAATCAAGCAAAGCCGAACTTCCTCCGGCTTGCGCGCCAAAATAAGCGAACACAGAAGCGCGTGCAGACAAACACTCTTGCCACTGCCCGTCGTTCCGGCAACGAACAAGTGCGGAGCCTTCGCCAAATCGAATTGAAATGGTTTCCCGAGGGCGTCCAACCCAGGCAAGACCGGGAGGTCGTCATTGGTCGGCGCTGTAGCCCAATGGCGGAGGTCATTCGCCTGGAGGTGCCTCCACGTCTCCGGTGGTCTGGGCACATAGAGTTCGACTTCTTTGGGCTCGGTCGAGTGACGCAAACTCAAACCTTGCCGCGCAAGGCCCAAGGATATGGCCAGTTTTTCCAAACCATTCGCCAGCAAATCGAAATGATTGAGCACCGGCAAATGCACGCGATACATCGTCAAGCGCGGCCCCTGCACGGTCTCTCGAATTTCGCCGCGAATACCGAGTTCTCGCAATCCGGCGAGAATATCTTCATCCGCTTTTGACGCCAACGGGGGTGCGGCTTTATGTTCCACCTCCGAAGTGCCAACGAGAGCGGTGAATTCCTGCAACATGAATTCAATGATGTCTTCGTCCCGACGCCGCCGTTTGATTTCCGTCAAACCGCGATGAATATGCCGCTCCAACCAATCCTGAAAATATTGATCCCCGTGAACCCGATCAAAAAGGTCCACACCATGACGAACACTCAAGATGGCTCGAAACAAATCGGTGAAATCGTCGCCCCCTTTTCCCTCACCAGTCAATTGGGCGAGTCGATAATCACTACCGCTCGACTTGTTACCAACCGGCAAATCGAGGGGATCCCCATCTTGCGACAACGAAAACATCAATGCAAGGCGCAGAACGTACCATTTGTCCAACCCAATGTTGGTGTAATTTCTGCCGGCAAACGCTTCCCGTACGGATTGGATGATTTCTTCATCTTCCGAAGTCGTCTTGACTCGAACCGCAGAACTCATTTCTGACGCCTCTCTCTTGTTGACTTGCGAATGAGCATCGCGGCATTGCCTTCATCGTTCTTCAGCACGTGTTCGAGGTAAACAAAGGGCTGGATGAACTTGAATTTTTCGTCGTCGATTTCGGAATCGGTCGGCAAAAGGATCATTTGATGCGACGCCTTGGCAAAATACTCCCTCAACAAGACGGCTTGATGTTCACGATCGAGTCGAGCCAATGGCGTGTCAACAATAACGGGCAATTCAAGCCCCGACTCTTCGGCAAGGGCCCACAGAAGTGCCGTCGCCAGAAGTTGCCGCATACCCGCCGACATGTTTTTCTTGCCAATCAACACGCCGCCTTCGCTGTGATAAGTCATGCGAAAGTTTTCATCGAGTTTTACTCGCTTGATCAATGCATTCGAACTCAGAAGCTGGCCGCAATGTTCATTGATTTTCTCCTCCAACGCTGCGCGCCGCGTTTTCTTGACCTCACGAGTGAATTCGTCAACAAATGTCAACAAATTTTCGGCCATTTTTGAACGTCGCGAATAACGCACGGCCAAATCAACCACTTCGCGTTGGCGTTCCAATCCCTCATTCGATTTGCCAATTTCCTTCTGGCAACTTCGGATCTGACTTCCAAGGTGACCAATCAGCTCGCTCTTTTCTTTAATTGCTCTGTCCTTCTCCGCTGCTTGGTTTCGCAAATCATTTGCCTGTTTTTGCTTCTCCACCGTAAGGTCACTCAGATCATTCAACTTGGCTTCGGCTTCTCGCAGCTCCGCCCTTTGGTCAAGATATCCGCGCAAGAAACTCAAACGCCCTCGCCGCTCATTGTCGTCATCCGCAAAGCGCTGCAATTTTTTGTAAATCTGTTCTCGAACCACAGGAGTAAGATCGAGGGTAAAGCGACCTGCCGGCTGATCGCTCTTGTGCCCATCCAATTGCTTCTGCAATTTGTCCTTGTAAAAGCGTTTCTGCGCATCCGTGAGCGGCGGCTGACTGTGGCGTCCCAGATCAAAAACTTGGATGGGAAGTTCTTCCTGCAGCTGGGTGAGCTGATCGTGTTGCGCACGCTGTGCAGCATCCTCGCGGTCCACATGCAACGCACTCGCAGTTTCATGCACAACCGCCCTGTTAAACAAGAGCGGCGCGTCGGCCAAGTATGTCACGGCAATGGTCGCCAACCCGCTGTCCAACTCTTGTTTGAGTCGTTGCCGACGCTCAATGAGTCGTGCCCGATCTTCCGTCGGACTGCTTTCCTGAATCTGACGAATCTCCGCGTCGAGACGTTCCTTCTCCGCTTCGAGCCGCGTGCGTTCTTCTGTAGCCCCCTCGAGTTTGCCTTGAAGTGTAACCAGTTGTGCCTCGAGGGTTCTATGTCTCGCGTCGAACTCGGCAAATTCGTTCTTTGCGTCGCGCACATTCGCCACGTGGTTCCAGCTCGTACGTGCAGTCTTCAAGTTTTGCCGCAATTGATGCAAAGGTCGAATCTCGAGCAATTTTTCCATTGCATCAATTCGAGTTTGCTCATTACTATCCGCCAATTCTTGTATTTGCTCGCCGTCGTACATGACGAAATCAATGTAATCGGTTGGGAATATGGTGCTCAGATAAATCGTCGCTTCCTCATTTATCCATGTGCGACCGTCAGCACCGGTAATCGTGAGAATTTCTTGGTATTCTTGGGTTTTCTTAGCGATCGTCCACTCGCGTTCTATACGTACGCGACCGTTTTTCGCGTCATGCCAAATAGCGCTGACGGCGACTCGAATGTCTGTGCGAGCTTTGCGCCAAGCAAGACTGTTGACGATACCGGACCACTCGTCACCCCAGCCGAGAAGATATTGCGACACACTCAACTTGCGTCCATTCAATACCGTTTCACGAAGTTTGTCATACACCCCCCCGACCAATAACTTCATGCCTGTAAGAAAGCTCGTTTTCCCATAGCCGTTCCGCCCCCAGACGATCGCTATGTGCTTTGGGTCCCCCGCTCCCGCTGGAAGCCCAAACTCGAAGGTGACTTCCTCGTGATAACAGAAGAGATTGGTGAGCGTCACCTTTTCAAGCCACATACGCTTCGTCTTCTTTGTCTTGATTGGTCGCTTCTTCGATCGATGATTCGATTTCGCGCTGCAATGCAGCCTTGCTCCCGTATACGTCGAGGGAGCGATATCGAGCCAATACCAAATACATCAGTTTCTCAAAAACCTGGGGCTCCACATCATTCTCGTTCATCAATTCCACGAGGCGCTCTTTCGAAATCCGAAATCGCTTCGTGATCTCCTCGTACATCGGCGTATCCAACAGTTCTTCGTCCACGCGATATCGGCGTCGCGCACCGCCGTGAGGTTCAGGTCCTCGTTGGTCGCGAGGAGACGGCCCAGGTATCCGCCGAGCGCCGCGAGCGTGAGCTCGGCCGCGGCCACGCCGTGGCGCGCGAGCGACTCGAGGAACTCGGCCGGCGGGGAGACGCGGCTCATCGCGGCGGGAAGCGGCGCTCGAGCTTGCGGATGCCTCCGCGGAGCTCTCCGCCTGCTCCACGATCCCGTCGATCATCCGCGGGAAGACGTTATTCGTGCCCGTGGAGACGGCGACGAGGGGCATATCTCTCCAGCCCAGCGCGGCGGCGCGGTTGGTGCCATCACCCCCGAGGGTG
>WBZU01000568.1_pt1 | contig 26107 bp, 26 predicted proteins | sample 5204311 | NCBI WGS metagenome assembly WBZU01 (sample SAMN12344359, study PRJNA552823) | activated sludge metagenome | biome: Activated sludge suspended growth; feature: Nitrification reactor; material: Wastewater; isolation source: activated sludge from nitrification reactor of wastewater...
CCAGCGTGTGCAGCGAGGTGGCGACGTCGGGGTGCTCCTCGGTGCCCAGCACCTTGACCGTGATCGCGAGCGAGCGCTCGAGAACCGTGCGCGCGCCGGCCAGATCGCCCTGAGCCTGAAGCACGCCGCCGAGCTGGTACAGCGAGGAGGCGACGGAGGGGTGCTCCTCGGTGCCGCGCACCTTGACCAGGATCGCGAGCGAGCGCTCGAGGGCCGTGCGCGCGCCGGCCAGATCGCCTTGGGCCTGAAGCACGGCACCGAGCAGATGCAGCAAAGCGGCAATGTTGGGGTGCTCCTGGGTGCTGAACACCTTGGCGCAGAGGGCGAACGAACGCTCGAGGGCCGTGTGCGCGCCGGCCAGATCGCCTTGGGCCTGAAGTACGGCGCCGAGTTCGTACAGGGCGGCAGCGACGTCGGGGTGCTCTTCAGTACCTCGGGTTCGGATCATGAGTGCAAGCCCGCGCTGGACGCGCTCGGCCGCACGTACAGGCCGTCCCGCTTTGAATTCCGCACAGCCCGCCCACTGGTGACCATACGGCGACTCCGGCAGCGCCTCCACGTGGTGCTCGGCGAGCCGGAGATTGTCGGCATAGAGACCAGCATCATAGAGCGCCTTATCGATCACGCGCGCGAGACGGTCAGCGCGTTCCACATGCCGGCCCCGGAGCGCGTGCTCCCACGCCGCCTGGATCCGTTCGAGCTGCGCGCCGCCATGCGTCGCCTTCGTGGCCAGCACTTCCCAGGCTGCGGACGCCGTCTCGTGCCAGCGCGCGGCCTCGGCCACGTCGAGCTTCGGCTCCACCAGCGGGCTCACCCGATACGCCCGCGCCCCGTCGAGCTCCCCCACCTCCAGCAGGCCCCAGCTCGTCAGCACGTCGAGATCCCGGGCCAGATCGACCACGAGCCCCTCCGCGAGCGCGGTGAACGCCTCCCGCGGCACCGCCGCCTCGAACACGCGCGCTCGCTTCACGAACGCGATCGCGTCCTCCCCGAACGCCGCGCGCGCCGTCGCGTACGCCATGTGCTGCAAGAACAACCGCGCCAGCTCCGCCTGCTTCTCCTCGCTCTCGGCGTCCCCGAGCGTCCACACCGGCAGCTCCGCGGCGGCCCTCGCCGCAACGTCAGCGAGCTCCGCGTCCGTCTTGCCCGCGAGCAGCGCCCGCGCCCACGTGAGGATGCGCGCGTTACGCCCGAGCCGCTCCGCCAGTGCCTGCCAGCTCTTGCGCGAGACGCTCGCCAGCTCCTTCGACGCCTGCCCGCGCATCCAGAGCTTCTGGATCGACGCGAGCTCGAAGGAGCCGAGCGGCACGAACGCGAGCGCCCGCTCGTGCCCGGAGGGTACCTGGAACTCCGCCGTCGTGGTGATGAGCAGCTTCGGCCGGCCCGTCGTGCACACCGGCAGCAGCGCCTCGATCAGCGCGGCCGCGTCGGGCGTCAGGCGCCAGGGGCCGGTCGTGCTCGGCTCCAGGCTCTGCTCGAAGTCGTCGAGCACCACCGCCACGTGCCGCCGGCGCCAGTGCTCCATCACCCGTCGCACCCGGCGCCAGACCGGCTCGTTGGCGCGGGCGAGCATCCACTCCGCGGCTTCGTCCCCGCCGCCGGTCGCGAGGGTCTCCTGGAATGCCTCGAGCACCCCACGCTCGTCGATCGCCCCGTGCACGACCACGACCTGGAGCTCCGGCGCATGCTGCTTCGCGCGCTCGATCGTCCGGCCCACCGCGCACGACTTGCCCACGCCCTTCATCCCGAACACGCACGCGCCCGCCACGTCGCGCGTTCCGCTCGGCTGCGTGTCCTGCCCGTGCAGGAGCACGCGCAGCAGCCGTTGCACCAGGCGCCGCCGCCCTACGAACCCCGTCCGGAGCACGCGCATGCGGCTGCCGAGGAACTTGTAGACCTCGTCGCGCTCGACGCGCTCGCTGAGCGGCGCGGCCTCGTCGTTGACGCGGAACCCGCCGGCCGAGGCGCTCACGAGGTGCAGCGTGCCCCACGCGTGCGTGGGCGAAGGCGAGCGCTCCTCCGCCCGGCGCATCCGCTCGCGCGCCACCTGCGCAGCCTCCACCGGCGTCTTGCTCGCGCCGAGCTGCTCGTACACCGCCGCCGCCGCAAGCGTGGCGAGGTCGTCGCGCACTGGACGCGTCCAGCCGAGCACGTTGGGCACGCCCCCCGCCACCAGCTCCGCCGCGAAGCTCGCCACCGAGCCACGCACCTCCGCGCCGTGGCAGCACGCGAGCATGACCAGCTCGGGCATCTGCTTGGCGCCCTCCAGCACCTCGAGCAGCTCCGCGGGCGCGACGAGACGCCGGGCGCCGAACGCGTCCTCCATCACGAGGCGTGACCCCTCGGGACGGAGCACGCCGTGGCCGCTCAGGTGCACGACGTCGAAGCGCTCGACGAGCAGCACCCTCTTGAGGTCCTCGATCCCCCCCTCCTCGACGACCCGCAGGCGCGCGCGCCGCCGCTCGGCGAGCGGCGCGAGTGCCGTGAGCAGCTCCTCCTCCTCGCGCTCGAAGTCGAGCTCGGGCGGCGCGTCGTACGGCGAGAACGCCATGAACAGGACGCGCAGCCCCCCGCGCTCGAGGACGCGCGGCGCCGCGAGCCTCTGCGCCCCGAGCTGGAGCACCACCGTGAGCGGCAACGCCCCCCGCCGGCGCATCGCGGCGAACGGCACGAGCTCCCAGCGCATCCAGGTGGCCGGGTGCTCGCGCAGCGTGCGCGGGTCGGTGCTCGTGGCCCGCACGACGAGATCGAGCCGGCGGTGCTGGGCCTCGGCGGCCTCGAGGCGCTGCGCGAGGGCGCGCTCGGGGCCGTCGATGAGCGCGAAGAGCGCCTCGCTCAACGCCGTGCGCGCCTCGACGATCGCCGCGGGCCGCTCCCGGGCCTCCGCAAGGCTCACGTCCTCCGCGAGGGCGCGGAGGTGCGCGATTTCCGCGAACGTGACGGGCTTGTTTCGCGCTCCGGGGGCCTCGGTCCAGTTCAGGATCACGCGGCCGTCCGACTCCCCCCGGAGGTCGACCATCGCCGGCATCGACGTCCTCATGGTAGGCATCGTAGAGGGCGCGGGGGGCAGGGGGGACCAGCTCGACAGGGACATGGGGCTCCTTTCGCGGGTTCGAGGGGTCATCCCGCGAAGGGCCCCGGGCGTTACAGGGTCCGGGTCGATTTCTTCGTCGCCGTCGAGAAGGCCGCCGCTAGCGCGCGATCCGCGTGGGCGGCGAGCCGGGCAGCCGCGGTCGCGGCGCCCCCCTCTCCTCACGGCGGCGCGCTCCGTGAGGACGACGCCCCGGCCGAGGGACGCGGCCAACCAGAGGGGCGAAGGTGGCGAGGAGGCATATTCTCGTCAGTTAACCCGCCTTCTGCGCGGCATCGCCCGCGAGGCGATGCGGTTCGGCCTGCTGCCCACCAAGCTCGCCAACGTCGGGGACGCCCGCGCCCATGATCTTCATGTTGAACATGGGCACGGTCCCGTAGGGTGCTCAATGATCGGAACAGCGGGCCGAAGGCTTCGTTGCGGGTGGCTGCTCCGGATACCGGCGAGCACTTGCGCGCGGAGTTGCCGGCGGGAGACGTGCTGGGGCGGGCGGGCGAGCGGGAGAACTTGCCGATGGCGCGGTCGAGGGGCCGGGGGGCGCGCTCTGCATAGGCACCGCGGACTCGGCGACCGCGGTGCCGTTGCTGACGCTGCGGAACCGAGCCTCGATCTCAGTGCGCCACGTCACGGCCCCGTACAGCCCGGCGGGTACGATGGTGAAGAGGAGCACCCACCACCACCGCGATTCCCCGCGCGCCTGGCCGCGGTATTGCGCCATGACCTTGATGCTCCACGTCTGCGCGGGTACGCTGGAGCAGGGTTCGACCCCTCGAGCGCCGCGTTCAGCACCGCCAACCTCCTGCCAGAGATCGGTGCCGCTCGCGGCGTTTCGTTGGGGGCTCCTGATGTCCCTGCGAGTACCCCTACGGGGCTGACGGGACGTGTTCGTGTTAATGACTCTTGGGGTGCTCACTGATAACCTCCTTGCTGATGCTCTATGAGCGCGTGAGCCCATGTTGTACGGGATCTCGGGTGAGCTGTCGAGAGTCGCACCAATGGAAATCATTCGCGTTTCCGGGACCAATAATCCTTTAATACAAATCGATTATTGGGCCTTGTGCGGTGGCAACGATTTGGTTGGATCCGCTTATAGGCATTTTCTTTAAAAAATCGTGCTCACCGGCTTGTGGAGGGGTACACGGCCAGCGTTTCGACGCGTCTCGAGACCCTCTGCGCGGCAGCAAGCGCCCCCACCCCATCGCCGCGACGATGTCGATCGACCCGGCGAGCGTTCCCGGCCGCCTGTGACCGCGGGCGCCATGCCGCGGGATCGCGCGTCGTGGTCGACGTGCAGCGCCCAATTTGGCGAGAATGCGGCCTCTCCGCAGCGATCCGCCTCATGACCCAGGACCCCGCTCCCTCCCCTGCCCCCGTAGTCGTGCTCGAGCGTGACCACGCCGCCCCCCTCGTCCGCGTCGAGGCTCTGCCACCCGACCGCGACCCCGTCGCCGTCTACCTGGCCCGCCTCGATTCCAAGAAGAGCCGCGCCACCATGCGCGCCGCCCTCGACCTCGTCGCCCACGAGCTCGGCGCCCCCAGCCCCCACGCGATCCCCTGGGGCGCCCTCCGCTACCAGCACGCCGCCGCCCTCCGCTCTGCCCTCGCCCAGCGGCTCGCGCCCGCCACCGTCAACAAGGTCCTCTCCGCCCTCCGCGGCGTCGCCCGCGAGGCCATGCGCCTCGGCCTCCTGCCCGCCGAGGAGTTCACCCGGATCGCCGACGTCGAGGGCGTCCGCGGCTCCCGCCTGCCCGCCGGCCGCCACATCGAGGGCCCCGAGCTCGTCTCGCTCTTCGGCACCTGCGACCGCTCCCGGCCTCAGGGGGCGCGCGACGCCGCGCTCCTCGCGGTGCTCCGCATCGGCGGCGTCCGCCGCGCCGAGCTCGCCGCCCTCGTGCTCGAGGACCTCGACCGCGCCGCGATGACCGCGCGCGTGCGCGGCAAGGGCAACAAGGAGCGGCTCGTCTACCTCGCCCAGGCCCGCCCCGAGCTCGACGCGTGGCTCGCGCTGCGGGGGCTCGATCCGGGCCCGCTGTTCTGCGCCATTACCAAGGGCGGGCGGCCGACGCGTCGGCGCCTGGGCGAGTCCTCGATCGCCTTCATCTGCGAGCGCGCCTCGACCCGCGCGGGCCTGGCGAAGACCCGGCCGCACGACTGGCGGAGGACGTTCGTCGGCGACCTGCTCGACGCCGGCGCCGACCTCGCCACGGTCGCGCGCCTCGCAGGACATGCCCAGGTCGAGACCACCAAGCGCTACGACCGCCGCGGCGAGCGCGCCGCTGCGAAGGCCGCCGCTCTCTTGAGCGTCCCGCGCGTCGCATGACGCATCGACCGGCCGGATCCTTGGTCACCATGGTCGCCTCGGCAACCCATATCACCATGGTTACCATGGTCGCCTCGGTGTACTGATCCCGGGCCCGGAGCCGCCCGTTGCGAGCCCCAGCAGCGCGTGCGACCGTCGCGCGTCCTTCATGCCCGCGCGCCCCTCGATCCAGGTGAGCTTCCTCGGCGGTGCCGGCGCGATCGGCGCCTCCAGCGCCCTCGTCCAGGTCGCGGGCACCTCCCTGCTCGTCGACTGCGGCGTGCGGTTCCAGAAGGGGCACGCGCTGCCCGATCTCGACCAGCTCACCGGCAAGAAGCTCGACGCCATCCTGGTGACCCACGCCCACAGCGACCACACCGGCGCGCTGCCCGTCGTCCACGAGGCGTTCCCCGCGGCGCCGATCCACCTCACGCCGCCGACGATGGACCTCGTCGGCATCCTCCAGCGCGACGCACTCAAGATCATGAGCGCGGCCGATCGCGAGGACGACCTGCCCCTCTACAGCGAACGCCAGGTCGAGGGCATGGTCGACATGCTCCGGCCCGTCGAGCACCACCGGAGCTTCACCGTCGGCGAGGTCGTCGTCACCTACCTGCCCGCGAGCCACATCCTCGGCGCCTCGATGATCCACCTCGCGACGCCCGGGGGGAACGTGCTCTTCACCGGCGACTACAGCGTGACGGCGCAGCGCTCGGTTCCGCTCCTCGCGCGGCCCGCGTTGCCGGTCGACCTCTTCATCGGTGAGTCGACCTACGGCAACCGGCTGCACGCCGATCGCCGCATCGCGGAGGCCCGCCTGGTGGAGACCATCGCCGCGGTCGTGGAGGCCGGCGGGCGCGTGCTCATCCCCGCGTTCGCGATCGGCCGGGCGCAGGAGGTGCTGCTCGTCCTCAAGGACGCGCTCCAGAAGAAGCAGATGCCCGAGGTGCCGATCTTCGTCGACGGCATGGTCCGCTCGGTGTGCGGCGTCTACGCGCAGCACGATCGCTACGCGGCGCCCGCGCTCGCCCGGGAGATCCGGGCCTCGGGGCACCCCTTCTTCACGAAGCAGATCCAGCCCGTGAAGAGCGCTCGCGATCGCAAGGACGTCCTCGACGCCGGCGCGTGCGTGATCGTCTCCTCGAGCGGCATGTTGCACGGCGGACCGTCGGCCTACTACGCCGCGGAGCTCGCGCCGCGCGACAAGGACGCCATCCTGATCACGGGCTACCAGGACGAGGAGTCTCCCGGCGCCGCGCTGCTCCGGCTGGCTGCCGGCGAGGGGCCGAGGCAGCTCCGGCTCGGCGACAAGACGGTCGACGTGCGCTGCCGGTTCTCGGCGTACAGCCTCTCGGCGCACGCGGACCGGATGCAGATGGTGGGGCTCATCGAAGCCCTCCAGCCCGGGACCGTGGTGCTCGTGCACGGCGATCGCACGGCGAAGGAGGGGCTCGCGTCGAGCCTCGGCGTCGACGACATCCAGCTCGCGGAGGACGGCGATCAGATCTCCCGGACTTACAAGGCCCGCGCCTCCGCGCCGCGGCCGGTCACCGCCCTGCTCTCGGGCAAGACCGCCGCCGCGCTCGTCGGACCCGACACGGGCAACCCGATCGCCGTCGACACGCTCGCCGATGCCTGGTTCGGACGAGCCGCGACGGCGAACGAGCGCGCGAGCTTCGTCGAGGCGTTGCTCCAGGCGGGCGTCGCGCGCCGCGACGACACCAACCCCACGCGGCTCCGGTCGCTCGTACCGCCGCCCGCGAGCGACGCCGAGGAGCAGGAGCACGCGCGCGCGCTGAAGGCGGAGAATCCCAAGGGACGGCTCCTCGAGCTGTGCATGCGCCGGAGGCTCCCGGCGCCGGAGGTGATCCACGCCGAGCACGACGAGATGCACACGGTGGAGCTACGCCTCGCAACGCCGGAGGGGATCCTCGAGAGCGGCCCATTTCGCGCCTCCTCGAAGCTGCTCGCGGAGCAGATGGCGTCGCGCCGCCTCCTCGATCTGTGCCGTGGGAGCGACGCATCGACGCCCGAGCCCGTGACGGAGGCGCAGGAGGAGCGGCTCAAGCAGCAGAACCCCAAAGGGCGCCTGCTCGAGCTCGCGACGAAGCTGAAGGTGGGGCCCCCGGTCTTCACCGTCGAGCCCACCGTGGGCGGGTTCGTGGGGAGGGCTTCCCTGCCGCTCCGAAACGAGCCTCCGCTCGCCTCGAGCGACTACGTCGCCCGCCAGGCCAAGTCCGCCGAGCAGGCCGCCGCCGCGGAGCTGCTCAAGGCATTGCACGCGTGGATGCACGGAGAGCGCCCCAAGACCACCTCCGTCGAGACGACTCCGCCGGTCACCGCGATGGCCCCGCCGGCACCCGCCGGCCCGTCGCTCGCGGCCACACCCCGCCACCTGCGGGGCAAGGACCCGCGCGTGCAGCTCAACGAGATGCGTCAGCTCGGCCTCTTGCGAGGCTACGGCTTCGAGCTCGTCGAGCAGCGCGGCCCGCCGCACCTGCCCGTCTTCGTCGTCCGGGGCTGGCTCGAGACAACGGGCGGGGAGAAGCTCCACACCGGGTCGTGTAAAGAAGTTTGTGTCTCGGCCCCGAACGCCCGTTGTTGACCTCAGTTCAACAGCCCCTTCGTGACCGCCTCGAGCTGCTTCGCCTGCCAGGCCGCGCGGCTGCCCACGTGGGCCAGCTTGTTCGACGTGATTGGCGTCGTGGCCCAGCCGTACTCCAGCCGCAGCGCAGTGAACGCGAGCAGCACCTTGAGCCCCTCCGGGCCCAGCGTCTCCATCGCCTTGGAGCGACGCTTGAACTCCTTGTTGATCCGCTCGATCGGGTTCGTCGTCCGCAGCGCGTCCCAGTGCGCCGGCGGGAAGTCGTAGTGCGCCAGCAGCGCTTCGAGATCGCGCTCCAGGCTCGCCACCGCGTCGCCAGCCAGCGGGCTCCAGCGCGCCTTGAGCGCCGCGAACGCGTCGCGCGCGGCGGCGCCGTCGGCCGCGTACGCCACGGCGTTCCAGTTGACCTCGAATTCGGCCTGGTAGCGCCGCGGCACCAAGGGCATCACGTTGCGCGCCTTGTGCACCCAGCAGCGCGCCACGCGCGCCTTCGGGAACGCCTCGCGGAAGGCCGTCGCCAGACCCGGCAGCCCGTCCATGATCCCGAGCTCGACCGCGGAGGCGTCGAGGCCGCGCTCCTTCAGCCGCGCGAAGACCATGCGCCAGGCGCGCACGTCATCGCGGTCGCCCTGCACCATCGCCAGGATACTGCGGCGATCGGTCGCGTCGACCCCGAGCACCACCAGCGTCGGCTCCGCGTCCACCGTGGTGCGGCGGATGCGGAAGAACGTGCCGTCGACATACAGGTACTTGAACCGCCGCTCGCCCAGGGGCCGCTCGAGGAAGCGCTTCGCCCCGGGCACCATCGTCTGGAGCGACTGGTTGACCTGGGTGTGGGAGACCTTGACCCCGAGCACGCGCTCACTGAGGTGCGCGAGCATCCGCGTCGACAGTCCGGCGACGTGGAGCAGGGCGAGATCCCGCTCCAGGTCCTCGTCGTGATGACGCTGCGGCGGCACGACGTGGCTCTGGAAGCGCCCGGCCCGATCGCGCGGCACGCGCAGCTCGACCGCGCCCACGCCCTTGATGCCGAAGGTGCGCGTGGTGAAGCCGTTGCGCTTGTTGCCCTTCTCCGCGTCCTGCCCGAGGAACAGCTCGATCTCCGCCTCCATCACCTCCTCGAGCGTGTGGCGCACGCCCTCGCGCACCTGCTGCACGACCTCGCGCAGCGCCTCCCGCGGCGCGGCCTCGAAGCGCTTCGCGAGCGCAACGGCGTCCTTCACCTTGACGACGATCTTCATCAGCGTGTCTCCGAGACCCATCTTCTACCTGCCCTTCGTGCAAGGGGGCGAAGGCTCCGGACACAGACTTCTTTACACTACCCCACACCGAGCACGTGGAGGCGAGGAGCAAGAAGGAGGGCGAGATCGCCGCCGCGGAACCGCTGCTGTCGCTGGCGATCGAGCGCTCCAGGTGAGAAATGGTTACCATGGGTTACATGGTTACCATGAGCAGCAAGGTGTCTCTGTGCAGGACCTGGGAAGAGGAGGTTCAGCCCTCGGCCGCGAACCGCGTTCGTTCCTCCTCGGGCCGGACGGGATGAGCACCGTGAGGGACTCGTCCTTCGTTCCTGCAATCAATTGCATTTGCCTGGCCCTGCCCGACGTTCTCGTCCGGCCCGCTACGCCCAACCCCCCGCCGAAAACCGTTTTGTGGTGGGGTAGTTGTCTCATCAAGAGACAATTGCGACGCCGAACCGTACGCCCCTGGTGTTCATCTCCGCACACGTGTGCCGGCTCCGAAGATCAGGCAATTGTCGCGTCGCACTCATGAGAGACAGCGGTTTAGGAAACCGTTGCCGGTATCCCAGCGGTCACAGCCATTTGTAGGTGTGTCTACGTAGAGCAGCGGTTCGTGACAGCTGCCGCGACTACCACGATAGTCAGACGTTTTCTTCTTGGCATAGGCGCTGGAGTGAGGCATCGTTCCGGTCGCCGGATACGCCAGGAAACGAGCTCGTGCGCTACGACCGGACCGTCATCGCCTATCACGGATGCGACGCCGACACTGCGGAGCGCATCCTCGCGGGTGAGCCCTTCAAGCCCAGCGTGAACGACTTCGACTGGCTCGGGCACGGGATCTATTTCTGGGAGTACGGGGCCGATCGTGCCCTCCGCTTCGCCGAAGAGCAGCAGCGCCGGAACAAGCTGAAGACGCCGGCGATCGTGGGCGCGATCCTCCAGCTCGGGAACTGCTTCGACCTCTTGGACACGCGCTTCACGGCGGACCTCGCCGCGGCGTTCGGGCCGTGGGCGGAGAACTTCCGTCTCACCGGGCTCCCCTTCCCCAAGAACGGCGGCGGACCGCCCGACCACAAGCTCCGCCGCCTCGATTGCGCGGTGCTCAACTGGTACCTCGAGGCCGCGAAGCAGCGAGGGGTCACCTACGACTCCGTGCGCTGCGGCTTCATCGAGGGGCAGCCGGTCTACGAGGGGTCGGGGATCTATCGGGAGACGCACATCCAGATCGCTGTGCGCTCGCCCGCATGCATCGTCGGAGTGTTCCGACCGATGGCGAGGATCAGCTGAGGGCGTCCCGGAAGATGCTCGGGGCCGTTACTCCTCGGCGTCCGGTCCTTCGTCCCTCTCCACGTAGTGCTCGGTCAGCTTGCCGTCCGGGGTGCAGATCCCGGCCTGGACCAGGGTCGTCATGAACTCGGTCGGCGTCATCCGCCGGAGGTCGGCCATGATGCGCGCGTGCACCTCCGCGTTCGTGTGCGGAGGGAGGCGCGCCGGTGTGGGCTCCCTCGGGCTGGAGGTGGTTGGCTTGGCCATGCCTGAAAGTATACGGCATGCCGTATAGACTCCGCATCCCCTAGCCTGAGCCCCCCGTTCGGGTGCCGGCTGATTTCCTTGTGCGGAAGGTTTCCTTGCGCACCATGGTAACCATGGGATCCATGGATACCATGGTGTAGTTGCTGCCATTGGTGCCACTGGCGCGGGTGGCCCCAGCCTTGTGCCGGCCTCAGCCAGCGCTCCTGCCCCGTGGCTGTAACCTCAGCGATAGTTGACGAAGTTGCATGCCTGCCGCAAGATGGGCCGGGTCAACCGAGGCGGGGCCCCATGTCCAGGCGTCCAAGTTCCGCGCTGTCCTCGGTCACCGAGCAGCTCCACCAGTTCGAGGGCGAGCCGCTGCGGGCGGCGTTCCTGGCCCGAGGCATCGAGGCGCTCACGCAGGTGGCCGCGCGGCTCGACCGGAGCGAGCTCGGCAAGGTCATCGCCTCGCCGAGCGACGCGGCGGCGCTGGTCGCCGCCCTCATGCAGCCGGGCGCCGTCGGCCTCTTCGGACCCGAGCCGCTCCTGCCTGCGCGTCTTCGTGGCCTCCAGGCGCGGGACGCGCTCCTTGCTGCCGAGGGGGGCCCCCTCGGCGCCAAGGAGGTCGGCGCGCTGCTCCGCATCTCGCGCCAGGCCGTCGACAAGCGGCGAGCGGCGAACAAGCTGCTCGCCGTGGAAATCGGGCGGCGCGGGTACCTCTACCCGGCGTGGCAGTTCGCGGCTGACGGCGTCCTCCCCGGGTTAGAGGACATCCTGGCGTTGCTCGAGGAGCATCCCCCTCTGGCGAAGATCCGGTTCTTCCTCTCGGGCAACCACCGCCTGCGTGGCGAGCGGCCGCTCGACCGGCTTCGACGTGGAGATCTCGAGGCCGCCCGACGTGCGGCGCGTGTGTTCGGGGAGCAGGGCGCGGCGTGAAAGGGGCGCCTCCACGCTCGGTATAGTCGACCATGAAGACGAGCCTGGGCCCCCACCTGGATCCGCCCGCCGACTTCGCAAAGCGGAAGCTCCCCATCTGGCTCTTCCGGCGGCACTGGTTCCGGATCCACCGCCTCAAGTACGGGGCGCTCTACTTCGGCCGCTCCGGCGACAACCGCTTCGACGCGCCCGCCAGCGAGTTCGGAGTGCTGTACGCAGGCAAGGACGAACGCTGCGCGTTCATCGAGACCTTCGGCCACGCGACGGGCGTCCGATTCGTGGCGCAGAAGGAGCTCGCCGACCGCGGGCTTGCGCTCATCAAGCCGAAGCGCCCGCTCCGGCTCGTGAGCCTCGCCGGGGAGGGCCTCGCGCGCCTCGGAGCCGACGCGCGGCTGACCTCGGGGGAGTCCTACGATGTCGCCCACCGCTGGTCGCTGGCCATCCACGAGCACCCGAAGAAGCCGGACGGCATCGTGTACACCGCGCGCCACGATCCCAGCCGGGTCTGCGTCGCCATCTTCGAGCGCGCCAGCGTCGATCTGGAGGTGACCTCGCTCGGCTCGCTTGCAGACCCAACGCACACCAAGCTCCTCGCGATGCTCCTGGACACCTACGACTTCGGCCTGATCTGAAGGGCGTAGGGCTGCCCTGAAATCGAGCCTGGGTCGCGCTCCACAGCGCGGCTTGGAGAACATGGCACCACGAGCACCATGGTCACCATGGTATCCACACGCACCATGCCACCCACGCGCTCGGCTCGGCCCCTCTGGACTGGACGCGGCCCGAACGTCCCTCACGTGTCCGCGCCCTCGCTGGAGGGTGAACCTCGAGCGCGATCGACACCACGCTCCTCGTGATCACGAAGAGGCCCCCGATCATCGACCGCTGCTCCACGATGTCCGAGGCGCGCACGAAGCTCCGCGATCGCCTCCGCAACCTCGGCGAGCTCGTCGACGGTCGCCTCCTGCTCGGTCGCAGATTTCCGTGTCACGACGTGCGCGCTGTCGCCGGCGTGGTCGCGTTGTCGTGACACGCCATCCGCCATGCGCGCGGCGAGCGGGCCCTGGTTCCGTGATACGCTTTCGCCCCCGGCATGCCCCGCCCGAAAAAGGCCGATCGCGCGAGCGTCGCCGACACCACGGTGTCGATCCGTCTCTCCTCCCACGAGCTCGCCGCCATCGACGCGGCGGCCGCCCGCGAGAGCCGCGCCGCCGGGCGCCTGGTCACGCGCAACGCCTTCGTCCTCGCAGCCATCCGGCGCGCGGTCCAGGAGGCCGGGGTGGTGAACGCTCACCCCGCGATGCTCCCGCTCGTCGTGCCCGCTCCCGCAGCTCCCACCCCCGAGCCCAGGCTCCCCGGCGTCGAGGTCGGGCCTGGGCAGGTCGAGATCGTGCGAGTCCCCATCGTCCGGTAGATCGTCGGCGACCACGTCCTGCACGTGCAGCTCGTCTGCATCGCCCGCGGGGGCCTCGTTCGTCGGCGGCTCCACCGTGTGCTCGTCGATCAGGTCGCGCGAGGAGCCCGCGTCGACCTCGAACCCGGCCGCCCGGAGGGTTGCGCGGGCCGCGTCCTCGGAGGACATGAACGGGATGTGACCCGCCCCGTCGAGCTCAAGGGGCGGCGTCTCGGGGGGAGGTGACGGCGCCTTCGAGAAGACCTGCCCGAGCCTCGTGAGGCGGGCTGCCGTCTCGGGGTCGATCTTCGCGAGGTCCGCGAGGAACACGCCGGCATCCTGATGCGCCGGAGACACCGGTGGTGGAGGCTGCGGGGCCGGGGCCCGCCGGGGCTTGGTCAGAGATGCAGCCCAGCGCTGGAACGCGGCATCGCAGAACTCGATCAGGTCGTCGCCGTAGAGCGCCCAGAGCGGGTGCCTCTTGCGCACCAGGAAGGGCTCGGCGGTGGCGTCGTCCTTCGGCGTGCTGCCGGGGAACTTGAACCACTCGGCGAGCGCGTCCGTCACGATGCTCGCGAGCACCTGGTCGGCGTCCATGGTGAGCCCGCGCGCGACGGCGAGCTCGGAGGCACGGACCCGGAGGGACTGGAGATACTTGCCACCCTCCTCGCGCTTCTCGCGGTGCAGGGGCGAGTAGGGGAGCGGGCCGTAGTGGCTCTTCCGGATCTCGCGGTAGAGCGTCTCGAACTGCTCCCAGGTGCAGAGCGCGGTGGTGGTTGCGTCCGTGGAGCGATCCTCCGGGGGGGTGCTCTGTTCCTCCCTGGGTTCATCTTCTCTGGAAGGCTCCGAAGGAGCCGATTCGAGATCCGGAGGATCTCCGTTTGTGAGCAATCCTTGCAGGCGGCTGGCTGCGGAATTTGCTCCCGGCGGCGCGCGGAAATTGCAGCCCGTGGGCGCGCCGTAGCACTGCTCGGCGAGCTCGAAGAACGCCGGCGTGAACCAGTAGTCGTTGCTCGTGGTCCACCCGCCCGCGCGGCGCTGCTGCTGCTTGCGGATCAGCCCGAGCGCGGCGAGCTGCCCGGTGCCCGTGCTGATCGACCGCGCCTTGTAGCGGACGCCCTCACCGATCGCCTCGCGCGACGGGTTGAGCTGCCCCGTGTGGCTGTTCCGGCGATCGATCAGGTCGTGCAGGCACGCGCGCGCCGGCCGCCCGAGTCCCAGGGCGGCGAAGGCGGGCTTCTTGACCACCCGTTGCAGGAGCACCCGGACCAGGGGGTTGCTCCAGGACACGCGCCGCCCCTCCCCGTGGCACGTCGGGCACCGGTCCCCAGGGGCGGCCTCGGGCCAGCCCCGGCCGGCGCAGTCCTCACACCGGGGGAACGCGAGGGGGTTCGGCTTGGGCTCCTTCGGGGGGAGCGTCTTCGCGCGGCGGGACGAATTCGTCGTCCCAGGGCCGGAGCGGGCTCGACCCGCGCCGGCGACGGCTGCTACGTTCATGGCCAGCTCCGCCGCGCGCCGTCCCTGAGTCCTGCCAGACGTTACAGGGGCGGCGCGTGGCCTTTTGTGCGCCCGCTTCGAGCGGACGCGGGTGGACAAGGACCGCCCCCTCCGCGCGACCAGCGCGCGGCAGGGCGGGGCTAAGACGCACGCCCGGCGGGCCCCCATCGGCCGGGATGTGTGTGCGCTCGGCGCGCTTGTAATGCGCGCCGGTGAATGGTACACGTAGAGACACGAGGGCCCTCCGGGCTCCCGGAAACGGCTCGCGGGAAAGGTTGGCGCCTAAGCTCCCGCGGGCCGTTGGGCTTTTGTGGTGGACGTACGTCCCGATCGGGGCGTGCGTTCAGCGCCTAGACAACGTCGTTTGTCCAAGAATCGCAAGCTCTTTTGTGGACTGGCGAACGCACGTTCAGGGGGTGGATCGGTATCGATCCTGGATCGACGCTGCGTCCCTGATCGTGAGCCGCGGGCCCATTTCTTCCGCGCGTTGCGAGAATGAACTCGCCGTCTTCCGGGCCGAAGAGCGAATCTCACTCGATTCGACGTGCCTCATGATTTCGCGGCCTTTGCTCGTGTTTCTCATTCCGCGATTCATTGGCAGGTAGACGAATTCGAAGGCGGCGTGTCGGAAGACGGTAGGCCGATCGGACGTGCCTTCGGGGCGTGGTGACCTCGGGCTCCATGCAGCCCATGGTGCTCTTGTGCTCCACGGCGCCCACGGATACCGTGGTCACCATGGCAACCGCACAGCGCCCCCGGCTCACGATCGCGGTCGTGAACCAGAAGGGGGGCGTCGGAAAGAGCACCCTCTCCACCAACCTCGGCGCAGCCGCGCACCTCAGCGGCAAGCGCACCCTGATCCTGGACCTCGACTCCCAAGGCTCGGCGCTCGACTGGTACGCCGAGCGCAAGGACGGCAGCCGCCTCGAGGGGCTGACCGTCGCCCGCTCGGACAAGGCGCTGACCTTGCCCCGGTTCCGGGAGCTGACGAGCGGCTACGAGATCGCCATCCTCGACGGCCCGCCCCGGCTCGGCGACATCACCCGCGCCGCCGCCGTGGCCTGCGACGTCGCGCTCATCCCCCTCCGCCCCGGCGCCTTCGACTGGTGGGCCTGCTCGGAGACCCTCGACCTGCTCGACTCCGCGGACACGATCCGGGCCGAGCTCGGGCGCCCTCCCGCCCGTCGCGTGTTCATCCTCAACGCGGCCGACGAGCGGACCCGCCTCGCACGCGCCGCCCTCGACGCTCTCGGGAAGGTCGGCGATCTCGCGCCCGTCACCATCGCTCCGCGGGTCGCCTACGCCGAGGCCGCGACCGCTGGCGAATCGGTGCTGACCCTGGCCCCCGAGGGCCCGGCGGCCGATGAGATCACCCGCCTCTGGCGGGCCCTGTCCACCTACGAGAAAGAGACTGGAGGCGAAGCCCGTGGCTGACCGTCCCTTCCGCCCGACGCGACCGAGTGCCGTGAAGTCGTCCGCCGCCGCCGAGGCGGCGAAACTCACGAAGGGGAAGCAGACGCGCCTCTCGATCCGTGTCGATCCCTCCACCCATCGCAGCATCCGGCGCACCGCGGCCCTCTCCGACAAGAAGATCAAGCGCTTCGTCCTCGACGCGCTCGCGGCTCACGGCGTGGAGATCGCCGAGGCCGACCGCCTCGACGACAGCGACGACACCTGAGTGCCCATGGTGCCCGTGGTGACCATGGAATCCATGGTGCCAGAGAGGATGCTGCGGAGGATGCGACCTGCAAGACAGCCGGCGATCGTGCTCGAGGTGATGCGGGCGCGGGCGGCGCTCGAGCAGCTCGAGGCGCGCCGGACCGTCCCCAGGGGCGGGGAGCGAGAGGTCGGCCCGGCGCCCGAGGAGCTCCGGCGCGAGGCGCGGGCGCTGGCCGAGGATCTGGCCGCCATCGCCGGGCATGTGCGAACGGGGGCGCTCTCCTCGCTCGCCGCGCGGGCCGCGCAGCTTGCCTCGATGCTCGATGCGGAACCCGCGGCCCCCGCGGAGCACCAGGGGAAGAAGAAGCGCCCGGCGAGGCGATAGGACTACCCCCAAACGGGTTCCATGGTGACCGTGGTCACCATGGAACCCTCGGTGCCGCCGTAGACGACCCCCGCCGCGATCACCTCAACCGGTACTCGCGCTCGACGATCGCGGCGGTGCCCGGCCCGCGCCAGTAGGGCTTGATCCATCGCGGGCTCGCGTCCTTCCAGCTCTTGCCCGCGCGGCGCCAGTGACCGCGCACCATGCAGCGCCGCGTGGCCTGCACGTCGCTCGCGCCGCGCCGCACCCGCTTGAGCTGCCGGAGCGCGGTGATGTCGATCTTGCCGGGGAGCCGGTACACCCCGTTCGAGGGCGGGACCTGCCCGTTGCGGCGGCGGCGCAGAGGCGGCGCGTCCTTGCCGCGCGGATCGCCCGGCACGGCCTCCGCCTCGGCGCTCGTGGCGTAGAGGATGGCGTTGAAGACGAGGCCGAGCAGCCCGCGCAGCGGCGGCGACGCGAGGAGGGTCGAGAGCACCTCGCCCTCCTCGTCCCCCGGCGAGATCGTCCGCAGGATCTCGTCGATCCCAGCATCGCGTCGCACCGTGACGTCGCGCACGATGAGCTCGGGCCAGCCGCCATCATGCGTGTCGGCGGCGAGCGCGATCCGCATCTCGGTCCGCTCGTCGTCGGCCGTGCTCGACGAGACGTACACGGTGAGGACCGAGAGCATCCGGCCGCGCAGCCGTGCGGACGGGTCCTCGGCGAGGAGCCGCTCCGCCAGCCCGAGGGCATAGCGATCCGTGAACACCAGCGCGAAGCTCGCGAACGGCGGGCGCAGCGCGTCGCCGGTGAGCTCCAGCCCGGTCGCGCCCAGCATCCAGGCGAGGTCCTCGTCGACCCAGAAGATCTTGCGCAGGTGGAGCTCGAAATTCGCCAGCACGCCGGTCCACGCCGCGAGCCGCCGGCCCTCGGCCGATGCCGCCTGCTCGGCGGCGCCGTCCTCCTTCGCGTCGCGCACCGTCTCGCGCACGAGGCGGTGAAAGCCGAGGTCGTCCTCGATCTCGCGGCGCTCGATCACGCGGGTCACGTCGTCGCGGGACACCCGCCGCACGCGGTCGCCGATCTCGGCGGCGACCTCTGCGAGCTCCGGCTCCAGATCGGCGATGACCTCGTGCGGCAGCTTCGGCACGACCTGCTTGCGCGACCGCCCGCGCGCGAGATCCTCGAGGTGGAGCTCCTCCCACATCCACGTCGGGTCGTACGCGGCCTCCCCCGCCTCGAGGGCCTTCTCGTAGAGGCGCTCGAGCCCCTCGATCAGCTCGGCGACGCGCGGCCGGAGCGCGGCGTCGCCGGCGGCGGCCCGTGGTGTCGCCCCGTCGAGCGCCGGCACGGGCTCGTCGAGCCAGCGCTCGTAGTGCTGCGCCAGCATCTGCACGAGGGCCTCGCGCGCCGGCTCGCGCATCTCCTCGGGCAGCGGAGCGGGCTCGCGAGGCCCCTCCTGCGCGGCCGCGAGCACCGCCTGCTCGAGGTCCTGATGCTCCGTGATGCGATACCTCACCGCGTCCGCCGCGGCCCGCTCGACGAGCGCCCGCACCGCCTCGCCGCGCTCGCGGGAGTTGGTCTCGATCCGGAGGCGGCCTGCTTCGAGGCGCAGGAACGCGCGCGTGACGGGCTCCTTGCGCTGCTGCCCGGTCCCCACCCACGTCCAGAGCTTCCCGTCGCCGTTGCCGCTGATCTCGGGGGTGTGATCGAGCGCGTACGCGAGCTTCGCCTTGTCGGCGACGTCGAAGTGGACCGTGGTCAGGAGCTGCTCCTCGCCGTCGAAGTTGACGAGCTTCGGCAGCCCCGGCCCGATCCAGGCGTCGAAGAAGGCGGAGACCGCCGCCTCCTTGAACTCCGCCTCGTCGAGCTCGGCGCGGAGGCGACGGAGGTGCGCGACGAGCGGCTCTCGCACGTGCGGTCCGAGCACGAACAGGCCGCAATCGATCTCCGGCTGACCCGACGCGCCCCTGGACATCACGCGCGCCGCGAGGAGGTCCCACGTGTGCAGGGAGCGCGATCCGGCGCGCTCGCGGACGCGCACCACGCCGCCGTCGAGCACGTCGCGCAGGATGAGCCCCGAGCCCGGCGCGACGGCGACGACCTCGTAGAGCTTCATGGCGCTGGCGCGGCCGATCTCGATGTACCTGCGCTCGCCCCCGCGGAGATCGGGCGCGTGCTCGAGGAGGTCCTCGGCCAGCGTCTCGTCGTCGCAGAGCTCGTCGAAGCAGACCCACCCCTGAAGCGCGCACTCCGCCATGTCCAGCAGCGCGGGGTCCTTCCACGTGCCGAGGAGCGGGAGGTGCTTCCCCCAGAGCTGCTCTCGCGCCGCGTCCATGTCGTCGGGGTGGACCGAGCCGAGCATCCGCTGAAGCGCCGCCTCGCGGTCCGCCTGCGTGTAGGGCGCGAGGCCTCCGGTCGTGAGACAGCACTTCTTGTACTTGCGCCCGCTGCCGCAGGGGCAGGGCTCGTTGCGGCCGATGGCTGCCATCGCGGCGGAGCATACGCCGCGCCCCACACGTCGTGCGCCGCACGGCCGAGGTGTCGGCGCCCGCGGTGAATATGGTTACCATGAATCCCATGGTTATCGCGGATCCCATGGTAACCATGAGGCCCATGGTGCCCATGAGCCCCATGCATTTCGAGCCGTTCTCCCGGGAGAGTCTCCAGCGCAGACGCTACGCGGACGGGGTGGGCTGCGCCCGTCAGGCTCGGCGCAAGCCGTCAGCTCGGCTCGTCGAGCACCTCGTCGACCGACGCCGCGACGATGGCCTTCTCGTGCCAGCGCTCGAGGCGCGCCAGATGCCTCTCCGCCAGGATGCGCTCGCGTGCGGCCTCGGGGATGTCGATGCCGCGCACCCGGAGCGTGGTGAGCACGACGCGCGCCGCTTCCTCGATGAGGCCCTCGATGATGCCCTTGATGAGGCCGATGAGGTCCTCGTCGCGCCCCCGGTCGATGAGCCGCTCGCCTGCGGTTGCCATGTCGTCCTTTACCTTCTGGCCCATCGTCAGCAAGAGCCGCTGGGGGTGCTGGTCATCGCTTCCCTGTGGGCTTCTTCTCGGTGGAGGTCCGGCGCCGTTCCAGCCCCTCCGCGCAGAGCTCGCGGATGATGTCCGAGCGGTTCACCTCGTCCCAGCCGGCGCGTTCGTTACGATCCGCCACCATGCGGTCGATCTCCTCGACCATCGGAGGCGGAAGTCGCACTCCGATCTGGACTTTCCCAGATCTCTTCTCGCCGGCAGCCTTCTTCACGACGTCGAGCATAGCGCAAGCGTAACAATTGGGATGGAACGTCAATCAACGATTGACGTTCGATAACAATTGTCTACCATTTGTAGCACGTAGCAAGCGAGCCCCCGCGCGGAGTGAAGGCCGCTCGGGAGCCCTGACCCGAAACCTGACTGGAGGCCTCGAGCTATGCTGCCCGTACATCCGCCACCTACAGCGTGCAACCACCTGTCCTTCCTCCTCTCCGAGCAGCCCGATGACTGCGACGACTGCATCGCGCACGCCCAGGCGCAGGAGAGTCTGACCCACGAACCGGCCGGGCGGTCCGAGGGCGGGCCCATTCACCACGTCGCCTCGGGAGGTGCGTGATGAGCCTCGCCCAGGTCGACCTCTCCGATCCCGCCATCCGAGCCTCATGGCTCGCGGAGCTGCACGAACAGACGAGCGACGCGCTCGCCGCTGCTCTCGATGCCACGGCGCCGCCCGCGGCGCGCGATCTCGGCCGCCGAGAGGCCCGCCGCATCATCATGGATGCGGAGCGATCGATCGGCCAGATGCTCGCCGCCGCGGGCCTCGTCCCCAAGGGTCCAACCCATCTTCGTCCCCAGCCCGCTGCTCGCCGCGAACTGCCCCCGGACGAGCACGAGCATGCGACTGAGGAGCCGGGGGACCTCGCCGTGCTCGGCACCGCCGTGCACGACCTGCTGCACGCGACCAGCCACGGCTACGAAGAAGACGTGCTGCATGACATGCCGCTCGCCGGCGTCCTGTTCCTCGCGCTCGCGGGCAGCCCTGGCGAGCGCGCGGAGATCGAGCCGCCCCTCGTGCTCGTGCTGCGCGCCATCCGTGCGACCGTCGAAGGGTGGATGCGCGTGCCGAGCAGGAGCACCGTGCTCGCGTCGGTCCCGCTCGCCGATCTGGATCTGCTCGCCCGTCGCATCGACGCCGCGATCGAGATCGCTCTTCGTAGCGCGGCCGAGCCCCGGCCGAGAGAGCCCGCTGGAGGTGCCTCGTGATGTCCCACCGCTGGAAGGCGCTGGGGCTGAACGAGCCGCGCAACCTCGATCTGCCGGACCATCCCACGACCGCGGACCTCGCCATGTACGCGCTTCGCGCGCGCGGGTGCGAGGATCCAGTCGAGGGCATCCTCCGCGGCGTCGAGAGCGACCTCGGCGTGCTCGCGGACGCGACGGACAGCGGCGCGCCGTTCGTCGCGCTCGCGCGCCGCGTCGAGGTGGCGATCAAGCTGCTCCGCCGCGCCGACGGACGCGAGAAGGCGCCGACCGTGCGAAGCGAGGAGGACGACAAGGATCCGCCGAGCACGGCTCCGGGAGGTGCGCGATGCAGCCGCTCGAGCTGACCTCGCCGGCGGAAGTGCTGCGCTGGGTCGCGGAGATCCGGACGCAAGCCGACGATCTGCGGGTCGCGTGCGACAACGCGGCCTTCATGGCGCTCGGGGAGGAGCCCGAAGAGCCCGCCCCGTCCCGCACGATCCGCCCGCGGTGAGCGGCGAGGATCACCCGGCCAACGCCGGCGCCGAGCTCGGCGGCCACCAGGGGGCCGAGCTCGGCCGCCGGTGATGGCGCTCATGCGCGAGTCGTGCATCCCCTCAACATCAGCGATCTTGGTGTTCAGAGCGTCACGCCGAGGGTGCAGGGCGCCCACAGCTCGAACCACTCGAGGAAGTCGAGCGGCGCGAGATCGGCGCGGTTCTCCGTGTAGAGCCCGCGCCACTCGGGCGCGTCGAGCTCGCCGGTGCGCCACATGAAGCCGGCCTGCTTGCCGGTGACGACCAGCACCGAGAAGTCGTTCCCCCCGTTGTACCCGAGGGTCAGGCAGCCATCGGGGCTGCCGCTCCGCTGGAGCTCCATCACGCGGATGTCGCCGAGGAGGCTCCCGCCGCTGGGCACCGCCGCGATGGCGGCGCGGAGGGCGTCGGCGTCGGCGTCCCCATACCAGAACGGCCGCGTCGGATCGGTCCGGTCGCGCTCGATCTCGCGGGCGGCCTCGTCGAGCGGGTAAAGCCAGGGCTCGCCGTCGACCTCGATCCCGTCGGCGATCTCGAGGAGGAACGTCCGGTAGGACGCCGGCAGGGTGATCCCGAGCCGCGCTTCGAACGCGCCGACGGTGACCGGCGTCGCCGGCGGGTGTACCTCGAGGTGGGAGGAGGCGTGGAGGGCAGCACGAAGGCGGGCGAGGCGATCGTTCACCGGTCGATCCTACCCATCCGCGTCCGCCGCACGGGTCGCGGCGCACCCCGCGGTCTGCCGCGTGTGCCAGCTCCGCGCCCGGGTGCGCGGGCGCGTCGTCGGCCCATCTCCGGGAGGTGGGCCGCGGTCGACGGTGAGCGGCGCGGGGGCGTGGTCGGGCGGGCCGGTTGCTGACGAGAAGCCGCATTCTCGCCAAATTTGTCGCTGCACGTCGACCAAGATGCTCCTCCCCGGCGTCGTGCCCGCGGTCACAGGCGACAGCGAATGCTCACCAGGTCGATCCACATCGTCGCGGCGGTGGGGTGGCGCGAGGCGAAACGAGGCATGAGCACCCTACTCGCGAGGCCGAGCTTCGAGCCGGGCGTGCAGCGGTTTCTCCAGGCCGAAATCCTTCGCACCTAAGTGTCTACCGGTTCGGGGGAAGATCAGCCTGGCCGCACGGCGGCACGCTCGGCCGAGCATCCAGGCGATCGAGCTCGCATCCGTCGAGCTTACGTGCGCCCCTGCCGTATCAACCAACGGGGGACGCATTTTATCAAAAATCGTCGCAAATTGGCCTCTAAAACGAACCTCTAAGAAAATTTCTTTTTCCCCGAAAACCTTGAACCTTTGGACCGCCCGACCCCACGAATAGGCAGTTCTCACCACCCATCTTCTTTCACGCGCAAGAGGAGGCTCGCATGTCCCCGCCCCCCCCTGCTGGTTCGTCCACATCGTATCCTCCCGCGCAACCTTCTCCTCCTTCCGCTGGAGGTCATGAAGATCGAGATCCAAAGAGCGAGCTGCAATCCTACATTCACCCCTGGCTCCCGACGTGGCTCGGAAGGAATCTGGTCGGAGCTTTCGTCCTCGCAGTCGGTGGCTTGCTGCTCAAGCACTACGTCGAGCAGGAGGTCAACCGACGGTTCGAAGAGAAGGAACATCACGCTGCCGTGCGTGAGACGCGTGAGGTTGTGCGTGAGACGCGCGAGGCGGTGCGCGAGTTGGATAAAAAGGTCGATCGGCAGGACGCGGCCGGTAAAGCTGCCGCTGCGGCTGCGAAAGAGGAAAAGGACAAGCCGACCGAGCAGATGGGCATCCGTCTCGACAAGATGGATAAAAGGCTCGACGCGCTCGAAAAGCGGCAGGGATGGCTTGAAAGCCTGGTCAACCAGCTTCGCGGCCTGTTCTTCAAGGAGCGTGAGAAGGTAGCCTCGGACGCCAGAAAAGAGGCCGTGGAGGAGCCCAAGGATAAGGCCGCTGGTCAGTGCGAGGAGAAGGACGTGGGAGCGAGCCCCGGAGGGAAGGAGAAAAAAGGTGGTAAGGTGGACTACATGAAACCGCCGAGTAAGAAAATGGATCACACGGATCCGGGGACCTTCCCGAACAGGGCCCCCAGCCTGCCGCCGGCCGACCTCCCCTGACTGCGGCTCACACCTACCATCCGCTACAGTGAGGATCCAAGCTCGGATCGCTCTTCAGTCCGCGCCTGTCGAACCTGGCGCTGGTGCTGGAAAACCTCCGGGAAGCCTGAGTGGCGCACCGTGATGGGTGGGGCAAGGTGGTCGTAGATCCAGGTTACTGACGAGAATATGCCACCTCGCCACCTTCGCCCCTCGGCGTCGGCGACGACGCTCGCTCCCGCGCTATCGTCGCCCTCATCATCGGGCAGCGCGCGCATCGTGGAGCGCCCGCCCGAGCTCGCGGACCGTCGGCCTCGCCGCAGGGTCGGACGCGAGGGCGCTGTCGATGGCGAGGGCGAGGGACCGCGGCACCGAAGGCAGCACTGAGAGCAGCGGCCGCACCTTGCCGCTCGCCACCGTGACGATGTGTCGGAGCGCCGCCGACGGGCAGGGCGGCCGGCCGGTGATCAGCACGAACAGCGTGGCGCCGAGCGCGCGGACGTCGGTCCACGGGCCGAGCCCCCGGCCGAGGAACTGCTCGGGCGCCATGAAGAGCGGCGTCCCACGGACGGAGTCCTCGTTGCCGGCGTCGGCCCAGCGCGCGATGCCGAAGTCGGCGAGGACGATGCGGCCGTCGCGCGTGAGGAGGACGTTCTCGGGCTTGAGGTCGAGGTGCAGCACGCCTGCGGCGTGGACCGCCTCGAGGATGTCCGCGAGGTGGAGGCCCACCGTCCGGACCTCGTGCAGGGGGAGCCGGCCACCCATGCGCAGGCGGCGGTCCTCAAGCGTCCCGCCGTCGATCCAGTGCATCACGAAGTAGGGCCGGTTGTCGGGCGTCTTGCCGCCGGCAACGGCGCGCGGCACGCTGGGGTGGTGGACCGCGTTCATGAGCCGCGGCTCCCAGCAGAAGCGTGCGTGCTCCTCGGGGGCGGCGACGAGGCCGGGGAGGAGGATCTTCATCGCGTGCTTCGCGTCGGGCGAGGTGGTGACCACGTAAACCTCGGCAAAGCCGCCTCCTCCGACGAGGCGCACGAGGCGGAAGCGACCGATCGCGTCGCCTGGATGCAGCGCGGCGGGTCGGGGAGCTGAGCGGCCGGAGGTAGGGGCCCGGCAGGTCGTCGCGGTGGCGCTGCCGGAGCAGCGGTTCGTTGTGGTCTGGCAGAGCATGCCTCCGTTGAGGACCTTGATCTGCCGCGCAGTGCGCTTGACCGGCGCCGCGCGAAGCTCGGGGGTCGCCTCGGTCTGCGGTAAGGACCTTGATCTGCCGCGCAATGCGCGATGATCGCGCAGTGGAAGCGGGTGCTCACCTTGAGCGGCGCGCGCTCGAGCATAACCAGGGCGCGGTAGAGGGGCGGCGGGCCCTGGTTCATGGAATCGGGGTCCTGACGAGAACTTTGATCCTCGCCAGGACCTCGACCGCACGCGCGGTCATCGCGCCGCGATCCAGGTCCGCAAGCGCGCCGAACTCGGCGCGGCGGCGCGTGCGCTAGGGGTACCGCGTCGCGCACACACGTACAACCTCGCGCGCCCATGCGAGCGCAGATGGTAGTCTTGGCACAAGCGGCAGGCCATGAGCGACGCCGTAGTAGCCTGCTCCAGGAAGGCCGCGATCCGCTCGAACGACCAGCGCGGCGATCGCGGGGAGGCCGCGCGTGTGACACCACCGTACAAGTTCCTCGAGCGCCGTATCCATCCTGCGGCTGCGATGAGGAATCCCGACCTGCTGCCCAAGATCGCGGTACGTGATCGTCGCGATGATGCGCCGCGTGTGAACGCGTCGACGCAACAGCCGGTAGATGCGCGCAGCGTCGGGGGAGAGGGGAGGCGACTGGCGGCGGGCTGTTGCCATAGATAAATATCACTTTTACCAGGCCTGCGTTCGGAGGCGCGCTCGCAGATGAGGGCGATGGACGACTCGTCCAGGCGCTGGCGCCTCGGCCACCCAGCCTCGGGTCACCGCGCAGAAGAGCGGCCCGGTTCGAACCATCGCAGCGCGATCCACGTCTCGAGCTCGGGGCGGGCCCGGGCCAGGTAGACGAGCCTTTCCTTGGTCCCCTTGCCGCGCACACGCGCGGTCATCGCACCGCGGCCGAGGTCCTCGAGCGCGCGGGCGGCAAGCTCGGCACGGCGGAGGCCACCGACGCGAAGCACGGCGAGGACCGCCGCGTCGCGCGCGCCCTGGGGTCGGGTGCGGTCGCAGGTGCTGAAGAGGGAGACGAACTCGGGGCCCTCGATGTGGCGGCCGGCGGGTAAGCGCGAGCCGCGCACGCCCTCGACGTCGGCGATCTTGGTGAACTCCTCGGCGGGCAGGAGACCGAGCCGCATCGCCTCGCGCGCGACGCCGCGGAGGGCGGAGAGGACCTTGTTGACGGTGGTGGGGGCGAACTGCTCGACGAGGGTGGAGCGGAGGGCGGCGGCGTGCTGGTAGCGGAGGGCGCCCCAGGGGATCGCGTGGGGGCTCGGGGCGCCGAACTCGCGGGCGACGAGCTCGAGAGCGGCGCGCATGGTGGCGCGGCTCTTCTTCGCGTTGAGGCGGGCCAGATAAACGAGGACGGGGTCGCGGTCGGGGGGCGGAGCGGGGTCGACGACCGCAAGCCGGTTTCCGGTCCCTGGGTCCGGGCCAGGGGACGGGGCGAGGGCGAGGGGGCGGGTTGGGGGCGGGCAGGGTCGGGTCAATGACGAGAATCGG
>WBZU01000156.1_pt2 | contig 26081 bp, 22 predicted proteins | sample 5204311 | NCBI WGS metagenome assembly WBZU01 (sample SAMN12344359, study PRJNA552823) | activated sludge metagenome | biome: Activated sludge suspended growth; feature: Nitrification reactor; material: Wastewater; isolation source: activated sludge from nitrification reactor of wastewater...
GGCTATTAAATCAGGATTTAAAAGTGAGGAGGAAGCCATTGAATACGGAAAACAGTTTATGGCCGAACTCTATAAAAATGCGCTTGCGCGCAGCTCTCGTGCTACTTAACATTTGTTAGCTGCACATCACGTTTCAATTTCTTTATCTTCGCAAAATCAAAATTGAATTACAAAAAAAACAAGCAATTTAAAGCTATTCCATTCACTAATTTAACACACATTCACGAATCAATGAAATCACTAAGTTTGTCATTAAATATACTTTTACTATTAGCTGTAGCTGTATTGTACTATTTGCATTTTTCAACAACAAAAACTCCGGTAGCTCCTGTAACGACTAATAAATTGCCGATAGTTGCTCCAAAAATGGATGTTAAAGCAAGCACCATTGTATATGTAAACTCCGACTCATTAATGGATCACTATGAATTGGTGAAAGAAGTAAAAAAAGAATTGGAAAGGGAACGCGCAGCTGCCGAAAAACAATTTGCTGCCGAATACCGTGCGCTTGAAGCTGAATACAACGATTTAAAAGCCAAAGCTGCTACAATGACCGAGGAACAAGGAATGGCCAAGCAACAAGAATTGGCAATGAAGGAGCAAAAACTTACCGATTACCGTGATGAATTAAATGAAAAACTTTCGATGAATGAAATGAAGAAAACGCAAAAAATTCAGGAAGAAATTGAAGCGTATCTAAAAACCAATTACAGCAATACAGGATACTCGTATATTTTAGGACATACAAAAGGTGGAGGAATTTTATATTCTAAAGACAATTTAGACATCACTGGTGAAGTGCTTGAAGGCCTTAACAACACCTACAAAGCGCAACATAAAAAATAATCAACCGATAGTTACTACCGCAAAATTATTTTGCAGGGGATTTAGGTTTTCCTTTATGAGTGGGATAAAATCTTTTCCATACTTCAAGTAAAAAGCGCTAAAGTTTTCGTAGCGTTCCTGTAATTCTCCTTCCGGAAATAATTTATCTTTTAATTTTTTAATTTGATTTAGCGAAGTTTCCTGCTTTTGCTTTTCGGCTTTAAGCAATTTAGCTTCTAAGTTCGCCAAACCTACTAGTGCTTTTTGCAATTCAGCCTCTGCTGTGGCTTTTAAGGTTTGTTCCTTTTTCTGAACCTTTTCAATGAGCTGAGAATACAGTACTTTAAGTGCATTTTGCTCACTTGTTAAACTTGAGCTCCCATCACTTTGTCCATCCATAAATTTTTTAATCAGTACATCAACCGATAGAAATAAATCTGCTTCCTTGAATCCAAACTTTTTCCACTTTTCCATCGCAGAAGCTTCCACCAACAATGCCGAATTACGCAAAAATAAAATGGGAAACTGTATGTTATGTGCATCAAACATTGCTTTATATTGCAGCCAATAAGCCAATTCTCCTCCTCCTCCAATGTAAGCTAAATTGGGTAAAATAAGCTCCTGATACAAAGGTCTTAAAACTACATTTGGACTAAATCTTTCGGGAAATTCTTGTAACTCATTCTTTAGTTCGGCTTCCGTAAAAATAATTGAGCTGTTGTTTACACGGTACTTTCCATCCTCATACAGTAAACGTTCTCGTATGGTTTTGTTCATGTAAAAACAATTTATTTCACGAGGATTAACTTGTGCTTTGTAACCTAAATTCTCTAGCTGATGAATACTGTTTGTAATGCTTTCAAAATTCTCTCGTTTAAAAATATCGTCGCTTATTACAGGCAAAAATTCTTGCTTGAGTCGCTTATCATCCGCATCTAAAATTACCAGGCTGTACTTCCCAAAAAGTTGATGCACCAGGAAGCGCGTTGCATCAGTTAAGGTGGCATTGTTGAGATATGAATTTTCAAAATTTGTTGTCAACTCCTGGGCATTCTCGCTACTTCCAAAGAGTACTTTTACTTCATCAAAAATAGATTTGAGGCTATCGGTTGACAATTTTCCAACTGCAGTAGCTGCTCTATTTTCGGGATTCCATTCGATTGATTTTCCAAAAAGATGGAAGTGATTAATCTCTGCAAAATCATGATCCTCACTTGCCATCCAATATACCGGAATAAAATTATTCGCAGGATATTTTTTCGCTAATTGTTCGCACAAATTAATGGTGCTAATAATTTTATACAAAAAGTACAAAGGGCCAGTAAATAAACATAATTGATGCCCGGTAGTTACTGTAAAAGTGTTAGGTTGAGTTAATACGTTATCGAGTTGCTGAGGAAACTCCAAATTCGACTTTATATATTGCTCCTTTAAAACTTCAATAAGTAAAGGCCTGTTTATTTTTTGCTTAGCCTTTAGAGCTATTGCTTGCTCAAAATTTTCTAGTGTCGGAGCTGCAGAATAAAATGCTTGCAGCTTTTCATCGCCTTGCAAATAATCAATAATCAATTTTGAAAAATATCCGGTTGATTCATATTTCAAAAGCGACTTTTCAGTGGTTGCCATAGGCTAATTTTCCTTATTTAAAAAATGTTTCTATTCGCTTATATAACATTTGCATATAAATCGTAATCTTCGGCTCCGGTAATTTTCACATTTGCAAAATCGCCAACGCGCAAATAAGTGTCTTTAGCTGAAATAAGAACTTCATTATCTACTTCGGGCGAATCAAATTCGGTGCGGGCTAAGTAAAAGTCACCTTCTTTCTTATCTACCAATACTCTGTAGTCATTGCCAATTTTTTCTTGATTCAGCTCGAATGAAATTCCTTGTTGAATTTCCATAATGGTTTCAGCACGTTCTTGTTTCACAGCCTCATCAACATCGTCGATTAATTTGTATGCATGTGTGTTTTCTTCGTGCGAATAAGTAAAAATTCCTAAGCGATCGAATCGACTCGCCTCTACCCAGTTTTTCATTTCTTCAAAATCACTTTCGGTTTCACCGGGATATCCGGCAATAAGCGTAGTTCGCAAAGCAATGCCGGGAACCTTATCGCGAATTTTATTTACCAAATCAATTGTTTTTTGCTTGGTAGTACCACGGCGCATACTTTTAAGCATATTGTCACTGATGTGTTGCAAGGGCATATCCAAGTAATTGCAAATGTTTTTTCGCTCGTTCATTACATCCAAAACATCCATTGGAAATCCGCTAGGAAAGGCATAATGCAGACGAATCCACTCAATTCCTTCCACATCACTTAATTGATTCAACAATTCGCTTAAGTTTCTTTTCTTGTAAATATCTAAACCGTAATAGGTCAAATCTTGCGCAATCAATAGTAATTCCTTGGTTCCGTTTTTTGCCAAATTTTTAGCTTGCTTTACCAATTCTTCAATGGGAGTTGAAATATGATTACCACGCATTAAAGGTATTGCGCAAAATGAACATGGTCGATCACAACCCTCTGAAATTTTAAAGTATGCAAAATGCCGTGGAGTAGTTAACAATCGTTCTCCAACTAATTCTTGTTTGTAATTTGCCTTTAGTGTTTTAAGTAAATGGGGTAAATCACGCGTTCCAAAATATGCATCTACTGTAGGAATTTCTTTTTCGAGTTCGGGTTTGTAGCGCTCACTCAAACAACCGGTAACATATAATTTATCAACCTTTCCTTGTGCCTTAGCATCGGCAAAACGTAAAATGGTATCAATACTTTCTTGCTTGGCATTATCAATAAATCCGCAAGTATTAATAATTACAATACTCGAATCATCCTTTTTTGCTTCATGCTCAACTTCAAAATTATTCGCTTTCAACTGTCCCATTAAAATTTCGCTATCGACCACATTTTTAGAACAGCCAAGCGTAACGACATTTACTTTATTTTTTTTCAGAGTTTTTGTTTTCAATCGCCAAAATTTTTAGAAGGCAAAGGTATTGCTTATTGTTCAAAAACTAATGTTTTTAGCTATGTTTGATTTGGATTAATGAAAGTGACACGCATTTCTCAATCAAACCTCTTTAAGGTGCTGCTGCTAGTGGCGTTTGTTCCATTTGCGTGGATTGCTTTTTATTGCCATCCTTCTGCCGATGATTATGCCTACGCCTGGAGTTCGAAGTACTTGGGTATACTGGCAAGTTGCAAACGCGATTATTTAAACTGGAATGGTAGATACTTTTCGAACCTGTTGGTATTTTGTAATCCCATTAGTTTTAATTCTTTTTTAGGGTACAAATTTGTTCCTCTCCTATTGTTAGCAGCTAGTTTTTTTTCGCTCAAATTAGTGCTCAAAGAGCTATTACAAAAGTCGTCTTTTGTTAAACTCAATACTACTTATACCGGTTTTTTACTACTGCTTATTTTAATTCATTTGCCCCAATTGGCACAAGGAATTTATTGGTACACAGGAGCCATTACCTATCAATTGGCCATTATACTACAGTGCATTTATTTTACTCACTTGCTACACTTTTTTAAGAAAAAGTATTGGTTAAACCAGAAGATAGATTTATTGCTGTTACTAGTAAAGGCGGCAATTATTATTGGGTTTAATGAAACAGCTTTAGTACACCTTGTTTTATTGCATAGTTTTCTCGCACTTTACATGAAAAACAAAAATGCACTTCTACTTCTAGTGTTTGTTTTTGTATGCAGTTTAATTGTGGTGTTGGCCCCGGGAAATGAGGGTCGCACAGCTCAATTCGAAAACAATCATCAGTTTGTTCATTCGTTGGTATATTCAGTTTTACAAACTGCGCGCTTCTTTGTAACCTGGATTGGCAGTTTGTCGCTCTTTTCAGCTTCTCTATTATCCCTACCAATATTATTTCAATTCAACCAGTCAACACCCACTCATGCTCTACTAAAAATTAAACCTATCCATTATTTACTTCTACTTGGAGTATTAATCTTTGTTTCTGTGTTTCCGGCTTATTGGGCAATGGGAATGCTTGCACAACACCGTACAGTAAATGTTGCCTGCTTTTATTTTATTCCTGTTTGGTTTATATTTTTAAGTAGTTTGTTGCATCAGTATCAAAATGAACGATCAAAACGTCTATTACAATTCGTTTCAAAGTATAGAACAATATTGCTTTTGGTATTTATACTGAGTTCCAGTTTACAAGGAAACTTGTATCAGGTTTCGAAAGATTTATTGACTGGCACTGCTTGCTCTTATTCATTAGAAATGGAAAAGCGCTACTTACAAATTAATCGCTGCAAAGCCGAAAATGCAAATTGTTGTACAGTTGATTCACTTAAAAATAAACCTTTATCTATTTTTAATTTTGATATTGATAAGAATCCTGATTATTGGATAAATAAAGGCGAAGCAGCTTATTTTGGGATAACACAACTTAGCACTAAATAAAGTCTAGTTGTTGTGTCAACATTTTTCTATGATTATCGGAACAATTTCCACTATAGCATTCCATTTCCAAAGCATTGGACCTTGAAAGTGTTCAATTTTATAAACTCTTTCATTTTAATTGGGAAGACACTACCATGAATTTCGATAAAATTCTAGTAGGCATAGTCTTTTAAAGAATGTCAATTGTTGTAAGCTAAAACTTTGCCACCTCAATTTAATGAATCTGTAACAAATTCAATTATTTTTTTGTTTGCTAAAAAGGATAATTTAAATCACTAGTTTTATTTGTATTTTTCAATCTAATTTCAACCAACTAATTCATAAAAATGCATTCAGGAAAAGCCTATAAATTTTCAGAATTTTTACTTTGGACCAGAAGAACACTATATGTTACACTTTTAATAGGAATTATTCCAGTAGTACTGTATCAAATTGCCGGTATAAAATGGTTGGCTATTCCTTGGACGGTAGTTGCACTTTTAGGAACTGCGACAGCTTTTATTGTGGGATTTAAAAACACACAAACCTACAATAGAACTTGGGAAGCACGCCAAATTTGGGGATCAATTTTAAATAGTAGCCGCGCTTTTGGAACCATGAGCAGGGATTTTTTGAACAATAGCGATACAACAAAAGAGTTGATATACCGTCATTTTGCCTGGCTCACAGCTCTGCGTTATGCTATGCGCGATTCAAGAGTTTGGGAAACTACCAACAAGTCTTACAATTCAGAGTATAAGCAATTTTACAGCATTCCTGAAAAAGAAACCACCTTAGAAGTTGAATTAGAAAAATATATTTCGGCTAACGAATTGAATTACATTTTAACTACCAAAAACAAAGCAACTCAACTTATGAGTTTGCAATCAAAAACCATCCGAAAAATTTTTGACTCCAAAGAAATTGATGGTTATCAATTTGTAGAAATGCAACGAATGGTGAAAGATTTTTATGAGCAACAAGGAAGAAGCGAACGAATAAAAAACTTTCCTTATCCTCGTCAGTTTGCCACTATTAATGCATTTTTCATTAAGTTATTTTGTATACTGTTACCTTTTGGCATGCTTAAAGAATTTGACAAACTAAACGATGGTATGGAAGGTATCATGAAGGGCAATATGGTTTGGCTTGTTGTGCCATTTAGTGTTTTAATTTCATGGGTATTTACCTCATTAGAGCAAGTTGGAGAAAGCACCGAAAATCCGTTTGAAGGTTCGGCTAACGATGTTCCTATTTCTCAAATAAGTCGTGCTATTGAAATAGACCTAAGAGAAATGTTGGGTGAAACTAATTTGCCACCTGCATTGCAACCAAAAAATAACATTATTCTTTAAATTTTATAAGATGAAGAAAAGAGAAAAACTAAGCATCATACACAAATGGTATCCCAAAGCGATTACTACCATTGACAGCGTTAATAAAATAATCGATTTTGTAGAATACGAATTGGATTTAGAACCGAAACAAGTTATGCTTGCCGACAGTATTTGCAGCGACGATGTAAACAGTATCCAATATCCTGCACGAACACAAGAATTTTTAGGCCCTTTCAAAATGGGTGGCTTAGATGGCTTTCCATTTACGGGACTAACCGGTATGGGAGCATTTGCCAGCCATGTGCCAGATGATGGAGCGGTATTTATTTATTATGGTCCACATATTGGCATTACTAAAAACGGCACCATTGGCGAAATTCATCGCTTTGGTCAAAGCAAAAATAGTGGCTGTTGCGGTGCAGCAAAAGGGGCATTAAGTAAATTACTCAACAATCAAATTGTTCCAGGAAACGTTACTGAAATGGACTACCACATGAACACCATTGAACAACTCCTGCTCAATGAAAATACCAGAATAGTAAAGGCAGAAACTCCACTTTTTGAAGCTACAGAAGTAATTTATGAAGCTATAGACAAGCGTATAAATGAATTAGTAGACCAAACAAATTACAAGTGTAAATATGTAATACTCGTTGGTGCAATACTTATAAATAGCGACAGCGATATGGGCTCATTTACCGAAGTTAGGCGGTTCGAAATTATTGACCTGATTACCAAAGCAAGACACAACAAAATTGCTTATCTAACAGCATAAAAATAGGAGACGAATAAGGGTGAAGGCATTACCGCTTAATTCGCATCAAGTATTAAATACAATAGAAACTAACGGAGTTGTTACTAAAATAGCTGTTAAAGAAACCCAGTAAAAAAATGACCAGTGCTTCTTGTTAAATGAGTCAAATGGATTTAATTTACGCACCTGCTATTGCCTTTTTAATTTACTGAATACCATTAAACGATATACCACCAACTCTGACCATTTTATTATAAATTAGTGCAAGAAATAAATTGAACTAAGTTGAAAAAAATACTATCTGTACTCTTATTTTCATTGTTATTAAAGCAATTGGGGGCAAGCAACGAATCAATCACCGATTCGCTCGAAAAAATAATTGCACTGCCCAATCTACCCGATAGTAGTAAACTTGATGCAATGTATAAGCTTGCACGTTCCTATTCCTTCAACTCTCCCGATAAGGCAATTACATACATCGAGCAATCTTACAATCTTGCTAAAAAAATGAATCGACCTAAAAGTATGGCCGATGCGTTGAGTTTAAAAGGCAAGGTGTTGAAAAACAAAGGCGACTTTAAAAAAGCAATTGCCACTCATCTTGAAGCACTAAAAATAAAAGAACAAATTAAGGATACACTTGGACAAAGTATTAGCTATAACGACATTGGTGTTGTATATAAATCCATGAAAAATTATACCGAGGCAATGAAATATTACAAGAAGTCGAACCAATTAGCCTTGGCTGTTAATTTTGGGAAAGGCATTGCCAATACATTGAACAATGTTGGAACTTCTTATTTTGAATTACGTATTTTAGACAGTGCCATTTATTATTACAACAAAGCACTTACTAAATCACTCGAAATAAACGATCCTGCTTGCCTATCTACTTCTTACAATAATTTGGGAAGTATTTATGGATACCAAGATAATCCCAAAATGGCACTGGGTTATTATTTAAAATGTTTAGATATTGATAATGCTACCGGAGATTCCTATGGTAAAATATTGTCCTTATTAAATATTGGTGAAAGCTATAAAGAACTAAAACAATATGATAATTCACTGCATTACTTTTCACTTGCCGAAAAAATCGCACTCGAAGAAGGTGCCAAACCTTTGTTAAAAGAAACGTATCGTTCTATTGGAGATTGCTATCAGAAAATGAAACAATTCGAAAAAGCCTACCTCTACCTCAATAAATACTCAGGTTTAAATGATACTTTGCTTAATGAAGAAACCAGTGCTCAAATAGCTGAACTTCAAACTCGATTTGATAGCGAAAAAAAAGACCTACTCATTAAAAATAAAGATATTGAACTGGCAACTAACAAAGCTGATGCTGGCAGGAAGAAGTTTCTAATTTATTTGTTGTTGGTGCTTTCTATTTCAATTGTACTCATTGCTTTTTTGGTAATAAATCGAAGTAAATTAAAACAAAAAAACGTGCTTCAAACCGAACGAATGCGCCAAAAGGAATTACAAAGTAAGGCGATACTTGAAGCAGAAGAAAATGAACGAAAGCGCATTGCTGCCGAATTACACGATGGTGTTGGACAAATATTATCTGCTGCAAAATTAAACCTAAGCACATTGGGTTCACATATAAACAACAGTAGTCCTCAAGCAAACTTACCCTATACTACCTCTATTGAATTGGTAGATGATGCAGTAAAAGAAATCAGAGCCATTAGTCATAATTTGATGCCGAATGCGCTAGTAAAATCAGGCTTTGTAGCAGCTGTTAAAGAATTTGTAAGTAAATTAAACAACAGCGAAAAGCTCAAAATTAATTTGGAAATTACAGGGCTTCAACAACGACTCGAACAAACAACTGAAACCATATTGTTTCGTGTTTTGCAAGAACTTGTGAGCAACATTGTAAAACATGCTAATGCGAATCAAATCAGTATTCAACTGGTACAACACGAAAATGAAATTACTTTGATGGTTGAAGATAATGGAATAGGCTTTGACACTAGTTCCAAAGATGAAATGAATGGATTGGGCTTAAAAAATATTCAATCGAGAATTGCCTTTTTAAATGGTCACTTCAACATTGATTCGGCTCCTGGCAAGGGGACTACCGTAGTTATTGAAATTCCTTTCGCCTAATTTTATTTAAAAAACTGATATACAGAAACCGTTCTTTCTAATTCTTTTTCTAAATTATCTAAGGTGATAACCTCCTTGCGATTACCCATCGAATCGTACTTGTTTAAGTATTTTTTAATCAACTCTCCTTCCGAATTAAACTGCATTACTTCGATGTTCTGAAATTTATCGTTATACAAATAAATCCACTTTTCATACATGGTGCCAGCACCGCTGTATTCAGTTAATTCGGCCGGTTTTCCAAACTTAGTATACTTAATTTTATAGGTATAATTCACCAAGCCTTCTTCGTCGAAATTAATTTCTTCACGAATATTACCAAACGAATCAAAACGGTAAATCCAACGTTGCTTGTTGTTATTGTTTAAAGATTTTTCGAGAGTTTTACTCGAATCGTTGAAGGAATATTGCCAACGGTGGTAAAAATTTTTTTGATTTCTAATTCCTACACATTGTATTTCACGTCCCCATTCGTCGTAGGAATAAGTTGCCTCCAAAAGTGTTTTCCCATTAAGATCGTAATTCGCTTCTTCTATTTTCTGACCCAAACTATCAAAGCGGTCGTATGCAATTTTAAATCCTTTGGGACTCATTTTGCCATTTTCATAACTGTACAACCAATCTTCTCTGAATTTAATTTTTCCGGATTGTGTTAATTCAATAGGCTTTGCCAAGGTAGCATCGGGAAAATAGCCTTGCGGAAATCCATTCGAAATAGGGCAAGTTAAAAACAACAAAGGAATACTGAGTAAACTAACTTTTGTTGCGTTTAGTTTCCTGTTAAATTGCTTTCTTTGTATGCGTTGGGTAGATTGCATTTTTTTATACCACTAATCAAATCAGGTATTTCACTACAAAAGTACTTCATAAAACTGCGGTAATTAAGGAGAATTGACAGTAAAACTAACAGAAGACTGTTGATAAGCAACATTTACACATAGTTCGTATGCTCACAAAAGAAGAATTATCCTTATTGAAAAATGCAGAAATACTGTTGCTTAAAAACACTGCGCTTGCAAGGATACAAGACTGTTTAACTCGGTTCCAACATGCACTGGATACCTACTCTAATGGCAGAAATGATTTAAGTAATTTATTGCCCGAATCCTCAACAACTAAACTTTCGAAAGGTGAAAATTACAAGGGATTGCCGTACATGGTGTTAGACTATAGGGCACAATATACCAAAACAAACATCTTCGCCTTTAGAACCTTATTTTGGTGGGGACATTTTTTCAGTTTCTCTTTACACTTGCAAGGAACCTTTTTAGAGAACTTTCGAACTAATCTGCTTGCAAATTCTGCAAAATTAACAGCAAGCGATTTTTACATTTGCATTTACGAAACCCCTTGGCAGTATGACTTTACAGATAAAAACTATGTGAAAATAAGCGACCTTAATAATCACGAATTAACCGCACTTCTTAGCAGCAAATCATTTATTAAAATCGCACATAAAATTAACTTGGATGAGTTTAACAAGCTCGATGAAATTGGTCTAAGTACCTTCGAAAAAATGCTCAAATTAATTGGCTAACCTTTTCAGTCCTAGCATTGGCTTTTCATAACCAGGTGCAATAACCAATGCTTTTGTATAGTCAGCACTAGCACGTTGAACATCGCCCATAGCCTCGTAACACAAACCACGCATGTATACTGCTTCGGCGTATTTGGGGTCGCAAGTAATGGCATTGCTAAAATGCTTCACAGCTTCGCCAAATACTTTTAAATACTCATAATGTATGTATCCAAGATTGTAATTGGCATACTTGTTTTGAGGATCAATACTCAATATTTTGGTGTACAGCTCAATTGCTTTATTCAATTGATTGTTCTCTTGCAAAAACATGGCGGTATTGTACATTACCTCAATGCTTTTGGGATCTAACTTGAGCGCATTTTCATAGTATTTTAATGCCAATGGATTTCGCTTTGCAGCATAAATTAAACCCAATTGTACATAGGCATTGTAATAATCTACATCTTGCTCTATGGTAGTTTGGAAACTAGAAATGGCCTTGGCTGTATCTCCCAATTCCTTAAAATCCATTCCCTTAATGAAATATGCTTTCGGAGTATTTACATCAATTTTAAGCACTTTGTCAAGAAATTCAATTGATTTTTTATTGTCCTTTACATACAAATAAAGCTCAGCCATGCGCAACAATGCTTCCTTATTATTCGGGTCTAACAAAAGACTCTTATCGAGCGAGCGTTTGGACTGCGCAGATTTTCCACCGGCAAAAAATATATCAGAAAGTGTTACATAAAAATCGGCCTTACTTGAATCCAAAGTAATGGCGTCCAAAATATCTTTAGATGCTGCCCCTAAATCTTTTTGCTCATAATAATACTTCGCCCGCTCATTATAATAGGAGGCATTTTTAGGCTCAGCATTAATTTTTTGATTGAGTTCTTGCAAAGCTGCAGGTGTATTCGTTTTCACACTTACAGCCTTTTCTGTTTCTCCTTGTTTACAAGAAAAAACCAACAGCAATAAAAAACAAAGTAATGGGAATGTACGGTAATTCATAGTTAAAAATAAAGAGAATGCAAGCTATCAATAAACTTGCATTCTCTCTTAAGCTAGTAATATTAAGCTTCTTTGTTTAAAGCATCCTTAATTTTATTCTCTAATTCATCCGCCAATTCAGGGTTATCTTGCATCAGTTGCTTCACTCCATCGCGGCCTTGACCTAATTTGGTATCGCCATAGCTAAACCAAGAACCACTTTTCTTTATAATGTTATGCTCCACACCTAAATCTACAATTTCTCCAACTTTAGAAATTCCTTCTCCATACATAATATCAAATTCTGCTAATCGGAAAGGAGGTGCCAATTTGTTTTTAATTACCTTCACACGAACACGATTTCCATTTACTGTTTCAGCATCTTTTAATTGGCCAATTCGTCGAATATCCAAACGTATAGATGCATAAAATTTCAAAGCATTTCCACCGGTTGTAGTTTCAGGATTTCCAAACATTACTCCGATTTTTTCACGCAATTGATTGATGAATATGCAGCAACATCCGGTTTTATTAATGGTTCCCGTAAGTTTACGCAAGGCTTGACTCATTAAGCGGGCTTGTAATCCCATTTTTGAATCACCCATTTCACCCTCGATTTCACTTTTTGGAGTTAAGGCAGCTACCGAGTCAATTACAATGATATCAATAGCTCCTGAACGAATTAAATTCTCGGTTATTTCTAAAGCTTGCTCTCCATTGTCGGGCTGTGAAATCAATAAGTTTTCAGTATCCACTCCCAATTTCTCAGCATAAAAGCGATCAAAAGCATGCTCTGCATCTATAAAAGCAGCAATTCCACCGGCTTTTTGACACTCGGCTATGGCATGTAATGCGATGGTTGTTTTACCCGACGATTCAGGACCATAAATTTCCATCACTCTTCCTTTTGGAAAACCACCAATACCAAGCGCAATATCCAATCCGATACTACCTGTTTTAATAACTTCAATTTGTTCAATGGCTGAATCACCCATTTTCATGATGGCGCCTTTTCCATAGGTTTTTTCCAACTTATCCATGGTTAGTTGCAAAGCCTTCATTTTTTCTTTGTTGATTTCCTTGGCTGTGTCCTTAGGTTCTTTCAACTCTTTAGTTTCCTTACTCATTTTATATAGTATTTAGATGCGTTTTTTTCTAATACAAAGAAGCAAAATCTTTAATGACTTTACAATACTCTAATCAGACTATTATTCACATCGTTGTTAGTGATTGCAAAAATAGTCTTGCATTACGTCAATGTGTGTCGTATGTGAAAACTATTTTTTGCTGCTTTGTTTTTGCTTTTGATTTCTAGATATTAAGCACTAAAAAACCTACTATTTGCAAAGGTTCATTCATTTTTGTAAAGTTTAAATCCTCATTATGCAGAAGATATGCAAATGTTCCTGCTTCCTAACTAGTAAAAAAATGCAATTTCAAATTTCGGATACTAATTTTTCTAACTTTATTGCACTATTTTGAGCTGCCAGATAGAGCTTTGTATGCCCTAAATTAGAAACGGCAAGAACAACAAACATTTTTTGTAATGGTAAACACCCGACGTACTAACATTGCTTTGAAACGAACTTGACATACTTAGTGAAAAAAATAATTCAGATGGTATTTATATTGTGCTTAGTTTACTTAACTAACTATGCACAAAATCCTACGAAAGAAAAGATAGATTCTTTGGTTACTATAGTTAAATACGAAAAAGAATTTCTAAAAAAAATACACTATCAGAATTTATTATGTGAACAACTATGGCTGAATGGCTTTTATACTAAAGCAAAGCTAGTAGCCGATTGTACACTTATTGCTTGTGAAGCAAAATTAATCTCAGCCAAAGAAAACGAACAAACAGAAATAAAAATAAATATTGCAAATGCTTACAATTACATTGCAATAATTAACCGGTTTTTGGGCAATTATCCACTTTCTCTTCAAAGTCATTTGAAGGCATTAAAAATTCGCGAACAAATAGGAGATAAAAAAGGAATTGCACGTTCACATATTGGCATTGGAACCATTTATAGGTATCTTGGAAAATATGATGAAGCATTGAAAAATGAAGAACTGGCCAAAAAGTTATACACTGAAATTGGTGATAAAAATGGAATTGCTAACTCCTATAACCATATAGGTATTATTTATGCTGAACAAAAAAAATATGACAAAGCAATGTCAAACCATTTACTTTCTCAGAAATACTGGAATGAAACTGGTCTTAAACATGGAATATCTGATGCTTACATTCAAATTGGATTGATTCATTCGTTGCAGAAAAATTTTGTTGAAGCGCTTAAAAATTATTTGTCAGGTTTGAAGCTGCGTCAGGAAATTGACGATAAAAATGGTGTAGCCGAAGCCTACCTTAATATTGGAATTTTACACTTTCAATTAAACAAAATCACAGATGCCTATACTGATTTTTACAAAGGACTTGCTATTTCAAAGGAATTGGGAAGTAAAGAACATTGCAGAAATATTTACCAACAACTTTATCGCTTAGATAGTGCAACAAATAAGTGTAATAAGGAAAAAGAAAATTACAAACTATATATTCTTTACAGAGACAGTATTATTAATCAAAAATCAGCCGAACAAATTACTGCAATAAATCTTCAGTTTGACTTTGATAAAAAAGAAGCTGCAACCAAAGCCGAGCAAAATAAAAAAGATTTACTAATGGTTGCCGAAAATAAAAAACATAAACTTATAAGTGTCTTTGTTGCGATAGGCCTATTCTTTGTATTACTATTTGCAGGGTTTATTTTTCGTTCGCTTCGCATTACAAACAAACAAAAAGATATTATTGAAGAAAAACAAAAAGAAATACTTGATAGCATAGAATATGCGTTAAGAATTCAAACTGCCATACTCCCACCTCAAAAAATAGTAAAACAGTATTTAGAAAACTCATTTATTCTTTATAAACCTAAAGATATTGTGGCGGGAGATTTTTATTGGATCGAAATTGTGAATGATTTAGTTTTGTTTGCAGCTTGTGATTGCACGGGACACGGAGTGCCTGGTGCTATGGTTTCAGTAGTGTGTCATAATGCACTTACTAGATCAGTTAGAGAATTTGGGCTAACACAACCAGCCACAATACTTGATAAAACAGCAGAATTTGTTGTAGAAAACTTTAGTAAAAGCGAAGAAGATATAAAAGACGGTATGGATATTTCGCTATGTGCATTTGATCCTAAAACTAAAACATTACAATGGGCTGGTGCAAACAATCCGTTGTGGTTATTACAGAACGGATTACTTAAGGAAACTAAAGCCGACAAACAACCCATCGGTAGGAACGAACACAGCAAACCATTTACTAACCATACGTTCAACCTAAATTTATCAGACACTATTTATCTTTTTACAGATGGCTATGCAGACCAGTTTGGTGGCGAAACAGGCGAGAAGAAATTAACCAAGAAACGATTTAAGGATTTAATTTTGTCGGTTCAAAATAAATCAATGCAGGAACAAGGTATTGCGCTTGACAAGTTTATAACAGATTACAGAAATTCAGTTGAACAAATAGACGACATACTAGTTATTGGAGTGAAAATAGGATAAGAAAAAAGTCAAAACCCTGCTTGTCACACGCATGTTGCACCTGACTTTTTCTAAGATTTGAGTTGAAACGAGAAACTAGTAGGGCAGTAAACTACCTCCTTATTGCTATGTCTAGAGTCTATTTGTAACGCCAGCTATAGTTTAATTCAACAACCTTAGTTAACCTTTGATTAAAATTTAGTTTTATTAAACTTATATTTGAATCATAAATTTTTATACTACCTATCAACTATTTATGTATCCAACCATTACCGATTTATTAAAAGATTTATTGGGCATTAATATTCCTTTACCCATTCAAAGTTTTGGCTTTTTTGTAGCACTCGCTTTTTTACTAGCTGCTTATTTATGGAGTTTAGAAATTAAACGAAAAGAAAGCCTTGGTCTGATGCCCTCAAGCAAAGTGAGGTTTTTGAAAGGCGAAGCTGCTAGCGTTTCCGAATTGGTTTCATCGGCACTGATTGGTTTTTTAATAGGCTATAAAATAGTGTACGCATTGATGAATTATGAAGCATTCACCAAAAACCCTCAAGCAATAATTTTATCCTTATCGGGAAATTTTTTAGCAGGACTTTTACTTGCCGGTGGTTCTGTGTACCTTAAATATCGTGAAAAGCAGAAAGCTAAACTTGATAAACCTGTATGGGAAGAAATTACCATGCACCCACACGAACATGTAGGTAACATGACCATGATAGCTGCTGTTGGAGGATTACTTGGCGCAAAATTGTTTCACAATTTCGAAAACATGGATGATTTTATGGCCGATCCAATTGATGCCTTACTTTCATTTAGTGGATTAACTTGGTACGGAGGATTAATTGTTGCGACCATAGCCTTGATGGTATATGCGAAAAAAAACAACTTGTATTTTCCACATTTAATGGATAGTAGCGCACCTGCGCTTATGGCTGGTTATGCGGTTGGAAGAATGGGTTGCCAAATTGCGGGCGATGGTGATTGGGGCATCGATAACTTAGCTCCCAAACCGGGCTGGATGAGCTTTTTACCTGATTGGACCTGGGCCTATCGCTATCCGCACAACGTACTTGGCGAAGGCATACCTATACCGGGATGTAGTGGACAACATTGCGCCATGCTTGCTAATCCGGTTTATCCAACTCCCTTGTACGAAATAATTATGTGTAGTATTTTGTTTGTGGTGTTGTGGAGCATTCGAAAAAGAATTAATACTAGCGGAGTATTTTTTTCGATTTACTTAATATTTAATGGCATTGAACGATTTTTAATTGAATTGATACGTGTAAATTCCGAATATCATTTATTTGGACATGGCATTACTCAAGCTCAAATTATTTCTTCGGCATTAGTTGTTTTAGGATTTTATGGCATCTATTATTTTAAAAAGACGGCAGAAAAAAATAGCTCACATTGAATCAAATACATCTAGTTAAAACTATGCAACTTAATTTGTGCACCCAAAATTGAATAACCAAAAATGAATCTTGAAAAAATTACAAAGGATGTTTGTCTATTAACTAAAGAAGTTAGAGCTTATATTTTAAGTGAAAAAGGTAAACTTACCAAGGGCGCTATTGAAGTTAAAGGACTTAACGATTTTGTTACTCATGTTGATAAAACTGCCGAAAGGTTATTGGTTGAAGGACTTGCCAAATTAATTCCCGAAAGTGGTTTTATTGCAGAAGAAAATACCTCTAACAAAAAAGGCGCTCAGTACAATTGGATTATTGATCCCCTAGATGGTACTACCAATTTTATACATTCATTACCTTGCTTTTGCATTAGTATAGGGTTAATGCGTGATTCTAAATTAGTGGCAGGCGTGGTTCATGAGCTAAACTTTGACGAGTGTTTTTATGCTTGGGAAAATAGTGCTGCCTTTATGAACGATACCCTTATTTCGGTGACGAAAACAGCAAACTTAAAAGACGCATTGCTCGCAACAGGATTTCCTTACTATGATTACAGCAGGTTGAATGAATACCTAGAATTGTTTAAGTATTTTATGCAGCACACCCATGGAATAAGACGTTTAGGTTCAGCTGCTGCCGACCTTGCCTATGTTGCTTGTGGTAGACTCGATGGATTTTACGAATATTGTTTAAAACCCTGGGATGTCGCAGCCGGAGCATTTATTGTGCAGCAAGCCGGTGGTAAAGTAAGTGATTTTTCGGGAGGCGAAAACTATTTATACGGACAAGAAATTGTTTGTGGAAATGCCGCTGTTTTTGATGAACTATTAAGCGCAGTGAAAACACATATGACTTAATTTGACATGAAATCTTTGGTTAATTTTTACTTTTTTTACTTGCTTTTATTAGTCTTGTTTGCTTGTGAAAATGATTGCAAAAAAATTGAAAAAGGTACGCATCAAGCTATTGATGTAATGCTTAAAGTAGGTAAGAAATCGGGTTTTAAGGCCAATGGTTACACACATTGTAAGGTACAAGAAGTAGACAGCATTTTACGCATTGGTCAAGTTACCTACTTTAATAAAGATAGTTTAACTTTTTTACCGCTGGTGCATAGTTCTCCTCAAAGCACCTTTATTTTTAGCGGCGATACAGTTGTTGCCGAAACTTTGGTTGTTTTCGACTACCATTCGCGAATTGAATATACCTCTGAATGTAAGTATACCTTTAAGATTGATCCGCCGAAAATAAAAAGCTACACATTTGATTCATGTAAAGTACTTAAATATGATACAGTTTCAGAAACGCTAAAAATTGAGTTGTACAAATGAAGTAACTTTTGCTCCTATCTCTGATACTTGGCCCCACTTTAAGCTATTCAAAGGATTCTTTGATTTACCGACAATTCTCGGCAGGAATAAATTTTGCGAGTTTATCCAATGCCACTCCTGAATTTGTTGCAGAGTTTGTATTGAATGAAAAAATAAGCGCTAAACTAGATGCCGGTTACCGTCCCTATTTGAACACCTTGGAACTATCTAAAAAATTAGCCAATCGTAAAGTTGGTGGTTCTTATATCCGTATTGGAATACGCTATTATAATCGTACGCATGCGCGAAGAAAAAAATTTTTTACAGGTGCCGGAATTATACTTGCATCCTATAAAGCTACTGCAAATATAGTTGTACGTGATTATTACAACAGTTTCAAACTTCCTCAATATGCAAAACAATTTACTTATGGAGCCTTTGGTAATATTGGATTTGAGCGAAACTTAAGCACAAAATTGATTTTTGAATATGGATGTGGATATAATTTTTTATTGAACAGAAATGATTCACTACTTAATCACTATGCATATTTTTCGTCGGCCCAACCAGGCTTAGGTAACTTCAGTCTTTCTACACTGAAAGCTGGATTTAGCAATGGTATTACATTTTCACTATGCTTGCGTTATCGATTGTATTATCGAAATGATAAACTAAAAAAAGAAGAAGTCGATTTTGTAAGGTAATAATCAATATAAATGAACTACAAATGATTATTGGAGTAGCCGGACCCTACACAGCAGAGACTGCTGAACAAAGAAAGATAAACTTAGATGCCATGAACATTGCCGCTGCCCAATTGGTAGAACTGGGACATGTTCCATTAATTGGAATGAATGCTGCTTTGCCGGTATTAGAAAAAGCAAAAATTTCAGATCCTTATAAAGTAACAATGGATATATCGTTGGCAGTTATTAATGCCTGTGATGCCCTTTTACTTTTGAAAGAAAGTCCGGGAGCAAACAAAGAACGTGACTTAATATTATCGAAAGGGCTACCTGTATTTTTTTCTATTGAAGAAATTATAGAATTAGGCAGCAACTAATTGTTCCTCGAAAATTAATCACTTTGTGCATTTGCATTCGAGAGTTAACTAACTAGCAACAAGTGCTTTTATTGAATATAGTTTAACCTTAAATCCATAAAAGCACTTGTTGCTAGTTCTGTTTAATTAGAAAACTAAACCACTAACTTTTTAAAACGAATTCGCTTTGGAGTTGCATCGCCACCTAAACGTTTCTTTTTATTTTCTTCATATTCAGAATAGCCACCTTCAAAATAATACACGCTCGAATCGCCTTCAAAAGCTAAAATATGTGTGCAAACTCTATCCAAAAACCATCGGTCGTGAGAAATAATTACTGCACATCCTGCAAAATTTTCCAAACCTTCTTCTAAGGCTCGTAATGTATTTACGTCAATATCGTTGGTTGGTTCATCCAGCAAAATTACATTCCCTTCGGCCTTTAATGCCATAGCCAAATGTAAACGGTTACGCTCACCACCTGATAAAATACCACATTTTTTTCCTTGATCAGCACCATTAAAATTAAAACGAGAAACATACGCTCTTGAGTTAATTGTTTTGCCGCCCATTTCTATCACTTCATTCCCTCCTGTAATATTTTCCCATACCGTTTTATTGGGATCAATTTCATTGTGCGATTGATCAACGTAACTCAACTTCACCGTTTCCCCTACTTTAAATTCACCTGCATCCGGAGCAAGCTGTTTCATAATCATTTTAAACAACGTTGTTTTTCCGGCACCGTTTGGTCCAATAATACCAACGATTCCAGCAGGAGGTAATTTAAAATTCAAATGTTCGTACAATAATTTATCTCCAAAGGCTTTTGAAACATCCACCGCTTCAATCACTTCATTTCCTAAACGGGGACCGTTAGGTATAAAAAGTTCTAACTTTTCTTCTTTCTGTTTCACATCTTCGCTCATCAATTTATCGTATGCTGCCAAACGTGCTTTTCCTTTGGCTTGGCGTCCTTTAGCTCCTTGTCGCACCCACTCTAACTCACGTGCTAAAGTTTTTTGTCGCTTGCTTTCCGTTTTTTCTTCCATTGCCAAACGCTTTCCTTTTTGATCTAACCATGATGAGTAATTTCCTTTCCAAGGAATACCTTCACCTCTATCCAATTCAAGTATCCATCCGGCAACATTGTCAAGAAAATAACGATCGTGCGTAATTGCAATTACAGTTCCTGCATAATTTTGTAAAAACTGTTCAAGCCAATCAATACTTTCAGCATCCAAGTGATTGGTAGGTTCATCCAGCAACAAAATATCCGGCTTCTTTAACAGTAAGCGACATAAAGCTACTCGCCGGCGTTCACCACCACTGCAAACATTAATTGGTGTGTCGCCTTCAGGACAACGCAACGCATCCATGGCTCGTTCGAGTTTTGTATCCAATTCCCAGGCATCGTGTTGCTCAATTAAATCACTCACCACTGCTTGTCGTGCAAGCAATTTTTCCATTGCTTCATCACTCATGGGTTCGGCAAACTTGTTGTTTATTTCTTCGTACTCATTGAGTATGTCAACAACCTCCTGTGCACCTTCGCGCACAATTTCCATCACAGTTTTAGTTTCATCCAATACAGGTTCCTGTTCTAAATAACCAACGGTATAGCCTGGCGAAAAAACAACATCTCCTTGAAAAGACTTTTCTACTCCTGCAATAATTTTTAGCAAAGTCGATTTACCGGATCCATTCAATCCTATGATGCCAATTTTTGCTCCATAAAAAAATGAGAGATAAATATCTTTCAGCACCTGCTTTTGCGGTGGAAAAATTTTACTCACTTTAACCATAGAAAAAATAACTTTTTTATCGTCACTCATACAGCTTTATTTTTTGATTCGTTTAATTTGAAGACCCCTATTTTTTTAATCACTGTAATTACAGTCTTTATGGCTAAATACCACAGTCGAAAAGGTTTGCAAAAATAAGGTAAATGTTTAGAATATAATAGTTTTGACACATCATTTTTTATCCATGAAATATCAAAGTTTAACCTTTGATTTTCATGGTAATTTATGTGCGATATACTATTATTTGGATAATTTCTTACTGATATAATTTGTTACCAAATCTCCTAAAACATTCATAGGTACAGGTCCTGATGTTAAAATAACATCGTGAAATTCACGTATGTCGAATTTGGCTCCTAGCTTCTCTTTTGCCAACTGACGAAGTTCCATAATTTTCATCATTCCAATTTTATATCCGGTTGCTTGTGAAGGCCACACTATATATCGTTCTATTTCCTTTCGTATGTCGCCTTCAGGATTCGGTGTATTGTCGTGAAAATATTGCAGTGCTTTTTTACGGGTCCATTTTTTACTATGTATTCCGGTATCTACTACTAAACGTGCAGCTCTAAAAACTTCCATGCTCAATCGTCCGAAATCAGAATAAGGGTCACTATAAAAACCAAGTTCTTTTGGCACTAATTCAGAGTATAATGCCCAACCTTCAACATAGGCTACATTGCCTCCTCCTAAACGCCGAAACTTCGGAACATTCTTTAACTCCTGCGAAATAGCAATTTGCATGTGATGTCCCGGAATACCTTCATGATACGCCAATGCTTCCATTTGTGTAGTCACCTGATCATTCATGTTATATAAATTGATGTAATAGGTTCCAGGTCTGCTTCCATCTATTGCAGGTTCTTCGTAAAATGCACCTGCTGCTGATTTTTCGCGAAAAGATTCCACCGGTTTTACAACTATGTCGGCAATAGGTTTGGTTATAAATAAAGCATCCAATTGCGCTTTCATGTCTTCAATTATTTTTACAGCCTTTACACGATATCCTTCCTTGCCTTTAGCATCATTCGTAAAATAAAACTGCTTATCGTTTCGTGTAAAATCAAAGAACTCTAACAAATTATCATTCTTAAAATTTACCTTTTTCATAATCGCATGCATCTCTGCATGAATGCGCGCTACCTCTTTTAATCCTATTTCATGAATTTCATCGGCAGTTAAATTAGTTGTTGTTGTAGCCTTTAATGCAGCTGCATAGTACGCTTCACCTTCCGGAAATTTCCATGCACCATCGTCATCAGTGGCTTTCTTTTCGAGTTCTGTAAAATAGGCTATAAATTTTTCATAGGCCGGACGCATACTTTTATTCATAGCATCGACAGCTTCCTGTAACAATAATTTTTTTTCTTCTGCACTGCAGTTTTTAAGCGCATTTACTTTGGTAACAAAATCTTCATACAATGAATTATTGTCTCTTGTTTTGTCAAAAGGAAAACCTGTCAACATTCCTTTGGCATCACTCAATACATAAGGAAACACAAAGCGGGGAGGAATAATGTTTTTTTCTTCTCTAATTTTTAACTCCTCCAGCAATTGATCAAACAAAGTTGTTACAGCATTAATGCGAGCAATGTAGGCTTTCGCATCTTTCACACTATCTATTCTATGAAAATTAATTAAAAAAGATGGTACATCGTTATGTAAGCCATCGAGTTGATTTACCGGATAATTGTGAAAACGCCATTTAAAATTTTCAATCTCTTGAGTGCTTTGGGTATCAAATAATTTATAACTGATTTTAGCTTGCTCATCTAACTTGTCGAAGTTGATCTCCTTTTTCATTTCAGTTAAAGCTGCAGTAGTGATTGCAATCTCAGACTGGGCATGAGCATCAGAAATATCGTTCCATTTGTCGTAGTCCTTTTTAATTCCAAGCCTTGTTTGTGTTTGAGGCGTACGACTTACATAGTCGTCAAAAACTTTGTCGAAAAATTGATTTGCTTTTTCTGTTTCAGCTTTTATTTCTTCGGCCGTATAAATAGTTTCTTCAACAGGTTTTTCTTTTTTAGATTGACTATTGCAAGAAAAAAGCAAAAAAAGTATACCGAGTAAACTGCGTTTTAAAAATAAATTAATCATAGGAAATATAATTAGGGTGGATAATAAAGTGGTAAATCTAACGAAATCAAAAATAATTTAATTAATTTAAACCTTTGTATGATTAACTTAGTCGTAGAGCTAAATTTAAAACACTTGAATTATGAAAACCAAACTATTGCTTAGTAGCGTTCTGCTATCAATTTATTGTTCACAAGGTATTGCGCAAACAGCAACACCTAAGGTGAAACACAAACAGGAACAGCAACAAAAAAAAATTGGACAAGGTATTAAAAATGGTGATCTAACACCTGCTGAAGCAGAGAAACTGGAAAGACAACAACGCAAAATTCAACACGATAAGCGCATGGCAAAAGCTGACGGTGTAGTTACTCCGGAAGAACGTGCAAAAATACATCATGAACAAAAACGTGCAGGCAAGCACATTGCAAAAGAAAAGCACGACCCGCAACACCGATAAAATAAGAGAATAAAAAAAGCCGGAATAAAATTCCGGCTTTTTTTAATTTGCAAATAAACGAAGCAAATGCGCTAACTTCGATTTTAGCTCTTTGCGTTTAATTATTAAATCGAGAAATCCATGTTCAAGAACAAACCCCTTCACTGGCGCGCGCTTGAAGCGCGTGACCATACTATTTTCTATTAGCTTCGCCCATTCTATAGTCTCAATTTCTAAAGGTGTTTAAGTGTAAAAAAAATAACACTTTGAATCTCTAAATGTCTATTTTTCTGTATAAAATAATTTTAGTTAATATATTTGCCTGGTGCTATTGTCACGCGCTACAAGCGCACCTATTGTCACGCGCTACAAGCGCGCGCCAGTGTGGGTTACTTTAAATTATTTTTCTCGAAAATGAGCCTTAGTTAAGTTTCCATTATAGGTAGTTTCAAGCCATAGCTCCTCCTTTGTTAACTTCCTTATTCTAAATTCAACCTTTTCAATAATCCAAAACGGACCAACTCGATCTTCGACAGAGTAAACAGGTGGATTAGTAAGTGAAAGATCAATTACTAATATTTTATTTTTGTCAGAAAACCACCAATCAAAATCAATTGATGATCCATATGGATTCTTTATGGAATTATAATCAATGCGTGAGTCTCCTCGATCATGAAAAAATCTCACACGATTAAACTTAAATCCACTATCATTTTCATCAAGAAAATAGCTTGTTGAGTCTATTCCCCCAATTTCAAGATATTCCAGCGTCCATGTTCTTTCTATTCTATTTTCTTTTGAAGTAAAGTTCAGCAAAGGTCCGTCAGGATACTTTTTGCATGAACTATACGAAAATGAAACAAGGAATAGAGCCAGTAAATATTTTATTGCTTTTCTCATAGTTTATTTATTTCAGCCCTTCACTGGCGCGCGCTTGTAGCGCGTGACCATACTATTTTCTATTAGCTTCGCTCATTCTATAGTCTCAATTTCTAAAGGCGCTTAATTGTAAAAAATCTCACTTTGAATATCTAAATTACTATTTTTCTGCATAAAATAATTTTAGTTAAAATATTTGCCTGGTGCTATTGTCACGCGCTACAAGCGCGCGCCAGTGTGGGGTGGGAAGCACGACCCGCAACACCGATAAAATAAGAGAATAAAAAAAGCCGGAATAAAATTCCGGCTTTTTTTAATTTGCAAATAAACGAAGCAAATGCGCTAACTTCGATTTTAGCTCTTTGCGTTTAATTATTAAATCGAGAAATCCATGTTCAAGCACAAACTCGGCGGTTTGAAATCCTTTTGGTAAATCCTTTCCAATAGTTTCCTTTACAACTCGAGGACCAGCAAAACCAATTAATGCACCAGGCTCCGAAATATTTAAATCGCCCAACATGGCATACGAAGCAGTAACTCCACCAGTGGTTGGATCGGTTAAAAATGAAATGTAAGGGATTTTTGCCTTCGCGAGTAAAGACAATTTTACTGAGGTTTTGGCCATTTGCATCAGCGAAAATGCAGCTTCCATCATGCGTGCTCCACCCGATTTGCTAATGATCATTAAAGGAATTCGATTTTGAATACAATAATCAATAGAACGTGAAATTTTTTCTCCAACAACGGAGCCCATCGAACCACCAATGAAATTAAATTCCATACAACAAATTACCAAATCTTGTCCTTCAACCTTACCATGAGCAGCGGTTAACGCATCTTTAAGTCCTGTTTTCTTTTGTGTATCAACTAAACGATCTTTGTATTTTTTGGTATCTTCAAATTGCAAAGGATCACCGGAAGTAAGGTTTGCAAATAATTCGGTAAATTCATTGTTGTCGAATATGATTTCGAAATATTCTTTTGAACCGACTTTCTGATGGTATTCGCATTTATCGCACACATACAAATTGGCAATATTATCTTGAGCTGTTACTATGTGTTTGCATTGAGGGCATTTATACCACAAGCCTTCAGGTGTTTCCTTTTTTTCGTGTGTTGAAGTGGTAATACCTTCTTTTATTCTCTTAAACCAACTCATTCTTTATCAATTTTAAGGTTAACTTCGGATGTGAGTGAACTAATTTACATTTATTTCACTCACATCCGTCAACTAAAGTAATTTATGCGATGGTAATATCCTTCGCTAAATACACATCCTGAATTGCATTTAACAATTCAACTCCTTCTTTTACCGGACGCTGAAAAGCTTTACGGCCTGAAATCAATCCTTGTCCACCGGCTCTTTTATTTATTACTGCAGTAGTTACTGCATCTGACAAATCACTAGCACCTTTTGATTCGCCACCCGAATTAATTAAACCAATTTTACCCATATAGCAATTCGCTACTTGGTAACGGTTTAAATCAATAGGATGATTCGTTGTTAATTCGCTATAAACTTTGGGATGTGTTTTTCCAAAATTAATGGCAGTGTATCCACCATTATTAGTTGCCAATTTTTGTTTA